>Ga0172371_10000732_pt1 | contig 51760 bp, 45 predicted proteins | sample Lak12m_FD_114543 | JGI IMG/M metagenome (GOLD analysis project Ga0172371, IMG submission 114543) | Freshwater microbial communities from Kabuno Bay, South-Kivu, Congo - kab_022012_12m | ecosystem: Environmental > Aquatic > Freshwater > Lake | place: Democratic Republic of the Congo: South-Kivu... | reverse complement strand
CTGTACCATTAGCAGGAAATGCTGTAACACCAAATCTAACAACTCAAAGATTATCTGTTGATATTACAGGTAATGGAACCAATGCTCAGAGAACTGAGTATGTTATAAGAACAGCTGCTACTAATCCTGTCGCTCCAGCTGGAGTAAACATCCTAGTTTGTGTTTGTATGGAAGGTGGAGGGTTCTCTGATCTTTCAGAGCCACAAGGCACAGTAAGTAGAACTGCTTGTGGAACCGTTTGTCCATAATAGTATTATTGAGTTTAAAAAGGCCGGATAATTCCGGCCTTTTTTTTATTGCTTTATTACACATTTATGGAATAATAGGTTTTATGGAAATCATACTAATAATATCCTTTTTCTTTTTAGGTAGTGCTTTGGGGAGCTTCCTAAACATGCTTGTCTGGAGATTAGACAAGGGCGAATCCCTGTTAGGCAGATCTTACTGTGATTTTAACAAGAAACCCCTCAAACCCATTGATCTGATACCAATATTTTCCTTTTTAATATTTCGAGGCAAATGCCGGGAATGCGGTAAGAAAATTCCCCTACTCTACCCAGCAATTGAGCTATTAGCAGGCTTATTAACAGCAATAGCTTTTATTATTAGCTGGAACACATACGCATCGACCTTGTCCTTAACAACAATTTTATTAGCATCGGCAATCTTAACCTCTTTTTTAATAATTGAATTATTCTTCGGTTATTTTGATTATCTTTATTGGCAGGTTGAGGCCAGGAGTGTGTATTTAGTTTTAGGATATTTAATACTTTTAGTAGTTATTAACTTTTTCACCCCCCTACCCTTCTTTAATGAATCAGTTGACCATATACTTGGAGGCGCTTTTTTGGCATCGATAATTGGTCTAGTATTCATATTAAGCCATAAAGGCGGTATGGGTGACGGGGATATATTTCTTTTTGGTATCACTGGATTAATGCTTGGGCTTAAAGGAGGTCTTATTGCTTTTATGATAACCGTCTTCTCAGGTGCAATATTTGGGATGATAAAAGCATTAAGAGTAGGCAAACTAAAAAAAACAAAAATCCAATTAGCACCTTTTATTGCTCTAGGAACAATTATTGCTCTTCTATTTCAACAGGAAATATTAAACCTTTATCTGCAAGCTCTTTATTGATTTCTTAATTTATTATCCCTATCATAAGTATAGGGAGATAAATATGAAAAAAGCTTTTTCGCTATTGGAGATTTTAATTGTCATGACCATTATTGGTCTATTAATTGCCATAGGTGCAGGTGGGCTTCTAGTTTTAAGAGAAAACACAGAGGCTGAGCAAGCCACAAATGAAGTCCTGGCTTTGTTAAAAGAAACTCAAACAAAAGCTAAAAATAATACTATCCCCTTCTCACACAATGAAGATCCTGCTCAATTTGCTGCAGCCAAAAATCGAAATTATGCATTTATCATTACTTCAACAACAGTGGATGGCCGGTTGATTTTACAAAGAAGGATCTGTTGGAAACCAATAACAACGCCAGAAACCTCCTGGAACAGCGTAGCTTTAAATACTACCAATTGCACGACTACCGATGATTTAATTCCTCCCAGATTTTTAAATATTAAAGTCGAGAATGCAGGAACTTATGGAGTACCAGTTAATCCTGCCTGTCCCCTAACTGCACCTAGTGCTATAGTATTTGAAAATTTAACTGGTAAGATATTTAATAAAGCTGATTCTTTAGAGTCCCCTTTAAATTGTCGTTTTGCTTTAAGAATCGATAGCCAGAATGTTAATTATTCATTCATTGATTTTTTTCAAAATAATTTTACACGTGCCTATCCAAATAATTAATAAAAAACTTAATGCTTCAGGGTTGATTGAAATGCTGATAGCTATGGCAATTTTCGCTATTGCTATTGTGGCAATAACTTCACTGAATGCCAAAAATTATCAACAGATTAAAACGAATGAGATAACAGATATAGCTAATAGGATCATGGTAAGCAATTTAGAATTTATGAAGGCCCCTACAACAACTACCAATCTCGGCTCATCAGGACAGGGAATTCAAGAGTTGTTAGAATCATATCTGACGACTCCATCTGATGTTGTATGTTTTAAACCAACTTCACCTTTAGATAACATAACTAATTTTGATGTTGCTCAAGTCACTACACCCTGCCCTGCAAAGATAAATAGATGTGATACCAGTAACACTGCATATAAACTTGCAAATCCAACGAATAGTGTATTATCAGGATTATGGATCTGTAATCAAATCATTGTGAGAATGGATCCAGTTCAAAGAGGTTATGTGATAAATTCAGTTATTGTTTTTCAAACACCAAAATCAAGTCCAACAGTACCTGTAGTTAATGAAATAATTGGTTTTAGGCCATTCACTTATGAATAATAAAAAGGGATTCTCAATGGTGGAGATGCTAGTTACAATGGCGATATTTGCTGTGTTATCAGTAATGTTATTAAACTCATTGCTTCTAAATATACGTTTATCAACTAAGATAAATATCAGGGCAAGAGTCAGAAGTGATTTGAATGAAATAGCTACTCAAGTCGAAAGAGATATTAGAAATGCCCAAGAGATTACTCAATGTGGTCCTCCAAATCCTGCTTCAATTTGTAGTATGGTAGTTAATGGTCAGACTGTTTCGTGGAGATTAGACACAATAAATCATAGAGTAATTAGACTCACTAGAGGAGTACAGGACTATTTTTCCAGCCCGAACTTATATTTTGATAATACAGCATTGGCTTTTAACAAAACCACAATACAGGCAGATGAAAAAGGTTCGTTACGTTATGCAAATATTGTTGTCACATTATTTGCCGAGAGTTCAGCTTCAGTTCTAGGGTGTGAATCTGCAGGAGCAAATAAAATTTGCTCAAATATTGAAGCTGATGATATTCAATGGGCTGAAAATCAAGTCCGTCAATTCTCAGTATCCACCAGAAATTATATGATTGATTAATTCAAAACATATTAAATAAATAAAAAGGGAGCTTTTGGCTCCCTTTTCTTATTCAATTTATCGAGTCTTAATTTGTTTTGATGACATCCCCTTCTGTTCTGAGTACATAGTCGAATAAACTCAGAGGAGTCTCTCCCAGGAAGTATGTAGTTTCAAGAACAGCACTTGGATTATCTGCCATATTAGAGTTAGCGCTACTTGTAACTGTTCGAATTCTTCTAACCAATGGAACAGTTGCCCCATTTACCTGAAGTGCTGTTAAAGTTACTGAGGTTTGCCCAGTTACTTTGGTTATAGGTTTTATTCTTAAGAATTGAGGGCTGGCACATACACCTGCATTATTTGTGATTGTAATGGTCGTTCCTGATGAGGAAACTGAGAAGTAGCCATAATCCTGACTAGCTCCTGATGTTGCTTGTGTTAGATAGTTAAAACCTCCGGATTGATCCCAAACGAATTTATCAGTTCTATACTCATTAGTACCTGCGTTATAGCAATCATAACTAATATTCCAGGATACTTCATAAGGGGGTTCTGATGTATTGGATCCAACAAAAGGCCCATCATTCCAAGTATAGGTGAGTGATGTCCATCCTGTTAAAAGTCCAAGATCAAATAACAAATCCTGATCCTTAGTAATTTCCAATGTCATACCGTCTACTAATTGAGCGCTATCTTCAATTTCCATTGAAGTTGTTAATACTTCTGTAGTTTCTCCAGCCTCATTGTAATAAGAGTTATCAATACTATCGATCACACATTCAAATGATGCTCCTGATCCTGAACAATTGTAATTCAAATTGTTAATAACTGGAGCTGGAGTTAAACTTAATACATTCAAACTTTCCTTACCTAAATATCTGATCATATCGACAATATTTCTCTCGCCAACTGAGTAATATTGCTGATATTGTTTATCTTGAACTTGTTCTTCTGTATCCCTGGTGGTATTAAGTGTTACACTCACAGCAATAATACTTAACACTGATAATATCAGCAGTATTATTACCATGATTTGGCCATTATATGCTCTTTGGGTTATCTTCATAGTATTAAATTAATTAATTAATATATTGTATCTCTTTTAAGCTTAAAAAAAAGGGGTCAGGTAAATATCCTGCAAAATGTTTGATATACCTGGCACCTTCATAATTAATAGTCTCTGATGCAACAGATCTATTAATATTTGAAGCTAAAGATGTATAAAGATTATGATTTTTATTGAAATTTGATTGAATTGCAATGACCCCACCTTTTATTGTTAAATTGCCATCGGTTTCAGCGGTAATGAATCTATCAGTAAGAAAGAAAGCGTTAATTACATCGTTTGTGTTAGTTTTATTAATATATGTATCCTTTTTGACAATAAATAGGCAACCATTATCACCATTAAGATTAAGGCTGGGGTTAATTGTTAAATTACCACTTATTAAAAATACCGTCTTTGATCTACAAGTGACCCCTGCTGTTATTTCAATATTACTGTCATTTTGAACATTAACTAGTTGAACTGCATTTGTCGCGTAACGATCGAAGTCAACATTTGTTAAAACTGTATTATTGTTTAATGTTTCCACTCTAGTGATATTGCTGTCTTGTTCTATCCTGCTTGCAAATCTGTCGTAGTAGTTTTCATAATGGTTGTAATCCTGGTATCCGACCAATATTTTATTTTTGTTTGACAGAATGTTTGCGTCAGAAGGTCTATGCTGTATTAAGTTTGAAAGTTCTGTCCCGAAATTGAATCTTGAAAAATATAAATTACTATTAGTTTGAAAATAGTTTTGATATCTAATTTGATTTATTTGGGGATTGATTGTTGAACTGGGATTGCCAATGTAAACATCTCCGTAATCAGTTCTGATCAGGCCTGGATAAGGCCATACATTGAACTCTGTGGTCACTTCGCAGTTGGGACTACATTTACCACCATTGCAGTTCCTATAGATATGGGTCCAGGTTATTTCGCTTGGTTTGGCACCATTGCCTTTATTGATAATATTACAATCTACACTGCCTCCCCCACTTACATATCTGGGTTGACAGGAGGAATTGACCGCTTGGAATGAACTCCCTCCTATTTCATATCTATTTCCTACAAAGGAATACATTCCAATATTCTCAGGACTTACCTGGAAGCTGGCATTTTCACTTAGTAGAATATTGGTTAAGTTATTTGTCACATTTAGCGTAACTGAAGCGTCTTCACAAGTTGGAGTAGTATTACCAATCGCAATTATTACTGCCATATCCTCGAAATCATAAGTATCGTAATATGAGCCAGTACTTGGTACTGTGTTAGCATCTGCCCAAGTTTGTTCGGAAATTATTGTATAGCCACTTGCTGCAGCTCTTGAACGGACGTCTTCAACGAATGTTCTTAGTCCTGTTTTTGTATTATTTGGATCATAAGCTCTCCAACCTGGTCCATCAGTATAACCATATTCGCCAAGATAAATTCGGATTTGGTCTCCAGCTGCTACCTCGATACCGGTAGCGTGCACATCATTAGCAATGGCTGGATGCAGGCTGAAAGTCTGACCATTTGCGCTGACTCTTAGATAATTAGACATTCCGTAAACGATTACTTCCCCACTTGCAGTAGATACAATTGGGGTCCCATTAGCGCAATACTTAAATCTTAAGCCGTAATTTGCGGTAACTGCTACATATGGATTCCCACTCGGTAAAGGGCTATGCCAAGCGACCCCATAACCGTAAAGATCGGTTAAAGAAGTACAGTTATTCATTTGAGATGTATCAGTTGTTGGAGTAGCACTATAATGAGGTTCAGGAATTCCATTATGAAGTCTGCAAGTGCAACCTACCGAACATCCTTCAGGTCTATTAGAGCATTCAGCTGCACTAATTAGATTAGGGAATGAAAATAATCCTAAACCTAAAATTAATACACTGAATATCTTCAATCTAAAATACATTATTATTGATTTAATCTAAATTAGATTCCCTTACACTTGTACTTATTGTATTGCCAAGATAATCTTTAAAATGTTTGTAGTAACGTCCTCCTTCATAAATAAATCTTTCTGATGCTATAGATTTATTTATTGAGGCAGCCTGAACCACATTGCGATTGATATTTCTATTAAAAGTGGTAGAAGTACTTTCAGATCCTCCTTTTAAAGTTAATTGTCCATCACCTGTAATTGTTTCAAATCCTCCACTTAAGAGGTATGCTGAAATCTGCCCATTAGCTACCTGATTAATTGTGGTAGTTCCAGCTACAATGAATAAGCAGGCGTTATCTCCCTGGATTGTAAAGTTAGGAGTTATTGTTAAATTTCCTGATATTAGAAATATCGTAGCTGATTTACAAACTAACCCGGCTGGTATTGTTAAGGAGCCATTAACATTAACTAATCTTTTATCTGAAACTGCTGTTTGGTAGGAATCCAGCATTGCTTGAGTCAGATTTGTTGTTCCCCCACTACCTAGTGCTACATAGTGAGCTTTCAAGACTTCGTTTTCAGTGATTATGGGATAGATTTGGGAATAGTAATTACCGGGAAAATTTACATCATTGTATCCAAACATTAATTTATTCGTTCCTGATAGGAATGTTGTTGTATTAACTTGATTTGGCACCATGTTTGCTTGAGTGTTTTGAGTCACAAAAGGAAATCTGGAGACAGCAAAGCCTGGGAATTGCGACAGTCTTTTTTGATTAAGAGCGTTTCTAACATAAACGTCTCCACCTGTTGTAGTTGCTACACCTGGGTAAGGATAAATGTTGAAGGTAAGAGTTCTGGTGCATGTGGGACTACAAACACTGGTTCCAACAATACAATTTTGATAATTATGAGTCCATGTTACTGATGTTGTTCCTGTAGTTACTTTATTAACCACCTGACAGTCTCTTTGATTATTCTGGCTTGGAGCGCAAGCACTGGCGAAGCCAATATCTACTCCAGTATTTGTTCTGAATGTATTAGTGGGATTACGATAGATCGATGGATTTAAGCCTTGTGTGACATTAAATCTCATTGTTTCACTTAAATACAGATAGCTAGAATCATTCAATGGTGTGGCTGCAAGAGTTACAGAGTTTTCACTACAGCTTGGCGGCACTGCTGGTGGTTTTATTGCCACTAAAATCGCCATGTCATTGAAATCAAAAGAGTCATAATTGGATGATGTTTGGGCATCTCCCCAGATTTGTTCCGAGATCACTACATATCCATTTGCGCTGGCATTACTTCGAGCATTATTAAAGAAAGTGTCGATCGAACTGCCTGCGCTTCCGGAATACTTTTTCCAACCGATACCATCGGTATAATTGTATTCTCCTGTATGAACATTGAATCTTTGATCATCTGAGACATTAATCCCAGTTAGATATCCAGTAGATTCAGTAGGGTTAATTCTTTGAAAAGTCCCTACCCCACCTGGACCTACTACCCTTAAATATACTGTCCTAGCATAAACCACGACCTCTCCTCCTGTAGTGGCTGTAATTTGACCATTTTGACCACAAAAATAAAATCGATGCCCCCAATTTGCCGTGACTGCAGTCGAGGGATAACCTCCAAAAGAACCGACACTTTGAACCCCATAATTAATATGATCAGTCAAAGTTGCGCAATTACTGGGCTGATTGGAATCGCTAACTGGATCTGTCCCAACTCCTGGGTATACCGTACCCCCGTGTCTATCGCACTGACAACCTACAACACAGCCTGAAGGTCTATTCGGGCATAATGCCGCCTCTACTACTTGAGTGTTAAATAGAGCTAAAGAGAAGAAAATACCTAAACTGAGAAATACTACGGAAAGAGTTTTTTTGTTCATCATAATATTATTAGATCTAAGACCATACTATTATTCTAATGATTATTTGAATTGATAACAATCCTTAAGAAATATTTTTAAGATTTTGGATTTTATTGTAATGTTTAGATATTAATAATAAAATAGGATTAGTTTAAGATTTCTTTATGAAACTGCCCGAATTTATTGGACTGGATATTGGCTACAGCAGCGTTAAAATGGCGCAGATCATGTTTGATCAGGGCAATGTACCGAGATTACTTGGAGTTGGTCATAGTGAAATTGCCAAGCCTCTAAACATCCTTAAAGATGAAAAGGAAAAGAAAGAATTAGCTGACAGGATCAGAACTCTGAAAGAAACTCTTCAGATTAAAACAAATAAATGCGTAGTCGCCCTGCCAGAATCAATGATCTTTAGTAAGATCATTGCAGTTCCGGACCTTCCTGAAGATCAATTAGAAAAAATAATTTACTTCGAAGCAAGAAATCACCTTCCCATCCCAGTTGAAGATGTTAACCTTGATCATATTCCAATTGCTAAGAAGTCGGTTGACAATAGAACAATTCAACAAATCCTGATGATCGCCGCTCCTAAGAATATTATCAATATGTATCTTGAGATCATCAATCTAGCTGGCTTGGAACCTTTAGCATTAGAAACTGAATCTTTAGCTACAGCTAGGGCGATGACATATAAGGTTGATATGGCTCAAGGTGCCTTGGTTGTAGATTTTGGCTCAAAGAATATGGCCGTTTCGATTATTAAGGGTAAAAACGTAATATTTTCGCAAAGCATAGGTACAGGTTCAGATGCTTTAACACAGGCTATTGCTCGAGATTACAATATAGATCTCAGACAGGCAGAGCAATATAAGATTACTTATGGTCTTTTGCAAAGTCAGTTGGAGGGGAAAATTGCAAAATCTCTACTTCCTGTAATGCAAATCATCAACAACGAATTAAATAAGATCATTAATTTCATAAAAATTAATTTGCCTGATTTTGCTCCGAGCGAAATGTTATTGGTTGGAGAAGGATCCTTGTTACCTGGTTTAGTTACATTTTTCAACTTAAATCTAGGTATTCCTGTGAAGTTAGTAGATCCTTTTAGCATTCTCGAGTTTAGTGATATGGCTAAAAATGAAATGGCTAATTTATCAAGGCCGGCGTTCACAGTAGCCATTGGCCTAGCTTTAAAGGTCGAATAAATATGAAGACTTACGGATTCAACTTGTTACCACAAAAATCTAGAGCTCTTGTTAAGAAAGAGGATAAAAGAGATAACTACTCTGTAGCTGTTGCCTTACTCCCCTTTTTATCAGTTGTTATCTGGCTTATTGTAGTTTTAATAAATAGTTTAATAGTTGAATCATACAAACAAAGCTGGCAGAACGCTGTAAATCAAAAAAATGAAAGAATAAATGTCCAGCTGGCTCCAATTTTAATACAACATGGAGAATTAGTATCTAAAACAAATTCCTTAGCAGGAGTTGTAATTAATGATATAAATCCAGAAAGATTATTCTTGTTGCTTGATCAAATTTATCAACAAGACCCAACATTTACCATCAATGGTTATGGGAGAAACCCAGACGGTACTTTTTTTGTTAACGTAATTGCTCAAGATTATTTAAGACTAGCAGAGGTAACTAGAAGGTTTACCGATTATAGATTTATAGAGAAGGTAACATTAGTCAATAGTGCCTTTGATGAGAAGTCTAATACTGTTCAAGGAACTATTAAGTTCTTGTTTAATTATTATGAAGTAGAGCCACAGGCTCAAGAACAATGATATCCTCAAGTCAGGTAAACAATAAAATTGATGAATATGATTTTTCTGCTTTAGATGAATTGGCGCCAAAGCAAATTAGTCTTAATGAAGCTTTGAAAGAGGCAGCATTCTATTTATTACCTATAGCTGGACTTCTGTTTTTTATGTTTGTCCTATTCAATGGTGTTATCCCGAGTATTAATGAAATGAATACAAAGCTTGATGACATCGAAGCTCTAAGGCGAGAGGATGAAACTTTGGCCTTGAGGATCCAAAATATATTAAATCTTGAGAAGAATATTGAAAACACTCAGACAATAATAGATAAGATCAACTTCTTAGTTCCTACTGGTCAAACTGAGGTAGTAGCTTTTGGCGAAAGAATCATTCAAAATATTCAAACAAACACTTTAACTTATGACGCTTTAAAAACCGGTGAACTTGAGCTAGTCACTTCAGCTGCTTATCTAGATCCTGAAGTTATTGGTCAATTAAAAGAGGATCCAACCTATTTGCCCTTGAATCAAATACCCACTGAATTTGGTGTTAAGGGTCCATATGAGGGTATTAGATCATTCTTTATTAATATGTATAATGGTCCAGATTTCTTTGTGGTAAATAAGATGGAATTGAAAAAGACAGGTGATAATGAGTGGTCGGGCGACATAAGTCTTGCTAAATATCAATTTACTCCCAATAATGCATTTGATCCAGTCAAAGCATATTTCAATATTAGCGAAGATACTCCTCTTAATCCTGAAGTTATGGATTTTCTACAGAAAAAGTTCGTGGATATAATCTTTCAGGATAATCAACTCGAGACTGAAACGGAGAATTGAAAGTTAGTCCAGAATTTTGATTCTGACCTTTTTACCTTCCCTTTTGGCAATTATTGAAACAATATTTCTAATAGCTTGTATATTCTTACCACCCTTGCCTATTACGATTCCTCTTTCCTCCTCGGGAATGCTTACATTTAGAACATCCTCACCAAATTCATTAGTATCATCTGTGATATTTATTGTATCTGGATCAGCTACTATTTTACTTAAAATGTATTGAAGTAATTCTTTCATTTTTAAAGAAAATCAATTTTAAAAGGCTTATTTTGAGGCAGTTTCAGTCTTTTTGGCAGCTCTATCCTGAGCTTTTTTCCCTGGTTTTGAATTATATTTCTTTACTTTTCTTAACTTAGGCATAATTGATTGTTTTACCAATAATGTCCTTGCAGTATCTGTAGGCTGAGCACCTTTTTTTAACCAATCCTTTGTCTCATCCTTATTAATAACAATAGTTGCTGGTTTAGTCTTTGGATCATAATATCCAAGGATAGCTAGAGATTCACCATTACGTTTGTCTCTTTGATTTGCAACAACGAGTCTATAGCTTGCTGTATTTTTTCTTCCAGTTCTTGATAATCGAATCTTTAACATAGTTTTAAATATCAATGAAATCGGCTTATTAATTCTATCAGAAGCCGTTTTAATAAACAAGGCAATTATAGCTTATAACCGGTCAGATTCGCAACCTTTATTTAGAAAATTACTTACAGCAGGCTATTGGTTTTAATTGTGAGCAGTTTATTAGCGAACCATTCCCTCCCCCACCAGCTATGAAATACCAAAATGCGCCTAAATATGTGGTGGTATTGTTTGTCCATCCTGAACAATCATTGGCATTGGCTGTATAACCTGGAGCACCTTCTGCAACCCAGGCATTACTGCCATCCAATGCGCCGATGCTGGAATTATTAATATAAGAAATAACCTCACTGCTTTGACACATATGGCTACCATTCAATTGGTTGTTACATATCATATTTGCCGCCTGATAGCCCACATAACCTCCGGTAAAAGTGAGGTTACCATCATAGTTATTTGAAGTTAATACAATCTGCGAAGGGCCGGAATTTGCAGCAGCATATGCTACGTCCATCCATGCTCCAGGTGTGCCTGGTGTTAAGCAGGTAAATATTTTATTTTCTGTGGTATCTAATATTAGTTCGCCACTGAAAGTACATGAGGTTGTGGCTTCATTTGTGGATTCTCTTAATCTAAAGGAATTAGCATTGGTAAAAGCAATATTCCCACTGGCGACGAGATTGGCTGCATATATTGTTCCATCGCTTTCGATATTCCCTTCTATATATAGGTCCGCATCTACTGAATTGTTATTAAATGTTCCTTGCCCACTAATAATATCGTAAGAACCATTTTGCACCCAATTTGAAGTTAAAGGCCCCAAGGCCACAGTAGTAGCACTGTTTCCATCATAGGAGAAAGTTGTAATTCCATTCCCGTTTGTGAGACTAGTTAAGAATCCCCCAGTTGAAAAAGATGAACAAAGCCAACCAGGAGTTGCAGAATTATAGATTAAGATATCATCATCTGCGCATTGAATATTACCAGGTCGATAATCAAGATAACTATCGAGATTATTTACAATTTCTTCCCAATCAACATTGGAAAAATCTAAATAATCATTGGCGGTAATATAACCGTCACTAGAATCTGACGCTTGATCTATGGATAGTGTGAGATTATTACTTAGATCTCCCCCACCTCTTAAAGGAATAGTTGTTAAAATCTCCCTTAAATTGGGCACCTTATTATCAAGCTGATCTTGGATATTTGAATCTGTGCCTGTTAGAAATCCTAATTCATCAACTCCAATATTTGAACTTACCATTCTCCCTGCACTATTAAATACCGGTACCCTAAGAGGCTCTCCATATATTTCATTTTGGGAAATATTAAAAGTCTTATTTGTTAATGTATTTGTAGATGTAGCAGTTATAAATCGTCCATCGAGATCAACGCTAATGGAGTTAAGTTGATTCCTAGCAATTGTTAATTCTCCTGTAGCTGTATTGAAACTGGCTCCAGTTATATAACTATTCAAGTCTTCAAAACTGGTTTGGGAGATAGGCACTCCATCATAGTTTAGAAATACTGTCTTTACATCACTCCCATTCACGCTAATGGATAGTCTGCTCTCCCCAGGGATAGGGGTGTTGGGGGGATATGTAGTGACGCCTGGTAGTGGTGAGGATGTTGGGCCTGAAGGAGAGGACCCTGTGGGGGTTATAGTAGGCTCAAATAATCCCAGACTGTCATCTTCAGCACATATCCAGCTCATACCATTGAATTTAGGTATTTGGCCACTTAAACAATCGTTGCTGGCCCAATGTTTAAATTCTATAGCCTCTATGGCAATCTCTTCTGCTGTTATATTATCACCTAGTTGAGTTTGAATCAGGATTATATCCCCAATTGATAGTTCTTTAACACTGCCATCATCAGACGCGATTAATATCTTATTCTCCCCTGCCAGATATTCCAACTGTTCAGAAAGTCCATTAGAGTTATTATCGGTTTCAATATCAGAAGTTGAAGTGGTTGCTTGTTTTAATATGAAGTTGCTTTTTGTAAGGAAGAAATAAATGATAATCACGATAAGAGTGATCACCAATAAATAGAATACCGGCTTAAAAGAGGACTCCTCTCTGTTCTCAGTATACATTCAACTATAATGCAAGAAATATTATCTATAGTGTAGAGAAATTGGGAGAAAAGTCAAACTGGACCTTAGTTTTTTTTGTGTTTGGCAAGTAGATCGGGCCAGTTATTTAAGGCTTCTAAAGCAGCACTTGACTCAGCTTCTTGTTTGTTATGCCCCCTACCCTGTCCAAAAATATTTGCCCCAATTTTTACAGCCATTATAAATTCTTTGGCATGATCCGGCCCCTTTTCAGATATGAGTTCATAAACTGGAGTAATTCCAAAATGTTCTTGGGCTAACTCCTGGAACTTAGATTTAGAATCGATATCTAGTCTATTAGTAACGATTTCAGATATTTTTGGTATCAACACTCTGCTTAAGAAGTCTTTTGCAGTGTCTAATCCTTGGTCCAGAAATATTGCGCCTAATAAAGCTTCAAAGGTATTTGCTAAGATATATGGCCTTTCTCTGCCTCCAGTCCTTTCTTCGCCCTTGCTTAGGTATAAATAATCGCCTAGTTTTAATATTTGAGCAGTCTCAGCTAGACTGCTAGTTCTTACAGTGGCAGCTCTAAAACTTGTAAGTTCTCCTTCTTTAAAATCTGGGTAGGTATGAAATAAAAATTCTGTAATTATCAATTCTAAAACCGCATCGCCTAAATATTCTAATCTTTCATTGTGGGAAATATTATGTTTACCAGGAATTTCATTTAGGTATGATCTATGAATAAGAGCGTTCTTTAACAATTCCAAGTTGTTGAAATGGATTTGAAGACTTTCTTGTAGATTGTTCAATGTGTTAATTTCAGTCTCATTCATCATTATTTTGTAAATACTTATTTTGATTTAAGTATAGATTCCCTAGTACACCGCTGACAAATTTTCTTGTTTGTTCATTACTGAATTCTTTTGACAATTCAATAGCTTCATTTATAACGACTTTCGGGGGGTTCAGTTTTAATACGAAACCCTCCAGGATCGCAAGTCTTAAAATTATCAAATCAACAGTGGATATTTTTGAGATCGGCCATTCTGGAGCAAGTCTTTCAATGATTTTATCTATTACGTTCTTATATCGTTCAAGATTATTAATCAACAAATCTTTCAATTCTTTATTGTAGTTATTATTTTCAGCCATTTCTGAAACTACCTGATGGCTGAACTGATCAACTCCCTCTTGGAGCTGGTGCTTTTCTTTAAATTCCTCCTGAAACAACAATTGCAGGGATAAAACCCTGGCATTATGTCTTGGATCAGCTTTTTCTTGCATTTTTAGGATACTTTTATTACTTGTGTACCTTTGTATGTACCACAATTTGGACAAACTGCATGAGCAGGTTTGCTTTTTTTACAGTTTGGGCAAACTGAAAGACCGGATACTTTTAAAGCATCATGAGATCTGCGGTTATTCTTTCTTTGTTTTGATATTTTCCTCTTAGGTAGTGCTCCCATTTTTATTAAATATTAACTTCGAATAATGGCCTATTTTAACATAAAAAGGCTTAATAATATAGTCGTTTAGGCTTTTACAGTTTTTGTAACAAATGCAACTTGGGAGATCCCATATTTTTTAGTATATATAATTACACCGTCAGCATCACTAATGGTAATGTTCTCATGGGCTGGATAGCGAAAGATTAATAATCCGTCATTCCTTAGTCGTTTTAGAGCCAATTTTAACAATCGCAATTTATTAACGGCTGGCACAGGGAAAGGTGGATCAAGCATAATAATATCAAAAGTTGCGCTTTGAATTTTTAAATAATTCAAAGCGTCTGCTTTTATAACGTCTGAATATAATTTTAGATCGCATTTCTCTAAATTGGTCTTGATGCAGCTTAATGCTTCGGGATCATTCTCAACGATTACTGCTTTTTTGGCACCACGGCTTAGAGCTTCTATCGCGAAATTACCACTGCCAGCAAATAAATCTAATACTTCAACTCCTTCAATATATTCTTTAATCAGATCAAAGATAGAGGTCTTAATTCTATCAGTGATAGGCTTTGCAGATTTTGGAACTATCAGTTTTTTTCCTTTTAATTTCCCTGCTATTACTCTGATCATTTATAGATTATTTGACGAATAAATTCATAAGAGACAATCCCAACCGTGGTCGCTACATTAAGGGATTCTTTTATTCCCAGCATGGGAATTTGGATAGTACTATTAGCTTCTTCAATAATGTCATTACTAACACCATTAATTTCATTCCCAAATATTAAGGCTGTTTTTTCGGAGAATAAGTATCCGTAAAGATTTCGAGCCTTATCAGTTTTTTCAACGGCAATAATATTATAGCCCTCCTGTTTTAAATATCTAATAGCCTCAGTTTTATCAGCGTAATGTTTCCAGGTTACACTCTCAGTTGCCCCTAATGCCGTTTTAGGAATTCTAGGATGAGGCGGATATGGTGATATTCCACATAAAAGTAACTCTTTGGCCCCAACAGCATCAGCAGTCCTAAAAATCGCACCAACATTCAAGGCGGATCTTATATCTTCCAGCATTATTATTAAAGATGTTTTTTGCATGGTATATCTAAAAAAGGAACAATAGCAAAGCCAATCCAATGATTATACGATAAATCCCATAATATGAAAGTTTAATCTTATTCCCTAACTTGAAAAGGATGTTTAATGCAATATAGGCACTTATAAAAGCAGATATTATTGCTAATATTAAATTCATATCAATCGAAATCAATAAATCTCCCTGTAATATATCGACTAATTCCAGGACAAACCCGCCTAAAATTGTGGGAATTGATAACAGGAATGTGTATCTTTTAGCAGCTTCTTCTTTAAGTCCAATCAATAAAGCTATGGTGATAGTAATTCCACTTCGACTTACACCACTAAATAGAGCGATCCCCTGCCCCAAGCCTATCAATAAAGCTTGAGTTTTGGATAAATTAGCAATACTTGATTTATTATCGCGGCCCTTTTTATCTGCCCAGATTAAGATGCCCCCAAATACTATTAACAGAAGCAACGAGATTTGAGAAAAATCCTGGATGGAATCAACCCAATCCTTTAAAAAGAAGTAGGTTGGAATTAAAGGTAAAAGCGAAATTAAAATATTTAAAGTGAATTTTCTAGAATCATAGATTTCGTTAGAATTATTTCTATTTATTAATCCCAAGACTATCTCTTTTAGATCCTTTCTGAAATATATTATTAATGCCGCAAGCGAAGCAACGTGGAGAATAATATCTAACTGAAGTTGCTCTTCCCACTTAAAGATATACGCGATCATCCCCAAATGAGCGGAACTTGATACAGGTAAAAATTCTGTAAGTCCCTGAATTAGTCCGAGGAGTATTGCTTGAAACGTCTCCATTATTGTATTTGATAATTTAATATATCCTGCGCCGCTTGTCTGACTTGGGCAAGGAACTCAGTATTACCGAAATTGGCAACCTTTAATTGAGGTATTCCGGATTGGATTGTTCCATATACCTCTCCTGGACCTCTTTGTTGTAGATCAAATTCAGCAATCTTTATACCGGAATTCTCTTGGGAGAAAAATGTCAGTCTCGATCTAACCTTTTCGTTTGTTAACATTGGAGAATATAGAAGGCACCAGGATTTTTGGTTTCTCCTCCCTACCCTTCCTCTTAATTGATGCAATTGTGCTAGACCATACCGTTCAGCATTTTCAATAACAATAATGTTTGCCTTTGGTATATCAATGCCAACTTCTACAACAGTAGTAGAGACTAAAATATCAATAATCCCTTCTTGGAAGTCTTTAATAATTCTATCTTTCTCTTTTGCCTTAAGCTTTCCGTGCAAATATTCTATACGAAGTTTAGGCCAGAGCTCCTTTAAAGCCGAAGCTTGATCCATTACTTTGATCGCAGAATCGTTGGGTTCTTCAGTTTCTTCGATCAGAGGACATATCCAAAATACTTGTCCCCCATTTCCAATTTGTTCATTTATCCATTGCCAGGAAATCATTTTTTTATCAGAATCAACGATCTTTGTAATAGGATCCAACCTTCCCGCAGGTTTTTCAATGATCGAGACATCTATTTCACCGAATAAAGTTAAAGCCACGCTTCTAGGTATAGGTGTTGCAGTCATGTGTAATAGATGGGGCTTGCTTTCGTGGCCTTTTAGATCTAATAGCTCCCTTCTTTGGTCTACTCCGAATCTGTGCTGTTCATCAATTACTAATAGACCCAGGTTTTTAATATATTTTTCCTTATGATACAAAATTGCATGTGTTGAGATTATCAACTCGGCTTCACTTTCGGCTTCAGGATTTTCTGAAGTGATCAAGCTGATTTTATATGCATTATTAAATAATTGAGTGGCATTCTGGTAGTGCTGTTTTGCTAATACAGATGTGGGTGCTAGTATTATGCATTGATAACCTTTTTGCATAATTGGCACAGCTGCTAATAGAGCAATTATAGTCTTTCCGCTCCCTACGTCACCTTGGAGTAGTCTATACATAGGACTTCCATCAATTATATCTTGGTTGATTTCAGATAATGCTTTTATTTGACTTTGGGTAAGCTCATAAGGGAATTTGTTCTTAAAAAAATCTTGCTCCTCCCCTATTTTGATAACTTCAGGAGCCTTAGCAGATATTCTCTGCTGTTTTTCCTTAAATAGCTTAAGATAGATATCCATTAGCTCCATAAAAGCCAATTTCTTTCTAGCTGCAACTATATCCTCCTCACTTTTTGGCATATGGATTCCTACCAACGCATCTTTTGTAGGAATCAATTGATATTTCTTTTCAATATCAATTGGAAGGGAGTTGAACCCATTAATCTCAGATATATTTTTAACTAGAAAAGAAAACCTCGTTCTTAACCACTTAGCTGTTAGCCCCTTTGTTAAAGGATATATTGGGGCGATCCTTCCTAAATGGATATTTTCTTCTTTAACCACTTCGTATTCAGGGGAAATTATGACAGGTTTGGTACTGGCAGCATCTAATTTTGCCGAGATCAGAATTTCCATGCCCCTTTTTAAAGATTTCGTTAAATAGGGCTGATTAAACCAGGTTACCTCACAACTTCCGGTAGCATCGGAAACTATCCCCTTTTGGATGAACTTGCCATTTCTAATACGGATATTCTTAATTTCGTCTAATACCACTTTTACAGTTTGTTTGAAATCTCTATTCAGCTCAGTTAAAGTTACTGTTTTCGAGGTGTCTTTATAGTAAACAGGAAAATATTCTAATAATTCACCAACAGTAAATACACCCAATTTATTAAGTAATTGGGCCTGTTTTGGACCAATGAACGGTATTATTGTTACTGGGTCTGTAGTGTTCAATTATTAAGCGATCACTGCAAGAAGCGGAACAAAAACTATTGAAACAATGATGGTAATAGTAATAATCCACCAGATAATTTTTTCTGTTTTAGACCCTTTTTTTAATAATGACATATGAAATATATTTAAATTAATTTAATCCATTTTCTTTTCCCAGCCTTTATTAAAGAAGCTTTGTCCAGAGCAATGGTTTTATTGGGATCGGTTTCTTTTATACCATCAATTTCTACAGCTCCTTCTTGAACCAATCTCTTGGCTTCGCTATTACTACTTACAAGCCCGGTTCTTACTAAAAGTTCCTTTAACTGGAGGTCCTTTTCTAAACTTTGTTTCTCAATCTCTTGAATATCATCTGGGATCTCCTTATCTTGAACGACTTTTTTAAAAGTTTCTTGCGCTCTGCTCGCCTCTTCTGCACCATTGAACATCTCTACCACTAAGTAGGCAAGATCTTTTTTGGCACTCATGGGATCCTTTTGTACCCTTAAATTGGCAGCCTCTAACTCTGAATCACTAAAATCACTTAAAAGTTCATAATAATGCATAATTAAGTTATCAGGTATAGCCATAATCTTTGCGTATTTTTCATCAGCTGGATCTGTTATGAAAATACAATTTCCTATACTCTTACTCATTTTATTAACTCCATCAGCCGAAAGAAGCAATTTCATTGTAAGTACAAATTTCTCTTTATTTAGAAGTGCTTTAGACAAAGTCCTACCGGCAAGCATATTAAAGGTTTGATCGCTACCTCCGAATTCTCCATCTACTTCCATGGCCACGGAATCGTAGCCTTGGATGAGTGGGTATAAGAACTCGTGCAGATAAACAGGTTTATTCTCTTTGATCCTTTTCTCAAACATATCTCTTTCCAGCATTTGTTGTACAGTGAAATTACTGGCCAGTTCAATGACATCAGCAAAGCTCAATTTGTTATTCCATTCCGAATTAAATTTTATTAGTGGAGGATTTACTGGATCATCGAAGTCAAATAGTGCTTTTATCTGATCTATGAAAGCTTGAGAATTTGTCTTCACTTCATCATCAGTTAATTTGCGTCTGGCTGCACTTTTATCTGTGGGATCTCCAATTTTGCCTGTAAAATCACCTATTAAGAATATAATTTGATGACCCATTTTCTGGAGTTGCGCCATCTTAAGATAAGGAATTATATGTCCTATATGAAGTCTAGGTGCGGTCACGTCTGCTCCCATATAGAACTTGAGTTGTTTCCCACTTAATAATAATTGTTTGAAAGCCTCATTAGTTGGAAGAATAACATCAATCTTTCTATCAAAGAATTTGTCTATTGCTTCCTTAGATGTGTCAATTACTGGTTTGTTCATGCTAGTTATTAACTAATAGTTAATTATATCGTCTTTTGCAATAAAGATTTATTTTAATTTAAAAATCAATGTTTTTTCTTTTTATTTATCAAACTGATAACTATAAGTAAGAAAACCACTCCCCCGAGAATGATCCCTCCTAGGGTTATTAATTCAGTTGGTAAATACATGAAGGTAATGTTTGCGATTTTTTGATTTGCTGAATAGTCACTATTTACTTTGACCTCTAATCTATACTCACCTACTGCTTGAAAAGTCGTATCCTTCAGATTGTGTTCAACATCAAAACTGATTTCATCTCCAGCAAATAACCTTTTATTCATTAAGTCTGTTAACTTCTGATCAAATATCGGTTGATCCTTAAAATATATTGAAATTGCTCCGTCTGGGATAAAGTATTTTGCACCTTCGTTCTTGATTGAAACATGCAATTTAATATTGTTTGAAGTAGAGATATCTGGGTTAGACAATTGCACATCAAGACCTAATTTATACTCTCCATCCAAATTTTGAATCAGAAACGTCACTTGGTCTTCTATCTTGTAGATTAAATCCTGGGAGCTATCTTCGCTTAAATACTTTACAGCTGGATAACTAGTAGCAAAATCCTGAGAACTGAATTTGATCCTTATTTTATGAGTATAAGTTGCTCCTGAATCTATCGTTATCTTGGTCCCCATCATCTCGAGAACCTCTTTGCCTTCTTCCACATTTTTAATCTCATTATTTTCTCTATTTATTCTTACTTCCTGTGCTTCCAAGGTGATGGATTTATCACTAGTGTTTTTAAGTTCTATTTCAAAGGTCTTCCCTATATCTGTTTCTTTAACCAATATTTCTTTTGGTTCGATCTCAACAACCTCCGAGGCTTTGATGCTTAGGGGAATAAATATCATTAATAATCCAAGGCAAAATTTAAGTATTAATCCTTTCATGCGACCAAAATAAGAAATAGGATATCAAAAAAGAAAGCAAAGGCATTGCAATATGCACAATATTAACGATTTTATTATTATTACGCAAGTGCAATTGTCTTTATTTGTAAAACAATGTAACATATATAAGTAAACAATGTTAACAAAGTATGAAAATAAATATCGATAAGCCTTCTAAGCTTAATATTGGGGGATTTATAAAGAAATTAAGGAAAAAATTCTTTTTAACCCAGGATGAGGTCAGTAAGAAAATTGGTGTATCACGACCAACATATAATAAGATTGAGTCTAATAAAGCTGATATAACTCTGGATCAAGCAAAAAGACTGGCTGATTTCTTTAATGTAGGGATAATTGACCTTTTAGCTACGCAAGATACAGCTAATAATAATATTCGTTCGGCCTTAGTTGATTCATTATCCAATACTAAGATAGTTCTTGATGATGCAAAATCTATACTTAAACTTAGTGATCTAATACATTATATATATTATCGCTTGGTTTCAGATCCTCAATTTGTTGAGCCTTATGTGCATAAGCTAGTATTTTTAATGGAATATGAATATTTCAATTCCTATAAAAATCCATCACTCGCAATAACTTTTATTAAAAAGAACGGGTCCCCTATCGTTAAGAGATTTGATCAGGCTATGAATGAATTGATAGTTAATAATCGTTTAGAATTATTAAGTTTAAAAAAATATAAATTTCCAAATCAAAAATATCTACCTTTAAAAAAAATTGACCTAAGGGATTTTTCAGCAAATGAGCTGTTAACAATTGATCAAATCATTGCTACCTATTCCATCTTGGGTGTCGATGGAGTTGATGAATTGATCAACGAATTTGAACCCCTATTAAAGGCTGAAGAGGAAGGAGTTATTCGTATCTATCCACAATAAAATACGCGATAGTTATTCAAGAGAGGCTGCGAGAGTATGTGCTCTTTTTAGGAAATCTTGTGAGGTTTGAAAGTGAGACTCAATATCAAAATCACCATCAAGGGTTTTAATTTTTTGAATTAAGCTATATTTCTCGTTCAGTTTGTTTTGAGCAAGCTCTAAACTTTCAATTAAGCTCTTACCCTCAATTTTATAATAATCACTAATTAAATCGATTAGGCCTGCTGGCTCTAGGAATTTATGACAATCAGCAATTTTAAAAAGCTTTGACTCTAAATAGATTTGTTCACCTCCATGATGTGTTCCAATTATCTCTAATATTATTTCACTCTCCTTCTCTTTAAATCCGTTTTCCTTGATAAAGTTATCTGCAAATTCTTTAGCTAGAGGTAGATGTAGTTTTAGATCATTAGCCTTCCGGGCCTCACTTATAAAAAGATCGGCTATGATAGCACCTATCCATAAAGCAGTATGGTCTACCCTATTTTTAGACTCGAGCTCAAGTAGTCTTTTAAATGTAATATCATTCAGAGTTTTACTTGGAGCTGGTTTGGAATACAGTTTTTTTAATAAAGTTCCTATAAGTGGTTCTTTATAAAGTTTGTTTAAATCATTAATGTGATTCTGCATTTTGTGACCTTCTGCTAAAAATAATTGTTGAGGATAGTAGGATATTGATTATTACAAGATATATATTAAATCCAATTTCACTAAAAATTAATTGGTCGGCTACAATTATCCCTGCCAGACCACTGAACATTCCGACAACAAATGGTGAAGCCGTCTCAGATTGGGGATCGAGCCGAGCTTTTAATAAGGTCGGGAATGCCGCAAGGCCATCACTAAGTATAGAGAATAAGATAGCGACATTAATATCCTTGGTAATGGCCCAAAGTATTAATGCTAATAACGATAATAACCCACAGATGTAATCGAAAGATTTTAATTCCCAATAAGATTTTGGGTTTAAGAATGAAGCGATAAAGACTAAAAATGGACCAAATCCAGAAATAAATCCTGGTAGCAAGCTCCAAGTTATTTCCTTACTAGCCGATGCTGCAAATGCAATCATAGGAGCTATTGCCCACATTAGCCATGTGATCCGATTTGGCTTAGTATTTCCTTTCAGGGTATCTTTTATATATCCGCCAATAGCGATCAACGAAGCGATTGCCCCTATTATTACTAATGCTTCCTTTCCCATTTACTGTATCTTATTAACTAATTCCATTATTTCACTGAAATGTGTTTGTATTATGGTGGGATCCCTAAAAGATTTTGAGAATTCTGCCAATGCAGCAACTGTTCCCAAGATATTTTCTTTAGTGGGATTAGTAAAGTCCCAATTGTTATCTTTGAAAATCTTCTCAATTATCGACCGGCAGTATGTTTTCTCAGATTCGGGGTTATCATCTAAGCCGGTATCTTTACAATGCGCTGACCAGAAACAATCAATAATGGCGTCTCTAACTTTTAAAGGGGTTATAGCTGAGTCTACGTCAACACCGTAAATTATTTTACCCATGGAGATATATATAATGTATTATTTTATGGCGGAAGGGGCGGGATTCGAACCCGCGATCCAGTTTCCCGGATAACGGTTTTCAAGACCGTCCTTATCGACCACTCAAGCACCCTTCCTTGTTTCGCGCTTATTATATCAGAATTAACAATATTCATAAATCTTCACCCAATATTACTATAGGGTCGCAGCTAACTTATATCTTGTATTCGGATTAATTTCGGCAAAGGCTGCCTTTCTAGATGTACACTTATTTCGACTTATTTTTTAACTACAAAGTTGCTATAATTTCTTTATTGTTTATATGCCAATATGGCCTATTACACATCAAAATTTAAGCTGAATAATAAAAGGAAATCTCCCTATACTAGGAAATGGACTTCTATGAGAAGTTCTGGAAAACGTAAATGGTTAAAAATAAATAAGGCTAAGTTCAAAAAAGCCTTTTATGTATTTCTAACAGTCCTTTTGATTGTAGGTATTGTGGGGGGCGTTTATCTATTTGGATGGTTGCAAACACTTACTGAACAATTACCAAGCCCAGACAAGCCTTTTGGTCAAAAAAGCGCTGCTAGTGAAATTTATGATAGAAATGGGAAGCTGTTGTATAGGATATATGGAGATGAAAATAGAGATCCAATTAAAATGGAAGAAGTCCCTCAATTAATGAAATGGTCTTTATTAGCTGCAGAAGACATTGATTTTTATAAACATTCCGGAGTAGATCTTATCGCTGTAATTAGGTGTGGAATAGCAAATTTAGCTAAGACATCTGCTTGTGGAGGTTCAACCATCACGCAACAATTGATTAAACAGACAGCACTTACTAACGAAAGGAGCTGGGAGAGAAAAATCAAGGAGGTTATTCTAGCATTAGAGATTGAAAAACAAAGAAGCAAAGATGAAATATTAGAGATGTATTTAAATGTAATTCCTGAAGGAAGTAATATTTATGGTGTAAAAAGAGCTGCTTATGAATATTTTGGTAAAGACCTCTCTGAGTTGAACTTGGCTCAATATGCTATTCTCGCATCCATCCCTCAAGATCCTAATAACCTCTCCCCTACTCGTTCGGCTAATGCTGAATCAAAACAGAAAGTAAAGGATAGGCAAATGTATGTGCTTAGCCAAATGGAGAAATACAAGGATCAAATTAATGCAGCTATTAAAGAAGATACCGGCACTACAGAAGATGTATTAACATCTGAAATGATCGAGGAGGCTAGAAATTTTGAATTGGTATATACAACCGCGAAAAAGAAGGATGAATTAAAAGCTCCCCATTTTGTTTTCTATGTACAAAAATTGCTAATGGAGCGTGGATACAATAATGGAGAACCCTTCTCAAAGGAAGCTTTATCTACAGGGGGCTACAAGATCACTACTACACTTAATCTTGATTATCAGGAGATTGCCGAAGAGCAGGTAAAAGAAGGGGTCGATGTATATGGAAGTAAATATGGAGCAGAAAATGCAGCATTAGTTGCAATGAATCCACGTAATGGAGAGATATTGGCTATGGTTGGATCCAAAGATTATTTTGGTACTTCTTCACCTGAAGGTTGCAGTGGCGCCTCATGTAAGTTCGCACCCGAGGTTAATATTTTAGATACACTGCAATCTTATGGATCCAGCATGAAACCCATGTTCTACTATTATGCTTTTGAAAAGGGATTGATATCAGCAGGGTCTATGATACCTGATATTCCAATACAGATAGGAAACTATAAACCTAAAAACTATAGCAGTAATTATACCGGGATTAGAACTGCCAGAAAACAATTAACTGATTCGCAAAATATTCCTCCTATTTATATGGTCGATCAATTAGGTGTGGCCAATTTCGTTCAGGAGATGCAGAATTGGGGATATACAACATTAAATGATCCTCGAGGTTATGGACCTTCAATAGTTGTGGGAGGAGCCGATGTTAAATTAATTGAACACGCACAAGCCTATGGTGTATTAGCCAATGAAGGTAGGCTTGTTAAGCATGAAGCAGTATTAAAGATAGTGGATAGAGATGGGAATGAGGTATTCAATTATCAACCTCAGGAAGAACAAGTTGCAGATGCCAGAGGGACTTTTATTGTTAATGATATTCTAAACGCAAATAGAGGTGGCCCAGGTGTTAATAAAAGTAATGGCGGTAAGGACTATAGTGGATGGGATTATAGAGATATTGCTGGCAAGACTGGGACTTCGGAAGATTATAAAGAAACATTATTTGCTACTTATACTCCAGAAATTGTTGTTTTGGGCTGGTTGGGAAATAACAATAATGAACCAATGTCTTATGGGGCTTCAGGATTTGGTTCAGCTAGACCATGGATCTCAAAGTTCGTACTAAGAATTGGAAATACTTTCCCCCCAACTCCTTTCTCAAGACCAGCAGGTGTCGTATCTAAATCGAACTGTGAAGGTGCAGAAGGTACGTGTGAAGGTGTGGGAAATGATTTAGGAATTGTAGATATTTCAGTCCCCTCATATATTAGTGTTAAACCATACACCGTATGTACCGACCAACCTGATCATCTAGCAAGACAGATTGATATTGATATGGGACTGGCAACCACAGTGAATATCAAACAGTACATTATGCCAAACACTAAGTTACAATCCTTCCTTGATACTTATGTGCAAAGTAAACCTGAGCTTAATGGAATAGTGCCCACAGAATATTGTACGATCAATAGGAATCCAAGCGGTACAGAATCTCCCTGGGCAGCTGTTTCAGCACCAACATCGGGTCAATTGGTAAGTGGTGGAAATGTAAATGTGCAATTCAATGCCTATACCCCAAATGCAGGAGCTGGTGTGGCTTCTGTTAAAGTTTATCTGGATAACTCATCCTCGCCTTTACTCACGGCGACAACACTTCCCTACTCGGGATCTGTAAGTATTGGATCCATCGGAGGGGGTATGCATAATCTTAGATTTGTAGTTGAGGATACTCTTGGGAATGACGGCACAACAACGATTCCTATAGAAGTGTTGGGAAGTATCTCAATTTCAAGCACTAGTAATTTGAATAATATCTCACCTTCTCAAGAGGTTACAATAAGTTATAGTTATTCGGTCTCAGGGCTCGCTTTAGAAGGCGTTTCTCTCTACATGGATGGCACCAAGGTCGGGACCTGTGTTTCGGGTAATAGTGGCACTTGTATGTTTACAGCTCCCGATGTTCCAGGCAATTATACTCTTTATGTAACAGGAAATAGACAGGGGCAAAGTATTAAAAGTAATGAAGAACCAATGAGAGTAAGACCTTAATTGCTCCTAACTTTTGCTTTGATTTTATCTTCGAGGACCTTAACGATTCTTTCCATCTGATCATTGATCTCTTTATCAGTCAATGTCTTTTCAAGACTTTGGAATTTAAAAGAGATTGTAAAACTTTTATTCCCTTCCTCCTTATATGCGTCTTTAAACTCTATAGCTTTTAAATATTCAAGATTGAGTGAATTGATAGAATTCTCAATATCAGAATACATAGTATCATCTGGTACGAAAAAGCTAATATCTCTTCTAACTTTCTGATAAATTGATACGGGATTATAGTCTCTACTAAAAGTAGCATTTAAGGAAATTGCACTTAAATCTAATTCCCAATAAGCAATATTCCCTTTTATTTCCAAATCCATTTTAATTCTGGGATTGAGTTCTGAAATAACACCTATGATTTCGTCATTTAAATAGATACCAGCACTTCTTCCTGGATGAAAGAGGCTCTTCAATTGCTCATATCTCCCTTTAATAGCCTCTTTGAAATTTAGTTTAATATTCAAACTGTCTGCTAGAGATAATATACTGGATTTTATCTGATAAAAAAGTAATGTGTGCTCCTTAGCATAGGTTAAAGCTGCTATCATTTCCGGCTGAAGATTTAATTTGGTCTCAGGATCGATATCTTTGTATATCACTCTACCCTTTTCATATATTGAGAATTCATCATAACTATTTATGTTTTGCAGAGCTTTATCAATTAAATTTGGTATCAGACTAGTTCTTAACAATTCTAAATCAGGAGAAAGTGGATTTATTAGTTTTAAATTTCCCTTTGGATTTAATCCTAATTTCTCCAATAATTGCTTGCCGAGAAATGTATATGTGTAAACCTCATCAAAACCTTCTGAGGACATAGTATTAGCTACAACTCTATTAATTAGTAGCCCCTTATTCGGAATGACTGCTTTTAAATCTCTCTCAGGCAATGTAGGAGTTAATTTATCATAACCATACAAACGGGCGATTTCTTCTAGCAGATCCTGTTCAATATTAAGGTCTCCTCTGTAATTGGGGACTCTCACGCTGATTGGCAGATTACTCTCCGGTGTACTACTAATATTAGGAACCCTTTCGGGGTCAAGTATCTCACAATCAATTCTTTCCAGATAATCGATAATCTCTCTTACTGGGAGATCAATTCCCAATAGTCTTTTGACCAGAGTCAAATCCAGTTCAATTATTCTAGCCTCTCTGGGATTGGGATGATAATCAACAAGTTCATGAGCAATCTCACCTTCGGCTAAATCCAGAATTAAGTTAATCGCTTGTTTTATAGATTGTTCAGTCTTTTCAGGATTTTGTCCCTTTTCAAATCTGGTACTGGCTTCCGTTCTAATGCCTAATCTTCTTGAAGTTCTTCTTACTGAATACATATTGAAGTTCGCAGCTTCAATGATAATATTTTTAGTATCAAGGCTGATCTCTGAGCTTACTCCTCCCATAATTCCAGCAATATCATCAACCAGATTACCATTGCTAATTACCATCATATCATCCTCAAGTATGTATTCTTTTCCATCTATAGCTTTCATCTTTTCACCATTTTTAGCATACCTTACCGAAAGCTTTTTTGAGGTTATCTTGTCATAGTCATAAGTATGTAAAGGTTGTCCTTTATCAAACATTATATAGTTAGCCACATCAACAATATTATTAACACTTCTTAATCCAGTGGCAGTCAGTAAACTCACAAGCCAGAGAGGCGATTTGTTGACTTTAACATCAGATAATAGAGCTACGCTAAATCTTTCGCAATCTTTTGTATCAACTTTGATATTAAGTTCAAAAGGCAGTTGCATTGTTGGGACGATTGGCTGATTAATCTCTTCTTGTTTAAAAGGGATATTTAATATAGCTGAGATTTCTCTTGCTATACCTTCGTGTGAGAAACAATCGGGTCTATGAGAGAGAGATTTATTTTCAATCTCGAAAATGAAGTCCTTTAATGTCTCATCCAAGGATGTGCCTGAAACCAATTGATCTTCTAATTCAATAATTCCCTCATGTTCATTACTTAATCCCAATTCTTTTGCAGAACAAATCATACCATTGGAAGTGATTCCGAACATGGTTTTCTGGGTTATCTCGATAGTTTTCCCTTCATTGTGAGTATCATATATTCTGCCTCCAGGTAAACAAACTGCAACTTTAAGACCTTTCTTAACATTAGGAGCTCCACAGATAATATCGTTTATCTCATTTTCATTTATCCTAACCTTACAATATGTTAGTTTTTTACTTTCCTCGATTTTACTTACTTCAAGTACTTCTCCTACTACAATTTTCTCAAGCTCTTTTCTAATAGGGATAATTTGTTCGACCTCTGCTAGCTTTGTAGTAAGACTTTCAGCGATCTGAGCTTTGGTCAATTCATCTAGAGTAGGAAGATATTTTTTCAGCCATTTATGAGAAATTAGCATTTTTTAGAATTGTTTAATAAAATCGAGATCACCACTGTTAAAAAGCCGGACATCATTTATATTGTTTTTTAACATGATCAATCTTTCTAAGCCAAAACCCCAGGCGAAACCTGAGTAGGTTCTTGAATCTATTCCCGCCATCTCTAATACTTTTGGATGAATCATGCCACAACCTAATAGCTCTAGCCAACCAGTTTGTTTACATACTTTACAGCCTTCACCATTACATAAGATGCAGCTTAAAGACATCATTCCCCCTGGTTCTACAAATGGGAAGAAATCTGGTGTGAATTTAACTTCTAAATCTTTTCTATAATATTTACTAAAAAATTCCTTTAAAGTACCTAACATATCCGGCAAGGTAATACCCTTATCAACATAAACTCCTTCAACTTGAGTGAAAGTATGTTCGTGCCTAGCATCCGTTGCTTCATTTCTAAAACATCTTCCAATGACTATAGCGCGTACAGGAGGCTTTTGCTGAGAAAGGATCCTATTCTGCATTGAGGATGTGTGGGTTATAGCAATATTGCCCTGTTCTGTCCAGAAAGTATCCCAAGAATCTCTAGCTGGATGCCCAGGAGGAATATTCAGGGATTCAAAATTATGGAAATCGTCATCAACTGCATAGGGATAGTGAACGTCAAAACCCATACGCATGAAAATGTCTTCAACTTCCTCTATGGTAGTAGTAATAAGATGTTTATGACCTTTCTTATTGTCAGCAGATGGGATTGAAATATCTATCTTTTCCTGCAACTCAATAGTTTTGAGCTCTTTTTCTTTAATTTGTTTGATCTTCTCTTGGATTTTATTCTCGATTTGAGTCTTTGCCAGATTAGATTTTTGTCCTAATTTAGCTTTCGAAGAGGCCTCAGCATCTTTAATGCCTTTTAATATATCAATTAGTTGAGATTTCCTACCTAAATATTCAATGCGTAAGCTTTCCAAAATCTGCAGATTATCAGCTGCGTTGATCTTATTACTTGCTTCTTCTAACAAGCTATTGATCTTAGACAATAAATCCTCGACCTTTGAGTTTTCCATATTGACGGCAAAATTATTTTACTTTAGCCACAACTGCAGAAAATACTTCTTTATGGTCTAAAGCTAGACCAGATAACATTTTTCGATTAAGTTCGATATTTTTAGTTTTTAAGGCATTTATAAATTCACCATATTTCATACCTTCGCCAGTTAAGGCAGCATTAATTCTCTCAATCCATAATTCTCTATACTGACCATATCTATGTCTTCGATGTGTTAGAGAGTATTGACCCGCATGCATCATTGCTTCATGGGCTCTCTTAAATAGCTTGCTATTACTTAGGCGATAGCCTTTAGTTAGAGCTAATACTGCCTTATGTTTTCTATGTCTGGTTTGTCCTCTTTTGATTCTCATGATTATTTATTCATTAATTTAACGATTTTTTTAATATCACCTTTATTGGTCAAGGTATGACTGCCTTTTTTTCGAGCCTTTTGACCTCTGTCTTTATTGGCCTTAAGGTGAGAATTGTCACCTTGAGAATAATGCCTTATCTGACCAGATGCAGTCTTTTTAAATCTTTTAGCTGTTGCTTTATGTGTTTTTGTTTTCATTTTCATTTAATTTAATATTCTTAATTGGTCTAACTATCCAAAAAATATTTCTGCCTTCCTGTTTAGCTGACTCATTAGATTCTTGTATTGAATCAACTAGAGCTACCTTGATTCTTTCCAATAAAGCCCATAATTGAACAGCCTGTACCCTACCCTTTCCTCTTATTGTAATTTTAACAGGATGTTTCTTACTAAGAAACTCTTTAACTCTTTCAATTTTATGCTGAAAGTCACCATCCCCTATAAAAGCCTTAAACCACATCTCTTTCATTTCAATAGTTTTTCCCTTATTTTCCTTTTTCTTCTTTTCCTGCTGATATTTAAATTTCGACCAGGATAAAATTTTTGCTACTGGAGGATCCGCATTAGGTGAAACTTCTATCAAATCCAAATCCTGTTCTCTAGCGATCCTCAAGGCCTCAAGCTTATTTAACACTCCTAATTGAGTTCCGTCAGAATCAATTACCATCAAGCTATTTGCATTAATGGATTCGTTGATTTTGTATCGAGGATCCTGTCTTTGCGGTTGGTATCTATTAAATTGTCTGTATGGTCTTTTAAAGGGTACTATAATTAAATTATTTAATTGTCAAAATAGTCTATTAATATTATCAGAGAATCGTGCAATTTACAATTGCAGAGAGGGCTTAAAAGGCTTTTTGGGATATTTCATCCTTAATTCTGTCTATAAACTCTTCAATTCTAATCAAGCCTAGTTCCTGGCCGGTTCTTTGTCTTAAAGATACGGAGTTTGTATTAACTTCCTTTTCTCCTAGAATTAACATATACGGTATATTTTCATTTTCAGCGCGTCTTATTTTATGTTGCATTGTTTCAGGTTCCAAATTTACGCTTGCTCTTAATCCGACATTCAGCAGCTGTTTCTGAATATTTAAAGCCTGTTCATGATATTTTTCAGAAATTGCTATTATTACACATTGCACAGGTGCTAACCATACATCGAAGATCCCTTCATTCTTCTCCAGCATTATTTTTAGTAATGATTCGAAGGATTCTACGAAATTAAAGCGAATTACAACTGGTATTTCCTTTAAATTATCATTGTTAATATAATATAGCTCTTCCTTCCCCGCAGACATATTATCGATACGAAGAGTAGTGATTTTTAGTAGGTTGCCAAGCAAGTCTTTAACATAAAAACCAATTTCTGCACCATTGTTATAGTATTCCCCTGAGACTATTTTAGCGGCCAGCTTTTGTTTTGCCAAAGTTCTCTCCAAAAGCTTCAACATATTTTTGGGACTACTTTCTTTAGATACTTTTAATTTGGGGTCACTAAGTTTAACTAGTATTTGAAAGTCATTTACCCCTATGAACTGTAGTAGTTGTTTTGTTAAACCAAGTAAGGTTCCAATTTCATCTTCGACTTGATCAACCCTGCAAAAGGTATTGGTTTGTAACGTCTGGCTGTATTCAATATCCATCGGAGCCTCTGCAGGATTCTGTTTGTATAGATCGAAATATTCTGCATATCTTTGTGGCATTAGTCTGTAACTTTTTTTGGTACTTTTAAAAACAACGGCATGATGAAAGAAAGAGTCATTTCTAAAAAGGTATTCGTTTCTATTCGTTTTTATTAAGGCAAGGTATTGATCTCTTACTTTGGAATCCTCAAAATAATCCCGATATAAGGTGAATTTAGCTAGAGAAGGAGTCGATAGTTTGATGATCCCTAATTTTGATAATTTATCAAACAGGAACTTTTTTAATTCCTCTCTTATAATATCTCCCTTTGGCAGCCAGATCATTAGATTGTTTCCGATATCTTCGTCGAAGGTAATAAGATTCAATCTTCGCCCAATCTTGCGATAATCCTTTTGGATTATTTCTTTTTGAGATTCAAGATATTTAAGAAGGTCCTGTTCTTCATTAAAGGCTACACCCTCAACTCTTTGTAGTTTTGGTCTATTTTTTTCCCCTAACCAATGAGAACTAGAAATCCTAGTTAGTTTGAAATAACCTGCTTGACCTGTATGGGCAAGATGGGGGCCTCTGCACAGGTCATAAAAATCGCCAGTTTTATAGAAACTTACAGATTCATCAGGAATTTGCCTAAGTAGTTCTGTCTTAAATATTTGCCCTGATTGCATTAAAGTATCAAAAGCCTGCTCCTTAGGGATTATTATTTGCTTGAAAGGTAATTCCTCAGCAATGATCTTACGCATCTCACCTTCTATCTTGGGTAAATCTTTCATTGTTAATTTAATTGGAGCATCAACTTCATAGTAGAATCCGTTTTCTATTGCCGGACCAATGCCGATCTTGGTATTGGGAAAAAGCCTTATAACCGCCATAGCCAGTATATGAGCCATAGTATGTCTCATCAATTCCTGAGCTGCTTGTTTTTGAGAAGCGTCGTTCATTTGAAGTTTATTAAAATGGACACTACAGGACTCGAACCTGTGACCATTCGCACGTCAAGCGAATGCTCTACCAACTGAGCTAAGTGTCCAAAATACTAAAAAATTATACACTGCACCAGGTTATTTGTCATTAGAGGTGATAATCTTATCAATTAGTCCATACTTCAAAGCTTCTTCTGCATTCATGTGTTTATCTCGATCCGAATCCTGTGTGATGCGTTCATAGCTTTGCCCCGTATTCTTACTTAGAATGGTGGTTAATAGATCTTTCAATCTTAAAATTTCCTTAGCTTCAATTTCAATATCACTCGCTTGTCCAGAAATACCCCCACTAACCAGAGGTTGGTGAATATGGATCATACTGTTTGGTAGTGAGAATCGTTTTCCTTTACTACCTGAAGACAGTATTACTGTCCCGAACGAGGCCGTTGAACCAATAGCTACTGTTACTATATCTGGCTTAACTAATTTCATGGTATCGATGATGGCTAATCCAGCGTAAATATGGCCACCTGGGCTGTTTATATACATTGTGATGTCCTTTTGGGCGTCTTCTTTATCAAGGAATAATAATTGGGCAACGATTGCATTGGCCACCTGGTCATCTATAGCTGTACCTAAGAAAATAATTCTCTCTTTTAATAATCGGGAATAAATATCGTATACTCTCTCCCCTTCTCTACTTTTTTCAATGACCGAGGGAATTAAATAGCTCATTGATTTCCTCTTAATAATTATTGCTAGATTATATCTTTAAGTGCTAAAAATTGCCATATTAACAAAAATGCCTCCGTTGGGAGACATTTTTGCTTGCACTTTTAACTATTTTTACTGCCTTTTGCTTATTTAGTTGTAATATCAGTATAGCAACATTGATATAAAATAGTCAAGAAATTTAAACGGGCAAAAATATTCTGTATTAACAATTTGAACACAAGCGAAAACCCTTATTGGCCTTTGCATCTCGCTTATCAGCTTCGTAGCGTTTGGTGCTAACTTACAACCTTTAAAAGGTAATATTGAACTTGAGGTGAACGAATTTGAACAGATTTTAGAGGGTCCTGCGCATCCTCTTCTCGATTTCTTTTTGAGTTATTTCCCAAATTATTGGACGACCATGAGGACATGAATATGGCAACTTACAATTAAACATGTCTTTTAGCAGTGTTTCAATCTCAATTGGGGTCATTTTCTTACCTGCTCTTATGCTTGCATGGCAAGCCATTGTGGAGATCAATTTATCGCTTATCTTTCTCCAGTTAGTAGACTCCACAGCATCGTTGTTTTGTAGTTCGGAAAGGATTTCACTGAAGATCTTAAGTGGATCTGCTTTGGAAATAATTAACGGGATTGACTTTATACTACATTCTCCGTTATGGATCTCATATTCAAAACCAATTTTTTGAATGATCTCATTATGCTCCCTTAATAGCATTATTTCAGATTCATTTACTTTAAGTCGTTCCGGTAATAACAGATCTTGTTTTTGGAGAGCCCCCTGCTCTTCTAGGGCTAATTTCATCTTTTCAAAGTTTATTCTTTCATGGGCAGCGTGTTGATCAATAACTAAAAGGCTCCCTTCACTAATAGTCAAAATATAGGTATTAAAAATCTGCATATAGGAGTTCATAGGTTGGGTAAGGGATTGTTCTATCTCGCTATTCTCATTCTCGACACTTTTGGGAATCGCCTCAGCGATTTTGTTTGTCTCAAATAATAAATCTTTAGTGAATTCCAGGCTAGAATTGATACTGGGCATTGCTTTTTTAAAATCTAAAAAACTCTGGACTGCTCCACTATTAGTCTTGGTTCTTATTGAGGTTGGATTGCTTGGTTTATTCTCGTTAATTAATGGCAATCTTTCTTTTAATTGGATTTGGGTGCTTTTTTCAATACTAAATCGTACTGCTCTTTTAATAAGACCGTAGATCTGGTTGCTATTCTCGAAGCGAACTTCAAGTTTCCTAGGATGCACATTTACATCGAATTCAGTCGTGGGAATATTCAAATATATAAAAAAACTGGGTTGGTCTTGGAGCATTAGTGCTGTGGCAAATCCTTCTTTTACCGCCTTAAAAAGCAAGGGGTTTTTAATAAATCTATTATTTAAGAAGAAATATTGTTTTGGGATAGAGCCTAAAGAAGTTCCTGGTTTAACCAAATATCCCTCAATACTATGGTTCGCATCTTGATAGTTTATAAGGCTAAAATCACTTTCTTTTAGGCTTGGTAAGACCTGAATTATTCTTTGGAGATGATCTCTGGCTTTAGGCAGCTCTAAGATCAGTTTGCCGTTTTTAATTAGTTTAAATCTTATATCGTGATTTATTAACGCAATATTAAGAAAAGTATCGAAGATATAGCGATATTCAGTATTCTCAGATTTTATAAATTTTCGTCTAGCTGGAACATTCCCAAAGATTCTGCTCGATTTAACAGTTGTTCCCCTATTTCTGGCGGGGCCATCTTTAAGTTCTAATTCTCCATTTTTGGAATAAATAGTTAAAGGCGCTGTTTCTCCGTCATAGGTATGAATCGAAAGGTCGCTTATACTAGCAATGCTGGCAAGCGCTTCTCCTCTGAATCCTAATGTGTGGATATTATCTAAATCTTCAACTTGTGAGATTTTCGAGGTTGCATGCTGCAACAAAGCCATTTTGGCATTTTCTTTACTCATGCCAGAGCCATTATCACCTACGCTAATACTATCAATGCCACTATTCTCAAGTCCGATTGATATATCTTTAGCACCTGCATCAATGGAGTTTTCTAAGAGTTCTTTAAGAATAGAAGCTGGTCTTTCTACAACCTCTCCTGCTGCTATTTTATTAATTAAGTCACTGGGAAGTAGTTTAATGTTTTTTTGCATTGTTTATTCTGGGAATTTAATCCGTTTCTCTTCAACGACAGTTATGATATTGAAATTGTGCTCTTCTAATGTACCTATTACCAGGTGATTAGAGATTTTTAGTTTGTAATAATCACTGTTATGCATTTTCAAAAGCGAATGCTTGCTTTGGGTATCGTGAATTTTACCTAGTGTAGATACGATCTTTTGTCTGACCCTCCAATCAATATTGATTAAGTCTTCTTTTGCTTTTGTTGTATATACAATACCCATATTTTTTACTATTCAGTTCTAAATAACTTCTCTATTTCTTCCTGTTCGTACTTAGGGCCTTCTAGAATGGCCATATCTGCAATATTTGAGTAATATCCGTCCTTTACCTTATCTTCAAGCTCTTGAAGCATGGTTTTGATCTGATTCCTTACTAATGCTGAGGGAGAAATACCTAGTCTAGTAGCAAAATAAAAAAGCTGCCTCTTCTCTTCAGGCTGTAGTCTTACTGCTATTTGTGTAGTCTTATTATTTTTCATATTGTCAGACATTGTCTTGTGGTGGGAAAAATTGTAATACAACCAGTTGGAATATGCAAATTTATATAACTATGGGATGCATAATCCTGGCGATTAATTTTACTATAAGATTATTATAGTTGATGATTAATAACAATGCAATTTGAATCACTATCTTAACTTACAGGAATTTTTCAATTCTTTCTTTGGGGAAGCCTACAAAGAATATCTCTGTCTTTGGTGTTGTTTTTATTAAATCAAAAGCACTTTGATAGATTAACTCTAGAAGTTTCATTACATCCTCTGCTTTAGCTCCTGGAAAAGTTTCAATAAATGCTGCGTGGCTATTAGAAATCATTGCCTGCCCCTCTTTAGTTCCTTTTAGTTTTAGAACGTTATCTATGATATATCCCCAACTATTACTAGGCAGGTCTAGATCGGACATTTGTTGTTTATCGATGTTTTTAAAAGAACACCCTGCTGAATTGTATGGTTGTTTATTCTTTTTAGCTCTAGACCAAGCAATTGCTGTCTCTTGTGCCCGTTTAGCGTCTCCTTTATATAGTTCGAAATAAGCTTTTAGAATAAATTTTCGATCGGATTGTAATTTCGAATTATCATACCCAAATCCCATTTCATCGTGAGATAGATGTTTAATTTCACCAAAATCGTCGATAACATCAACTCCAGTTAGATATTCACTAAGAAAATGAGTACCACCATGGATGTTATTAAATACTGCTCCACCAATAGTCCCAGGTATTCCAGCGAACCATTGCAAGCCAGTAATTCCTTTTGCAATAAGGTTATTGATGGCCAGAGAAAGTAAAGTGCCACTAAAGATCGCAACTTTTACCTTTGGCTCACTGGATTCATCATAATTTAGGTCCTCAAAGGAATAGTATTCTTGTTTATTTACTTGACTCAAACGCACGTCCTTAACTTCTTCTTTAGGTTGTGAATAGGTAGGTTGCTCAGCAATTATTTCTATACCACTTATTGAATTCTTGATTACAACTCCCCTAAAACCCTGATCTGATATTAAAACATTACTTCCACCACCAAGGATATAATAAGGGATTCCAAGATCGTTGAGTTTCCTTATTAGGCTTTGGATTTGATCATATGATTTTACCTCGATAAATAGATCCGCTTCCCCTCCAACTTTCCAAGTCGTGTATTTGGCAAGAGATTCGTTTTCGACAAAGCCAATATTAAATTCTTTTAAATATTGTTTAAATTCTTCCATATTAAATTAGTTTAGCTTTAATTCTTCTTATACCTCCTCCAATATTTTCCTGGGAAACTATCTTAAATTTTTTATTACCTTTTCCAATATCGAATGTGTTTTCTACATGAGGTCCTCCACAAAATTCTTTACTGATATATTCCCCTTTATTGTCTTTGATGAAATAGACGCTGACAATGTCAGGGTATTTTTGACCAAATTCCATTTGTGCGCCCATCTTTTCAGCTTCTTCTCTTTTTAATTCAATCCTTTCCACTTTATATCCAGCAGTGATATTCTCGTTAACTGTTTTTTCAACTGCTTCTATTTGTTCTGGAGTTAGTTTTGTAGAGTAGTTGAAATCGATCCTAAGTCTTTCGCCTGTGATATTACTACCCCTCTGTTTAATTTCAGGAGAAACTATGCTTTGTAAGGCATTAAGGAGCAGATGGTGGGTAGTATGCAGTTTTATTACTTCTTCGCTTTGATCTGCAAGCCCGCCTTTAAATTTTTGTTCGGCTCCACTTCTAGACATAGCCTTGTGAGCTTCTTCTTCCACTTTAAACTCATTTAAAACTCTTTCGGATTCATTGCCATCGAGAGCAAATTCCTCAATTGTCATCTCAATGGGGTAGCCATATGTTTCGTAAAAGTAAAATGCCTTTTTCCCATCTAGTTTTTCATTTCTGATTTTATATTTTTCGATTTCCTTCAAACCATTTGATAATGTTTTCCTAAAGTTGTTTTCTTCTGCAGTTATTAATTCGATTATCTGAGCCTTATTTTGTTCAAGTTGAGGATAAATATCTTTCATTCTGTTTATAACGACCAAGGCAACTTCTGCTGTAAAGTTGTTTTCAATATTTAGTTTTTTCCCAAATCTAATCATTCTTCTTATGAATCTACGTAGAATATATCCCTGATCTTTATTCGAGGGTCTTACGCCATCAGCCAGAATAAATACAGAAGCTCGGGCATGATCGGCTATTACTCTGAAAGCGCTTGTATATTCATTATTCTCTCCGTCGCTCCCCTTATATTTCAAAGAAGTTAATTCTTCAACTTTCTTAATGATAGGTAAGAATAAATCTGTTTCAAAAATATCTCTTACTCCTGCTAAGCACATTACTGCCCTTTCAAAACCTCCTCCAAAGTCAATATTTTTTTGTTTCAGGGGCTGCCATTGTAATTCTTTATCCAGAAAATATTCCATAAATACATTGTTACCAATTTCCACGAATCTTCCTGAATCATCATTAATATGATAACTATCCTGAATCTTTTCCGGCTGCCCCATGTCAAAAAACACTTCAGAGCTTGGTCCTCCCAGCTCACCAACTGCCTCACCTCGTTGCCACCAGTTTTTGGATTTTGGATAAGGAAATATTCTAGCTTTATGCGTGATTCCCTCTTCAAGATTTGAAGGTACTTCATAAATATTTTCACTAAATATGGCTTCAACTTCATATTTCTTAAAGGCTTTGATCCACGTCTTAATAGCTAGATCGTCTCGAGGTATTTTTTCATCTCCTCCCCAGACTGATACATATATTCTTTTTGGATCAAATCCGAAGTGCTCAACGTATAATTCTAAAATCCAAGGGATTTGACTGGTTTTATCAAAATCTCCCAATGACCAATTCCCCATCATTTCAAACATAATCGAATGTCTATTATCACCCACCTCAAGAACCTCCTCATATTTTGGCCTTAAGCAGCGTTGTAGGTTATATAAGCGATTACCAAGAGGATGAGGTTGTCCTGCTAAATAGGGTGCCAAAGGAAACATGCCCGAATTAACAAATAATAAAGTTGAGTCTACATTGGGAACTAAAGATACATTAGGTACCTCTTTATGGTTTCTAGGAGCACTTGACCAAAACTCATGATATTTTTTTCTAATGGTGTCAGATAAATACATCAGCAAAATGATAACTATGAAATTATATTATATATATTCAATAAGCGAAACTAAGATAGAGAGTTATAAACGATAAACTATGGGATTCGTCACCAAGGCACACCTCAGCTTGTAATAAATTGGCATTAAAACTTTCGTGGTTTTTAATAATTTAAATTGCTCTTTTAATTAATTAATTAAGCACAAGAACATAGATTAGATTAAATAGCATTAATTAATTAAATTGTGGATTGATTGCGATTAAATGCATAAGATCACTCAATCCAATCTTTAATCAAGCGTTCATTTTAAATGTGCAGATAAGTTAATTCCGTTGGCAGTATTGTGAACATGCAAAATATTAGATACTAGTAAATAAGGCCTTATACGCCTTGCGTTAATGAAGGCTTATTAATATCTATATAATTACACTGATATATAAATTCTTAAATTATAATAATTCGGAGTATTTTCGGATAATATTAAAACTAGCAATATTAAATGCTAATATCAAAATATTTGCGGAGAATGTTCTACTATGGGGTAGATGAAGTATAAGCCGAACTTACTAGAGCCGGAACAAGAAATGAAAATGCAGCATCTTTATTAGTATTTGTGGTACGGCCAGTACCCTCAAACAGATAGAACGGTTGCAGGAAATTTGTCCATAATACCTGAGAATCTCTTGTTTGAGGTTCAATATATATTAATTTGGTTAGATTAGGATCTACTTTGTATTCTGCTATTTGTAATTGTTGTTGCTGAGTTAAATAATTATCTCCCACCAGATGTAGTCTATAAAGATAACCATTGTTTTTTTGAAGTTCTTGAAAGGCCTGATCAGGAGTTTGTAATTTATATATACCAACATCTTCTTCATATTCTAGAGCTTTATATTCAAGCTCAATCAGATCTTGAAGCATATCCTGAGTCTTATTTGCATATTCTTTTAGTACCAGAGTAGCTATACCGTCATAATATGAATATTTCCTGGTGTCGATGAAAGTATCTGGAATGGAATTGGTTACTGGCTCTATTGCCTTAATATATTTATTTAAAGATACTTTCACACAATTGTATTTGTCTGTTTTACTAGTTAAGCTTCCATCATTTGCTCTGAAAGCAAAATCTATTCTACTAGACTCAGTATCTAAATTGTTTTTTTTAATACTGAGGCGATCTAAGATAGAAAGTGCTCTTTGTATTGCAAACGTTTGATCGCTGTTGGTCATTTCAATTAGCTGATCCGGACTTGATTTGTATTTATAGTATTTTTGGAACCTATCAAAAGTAAATGTTTTTGTCCCATCTTCTGATTCCCAGTTCATTACGTTGTTTAGTACACTATAATCCCCGGAAAAACCTAAAGCCGTTGCTGTAGCTTTACCTTTTTCAGCATCATCTAGATATTCTCTCTCTGGCTTTATTTTATAAACATAGATCACAGGAGGAAATTCAGGAAACTTTGCTGTAGTTTTTGAAATTAATCCAATGTTTTGACTTCCAGAATTCAACGAATTTAAATCTGGCTTGGGAATTTGTTGGAATATATTATTTGCGGTTGGATAATTAGGATCATATTCATTACCAGGATCCGGACCGACTATGACTCCAGATTGTTTAGACAGCCAATCAATAAAGAGCACAACGATAACAAATACTAAAAAATATATTATCATTCTCTTTACTTGTTTAGTGGTCTTTTTAAGCTGTGTAGCCATATTTCCAATTCTATCGTAAAGTGTAATAATATTATATATGTAATTATTTTAAAGTAAAAATATTAGTAATGGATAAAAAGATAGTAGGCTTAGGTGTTGTGTTTGTGGTTCTATTAATTGTGTTATTGATAATATTAGCAAATCGTAATAGTGGCAGTGGAACTTCCGTTACGGTTACCCCTACTCAATCTTCAGGGCAAGTTACATTGATCTGGTGGAATCTTTTTGAACCTGAGGAAAATGTAAAACCATTAATAGCTGCTTTTGAGTCTGAGTATCCAAATATTAAAATACAATATACACAAGTTGGTTTAGATGGTATTGAGAATTATAAAACTGAACTGCAAAATAGCTTAACAGATCAGGATGTTGTGACTTCACCTGATATTTTCCCTATACATAATACATGGATGGGTAAATTTCAAAACCTACTAGTCCCTGCTCCTTCAACTGTAATATCCTCCACAGATATGCAGGATTTTTATGCAATTGTAAGTAAGGACTTTCTAAGATCTCAGAAAGTTTATGCTTTGCCAATGTCTTTAGATGCTATAGCTTTGATTTACAATAAGACAAAATTAAGAGAGAAAGGATATCAGGCTCCTGCATTAACTTGGAATGATCTTAAAACCCAAGCTGTGGATCTTACAGTTAGAGATCAAATTAATAATATTACCTATGCTGGCTTCTCTGCCTATGATCCTGAAACTTCTGAGTTCTATTTTGAAGTTATGAACCAACTCTTTTTACAAAATGATGTGCTTATGGTGGATTCCACAACTGATCTATCCAAGATAGGTGATAATGATAATGCCAGTTCGGCAGTTAGCTATTACCGAAACTTCCTTGAAGGATTTGATTCAACTTGGGATCCCAAGTTCAAAAAAGATATTGCAGCTTTTTTAGAGAATAACCTAGCAATGTATCCAGCTCCAAGTTGGAGATTGATTAATGTGCTTGAATACAATGATTATTATAAACTTAATATCGATGTAGGTGTTGCCACAATGCCCCAATTGACTGGTGGAGGAGATTTCTATTGGCCAACATATTGGGGACAAACAGTAGCCAAAGATAGTCAGTATTCCAAAGAAGCTTGGCAATTTATTGAATTTATAACCCAACCAGAACAGTTGCAGTTGTACAATGATACTGTGAAAGCTAATGGTAGGCCTATAGGGATCATATTCCCTCGAATAAGCCAGGCTGAAATAAATCAATCCGATCCCTACCTTGCTCCTTACGCTGCATCTCTGGCAAAGGCTCAAAACTGGGATATGAAAGATGGCTGGGAGCTAAAGAAAATGTTTGACAGTTTATTCAGCTCAAACAATGCTGGAATAGATGCAATTCAAGGAGCAATAAATAAAGTTAGGCAAGAGGCCACTATTACACCTACACCTTAATTCAATCCAAATTGGATATTATCTGCTTTGGGAATGCTATTGATTGCCCAAGTTGCCAATTGGGTTTCGATATATGTATTTAAAACCTGAGCGTCGTTCAAATGATCCTTAGATAGTCCCAAAATTATCATTTGAGGCATTTCGTAGCTGGCGTCATTCATAAGGTTGATCAATACTTTTTTATCTTGAAATCTTTCCTTTAATTCACTTGCTGAATCATCTAAATAATTAAATAGATTCTCTTTTTGAATCTCACTTAACTCTGTATCATTGATGATACTTACCTCGTAATTGGCAAGATATATGATATTTGGTGAGCTTCCATAGCCTGGTTGAGCACCTGAACTGCATGTATGAACATCAACACATTGATAAGCAGATTCAAATACCCCCATCCTGTCAAAAGCCTGGAACATGCCAATTAAAGCAATTACTATCATGATTAGATTATCAAGATCCAATTTGCCTTGCATTAAAGTGAGCAAATGAAAGAAAGCACTCACTGCACCAAAGGCAACATTAACTAGACCAGCTAGTTTATCAACTGCTTTATCAAATAGGCTACCTATCATTGTTCCCAGAAAACTCCCCACACTAGAAGCAATAAACATGATCCAACCTAATGAGCCACCACTAACGGCTGTTATTATTGCTCCAATCACCATTCCTGTAAATGCTCCTATAGTGCTTCCAATTATGGCCCCTACACCAATGGGAACTCCCATAGCTGACAATACAGCCATTCCAGCAGCAGTACCTACAACTTGGCCCGCAAATGATGCCAGGGCCGCTGGTTTAGCAGCATTCGAAACTATAAAAGACATATTCTTGGCGAAGAAATTACCAATTTGTAAAGCAGTTCTAGCTAAAGTCACAGGGAAGACTACGGAAGGCAGCCCAAGGGAGAGATTGATCCAATTAGATCCGACGATTATTACATTTTCCCATTTGCTCTTTTCGGGGTCACCACCAAGGAAATTCTCTTGAAGATATCTTCCTAAATTACCCTTGTACTTTTGCATTATAAGGTCTATCTGGGAGGCTATCCAAAGATTTGTCTGAACATTACCTAATAATTCAAAAGTCGGAATAACTGCCATTGTCCTTAAAAGTCTGGAGTTACTTGTTGCAATTTTATTAATTATTCTAGTATGCAGACTGTCACCAATGATTCCACCTACTGATCCTACCCCTAAACCAATTGCTGCTCCAACTGTTAAGGGCATACCAGTAACTGCAGCTAATCCAGCTCCAATTACACTTCCAATAGTACCCCATTTTGTACCTGCATCTGCTAATTTAAATACTCTGCCCCATCCTTTTATTGGTGTAACCTTAGCTTTAGAAATTGCATTAACATCCCAACCACCATGCTTTAGCATATATTGTCCATACCCATGTTTGGTCTGGAATCTTTCAATAAATCCAAATTTTGATAAAGTGCTATCACTTACTATTAATTTCCCTAAGGTTGCTGCACCTGCAACAGTACCCATTAATACTCCAGCAACTGGACTGGCTCCAAATACGACATAAGCTACTCCACCGTATAATGCACCAGTAGTAAGACTTTTACCAACATTTATAGTACCTTTTACAACATCAGCCCCTATTGCAAATGCTCTGCCAACACCAGTCCTAATACCCTTGGCTGTTGCTTTAGTTGCTTTAAATGCTGCTGAGGTTTTCAAGCCGAATTCGGAAGTGGTTAGTCTGGTTTTAGAGTTTAAGAGGGATCGACCTAATCTTGAACCTGAGGCTTTACTTATTAAGCCTTGTTTAACCGTATTAATTACCTTATTGATCCTTTGCCTAATCTTATCGACAATGTTATCTACTATGATTGAGACAGCTGTTTTGAATAGATTTTCTTTCCTTTTCTTCTTTTTTTCTAATTCAAAATTTCTTCTAGCTTGTAAAGCTAGAGCAAATTTTTTCCTTTTACTAGAATCTTCTTTATCTGCAGTTAGTTTTATTAATCTATTAACAATATAGTCGTCAACTTTTTCAGGTAATTGAGCAAGAGAAATCCTGCGCCTAATTCTTGTAGGAGTGAACATTTGTCCAGCTGCACCCAAAAATCCTCTTTTAGCATAAGCTTGCAGAAATTGATCCTCTCTTTTTGTAAGCCATTCTTTATAGAAAAGATCTTCATTAATTTGTTTTCCAAGAAGTTGTTTCTTTACTTTACCCTTAAGTATATTGTCCTCCAGCCTATTTATGTCCTGAGTTGAGGTTTTGTCTGTTTGTAAGACCTTAGTTTCTGCAGCTTTTGGATCTGATTCTCTATCAATATTTGATAATAATTGCTCTTCTGCTTTAGGTTTTGCCAGTAAAAAGTTTTCTAAATTGCTACTTGCAGCCTTCAGTACACCTGCAATCCTTTTAAGCTCAGTTAATTTCCCTGTCAAACTATCTAATGCTTCCTTTATTTCAGGAGGCATCTCTATTTGATTTGGTTGTATGCTATTTGCTGCTGCGCTCATTGTGTTTTACTAAAATTATCCTGCAATGCTTGTGTTGATTCAATTAATTGTCGGTTTTGTTCATAAAGATTATCAATTTGAGCTTTTAGACTCTGTATTTGTTCTTCTGTAGGAGGTTCAGGCAAATCCTGTAAGGCGCTTGTCAAAGTTTGCAGTTTTGCCGCTTCCAAGTCCATTGATAATGTTGGATCTTTACCTGGACCAAACATTTCCTCATATGCTCCAAGCAGCAGTTTTTGTTTTTCATCTCGAGCAAGATTAGGATCCGCTGCTTGTTTAATAGCCGCCTTTCTTTCAGCATCAATTGCTTTTTCTTCTTCCTCTTCTTTTTTAGCTTCAGCCTGTTTTTTAATTTTGTCATTTAAATTTTTAGCCGCCACCATACGGGCGAATTGTTGATCCCAACTATTAATATCAATTATATATTTTGGATCATAGTTAGAATTGGCCCATCTTAGGAGCCTATCTACGGCTTCAATAGTCTTTTTATCAAAGATCGCATATATCTCTTTAAATTTAATAAACACATTTTTAATATATTCCCCCTTGTCTTTATGATCTGTTTCCCATTTTGTAATCATATCTTTAATAATATGATCATTCTCCTGGAGCATTAATTTATACATTCCTTCTACATTCATCATCTTTGAGATTTTAGGCCCTAACTGGGCCTGCTGGGCTGGTGGTAATTTCTTGTATGCTTCCAGTAAATATGCGATCTTTTCTTGGGCTAGAGTATTTACTTCATAGGGAATAGTTATGTAATTACGACGAGTTTGAAAATCTTTATATGTTTTAATCAGATAATCATAGAAGATGACCTTACCAGGAGGGTTTTTAGCTTTAATATCGTTAATTAACGGCATTTTACTAACAATCTCCACCTGGTTTAGAGCACTCATTATTATATTTAATTGGGAATAGTCTGTTATTGGGATTTGTCCTCCCTGATCAGTCCTTGAAATATCTCTGAGGTATTTTACTGCAGCAATAGAATATTGAGCAGGTGCTTTAGGATCATATGGGTCTACAGGATACAATTTAACACCAGCATAATAAGGGAAGCATACGTTTGGCAGTGCTTGTTCAAGCTTAGTAATCGCTTTTACTATGTCTGTAGTCTGTATCATATTAAATATAATTTATGATTTTCTCCAAAGGTTGGTCAGGATTTTCAAGACCATTAACAACATAACTAAAGATCCTCATTTTCGATTCTGGAGTTAAGGCCAGAGCATAGGATTCAATAGCAAACTCAGTCATCCTTCCTGTACTTTGGATAGGAAAAGTATCGCAAACATATTTATAATGGCTTTCAACATCTCTATCTCTCATGGCTTGTCTAAGTTCAATGTCATAAAAGTTTCTGGGGTAGAGATTGCCGTTGATGAATTCTTCAATAATTAAACTCTGCGATTCCCAAATTAAAGTCTCTATAGTGCTTTGTTCGAGATTAGCTATAGTATCAAGAATATCTTTAGAATGAGATACCATTTCATCTTCCATTTCTTTGAAATAGGGAGCGAACCTTAGATTTTGTTTATTAAATATCGATTTGAAATAGTCAAAGACATTTAATTTAGCCTGCTCAAGGTTGTATCCCTTATTCAAATATTCATAAACAGATTGAGCAAGTCGCAACATAAATGTGTTTAACAGGAATTGAAATATCTCTAGAAATTCTCCCTGATAGAGATAGACTGATACACTGACAGTAGAATAGTCTTCGAAGGTACTTCTTAGTTTGGGAGCTAAATAATTAATTTCACTAACGCAACTTAGATGTGCTTTAATCAAATTCTTTTCTTTTTCATACTGGATGGTGGCATCTAAATCCGCCTCTCCTCGGGAGTTCATTTTAATTGCACCGGGTATATATATCGAATAGCCCTCACTTAATTTTGTTCTATCTTCATTAGCAGCATCAAGAATCTTATCCTCAGTCACAGTAGTAATTCTTAATAGCTCATAATCAGCTAGTAGCATCCGACCTTCAAGAAATCTAATTGTATAATAGGAATGCAGGGCATCTGTAAATTTTTCAGCAATGTTTTCTCCACTGATCTTCTCTTGTGCGGCCATTTCAAGCAGTTGATTTACCTGATCGACGAATGTATTTACTAGTTGTTCCGTTTTTAAATTCAGACTTTGGAAATTAATGCTGTTAATTGGTCCAGCATTAAAAAGGAAAGCATAATCCCAAACCCTTGGTCCCACAAGCTTTTGTAATTCCTGCATTGTCAGTTGGATCTTTTCATATAGCTCCAACTGTTGAGCGGTGTTAGACATCAGAGTTCAATTATTTTGAAGAGAATATTCCCGCTTTACCAGTTAATAAGCCAGTGATTGTACTTACTGTTCCCATGGCCTTCTTGCCAACATCAGTTATGTCTTTACCAGTTCTAGATATATCTTGGAAAGGACTATTCACTTCTAAGAATTTCTTTACCATTTCGAGGACTGTAGGTGTCGCCATGTACAGACCAAAAACCAATAAAGAAGTAACTATATTCTTCCCATTATTATTAATTGTAGTAGCATCAAAGATTTGCCCCTGAGTATATCCTAATAAAGGTGGAGTCCATCGAATTTGTCCTGCTTGTGAAAAGGCTGAACTTAGTTGAGTCTCAGAGCCCGCTGCTGAATATCCAAAAATCACAAGCAGCAGGAACATAGCATATAGAACAATAAACGTTAATGACGCTCCTCCTAAAGTTTTAAAGAAATCGTTTAGAGTCTTATTTGTATTACTAGGCAAAGCTGCACCTAAGAAAACAAAAGGTGCAATAATCGGATAGAAACTTAAGATCAAATAATTATTTAGCAATGTAAAAAATAGCTTAAAAGCTGTTTGGAATACTGCTAGAGCTAATATTAATTCAATCAAGGCGTTTCCGATACCTAGCTTATCATTATCAGCAAGGTTTAATACGACTGCTATACCCTGACCTATTAAGTTGTTCTGAGCAGCCTTTGGAACTAAATATTCAAAAGAACATTTAGTAGGTGAATTCCAGGTATTACAAACATTAACTGTTGTCATTGAGAAAATATTCCAGATACTCATTTGGGGATCATCTGGTTGAAGTACATTCTTTAAATCAGTGGTATCGCTTACGTTTTCTCCAAATTCAGCCCATTTAGGGATTTGGGGGCCACTTCCTGCATCATGATTTATTAGTTCATAACCGGGAGAACCTTCCGAAGTAAATAGGAAGTTATAAACAACATTCGAGCCTAAATAGATGGCATCAATAAAGAGCCCGCAAAGAGCGTAACTAAAAGTCACTAATACCATGGATATTATTACCGATGGGATAGAGTTTGCTATAGTTACAATCTCCTGCCCTCCCATTGGTTGTCTTAACAGGATCAAGAATGCTATCGCTATAAGTATTATGATATAGAATCCATAAACAATATTTCTGGACCATTGCCATAAACCTAAAACAGGTTGAAGAACATTGTAACCAATACCAGGGGCATAAATAGAACTATCCTGAGGGTCTGCTGCCAATGTCGTAAAGGATACACCTTCTCTAACCTGATAATATTGATCTTGAGCCCAAACAATAAAACTGGCGGGCTGCATTTCATATAATGTATCTGTCACACGAGCTATTTCAAAAACAGCTCCACCTTCAGCAACATAGGGTAAATTTATTTGATTGTAACTTGTGGAACCAATTGTTGTATCTTCTTTGGGGCCAGTAATATATTCAGACATGGACTTTACAACTGTATCCATCCACCCATCCCATTTGCCTTCGGAATAATTAAGTGTATAAACATCTAGAGGAGATTTATCTCTTGTGGAGCTAGTAGTGCCAGACCCTATAACATGTAGGGGGGCAATGGCCAGTAAGAACAAAGTAGCCAGTGTAAATGTAATTACCGATACTAAAGGAAAACTCTTAAACTTACTTAAAAAAGATATGAGGTTCTTATTCATATTATTATGATAAAAAGGACATTAATATTAGTATAGGTATTAACACCTATGAGTGCAAGATTAAATCAGCAATCAGGGATTATTTTTCTTGAAGATATTTTGCGGAAAATTTATCAACTTGATCCAATTCTTCTTTAATTAATCTTAAAAGGCCAATTGCCTCCTCTTCCTGCATGTCTTTAGTGATCTCTCCTAACAGTTCAGAATCAATTCTTTCAATCTCAGTTGCAATTATTTTATATAGATCAGGATATTTACCAGGTAATTGCATTATAGTTTGGAGGAGATGAGTTTGTTTGGAAATGATAGGCGCTTTTTCTTTGATCATTTTTCTAATTTCAGGGAATTCTGCAATATTATTATTCTGGGCATAACTAATGCATTCATCAAGTATCATCTTGTTTATGGTATCAACATAGGCAAAACGCATTGCTTGCATTTGCTCGTCTGTATATTTGAACAAATCTTGAAGGTATAAATTTATTTTGTCGTTATAAAATATCATTTCTTCAATTAATAAGGTTTAGTAGATACCCTGCCCCATAGATCTTGGAAGAGGTCAGTCCAGAAATTGGAATTGTAACTTGCATCACCAAAGTTTTTAAGTAGTGATCTATATTTAAATTTAATACCCTCAAAAGTACCGGTAGCTAAATCCAATTGTCCATAAGACGGAGGTTGCGATTCATTTGTTAAGCTCCAGAACAGACCAGACATATCGTTCAAAGAAGCCTGCTCTTGAATTGCAGCAATTTCTCTCGCTCCCCAGCCTTTAGCGTATCTATTTAAGAAGGGATTAACACCAATAGCCATGGCTAAGGTGCCAAGCACCAGGTATGGATTAGCTAGAAATACTAAGCTTGGCACGAGCGAGCCAACTACTGCACCAGCTAGAATAAAAAATCTAGTAGTATTATCGATCATCATCAAGCCTTCATAGAATTCTCTATGAACTTTGGAATGTTCTCTATAGGAACTGATCTGATTTAATTTCAATGAGAATCTATAACTTAGATCTCTTCCTTTTCTAATCTTATCTAATTCATCTAATACATCATCATATAAGGTGCCGTATTGAGTATCGTATTTATTTCTAGCGGTGACCTCTCTTGTATGTACATTGCCCTTTTTATCTCTGTAATGCACAGTATAAGTTTGTTTTTCGCCATAATATCTTATTAATTCAGTCTCGCTAAGATTACGGATAGGATTAATATCTAGTGTGTAACCTGTTGTCTTGTTTTCAATTTTTAATTTTGCTTGTCGGGAATATCGTGCTTTTGTACTTCTCACTTTCTTAAATGTTTTTGGAACTTCATACCCTCCCATGGTGGATGCCATTTCCAGAAAATATATTTCCTCTTGTCCCTGCCACTCGCGTTTAAAATAATAACCCTTAATTCCTTCCGCCATTTCAGGCATTTCGATCATCTCAAATCCTAAACCTTCAAGAACACCTGTTCCTTGCTCAGCGATACCCCTCTTAATACTAGCTAATGAGGTTGCAACCACACTCTCTGTACCATCCTCAGCCTTATGTTTAATTTCTAGAGTTTCGTGAGGATTAAAAAGATCTCCTGGTTTTGATGAATCATAATCAGCCTCTCTTCCCCAAACACCAACAGCCATCACTTTATGTGATCTTGCCATAGAATAGTCTTTGAAGAATTCTTTTGCTGTATTTAGATCTACATATTCCCCACCTATTAACATTTTTGGGTTTTCATACCTTTCTATCGCATCCTGATTCTCTTTTCCATCCTGATAAAGATCTTTCCAGGGTTGCATCTGTGCTCTGGCCATTTCTTCATATAGATCTGTGAGAGTATATGCTCCTCCATCCTCTTCTCTTCTGCGAGCATCTTCTTTCATCATTAATTCGGCAATCCTTTCATAGTCTTTGATTTTTCCTACATTTTCCCTTGCAGCGTCTAAGCCCTTGGTCTGTCCCTTTGCCGCTAATCCAAAAGGATTTAGAATTTGCTGAGGAGCAGATGTTGGTGGTATCCACATGATCTCTTTGATCTCATCCAAAACATTTCTAGACATTTGGCCCATCCTAAGCTGTCCTTTTCTAACAATACCATCTCTACCTCTAGCGGCTACGTCTGGGTCAGCTAACTGTGCTGCAAGTGGTCTGCTTTGATCCAGACTATCAGCGAAATCTTTAGTTAAAACATAGCCATCTCTATAGACTATTTGAGTCCAGTTACCCCTGTGATATATAGTATCAGTTCTTAGTCTTTCAGCAATTTCCCTCAAATCGTCCCTATTTCTATCTTCTAAACCTAATGGTAGTAATTTACCATCAGCATCTCTATTCATTGCATAGCCCGAACCTTTCCTTTGAGTATGTCTTTCGGGGTGAATTAATTCATTTAATATGTAATCTGCAAGCTCGCTATTTAATCGGTATTGATCTGCTCTATCCGCATAACTATATATGGTTTCTACAGGATTACCCTGCATATCATAATCATAGCCACCGATTTCTGGCAATAATTTAATAAGGGATTGATTATCAACCTTATGTTCTGCCCTCATTCTTCCATATATTACTTTTTGGACATAATAAACATACATGTCAGGAGAGCCGGTGAATAATCCTTTAGGAGCCCAGGCACTTTTATCAAGGTCAATTTTCCCACCAGTTTTTTCTTTTAACCAACTAGGAAGATTTTGTAAGAATGGTAATCTATGAACTGGGATTCCTGTTAAAAAGGATATGGCTTCTAATCCATCAGATGAATCTGTCCTAAATCTATTAATTCCTAATCCAAACCCATCCATGAAGTTCTTCTTACTAAGAGCAGCTGAAGGGATTTGGAATATCCCTGGCCCTTTGTCTTTGGTATGAAGCCAGGCTACAGGAGAAAATATATCTAATTTTGCTCCTAGTGGCCCACCACCCATTCTGCCTTTAGTCCCCCCCGATCCGAAATAGAAAGCATCTTTATGTCTGGTAGCTGCCCATCTTAGACTGGGATCGTTATTTGATG
>Ga0172371_10000731_pt1 | contig 51815 bp, 67 predicted proteins | sample Lak12m_FD_114543 | JGI IMG/M metagenome (GOLD analysis project Ga0172371, IMG submission 114543) | Freshwater microbial communities from Kabuno Bay, South-Kivu, Congo - kab_022012_12m | ecosystem: Environmental > Aquatic > Freshwater > Lake | place: Democratic Republic of the Congo: South-Kivu... | reverse complement strand
TATAGACAAAGATGCAAGAGATCATTTTGAAATCAAAATCCACAAAAGATTAATTGACATTATTTCTCCAACCGATAAAACAATTGACAGCCTAACTCATTTAGAACTTCCTGCAGGAGTAAATATCGAAATCCGCATGTAGCCTCGCAATATCTTATAGTTGACAAGAGCGTATTTGTTTGATTATAATAACTTTAATTATGTCGGAAAAAGAAGCAGCACAGCCTCAGTCTCCTTTTGAAAGAATAAGATATTATTACGATAAAAGAGGAGAGCATCATGATACAGCTAAGATAGAGCTAAAAGATGGTACAAAAATTTCTATTATCAAAAGGAATACACGTGTTAACGATCCTGATTTATATTATGGTTATAATGTTTCAGTTAAGCCAATTAGGGGTAAAAAAACTCCAAACATTCCAGATTTTGATTTCTTAATAGATCATAATGGAAGATTAGAAACTATAACTTTTCCCTTAAGAGTAAAAATAGGAGATACAGAAGTTAAAGTTACTGATCATAGTGCAGCGGAAAATTTTTATGATGTATTAATGTATGGATCAGGAGAAGATAAGTCAAATATGGCAAAAGTTTTAGTTGATTGGTTTGATAATATTATAAAGGAAAGTAAATGCAGTTATCCTCCAATAACAGCCTCAATTCCGAAATAGCTAAATCTATTTACACATATTGCATTTAAAGCAGACTTCTTATATAATTACCCTTGAAAGTCATGTTTAACCGATTGGAGGTAAATAAGGCTGCATAAATAGAAACTTTTTGGGATTTTTTCCCCGAAGCGACTGTGTGCAGTCGCTTTTTTGGTTTTTGAGGATATGAATTCAATACTTGCAAAAAAAATAGAACAAGGGCAAAAATTTCTGGAAAATGGAACACGCATTCCTGTTACGAAATTATCTGTAGACGGAAATGTCGTTGTTGCACTTAGAACTCAAGAGAAAAACCACTATTCCGCAATTCAGCTTGGTTTTGAAAAAAGAACCAAATTGGCTCCCAAAAGCAATAAGGGAGCCTTTAAATTTTTAAGAGAAATAAGAATAGTAGATTCAGATACAGTTCCTGCTATCGGAAACGTAATTAAGGCAAGTGAGATTTTTAAGCCGGGTGATGTTGTAAATGTTACCGGAATATCCAAAGGAAAGGGATATGCCGGCGGAGTCAAAAGATATGGCTTCAGGGGAGGACCTCGAACGCACGGACAATCAGATAGGGAAAGAGCTCCTGGTTCTATTGGAGCGAGTACAACTCCAGGAAGAGTATATAAGGGGAAAAGAATGGCAGGACGAATGGGTCATGATCAGGTTACGGTTAAAAATATAAGAATTGTATCTGTTGATGATAATTATATTTTGGTTAAAGGTTTAGTTCCTGGAGGAAGAAATACCCTGTTAATGCTTAAAAAAGTCGGAGAGGATAAAAAATTTATCCCTTTACATTCGGAAAAAATTGCCGCCTCTGCCGAGATCTCTGGCGAACCAAAGGAAGAAATTAAAGCAGAGGAAGCTGAAATGAAAGAAAAAGAAGAAAAATCCGAAAAGCCGGCAGAAGAAACAAAAACAGAAGAGATTAAGAAGGAGAATAAATAATGGCAATTAAGAAAGCAAAGGTTAAAAATAAAAAATTAAAAGTAAAAAAAATTACCAAAGTAGCTAAATCTGTTGCAAAAAAATCCGCTAAAACTGCTAAGGCAGTTAAAGTGATAATAAAAAAAGCTCCAGTAAAAAGGACTAAGATTGAGGCCAAAATTGTTGTTTCAAAGCCTGCAAAAGAAGCTGGTTTAAATACTCCTGTTTTTGACACAAAAGGAAAAGTAGCTGGGCATATAGAGCTTCCACAGCAAATATTTGGTGCTAAAATAAATAATTCACTTCTTTCTCAAGCTGTGCGTGTTTATTTAGCAAATCAAAGACAAGGAACTGTTAAGACAAAAACCAGAGGAGAAATTAATAAAACAACCAAAAAAGTCTGGCAGCAAAAGGGAACAGGAAGAGCAAGGCATGGCTCAAGAAGAGCTCCTATTTTTGTCGGCGGAGGACTTGCTTTTGGCCCAAAGCCCAGAGATTTATCTCTCAATATCTCCAAAAAAATGAAAATCCTCGCCTTATTCTCAGCCTTTTCTTCAAAACTCAAAGATAGCGAAATAAAAATTATAAAAGGATTAGAGGTAATCCTCCCTAAGACAAAATTAATGGCAGAAATTTTGAAAAATTTAGGAATAGAAGATGGTAAAAAAGTTTTATTAGTTTTACCAAAGGAAACTGTGAAATTAGAAAATGTTTACAGAGCTAGTCGCAATATTCAAGGATTAGAAATTTTAACTGCAAACTCTATTAATGCATACAAAATTTTAGACAACACATTGGTTCTTTTGATGAAGGATACTATAAATAGCCTTGAAGATACTTTTGTTAAGTACTTGAAGTAACTATGAATATAAAAGATGTTATTATTGCGCCGATTATAACTGAAAAATCAATGAGAGATGCAGGTAGTGGAAGATGTACTTTTAAAGTTGCTTTGGCAGCAAATAAAATTGTTGTTAAACAAGCAGTTGAAACAAAATTTAAGGTAAAAGTATTAAAAACATTTGTAAGCCTTGTCAAAGGAAAAACCGGCAGGCGCGGAGCAAAGAGAGAAGAATTTACAAAAACTGCATGGAAAAAAGCAACTGTTCAGTTGGCAAAAGATCAAAAGATTTCACTTTTTGATGTAGGAGGACAGGAAGAGAAAAAATAATATGAGCAAACTTAAATTTATCAGAAAGAAAAATTCAGGACGGGATGTGTCGGGACAAGTTACAGTTAGGCATCAAGGTGGAGAGCACAAACGCTTTATGCGTTTTATTGATTTTAAACGCAATAAATTAGGAATCGAAGGGAAAGTAAGTTCTATTGAGTATGATCCCAACAGAACTACGGAAATTGCCCTAATTCACTATGTTGACGGGGACAAAATGTATATTCTAAGTCCACTTGGCTTAAAAGTGGGAGATGTGGTAAAATCAGGTCCTGGAGCTGAGATTAAGGTAGGAAATGCTCTTCCGTTAAAAGCGCTTCCTCTTGGAACTATTGTCCATAATGTAGAGCTTTCACCGGGTCGTGGTGGACAAATGGGTAGAAGTGCAGGGACAGGAATTATTGTTCAGGCCAAAGAAGGAAACAATATTGATCTTAAACTTCCATCGGGAGAAATTAGAAGAGTTGACGGTAATTGTTTCGGGACAGTCGGAACATTGGGAAATATTGATTGGAAAAACGAAGTTATCGGTAAAGCAGGTAGAGCTAGACACATGGGCATTAGGCCTACGGTCAGAGGAGTTGCTCAGAATCCAAGGTCACACGCGCATGGAGGAGGAGAAGGTCGAAGCGGAATCGGAAGGAAAAAACCTATGACATACGCAGGACGTATTTCTGTCGGAAAAACCAGAAAGAAGAAAAAATATTCGGATAAGTACATTTTGCAAAGGAGAAAGAAATAATGGGAAGAAGTATAAAAAAGGGTCCATTCATTGACCCAAGACTTTTGAAAAAAATAATGAAGCAAAAACAAATGGGAGATAAAAGTCCTATTAAAACGTGGGCAAGAGCAAGTCAGATTTCGCCTGAGTTTATTGGTCATACGTTGGCAATTCATAATGGGAAAAATTTTGTAACAGTACTTATGCTTGAAGGAATGGTTGGACATAGACTTGGAGAATTTGCTCCAACAAGAACATTTAGAAGCCATGGAAGAGTTGTGGCAAGGGAAATTAGTAAAACATAAAAAGAAGCGTCATCCTGAACTTGTTTCAGGATCCCAAATGAATAGGAGATGCTGAAATAAATTCAGCATGACACGGGAGAATAATTATGGAAATTATAGCAATAAGTCGCGCAATTAGAATATCGCCTCGCAAAGTAAGATTAGTTGCTGATGGCATACGAAATCTTTCTTTGGAAAAAGCCCTCAGCGTGCTTGAAATGACTCAAAAAAGAGGATCAAGCGTTTTAATAGGCGTATTTAAAAGTGCAATTGCAAATGCAGTTAATAATGCAAAAAAAAGCAAAGACTCTCTTGTCATTAAAAGCATAGAAGTATGGGATGGACCTGCAATTAAGAGATTTCATCCGTCAACAAGAGGAAGAGTTCATCCTTATAAAAAAAGAAGCAGTCATATAAAAATAATTTTGGAGGCAAAAGAATAATATGGGACAAAAAGTTAATCCGCAAATTTTAAGACTTGGGGCAATTTACAATTGGAGTAGTCGTTGGTTTGATGACAAAAGATACAAGGAAGTGCTTTTGGAAGATTATAATTTGAGGCGTGCTCTTATGACTAAATTGGCAGGCGCAGGGGTGTCCGAAATCGAAATAGAAAGGTCTATCAATAGCTTGAAATTAACAGTTAATGTTTCAAAGCCGGGTATGGTAATTGGCCGAGGGGGAGCGGGCCTAGAGGAAATAAAAGATTATTTGTATAAATTTCTAAAAATTAAAAAGAATTCTAAATCAGCTCCTAAAGTAGACATTAGAATAGAGCCGATTAAGGAGCCAAATTTAGATGCATTTTTGGTTGCCAAAAATATATCGGATCAATTGGTAAAACGCCTTCCCCACAGGAGAGTTTTAGCTCAATCTATAGAAAGAGTTATGGGGGCAGGTGCTAGTGGCATTAGAATTATTATCTCAGGACGTGTTGGCGGAGCTGAAATAGGAAGAAGAGAGAAAATGCAAAAAGGAACAGTTCCATTATCAACCATTAGGGAAAGAATAAATTTTGCCAGCGTCCCAGCATTGACAAAAAAAGGCTACATTGGTGTAAAAGTTTGGATAAATAAAGGAGAGGGAAAATAATATGCTAGTTCCAAAAAGAGCAAAATACAGAAAACAACAAAAGGGTCGTGTAAGAGGAAAAGCCCATAAAGGAGTTAAGATTTCTTTTGGCGAATTTGGTCTTTTGACAGAAGATAGGGGCTTAATTACAAGTAGGCAAATAGAAGCAGCAAGACGAGCAATAACTCATTATACTCAAAGGGGAGGAAGACTTTGGATAAGAATTTTTCCTCATAAACCAATTACAAAAAAACCTGCTGAGACACGCATGGGCGGAGGCAAAGGGGATGTTTTCGAATTCGTTGCTCCGGTTAAGCCAGGAAGAATGCTTTTTGAAATGGGTGGAGTTACGAAAGATATTGCCTTTGCTGCATTAAGACTTGCGTCTTACAAATTAGATGTAAAAACAAGGATTGTAGTAAAGTCTGAATATAATATTTAACTTATGAAATCAAAAGAAAAAAAAGAGCTACATCAAAAAAGCATAAAAGAATTAAATAATTTAATTGCAGAAGCAAAAGATGCACTTGTCGGATTAAAATTAGACAAAATACAAAATAAACTGAAAAATACAAGCCTTCTTTTTGTCAAAAGAAGAGAAATGGCGCAAATGTTAACAATTAAAAGATTAAAAGAATTGGCAGAATTGCAGATTGAGAAAAAAGAATAATATGAAAAAAACATTTAACGGAGTTATCGTTTCAGTTAAAATGCAAAAAACAGCAATAGTTAAAATTACGAGGAAGTATCCTCATTCTTTATATAAAAAACTTATTAAAAGAGACAATAGAGTTAAGGTTGACGTTGCGACTTTTACTCCTGCTGTTGGAGATAAGGTGAAAATAATAGAGGTAAAGCCAATTTCAAAAACCAAACATTTTAAAATATTGGAGGTAATTAAAGATGGTTCAGCATAGAACAACATTGAAGGTTGCAGATAATAGTGGAGCGAAATCTCTCGAAGTTATCCATGTCTTTGGGGGATCTAAAAGGAGATATGGATACATAGGAGATGTATTAAACTGTGTAGTTAAAGGAGCAAGCTCTATCGGAATGGTTAAAGACAGTCAGATTGTAAAAGTTGTTCTTGTCCGAACCAGAAAAGAAAAAAGAAGACTAGACGGTTCTTATATTAGATTTTCCGATAATGCGGGAGTAGTAATAGACAATGCAAAAGATAAGAATCCAGTAGGAACAAGGATTTTTGGTCCGATTGCCCGAGAAATAAAAGATAAAGGTTTTTCAAAGATTGCAAGTATGGCAATTGAGGTTATCTAATATGAAATTAAAAAAAGGCGATTTAATTAAAGTAGTTTTGGGAAAAGATAAAGGTAAAACAGGTAAAATTGAAAAAGTTTTACCTAAAATTAAAAAGGTTTTGGTAACAGGAATTAATCAATACAAAAGACATCTTAAAGCAAGAGCTCAAGGTCAAAGCTCTGAAATAGTTACAGTTACAAAGCCTTTGGCAGTATCGAATATTGCCTTTGTGTGCTCGCATTGTAAATTGCAAACACGTATTGGATTTAAAATCGAAAAAAATGATAAAATCAGAATTTGCAGAAAATGCGAAAAGAAGATATAAAAAATATGAATAATTTACAGATTAAATTTAAAAAAGAAATTACAGAAGCATTAAAAAAAGAATTGGGTCTTAAAAACGTTATGGCAGTGCCCCGCCTTTCTAAAATAGTAGTTAATATGGGAGTAAAAGATGCGATAGAGAATAAAAATAATTTGGAAAAAGCATCCTTAATCCTAGCTCAAATTACAGGACAAAAACCTAAATGGGCTCAGGCTCGTAAGTCAATATCTTCTTTCAAGCTAAGAGAAGGAGATAAGATTGGTTTGGTTGCAACACTTAGAGGTAGCAAAATGTATGATTTCTTTGAAAGATTAACCAGTATTGTTATGCCTAGATTCAGAGATTTTCATGGGGTAAGAAAGGTGAGTTTTGATGGAAACGGTAATTACACATTGGGTTTTACTGAAAGCACAGTTTTTCCTGAAATAGATCCGGGGAAAATAGACAAAATACAGGGATTTGAAGTAAGTATTGTTACAACTGCAGGTAATGACAAGGATGGATTGGCCTTGTTAAAGGCATTAGGAATGCCTTTTGTTAAATAAAATATATGGCTAAAAAATCTAATATAATTAAGGCAAGAAGTAAGCCGAAGTATAAAGTGAGACATAAAAACACATGTAATATCTGTGGTAGATCAAGAGCTTATATAAGACGTTTTGGTTTATGTAGGTTGTGTTTTAGGGAACTTGCTTTAAAAGGGCAATTACCAGGAGTAGTAAAGTCAAGTTGGTAGTAATTTATTAAATTTATGAATTACAGAGTATCAGATTTAATCATAAGAATTAAAAATGCAACAAGATCAAGAAGAAAAGAAGTTGTTTTTGATAATTTTAAAATTAACAAAGCAATCTGCAAAGTTTTGGTAACTGAAGGATTTTTGGAAGGCTTTGAAGCTGCGACAAAGGATAATAAAAAAGTTCTAATTGCAAAAATTAAATACGAAAAAAGAGTTCCCAATTTTACAGACGTACTGGTGGTTTCTAAGCCATCTTTGCGTAAATATGCTGCAGCTTCCGAAATTCCTGGAATTCAAAGAAAAGGCAAGCATACAATAATATTATCTACAAATAAAGGAATAATGACGAGTCGTGAAGCAATAAAAAGGAATATGGGAGGAGAAATTCTTTTTAGGATTTGGTAATTTTATGTCTAAACTTGCAAAAAAACCAGTTAAAATTTTAGAAGGAACTAATATCGTTTTCGAAAATGATATTATTAAAGTAAATGGTCCCAAAGGAAGTCTTTCGTTCAGAATTCCCGATGGCGTTAATGTTAAATCTGTAGAAGGATGGCTACAGGTTTCTTTGAAAGATAAAAAAAACGAAAATCTAAAGCCGTCTTTGGGTTTAACAAGAGCAATGATTTTCAACATGATGTCAGGTGTCTCAACTGGTTTTGAAAAAAGACTTGAATTATCTGGTGTTGGATATAGGGCTCAAGTTACAGGTTCAGATTTAATTCTATCTGTTGGATATTCTCATCCTGTAAAAATTGCTGCAGTACCAGGATTAAGTTTTACAGTTAATGAAAATGTTATAACAATTTCTGGATTAGATAAAGACTTAGTTGGAAATATTGCAGCTAAAATTCGAGCTATAAGACCACCTGAACCATACAAAGGAAAAGGGATAAAATATCAAAATGAAAAAATAAGAAGGAAAGTTGGAAAAGCAGCAAAAGCATTAGGAGTGAAATAGTATGAATAAGACTAAGAGAAAAATAAAAAGACAAATTAGAACAAGATCTAAAATTAAGGGAACAGAAATTAGGCCAAGATTGTCTGTTTATAAATCAAATCGCTTTATCTATGCACAATTGATAAATGATGAAACAAAAAAGACAATTATAGGTGTTTCCGAAAAACATTTAAAAGAAGCTGTCGTAGGAAAAATTGCAAGAGCTAAAGCTGTTGGGATATTATTGGCGAAAAAGGCAATTAATAAGAAGATTAAAAAAGTAGTTTTTGATAGGGGAAGTTATGCATACCACGGAAGAATTAATGGAATCGCAGAGGGAGTACGGGAAGGAGGACTGGAATTTTAATGAATGATTCAAGATCTTATAAAGATAGGCCAACTGATGGTTTTGAAGAAAAAATAGTTCAAGTTAATAGAGTTTCCAAAAAAACAAAAGGTGGAAATAAAATTGGATTTTCAGTCTTGACAGTCGTAGGAAACAAAAAAGGAAAAGTTGGAGTTGGACTTGGAAAAGGTCCTGAAATATCATCTGCAATAAAAAAAGGAGTTTTGCTTGGTAAAAAACATGCGATAGAAATTCCGATTATTAATGGAACTATTCCTTTTGAATTTAAAATAAAATTAGGTGCAGCAAGAGTAATGCTGAAACCTGCACCGAAAGGATCAGGAGTTATAGCAGGAGGAGCAGTTAGAAGTGTGGTTGCTTTAGCTGGAATAGAAAATATTTCATCAAAGGTTTTGGGAACAAAAAATCAGGCAAGCAATGTTTATGCAACGATTGAAGCATTAAGACTTTTAACTGAAAGATATCATAAATACAACAAAATAAAGTCTAAAAAATAATTTATGAAGCTTTCATCCTTGACAAAGATTACAAAAATAAGACAAAAAAGATTGGGGCTTGGTCATGGATCAGGTCGTGGAAAAACAGCTGGACGCGGAACCAAGGGGCAGAATGCTAAGGGTTCAAGGTCTCTTTCTTTTGAAGGAGGAGCATTAACTCTTATTAAAAGACTTCCTTTTATGAAAGGAAAAGGTAAAAATAAATCTTTTAAGGATCAACCGATAGGAGTAAATGTTAATCTTCTAAACTCATTGAAAAAGGGCGCAATTGTTGATGTAAAATCGCTTATTGAGAATAAAATTGTTAATACTGATGCCCGCAAGTATGGAGTTAAAATTTTAGGAAATGGAAAACTTACAATATCTTTAATTGTGAAATTGCCAGCATCAAAGGGAGCTTTAAAAAAAATTAAGGAAGCCGGTGGAAAAATAGAAATCTAATTTTTCCTGTATGAACAATATCTTTGGAATTTTTAGCAAAAGCATAAAGACTCCGGACGTAAGGAGAAAGCTACTATTTACAGCAGGCATTTTTATCGTTTTTAGGATTTTTGCTCACATACCTGTTGCAGGTGTAGATCTGAACGCACTGAAAGCTCTTTTTTCTCAGAATCAATTTTTAGGACTTTTAGATATTTTTTCAGGAGGAACACTTGCCAATTTTTCCGTAATGGCATTGGGACTTAATCCTTACATCAATGCCTCAATTATCTTGCAGCTTTTAACGATGGTTTTTCCAAAATTGGAAGCTTTATCTAAGGAAGGGGAATCTGGCAGACAAAAAATAAATCAATATACGAGAATATTAACAGTTCCCCTGTCGGTTTTTCAATCAATTGGAATGTACGCATTGCTTCGCAGTCAGGGAATTATAGCTACGTTAAGTGCAGTTGATGTTTCATCTTTTGTCGTAACAATGACTGCAGGAACAATGCTTTTAGTTTGGCTAGGAGAATTAATATCTGAAAAAGGAATTGGAAATGGAATATCACTTCTTATATTCGCAGGCATAGTTGGAAGAATTCCCGTTACTTTTGGACAAACAATTTCAACTGTAAATGCAAATAATTTTTTTAATTTAATAACTTTTCTAGTAATGGGAGTTTTGGTAATAGCTTCAATAATTATCATCAACGAGGGCACACGGAAAATAACTGTTTATTATGCGAAAAGAGTCAGAGGGAACAAGATGTATGGAGGACAGTCTACTCATTTGCCTCTTCGTGTTAATCAGGCAGGAGTAATACCTATAATATTTGCTGTTTCTCTTGTTCTTCTTCCTTCAGTAATTGCTAATTATTTAACTGCTTCTCCAAATAAATTTTTAAGCGGCATAGCTGGTGGAATTGCCGGATTATTTAATCCATCAGGTGCGTTTTACAATGGTTTTTATTTTTTGTTAGTTGTGGGTTTTACATATTTTTATACGGCTGTAATTTTCAATCCTAAAAAAATAGCAGAGGAAATTCAGAAATATGGTGGGTTTATTCCAGGCATTAGGCCGGGAAGTCCAACAGCAGGTTATCTAAATTATGTGTTAACGCGTATAACATTGGCTGGTGCAATTTTTTTAGGCATTATCGCAATTCTTCCAACTGTAGCAGGTGCTTTTACAAGCGTTAGTACTCTCATGTTGGGGGGAACAGGAATTTTAATCGTAGTCTCGGTAGTTCTTGAAACTATTAAAGCAGTAGAAGCGCAATTAGTAATGAGAAACTACGAAGGATATAATAAGAAATAGCTTTTTTATGAAGATAATTTTGATTGGAATACAAGGATCAGGAAAATCAACGCAAGGCAATCTCTTAAGAGATGAATTGAAAACTCCTTATCTTTCCACAGGGCATATTTTTAGAGAAATGGCCAAAGAGAAAAGTTCTCTAGGAAGATACGTAAAAGAAGTTATGAATGCAGGATTTCTTATTCCTGATGAAAAGACAATACATATAGTAAGTGAATATCTTAAAAAGCCGGAATACAAAAATGGATATATTCTTGATGGTTTTCCCAGAACTATAGAGCAAGTGGAAAAGTTTGAAAATGGAGTAGATAAGGTTGTCTATCTTAGAGTTTCAGACAAAGAAGCATTATGGAGACTTTCTTATAGAAATGGCGAAAATGGCGAAACGCGTGAGGATGAAACATTGACAGCAATCCGCAGAAGAATTGAACTTTTTCATAAGTTAACAGAACCTGTTTTAGAGCATTATAGAGAAAAAGGAATTCTAATTGAGATGGATGGGGAAAAGTCTATCGATAGCATTCATAAAGAAATTTTAGAAAAGATAAAAAGTTGATCGTGCTAGAAAATAAACCTCTTATTATTGGAATCACAGGGGCATTCGGAAGCGGTAAGTCAACAGCCGCCGATTTTCTTGAAGATCTTGGGTTTACAAAAATTAGTTTAGCGCATTTTTTGGAAGTGGAATTAGAAAAAAGAGGAGAAAAGAAAATTACCCGTAGACTTCTTCAGGATTTAGGGAATGAATGGAGAGGAAAATTTGGGGCAGGGGTCCTTGCTCAAAAAGCGCTTACATTAATTAATGAGAAGTCAATTAAGCAAGTAGTCGTTGAAGGTTTTAGGAATAATTTGGAAATTGAAGAATTTCGGAAAAAAAGTAATTTTAAATTAATCGGTATTGTCTCAAACCGAATAATTCGATTTGAACGACTAAAAAAACTGGATAGAAGAGAAGAATTAAATTGGGAGCTTTTTAATGATCTTGACAATAGGGATTTGGGAATTGGAGAAGAAAAAAAAGGACTACAAGTGGCAATTTGCCTTGCTCTTTCAGATATTTTCATAGAGAATAATGAAGATTTGAGCCAACTTAAAAATAAGATTAGAAAAGCAGTTATGAAGATAAATTAATGAATAAAAAAAATATTTCAATTGCAATAGACGGTCCGGTCGGATCAGGGAAGGGAACTTTAGCAATAGCGCTAGCAAAAAAGTTAAATGCTTTTTATGTCTATACAGGCGCAATGTATAGAGAGCTTGCTTTGGCGTGTCTTAGAGAGGGAGTGGACTTTGCAAATGAGGATCAGATTTTTGAAGTTTTAGGTAGAGCATCTATTGAGCTTAAGCAGATAAATGATGGGATTAGGGCTATTTTGAATGGTGAAGACGTATCGGAAGAAATCTTTCAGCCAACTGTAAGTAAATTGGCTCCAATAGTCGCTGCGTTTTCCAGAATAAGAAAGGAAATGGTTAGAAGACAACAAAGAATGATGGAAGAAGCTATCAATAGTGGCAAAAGTATTGTAATGGAAGGACGGGATATTACAACTCACGTTATTCCCAATGCAGACATTAAAATTTATTTGACAGCAGATGTAGAAAAAAGAGCGAAAAGAAGATCTAAACAATTTGGAGATAAAGGGGTTAATGTTAATTTTGATGATGTTTTAAAAGATCTGAAAGAAAGAGACAGGCATGATATGCAAAGAGAAGCTTCTCCCTTGAGGATTACTCATGATGCAATTGTAATAGATACAACCAATGATACGGTGGACCAAACTGTAAAAAAAACAATAGATAAATTAAAAGAAAGAAACTTAATATGATTGATGTAAAAACAAAAGAGGAAATTAAAATTATGGCAGAAGGCGGAAAAATTCTGGCTGATGTTTTATGTGAGGTTTTAAAATTTGCGCAAGCGGGAATATCGGGGCTGGAACTTGACAGAATGGCAGAGAAATTAATATTGAAAAAGGGAGGAGAGCCGGGATTTAAAAAAGTAAGGGGATACAATTACACCATTTGCATTTCTACGAATGATACTGTTGTTCATGGAATTCCGACAAAGTACAAATTAAAAGAAGGAGATGTAGTTGGTATAGATTGTGGAGTATATTACAAGGGATTCCATACGGATATGGCGCAAACAATAAAAGTAAAAAGTCCCGCTTCGCAGCGAGGCGAGAAAAATTCAAAAATTAAAAATTCTAAGGAAATTGATAAATTTTTACAAACAGGAGAAAGAGCAATGTGGGAAGGGATAAGAGCCGTAAGGGAAGGGAATAGAGTAGGAGATATATCAAGAGCAATTCAAGGCATTGTAGAAGGGCAGGGATACTCAGTTGTGAGAAGTCTTGTTGGGCATGGAGTTGGCAAGCAGCTTCATGAATACCCTGAAATTCCAGGTTTTTTAGACCGTCCCGTCTTGAAAACACCGCTTTTGAAAGAAGGTATGACAATTGCAATTGAAACAATATACAATATGGGCAAAAGCGACGTTGTATATTTAGGAAATGACGGCTGGACTATTAAAAGTAAGGATGGTAGCTTGTCGGGTCTTTTTGAAAGAACAGTAGTTGTTACGAAAGAAGGTGCAGCAATTTTAACCAAGTAGCATTGCAGTTTTGAAGTTATTTTGCTATAATAACAAGGTTAATTTCTAATTTCTAATTCCTAATTTCTAAAATATTTAGGTCAATTAGGTCAATTAGTAGTTAGAAATTTTTATTATGGCTCATCAAGGATCGTTTGAGATAGAGGGAGTAGTTAAGGAATCTTTGCCTAACACTCTTTTTAGAGTAGAGTTGGCAAACGGAGCTATAATTCTTTGTCATTTGTCAGGCAAAATGAGAATGAATTTTATTAAAATATTGCCGGGGGATAAAGTTAGAGTAGAGATGACTCCATACGATAAAGCAAAAGGCAGAATAGTTTATAGATTTAAGTAATATGAAAGTTCAAGCAAGTGTCAAAAAAAGATGTGTTAAGTGTAAGATAATAAGACGCGCAGGCGTTGTAAGGGTAGTTTGCGAAATTCCTAAACATAAACAAAGACAAGGATAATTTTGTGTCATCCCGAACTTGTTTCGGGATCTCAACAAAAAGAATAGGAGATGCTGAAATTAATTCAGCATGACAGCGAAATAGACAAGGATAAAATATGAGAATTGCTGGATATAATTTGCAGGATTTAAAAAGAGTTGACATTGCTTTAACTTATATCTACGGAATTGGACGAAAAAATGTTGTTGCCATTCTTAAAAAAGCAGAAGTAGAGGCTTCAAAAAGAGTAAAATCACTATCTGAAGATGAACAAAAGAGAATTCAAAAAGTCTTGGAAGGATATAAGTTGGAAGGAGATTTAAGAGCAGAAGTATATGCGGACATAAAAAGACTAAAAGAAATAGTTTCTTACAGGGGGGGAAGGCATAGTAAAAACCTTCCAGTTCGCGGACAGCGTACAAGGTCAAATGCTAGGACAAAAAGAGGGAAAAGGGTTACGATAGGAGCTATCAAAAAAGAAGAAGCAGCAAAAACAGAAATAAAAAAAGAGGCAAAGTAATTTATGGCAGAAATTAAAGAACATCCAAAAGTAAGTGTAAAAAAAACAAAAAAGACTCAGGTAACGGTAGCAAGTGTTGGTCGTGCATACATAACCTCTACTTTTAACAACACTCTTATAACAATAACAAACGATAAAGGGGACGTGATTGGATGGAGTTCAGCGGGATCAGCAGGTTTTAAGGGTACAAGAAAATCTACTCCTTTTGCAGCTTCCAGTGCAATGGAAACTGTCGTTAAAAAGGCAATTGAAAAGGGACTTAAAACAGTTGAAGTATACGTTAAGGGTCCTGGGGCGGGTAGAGATTCAGCTCTAAGAGCAATTAAGAGTGGAGGATTGTCAATTTCTTTAATTGCAGATATAACACCAGTTCCACATAATGGACCGAGAGCAAAAAAGAAAAGAAGGATTTAAAGTATGGCTAGATATACAGGACCAAAACATAAAATAGCTAGAAGGGAAGGCGCAAATATTCTTGAAAAGGAATCTGCGAGCTTACAAAGACGTTTGAATGTTCCTCCAGGCGGAGTAAGTGGTAGAAAGATGAGAAAGAGGCTCTCTGAGTATGGACAGCAATTACGAGAGAAGCAAAAAGCAAAAGCTATATATGGCCTTTTGGAAAAACAGTTTGGTAATTTAGTTAAAATGTTGGGTCGTAAAAAAGGCGACACCGGGGAAATGTTAATATCTCTTTTGGAAACTAGGCTAGATAATGTAATTTTTCGTTTGGGATTTGCTAAAACAAGAACACATGCTCGTCAAATGGTCGGACATGGACACGTTTTAGTAAATAATAAAAAGTTAAATATTCCTTCATATGAAGTAAAATTGGACGATGTTATTTCTTTGACACCACAAGCTCAAAAAAATGTACAAGTATTAAGTCTATTAGAGGAAAAGGATAAAGTTATTATACCCTTTTTGAAAAGACAGGGATTGGTGGGAAAACTTGTTAGAACACCCAAAAAGGATGATGTACAGGTCCCGTTTGATTTGCAATTGATTATTGAATATTATTCCAGATAGTGGTAAAATAACGTTTATGGTTAATCCAATATTTAAAGTAAAAGAGGAAAAAATTGCTGAAAATCACAGCGAATTTACAATAGAGCCTTTAGAGTCAGGATACGGTCATACTCTAGGTAATGCTTTAAGAAGAACTCTTCTTACGTCTATTCCTGGTGCAGCTGTAACGTCAATAAAAATTTCTGGCGTAAAACATAAATTTTCAACAATTCCAGGAGTCAAAGAAAATGTAGTTGATCTTTTACTTAATGTAAAGGGTTTGAATTTTCGTCTTCTTGACTCTTCGGATAAAGGCAAAGTATCTTTGTCCGTAAAAGGATCAAAAGAAATAACAGGTGCAGATTTTGATCTTCCTGAAAATATAGAGATTATTAATAAAGATCATTATGTGGCATCTATTAATGATAAGAAAGCTAAACTAGAGATGGAATTAACAGTTGAACAGGGATTAGGATATTCATCTGTAGAGGAAAGACGAAGTACAACCTTAGGTTTGATTCCAACAGATGCTGTATTTACACCTGTTAAGAGAGTAAGTTATGAAGTTTCAGCTACTCGAGTCGGTAGGCAAACAGATTTAGATAAATTAGTATTAAACGTTTGGACAAATGGCATTGTCAGTCCAAAAAATGCTCTTGAAGAAGCTTCTAAAATTTTAACATCATATTTTTTACAGGTATATGAGCCAAAGTCCGTGGTTTCTTCAGCATCAGTTAGTGTTAAGCCATCAATTGCCGACAGTGTCTCTAAATTAACCATTGATGAATTAGATTTACCAACTAGAATTTGCAATAGTTTGAGAAACGGCGGAATCGAAACTTTAGGTCAGCTCCTATCTATATCAAGAAGAGATCTAATATCAATGCGCAATATGGGAAATAAATCTATAATGATTATTGAGGAAAAACTTAAAGAAAAAGGCATTTCTCTTACAATTTAAAATAAAAGAAGATAGAAATTTGAAGATTGAAGATAGAGGGTAGAGAGAGCTGTTTTCTGTCTTCCAACTTCTACCTTCAAAATTCAGCTTCGAATTTCTATTTTCTAAAGCAAAATATTATGAGAAAGAATGTTTTCGGAAGACAATTTAGTAGAGATACAAATCAAAGAAAGTCGCTTTTTAAAAGCCTTATTTCTTCTCTGATTTTAGAAGAAAGTATTAAGACAACTTTGGAAAAAGCAAAAGCAATAAAAGGAGACGTTGACAAGATTATTAACAGAGCTAAAAGAGGAGACGAAAAACAGGCGGTTCAACTTTTGCAACGTAGTCTTGGAATTCAGGAAATGGAGAAGGTTATAAAAGATTTAGCACCAAGATTCAAAGATCGAACCAGCGGATACACAAGGATTATAAAATTAGGTAAAAGATTTTCGGATAATGCCGCAATGATTATGATGGAATGGGCCATAAAAAAAGAAGTAAAAGAAGAAAAGTCAAAGGTTGATGGTGGCGTTAAAAAATTATCTGCAGGAAAAGTTGAGGAAAAACTAAAAATAAAAAAACCGGAGACGAAGGTGGCCAAAAAAAGAAATGCAAAAAGAAAGACAGCAAAATAATGAATAAACAAATGACAACGCCAACGAAATTATCAAATATAAAACGTATATGGCATTTATTTGATGTTCAGGATAAAATCCTTGGAAGAGTCGCTAGCGAGATTGCGACAGTGTTGATGGGAAAATCAAAGCCGTATTTTGTTGGTAATTTGGATTGCGGAGATTATGTTGTTGTAATTAATGCAGCTGATATTAAAGTGTCAGGCAAAAAAGAACTTAAAAAGAAGTATTTTCGTCACTCAGGTTATCCAGGAGGATCTCGGGAGGAAAATCTTATGGATCTAAGAAACAGAAAGCCAGAAGATATAATTAGATTTGCTATTTCGGGAATGTTGCCACAGAATAAGTTACGAGATAGAATGTTAACTAGATTATTTATATTTAAAGGTGAAGAGCATACGTATGAAGATAAATTTAAAAATCAAAATTCAAAAGGCAAAGGAGAAAAGAGAGCTTAAATAAGTTATGGACACTAAGATTGAAGAAAAAAAAGTAATTGCAAGTAAAACTTCACAAAAAGATTACGTTTATGCAATCGGCAGACGTAAATCTTCAACCGCGGAAGTCCGTTTATACAAAAAGGATGCTATGGTTTGGGGAACAACAGAAATTAAAAAAGGAGAATTTATTGCTAATAACAAACCTGCTTTAGAATATTTTGGTAAAAATTTTGAAAAAACCTATACTGAACCATTATTGATTACAGGTTTAGAGAATAAATTTGCAGTATCAATTAAAGTCAGCGGTGGAGGTAAAATGGGTCAGCTTGATGCGGCAGTTCTAGGTATAGCCAGAGCTCTAGATAAAATCGATCAGGAAAAATTCCACACAATCCTTAAGAAAAAAGGAATGCTAACTCGAGACCCAAGAGTTAGAGAAAGAAGAAAAGTCGGAATGGGCGGAAAATCTCGTCGCAAAAAACAATCTCCGAAGAGATAATTTTTATCTTACAAGCTTTTTATAAAGCTTCTGAAACTCTTGGTTTTTTTCTAATAATTTAGTTTCTTCTTCGCACCACGGGGAATATTTACCAGGATTTCCTTTTATGTCATCAGCAAATTCTTGCCAATCAATCCATTTGATATTTTCCACCTCGTCATCATTAGTTTTTGGTTTTTTATTTGTGAAGTAAACCAAAACCGGACAAAGTTCGTTTTCTACAATTCCATTTAATTCTGCTTTGTAAGAGAAATTGGGCAATATTTTATAAAAGCGTTTAGTTTCTATTCCTAATTCAAATTTAGCTCTTCTTTTAGCCGCATCAAGGCTTGATTCATTTAACATCGGGTGTCCACAAACAGAATTAGACCATATCAATGGCCATGTTTTTTTCAGATGGCTTCTTTGTTGAAGCAATAATTCCCCTTTTGAATTAAAAAGAAAAACAGAAAAGCCACGATGCAACGGGGTATTTGCATTATGATTTGCTAATTTTGGCGCAATTCCTAGAATTTCATTGTGCTCGTTAACCAAAACGATATGATCATCAATTTTCATACTTTTGCTTAGTGTATTCAATATTTACGAATATTCTCTAGATATGGAAGTTTGATAGTCAAATGTGATAAAATCCTTATTGTATAGATTTTATTACATTTATCTAACGCCTTATTGTCTAAAAAGTAACTTGAAAATAGCACAAACATAATAAGGCCGATTATATCAAATTTCTAGTATGAATAGCTTAATTTATTGTTTGCATTAAGATTATATGAATCGTATTGAGAGCAACATAATTTTGCCTAATGAAAATATTCAATCAGGCATAACTAAAGAGGAAATTTTTAAGAAATTTGGTTTTGATTATAGGCCTGTAATTTTGGAGAGACTTGAATATTGGAAAAATCTTCCTAAAGATCACAAAATAAATTTTTTTGATGTAGCCATAAAACATGAAAAATCTTCCGGTTTATATCTGGTAGAAGAGATTGTTGGAACAAGTTGGGTTTTCGTTCAGGCAATGCCTGAAAATGGGAAATCAACTATACATATGCATGAAGAAAAGGTTATAGAGCTTTATGATCCTAGAGCAGGACAATCTTTACTCAATGTTGACGGTGTAAAACATGAACTTAGTCCTGGAATACCATTTGAAGTCTTGCCAGGGCAGGCTCATTTCCTCAAAACAGAAGAAAAACCATGTCTAAATCTTCTAATAATGAAGAATTCTGCGCATATCCCAAGGAACAAGCTGCATGTTCAAGTAAAATAACAGGATTGCTATAGAACTTATCTTATAGTATAATATATTCTCCTTTGAGATATGAAGAATAATGGTAAAAATATAACCTTAATTAAATTGGGAGGATCTGTAGTTACTGATAAAAATACTCCTTATAAAGCAAAATTACAGATTATTAAGAGATTGGCAAAAGAAATTAGAGCTTCTGGCTTAACCTCTTTAGTTCTTGCACATGGAAGCGGTAGTTTCGGACATACTTCAGCTCAAAAACATGGAGGCAAAAAGGGATATAAGAGTAAGTTGGGTATTGCTAAAGTTGCAAGAGACGCAATGGAGATAAATAGGATTCTAATGGATATTTTCATTGAAGAGGGCTTGCCTGTTGTCTCTTTAAGGCCAATGAGCATGATGCTTACGAAAAATGGAAAACTAAAATTAGACTTATTTAAAATTATCGAAGAAGTATTAAGTCAAGGATTAATTCCTGTTGTTTATGGGGATGTGATTTGGGACAAAAAATGGAAAAGCACAATATATTCGGGCGAGACAACTTTAAATGAAATAGGAATTTATTTATCAAAAAAGAGCTATAAAATAAATAAAATTATTCAAGTTGGCGAAACAGACGGAGTTTACGATTTAAAAAACAAAACAATACCTGTAATAAATAAGAAAAATTGGAACGAAATTAAAAAATATCTTTTTGAGAATAAAAGAGTTGACGTAACCGGTGGCATGAAACACAAGATAGAAAAATCCTTGGAAATTGCGAAAAATGGAATTAAAACAGTTATCATAAATGGAGAAAAAATTAATGAATTATCAAGAGCGCTTATAGGCAGAAAAGTTAAGGGAACATTAGTGTTGGGATGATCATATGAGTAAAGAAATTTTACTTTCTCAGGAAACCGAGAGAAAAGAAAGCATTGGGGCGATACTAGCTATCGTCGGTATTGATGATAAAAATAATGGCAAGAATATTTCTAATCCATTACTTTGGACAACGGTGGAAAAGGTCTCTAAAATAGCGACAAATAAGATTGAAGGACAAATATCTCTTCCAGCTGATACCAGAAAAATTGGTGAAAGTATTATGCATAATGTAATAGGTTCATTGGCAGAATTTAGTGACAATGATTTTTTAATAAAGAACGCATTGTCTTTTATGCCCTCATCTTTTACTGAGGGAGGAATAATAGTAAGAGGTAATCCTGTAGATCTTGTTGTTATGGTTTATGATGGGCCATTAGCTTGTCCAATTATTCCACTCGATTCCAATGAGGTTGTGCCAAATGGCTGGATGCTTTTAAATGATCTTAAAAAACAAGATTCCTCTAAACTTAGAAGTTTTATGAAAGACATAATCGCGTTAGAAGAAGGGCCGAAAAGACCAATAGGTAGAGTATTAGATGAATACTTCAGTTTTGAAAAACCTAGAATGTCTTTGTCTACGGTTTTACCTTATGGTTTTTCAATGGCGGATTTTTATATGAGACGAGAGAAGTTAGTTGATGTGGCCAAATAAAATCGCTATTTTCCAAATCTTCTTTGTCTTTGGGAATATTCTTCTACAGCCATTTCAATGTCCTTGTCTTTTATATCTGGAAAATGTTTTTTAAGGAAAATATATTCTGCATATGCTGCTTGCCAGATCATCAGTCCCGAAGTTCTTTGTTCACCGGATGTTCTGATAATTAAATCAGGATTAGGATATGGTTGATTCTCCGTATCCAAAAATTGACTGAAATTTTCTTCAGAAAGATTTGAATTTTGAATTTTTCCTATTGCTCGTATAATTTCATCTCTTCCGCCATAATCTAATGCAATATTTAAAATATAATCCTTGAAGTTTTTTGTTTTTTCTTCAGAATTTTGAATTCTTTCCAGTAGTTTTTTTGAAATCCGATCTTTTCTTCCCAAATGAATTATTCTGATTTTTTCTTTCAAAGCTTGTTTAAGATTTTTTTCAATAAATGTTTCATAAAGTTTCATAAGATATGAAACTTCTTCTTTTGTTCTGTTCCAATTTTCCGTAGAAAATGCCCACATTGTCATGGTATGGATACCAAGAGATCGAATCTTTTTTCCAATTTTTACTGCCACATCAAAACCGCGCCTATGACCTTCAAGGCTTGGAAATCCATGTTCTTTTGCCCAGCGTCTATTTCCGTCAGGTATTATGGCAACATGATTTGGGATAGTTGAAAAAACCACTTGCACATTATATCAAATATGTTATAATACCAAAATGCCAGCAAAAAAAGCAGTTAAAAGAAAAGTGAAATTATCCACAAAAATAAAGGCAAATCTAACGCCAAAGTCAATTTCTAAATATTCCATTAAAGATAAATTGAAACAACCAAAAGTTTTTATTGGATTAATAGTTGTTATTTTGATTGTTGGAGGATTTTTCCTAAAAGGATTATTTGTTGCGGCATTAGTAAATGGAGAACCAATTTCGAGAATAACTATTATTAAAGAATTGGAAAAACAAGGAGGAAAGCAAGCTTTATCATCTATGGTAAATCAAACTCTTATTTTGCAGGAGGCAAAAAAGAAAAATGTGCAAGTTAGTCAGGGAGAAATTGATGCCAGCTTAAAACAAATAGAAGATAGTCTCAAATCTCAGGGACAAAGTCTTGATGCAGCCTTAACAATGCAGGGAATGACAAGACAAGATTTAATGACTCAATTGAAATTACGAAGTTTGGTGGAAAAATTATTAGCAGATAAAATAAAAATAACAGACAAGGAAGTTTTGGACTATATTGAAAAAAATAAAGATACATTTCCGACTGACTTAACCAGCGATCAAATAAATAAGAGCGTTGTAGAGCAATTAAAACAACAGAAAATGGCAAGTGCATCTCAAGCTTGGTTAGCAGAACTTAATAAAAACGCCAAAATTAATTACTTCGTCAACTACTAACTTCTTTGACGTTATTTCTCTTTTAGGAAAATTATGCATATTAAATCAGGGCATGATATAATCGGCGTAATTTAATTTAATGACAAAAGAGTCAAGTTCGTCAGCTGAGCCGCCGGAAGTTATTTTCAATGGATTAATAAATGCTGCTAAGAGAGGTGATTGGAGTTTTGTAGATCAAGGGATGATGCCGAAAGTTTGTGAACATCCCCAGCTTCTTGAATGGGCATTAAGGTATGGAATTAAAAGTGAAAATTCAAATTTAAGAGATTTTTCCGTGAGTTTTGCCGAGAAATCTACGTGTAAATTTAACTCGGAACAAGTTGACGTACTAAAAAATTTAATGCAAAAAGACAGAAATTGCGATGTTCGACATAGAGCTGGATTTGCCTTGTTTAATCATAATATCCGCTCTGATGATGTGATAAGGGTAATTATAGATGCATTGAAAGACCCAAGTATAAGGGGAATAGCTCAAGGATATTTAGGTCAACTGGAAAAGCCCAAAAAATTCTTTTTCTTCAGTCGGGATGCTGGGAATTGAACCCAGGCTACCGCACCCCCAGCGCGGTGTACTGCCGTTATACTACATCCCGTTTTGCAAAACAAAATTGAAAATTGATATCTTGCATTATAACAAAAAATTGTTACAATGGGATTATTATGGGCAGGACAGCTACATCCAGTAAAATAACCCCAAATAGTCATGAAGAATCCTCAGGTAAGCTCGCAGCAGTGAATCTAGCAATGGAACAGATAGAAAAACAATATGGTAGAGGTTCTATCATGCGTTTTGGCGAAGTAGGTCAAAAATTTGATATTTCAGTTATCTCTACAGGTTGCCTTCCCTTGGATTTAGCTCTTGGAGTTGGCGGAGTGCCAAGAGGAAGAATCGTAGAAATTTACGGTCCTGAAGCATCAGGAAAGACAACAATTTGCTTATCTATTATTGCTCAAGCGCAAAAGCATGGAGGGGTTGCAGCTTTTATTGATGCAGAGCATGCCTTAGATCCAATCTGGGCAAAAACCTTAGGGGTGAAATTAGATGAGCTATTAATCTCTCAGCCGGATACAGGAGAACAGGCTTTGGAAATTGCAGAGAGTTTGATACGAAGTGGTGGCGTTGATGTTTTGGTAATTGACTCTGTTGCAGCCTTGGTTCCAAGAGCAGAGATTGAAGGGGAAATGGGAGATTCGATGATGGGACTTCAAGCGCGCTTAATGTCTCAGGCTTTGAGAAAATTGACAGGCGTTATCTCCAAATCGAAAACAGTTTGTATATTTACCAATCAATTGCGTCAAAAGATTGGAGTAATGTTTGGAAATCCGGAAACTACAACCGGAGGGTTAGCTCTCAAATTTTATGCCACCATGAGGATGGATGTTCGCAAAATAGAAACTTTAAAAGATGGAGATAGAGTTATTGGATCTCGTCACAGAGTAAAGGTTGTAAAAAATAAAGTTTCAGCTCCATTTAGAATTGCAGAATTTGATGTGATGGCAGACGGAGTCTCCCGGGAGGGCGGAATTGTGGACGTTGGAGTTGAGATGGAAGTTATTCAAAAATCAGGAGCATTTTATAGATTCGGAGAATTAATGCTGGGACAAGGTAAAGAAGCAACAAAAATATTTCTTAAAGAAAAGCCGGATATTTCCAAAAAAATCGTCGATGAGATTATGAAAAAAAATAAATCAGGAGGAACTCCAGTTGAAGTCGGAATAGAAGAAAAATAACCTCATAAATGGAAGATAAGTTTTACAATAAAGCTTTGGAATTTTTATCTTACAGACCTCGGTCAGAGAAGGAAGTTAGAGATAAGCTTAAAACAAAACAAGTTGAACTCCACATTGTAGAAAAAATAATTACAAAATTAAAAGAAAAAAAATTCCTCAATGATGAGGAATTTGCAAGAGGATGGATTGAAAGCAGAAATAGATTTAAACCGCGCAGTTTGCGTTTGATAAAAATAGAATTAAAGCAAAAAGGAATTGGTGAGGATATTTTTAATAAATTGATTAGCGATTCAGGATTTGCGATTAACGACTTAAATAGCGCCAAAAAGCTTGTTCAAAAAAAGATTGAAAGATTTAAGAGTTTGCCGAAGCAAGAGATTTATCAAAAATTGGGAAGATTCTTAGCTTCAAAAGGATTTAATTGGGATACGATCAAAAAGGCGATTGACGGAATATTGGACAAAGGAGTATAATATTTTCTGTAGACAAGAGGTTAATCTATGAAGAGAAGTATTCTTATTTCCTCTTTGCGGATATAAAACTCCCTGTAGGGTAGATTTTCTTCTTGTGTCGTAAATGATTATGGATTCACAAAATCAGAATATCATTGGGCTTGAAAGAAAGCTTCTGGAAAGAGAAGAAAAACTTGATCGTGAAAGAGAGCAAATTGAAAAAGAAAAAATCGCTCTTGCCGGAAAAAGAGAAGAATACTCTGTAAAACTTCAAAAAGCGTCAGGATTGACTGCAGAAGAGGCAAAAAAAGAGCTTCTTAAGGAAACAGAAGTAAAGGAAGTGCAGGCAATTGCGAGAATTATTAAGGAAAAAGAAGAGGACGCTAAAAGAACAGCTGCAAAAAAAGCTCAGGAAATACTATTAGATAGCATGAGGCATGGAGCTTTAGATTATATTGCAGAATATACTGTTACAACGGTCAAAATTCCGGATGAGGAGGTAAAGGGGAGAATTATTGGAAAGGAAGGGCGCAATATCCGAGCTTTTGAACAGGCAACAGGAGTGGATGTTGATTTGGATGAAGAAGGGATAATTAGACTTTCCTGTTTCGACTCAATCCGACGCGAAACTGCGAAAAGAGCTCTTGAAAAACTCCTCAAAGATACTAGGATTCAGCCGTTTAGGATAGAAGAGATTGTTAATCAGACCAAGCAAGAATTAGAGAAAGTTATGCTTGAGGAGGGTGAAAAAATTGCTCATGAAGTCGGAGTATTTAATTTACCAATTGAGCTCATGTCTATTTTGGGACGTTTTAAATTTAGAACTTCATATGGGCAAAATCTTATTGTTCATACGCTGGAGGATGTAAAAATCGGAATACATATTGCATCAGAGATCGGAGCAGATGTAAATATTGTAAGATTAGGTTGTCTTTTTCACGACATAGGTAAGGTGGTTGAGGGAGAAGGAAGTCATGTGAAGTTAGGAGTTGAGCTTTTAAAAAGATTTAATATTCCTGAGAAAATAGTAAATTGCGTTGCTGAACATCATGAAGATAAACCTTTTTCATCCGTAGAGTCAGTGGTGGTTCATATAGCGGATTCAATTTCAGGGGCCCGTCCGGGAGCGCGATTTGAAGACATAGAAGGATATTCAAAAAGATTAAAAGATATGGAAGAAATTGCTAAAAAATATGAGGGCGTGGATGATGCATATGCATTTGAAGCGGGTCGGGAGCTTAGAGTTATCATAAATCCGGGAAGGTTAGATGATGCAGAAACAACAGTAATTGCAAATAAGATAAGAGAAGAAGTAAGTCGTTCCTTGGCGGTTCCGGGAGAAGTCAAAGTTACCGCTATTCGTGAATTCCGCGCAGTCTCCTCAGAAACCCAGTAAACCTGATATAATCACTCCATGCCGGAAAGAGAGCCTCAATCAAATAACGCTGAATGGGAAAAGTTAGCCTCTTTACTTGGAAGTCTTCCTTTGGAAACTTGTACGCGAGAATGCAATCCTATTACTAAAGAATGGGGTTGGAAAGCTTCACAAGGGAAAATCTTCAGAATAAGCGGTCAGTTCGTTGTTTCTTACGATGCTGATCCATCAGATATGTCTACATGTAGGCCTTTAGCTAGTGCAGATTTATTAAAAGAGGAACATAAAAAAGAATATGAAGATTTCCTCAGGGAAGCCGAGGGAGATGAAGATGAGGCATTAAGATTATTAGCGAAGGATGAAAATGAATGGGATTATGGAGTGCCTTATAAATTTTTTGAGGGAAAATGGTTAACAATTTCTCCCGATTTCAAACAGAATCTTAGATTGGATGAACACCGTAGTCTTGAAATTCCAATATTGATGGTCAAGAAAGAGATAGAAGCGAATGCTAGTAGAGATTATCTGTCTTATATTAAAGATATTAGTCCTCAATCTTCAGCGGTTACAGAAGTTTTATTTGAATCATCTGTGATCCAAGAACATTGGCATCAAGATTATGTGGAGGTAGTTTTGGGCAAATGTAAAATTGATTTGTTGGATTTTTGCGAGAAAAAACCTGAAGTTTTTATTCCTGAGCCAATTGAGGATAAAATTTTACTTCCTCTCAATGCACTAACTGAAGAAAGATTGAGCGATAGTCAAAAAAGAACATTACAAGATTTAACCGATCATGGAAATTTATCTATATTTAAGCTGTTCCATCCAGAACTGTCAGTTGCCTTAAGTAAAGGAATCATTTTTCCAAAAAAGAAGAAGTCACTTCGGGACGTAGAGTTTTAATTTTTGTTTTTTATAATTTATCATAGATAAAAATTTTGATATCTTGACTTATCATTGTTTTCATTGTATTTTTAAGCTAATCATAAGAAAATTTTTGCCCAGAAAGGGGTGATTAAAAATGACAAAAAGAGAATTGATAGAGGTTGTTGCTAAAAAAGCAAATTTAACCAATAAAGCAGCAAGAGATGGTGTTCAGGCTGTTATAAATTCTATTAGAGATTCTTTGAAACGAGGAGAAAAAGTAGTTATTACAGGATTTGGAACTTTTTCTATTCGCCAAAGAGTTCAAAGAGTCGGCCGTAATCCGAAAACAGGAGAGAAAATAACTATCGCAGCAAGAAAAGCGCCTGGATTTACTCCGGGTAAAACACTTAAAAAAGTAGTAAGATAACCCATTCGCTTTTCCGATGAAAAGCTCAGGGCGGGGTTGTTTTTAAGTAGTAAATATACTAAAATACAATTTGCTCTAGGAAGAAGATCCGTTACCCCGCCTTTGGCGGGGAGGAAAGTCCAGACAGGTGTAGGGACGGGGATGGGGCGTAAGCTCCGACTAGAAATAGCTGGTATCCGAATTCTTTACCCGCATGCGGAATTTGGAGCAGGTCCTGAATTAACAGGGCTTGAGAGCAACAGAAACGAGCGGGACTGAAACGTGGCAATCCCACCTGCTGCAACTTTCGAACGATGCGTTCGCCAATTGGCGAAGACCGTCTTTACGGAAGCATCAAAGAAAGGCATCACTTAATAAGTGGCGTATGTGACTAATTATCACAAACGAGATAGATTACGGACTAAAACAGAATCTGGCTTACTTTCTTCCTAGGGCATTTTTATTGGACTGAGCAAAGCATTTTATATTCGCAGTTAACACATAAAACACTTTTACTGCATTTAAAATCACTTTTTTCAATTTCTTCAACTTTTTCAATAAGTTCATCTTCTAATTTATCAAGATCTTTCTGTTTGAAATTCATCGATTTCTTGGTATTTCTTTCCAAGAAATGAAGGGTTAATGTAATATCTTCCGGACGGCGGTTAAGGATGCTGTCTTTGACCCGCGTTGCTGCCAAGGCATACATGGCAAGCTGTAATTTGTGCGTTTTCTCAGCTTTGGGATTATCTATGCCTGTTTTATAGTCAATAATCTCGATACCTTTACCCTTTTTGTCTATGCGGTCAATTTTACCAAAAACCTTAACGCCATTTTTCAAAACGAAAGAAAATGGTAACTCAAGCTCTAATGGTTTAGCTTTAATTTTAAGCTCTGTTTTGTAAAACCCCCCCAAAATTTTAATTGCTTGAGAAAAACGTTCTTGTTCGTGTTTTTTTCCGTCGTATCCTTCACTAATCCATTCTTTTTTAAGTATTTCGTGAAGTTTTTTAAGTGAAAGATTGTTTCCTTCCTGAAGCTGTTTGTAAAAATTATACAAAGTATTATGTATAGAAATGCCAAAACTTTGTACGGCCGCAGTTGGAGTAGGAATATTAAAAATCACTTTTGCTTTATAATGTAAGGGACATATATCAAACATTTGTAGGTTTGAAAAAGTAATGTAACTTAATTTGAGCGGAAGTTTTTCCTCTTGCTTTTCGATCTGATTTTGGTAAACAGAAAGAATTTCAGGAAGAGATAGCTGCTGAGTGTCATTTTTTGTATTTTCCTTCAAGAGGTTAGGAAGAGCGTCATAGATGAAAGGAGATAATTTTTTAGGTCGTTTTCCTGCTCCGTAATAATCTGCTGCAGTAAAATATAATCTTTCTTTTGCTCGTGTCATTCCAACATAAAAAAGCCTTCGCTCTTCTTCTAGATGAAAATCACTGTCAATAGGTACATTTTCTTTGAGGATTCCGTTTGGAAGCGGAATTTTCTCACTTCTTTCCCGTGACGGAAAACGGTCAGATACAAGATTTACCATAAACACAACTTTAAATTCGAGACCCTTTGAAGAATGAACAGTCAGAATATTAACAACATTTCTATCTTTTACGTCTACGTCTGCGGCTGTTGGACTGTCTCCCATTTGAAGCATAAGGTTAAGCCATTCATAAAGAGTAAAAATGTTAGTATCAGGTCGTTCAGTTTCAAAATTTTTTATTCTGTCAAAAAACTTAGCAATATTTTGGACCCGAAGTTCTTTTTTAACAGAATCTGTGTCATTGAGTGTTTCGAAAAGTTTTGAATCAACCAAAAAATAATAAAGAATTTGTCCAGCTGAATTTTTTTTGCTTTTTTCCAGATGTCTTACAGTCATTTCTCTGAACTTTACAAGTTTTTTCTGTGTAGTAGGTTTTAAGAATGATTGCTCAATGTTAAAAAGCGCTTCAAAAAGAGTAAGATTCTTTCTTTTTGCAAAATTTAAGAGATAATTTAGTTCAATATAGGGAATATTGAAAATATCCATTGAGAGCACTCTGAAAAGAGAGACGGAATCTGAAAGATTAGTCAAGAAAGCAAGATAAGCAATTAAATCTTTTATTTCCTCTTGTTGAAAAAGATATCCTGGTCCTAAAAATTGAAAAGGAATTTTATGTCTTTGTAGCGCGGTTGAGATAATTCCGGCATGATTATTTGCTCTAACTAAAATCGCAATATCTTTGTATTCATATTTTTTTTCAGTCAATTTTTTTATGGTTTGCGCTATTTTGTCTGCTTCATCTTCGGATCTTACTTCATGAATTATTTCGATGTCTTTTTTTGAAACCACAGAATGACTTTTGAGTTTTTTATCAATTCCTTCGACTATTTCAAGCCGATTAGGATTATTATGTTGAATTAGCCGATAGGCTGCATCTAAAATTGGCTGAGTGGACCTGTAATTATTGTTTAAAGTTACAATTTTTGTTTTTGGAAAACTTTTTTTAAATTGTAAGACATTTGAAACAGCAGCTCCTCTAAATCTGTAAATTGATTGGTCATCGTCTGCAACTACGGTAATATTTTTGCTTTGTCCTGCAAGAGCAATTGCCAATTCATTTTGAGCATAGTTTGTGTCTTGAAATTCATCGACCAAAATAAATTTAAATTGCTTTTGATATTTTCTTAAGATATTTTTTCTTTCCCGAAACAATAATAAAGTATTTGAAATAAGATCTGAGAAATCCATGACAGATTCTTTAGCTTTTAAATCTTCATATCTTTTATAGGAGTTTGCAAGTTCCAAATATTGCTGCGTTTCCTCTGTTGGTTTTTGTTTTTTAATCCAAAGAAGATACTCTTTGGGAGATATATCTTCATCTTTAAGTCTTGAGAAATGGGCTAGGAGAGCATCTAAAAATTTTGTAGGATTTCCAAGGGGTCTGAAAATGTCAAGTCCAATATTGAAAATATTCTTTTTAAGAAGCAGTATAGACTCAGTTTCAGATATTAATTTATATCCCGGATCAAGTCCTATTGAGTGTGCGTCACTGCGGAGAATCCTATCACAGAAAGCGTGAAAGGTGGATATCCACATTTGAGTATATCCATAAGGCATAGCTATATCAACGCGTTCTTCCATTTCGCGTGCTGCTTTATCTGTAAAAGTTAAAGCTAAAATTTGAGAGGGGAGTATGTTTTTCTTGAGTATTAAGTATTTTATCCGTTCAGTTATTACAGTAGTTTTGCCTGTTCCTGCACCGGCAATGATTAAAAGCGGATCCACAAAATGCTTAATAGCTGTAATCTGTTGAGGATTCAAAGCTTTATTGTCAGTCATGTGGCTATTTTAGCACAAAGCTACTCAACTGTTACGGTTCCGATTTCGCTTAAGTTTAGTTCATTGTGATAGCTATATTTTCCCACTTTCTCAAATACCACTTGAAGTGTTGTTCCGCTTGCAAATTGTCCAAGATTTAGGAATGGATATAAGAGATGGGTGGGATGACTATCAGATTTTATATCTGCAGTTGCGCCACTTTTATTTATCCACATTACTGTTGAGCCGGCTTTAATAGTTACATCTTTGGGCATAAATTCGGCGTTAGTTAAGATGATATTTGCAGCACCTACAATTGAACCATTTTCTTTTGCAGCCGGTTTAGTTGCTGATTCATTTGACGTTGACTGATTTGATGTTGGTTGAGTTTGCTGTATTGAATTGGTGTTTTTATTTCCATTTCCAATCAAAATGTATATTCCTAAAATAGCTATCAAAACTACCAACGCAATGGTCGCTATTAAAATTTTTTTATTGTTCATTTTTTCACCCCCTTTCTAACCTGTCAAGACTCTTTGTTGAATTAATTTTTTGACCGATTTGGGAAAAACCAGTGTTAACATTGACAAATTGAGAAGAGGCATTATTGATGTGTTTTCCCAAGATAGTCATGTTTTCCTCAACCTTATGAAAATCCACTTGCAATGCCCGAAGCATTTTGAAAAGATCTCTGGATCTACTTTCTATTTTTTTGCCTTCAAAAGATAAGAGAATCGTTTGAAGATGTGCATACAGCGTTGTAGGGGAGACGATGTAAACGCGTGATTGTTTAGCAAAATCCATAATATTTAACATATTCACTAATTCATAGTATACAGATTCGCTTGGTACATACATAAGGGCAAAATCCATTGTTCCTTCTTCGGGTAAGATATATTTTCTAGCAATATCCATTATATGTTTTTTTACATCTTTTACAAATTCCTTCTCAAACAAATTTTTGTTAGCATTACTTTCTGCCTTTATCATTTTTTGAAAGTTTTCCATTGGGAATTTTGAATCAATTGGCAAAATTCCTGCATCTGTTTGAATCGCCGCATCTACTCTTTCTCCTGATTTAAATTGGTATTGAATATGAAAACTATTTTTGGGAAACATTTGGGAAATAAGGTCTTTCAAAACTTGTTCTCCTATATTTCCGCGAAGCTTAGGACTTTTTAAGAAATCTTGCAATTCTTTCATCGATCGTCCAATTTCACTCATTTGTCCAACCTCATGCCCAACGTCTTTGATAACGTTTGCCGCCTTGTCCAAACGTTCATTGAGCTGTTTTGAGTTCTCCTGCAAAGTTTTAACCATATGAGTTGATGATGAATCTATTGATGATTGCATGGTTTTTAGCCATTCCAGAAGTGTTGAGTCTGGTTTATTTTTCTCTAAATCCGAAAGCTTTTTGTTAATTAAAAAGAAAATAACAATAAATCCAGTAACAATTACTATGAAGATAGACAGCTGATTTTCCATTACTTTTATTATACCATGCTCTACATTATAGGGGAGCATTGAGGGCGAATTTATCTCGATGTTTTAAAACATTAAAGTAAGTTCAGAAAGGTCTTTCTTTAGATCTTCGCTCTTTCCATTGTTTACGTCGAACTTCTTTCCAGTTTGTTGTGTATCGTGGAGGAAGAATCTCTTGAAAAAAATTGTCAAGATCTTGCCAAAATTTTTCCCATTTTTCTTTATTCATAATTTGTTCAATTCCCATTTTATAACCCTTGCCTCTGAGCGCAAGACCAGTCTTAACGTTCCAAATTGTGGCGTCACTGACCTTAAGGAGATTATTAATCGCAGCATAGTCGTAATCCTTCATAAGCATAAAAGCTATTGCTAAACGCTTAGAAAGCATTAGCTTTTCAGTTGAGGTTAATAGATCGCCGAGAAATAACTCAACCTTTTCTTTAGTTGAAAAAGAAGATAGCGATGTCCAAAAAAGATTAAGAATTCTTTCTTCAACCTGCTTATTTAAGAACCTTTTTGATATTTGCGTCATGGAATGAATTAGCTTAAATGTTTTAAAAGATTAAAACTAATTCATTTATAATGAAGGAATATTTTAAGATTGTCAAGAGGAAATAAGAGCTAAACGTAGAAAATCAAAAAGAAAAAATGTTTTCCTATAGTCTTTTATCTCTTGCGTATCAAGGCATTTTCTATTACATTCTAAATAGTGAAATTATTTGCCCGTAGTTTTGCTATATTCTCTTTTTTTCTTCTTTTTTATTTCTTTTTTATTTCTTTTGCTCTTGCTACTACGACTTCTTTCAGAAATGCAAATATTATTACAACAGATAGATTGGGAACGTTTTACACAAATCTCGGTAATTGTTCGATTACGGATGGAAACACTTGTGATAGAGCGATAGCTTCTTCATATGGGAATTTGTATTTCAGAGATTTTGGTAATTATTCTGATTTTAGAATACCATCAGGATCAACGATTACTAAACTTAAAATTCGGGTTACAGGAAAAGCAAGTACTGCAATTTATGTTGGTTTATCATCAGGATCAACTTTTTCAGCGAATTGTCAATGGCCTACGAGTCTTTGGACATTGTCAGAATTTAATGATTCAACAATTAGCACTCAGACATTTATTACCAATGTTGTAGATCAAAGCTATGCCTATGGCACTGTTCTTGCTTATTGTCTTCAGTCTTATAATTTTGAAAATAAAAATTTTATATTTAGGATTAACTATTCTTCCGGTCAAAATTGGTTTGCGAATATTGATAATTTTGAAATAGCCTTTGATTATAATCCTCCAGCAATTCCAACTCCTACATTCACTCTTGCCCCAACCCCAACTCCTACATCCACTTCGACTCCTACACCTATTCCAAAAATTCCTCTTATACTTATTCCCGGTATTGGTGGATCGGAATTAAAAACAGCCGAAGCGAGAGTTTGGTTTGAAGATAATGGACATGGAGGAATGTATACCAATGTGTATCCTGAAGGAGAAAAAATTTGGGTAAATAACGCAGAGGTTGTTAAGCCTGGCGATGATGACTATTTTGATATATTAAGAATGGAAAATGATGGATTGAAAAGTAAAGCAAATCTTGTATTGACAGGATCTCTGTTTAATGGATATCAGGATGCAATAGACTTTTTTACGTCTAGCGGTTATACGCTGAATAAAGATTTATTCCTTTTTCCTTATGATTGGAGAAAGGATATTAGTGAAACTAAGGATTTTTTAGATCAGGAAATTCAACAAATCAAAGTCCAAACAGAAAGCCAGAAAGTGGATATTATTGCCCATTCAATGGGGGGATTGGTGGCAAGAAATTATATTGCAGATTCAACAAAAGCAAGAAATGTCAGGAAATTGCTTACTTTAGGCACCCCACACTTGGGAGCAGTGGAATTTTTAAAAGCATTAAAATATGGTATATGTTTAAAATATCCAATTGGATCCCTTTGTTTAACCCTTAATCCATTAGAGATAAAAGACATACTTAGGAATGCGATTAGTGGCTTTGAATTAGCTCCATCTCAATTATATTTCAATTTTTATTCAGGAGAAGACAATAATCATCCTTATCCTTATAAAACAGAATCAGGAAGTTTAAATTACTCTCAGATTAAAAATTTTCTAACAGGATTAAATTATAATACTGCGCTTTTTGTCCCAAGTGAGACTTTTCATAAACTGGACAATTTATTATCTAGTACCAATGGAGTTGATGTTGCTGTAATTGTAGGTTCTGGTCAGCCAACCCTGGGACAAATTATTGAGGAAAATAATCATAAAGACATTTTAAATATAAATGGAGATGGAACAGTGCCACTTTTTAGCGCATCACTTATAGATTTGGCTAAAAATAAATCATTATTAGGGGATGCTAAGGTTTTTTACACTCAACAAAATCATGGTGATTTAATTACTTCCGGTTCTGCCTTAAATCTGGTTAAAAATATCTTGGAGGATAATAGTGAATTACCAAACGGTGTTTCTGCTCAGCCATATTCTTTGCCTTTGGTATGGTGGATGTTATCAGTGCATTCACCTGTAAATATAGATATTTATGATTCAGGGAACAATCATACTGGTTTAACAAATAATGGAGATATTGAAACAAATGTTCCAGGAAGCTCATACGATACTTTGGATGATGCAAAATTTATTACTATTTTCAATAGTGGAATTTATAAAGTTAAATTTACAGCTACAGATCAGGGAAGTTTTGATTTTAAGATTAGGAAATATGAGAAGGATCTACTTTCGCAAGAAATATTATATAAAAATATTCCTTTGACTAATTTAACCAAAGGGGAAATGCAATTTGATACATCTTCTAGTCAGTCACCGGTAATTAATCTGGATAAAGATGGGGATGGAATAATTGATGAAGATATTAATGCATATTCAGCAACTGTAGTAACTGCTGATGGTAGTTCTAATAGTAATTCCGGTAATTCCATCACTTCCACAATTGTCCCTTCAGCTGTTGTCGTATCAACTCCTCAGTCTAAATACGCAAAGTCAAATGGAGAAAGTGTTCTAGGGGCACAAACTACTTCTCAAAAAGAAAAGGCAAAAACAAACCCAAAATTATTCAACACAAAAAAGAAAGTAAACTTTTTCTTAGTTAGCCTGTTGATTGTTTTGATGGGAGCAGTGACAATATTTTTTGTAAAATTAAGAAGATAATTATTCCCTTTTGGACTTTTTGATCAATTTTAAAATTCCCCAGATAATAATAAACCAAAAAGAAACATCAAGAATTAACATAAAACCATCCGTTGAAGGACCAGATGCAAATTTGAATGGAATTCCACCTTTGCCCCCAACCAAACTACCTCTTATTAGGTCATTGATAATAGAAGTTGTATAGGTTGTAATTATACTTAATATCAAAATAACCAAGAATGATTTTTTGCTCATGGTTTTACAATATCACAAAATAACATGAGAATAAAAGACTCAAGAATTAAGGGGGAATTAGCTTCGCAAGGCCTGGCCTTGCGAAGTTGAGATATTGCGAGAAACTACTAGGAGAAATTGTCATCAAATCTAAATTATGATAAGCTAAATTAAATGACTCTAGACTTTTTAATTGAAGCTATTCTGATTGCTGGATTATTCTTTTTGGTGGGTTTATTTTTGACTATTAGTAAAGGAAAAAAAGGAATTACATATGGGGCAATTATTAGCTTTATCATTTCATTTATTTTCTTTGCGATTTGGCGAATTCCACTTGACTACCCAACACCATTACTTAAGGCAATTTTAGGAAGTATTATTTGTTTTGTTTATATATTTTTATTTATTGTCTTAGGAGGATTACTTGGGTTTCATATTTATAAAAAATTTAAAAACAAGAAGCCAAATAATTGGCTTGAGACTGGAATTAAGAAGGCTTTTCCAATGCTCCAATGAGGCACAAACTTAATTCCAATTCTAGAACATAAGGTACTCTACTTGACGTTTTCCTTAAAGAGTCTATATTTCCTTGAAGACTTAGGAATACCTGAAAATATCTTAAGTGTTTTATATTAGATTGAGATTGAAAAACGGAGATGACTATAAAATTCTCTCATTCTTGAGACAAAGGGTCACTAGAACTTGACATTATCCTATAGTTATGCTATAATCCACCTTCATGAAAGAAGTTGGCAGATCATTTTCTAAAGAAACATTTAGAAAGAAAGGATTAATTATTCCTGCAGCTGTAATTCTAATGGCTTTGCTTTCTAGTTGTAATGCAGAACATAAAGCCGTTGTTATTGGTAAGCAAGAAATTCCGGCTCAGACTCACGAGATATCAGATACGATGATAATGGTTGTCCCTAAAGAAAATTATATTAGGGTTCAGGATAATATTACAGAAAACGGTAAAATTACTACGAAAATAGTGCTAATGAAAGTAGCAGATGAACAAGCTTTTAAAAGTATTAAAGTAGGTCAGCGAATAAACATAGAATAATCAGCGAAATAAGAAACTTCCTAAGAATGCAATATCTTTATTTTTCAAAATATAGTTCCGGGTTGGCGGTGATTTTGTTCCATGATGTTTTTTCAGGATGAAAAGCAGCATAGGCTCCAATCATGGCGGCATTGTCAGTGCATAAGCTTTTTTCTGGATAGAAAAATGGAATTTTCTCGCCTCGGAGCGAAACGGGCAATTTTGAATTTTCAATCTTCAATTGGATTTCATCTCTCAATTTTTGATTACAGGTGACGCCGCCTCCAAGGAGAATAGATTTTACCTTATATTTTTTTGCAGCTTCAAGAGTTTTTCTAGCCAACACTTCTATGATCGGTTTTTGAACAGAAGCGCAAATATCTGCAATTGTTCTATTGTCGAATTGCTGTATTTTTTTTGTTTCACGCCAGACTGCTGCTTTAAGACCAGAAAAAGAAAAATCAAAATCTTTTGATCCAATCATCGGGCGTGGAAAACTAAAAGCTTTTTCGTTTCCATTTTTAGCAAGATTTTCTATTATTGGTCCTGCAGGATAGGGTAAGTTTAAAAGTCTTCCGATTTTGTCAAATGCTTCGCCTGCTGCATCATCACGAGTTCCTCCCAGCCATTTAAAATTTTTATGATTTTTAATTATAACTAAATCCGTGTGTCCGCCTGAAACAAGAAGCGCAAGCGCGGGAAACTTAATAATTTTTGGTTTTTGGACATCAGTTACTAGCCAGTTAGCATATATGTGAGCCAATAAATGGTTTACAGGTATTATAGGTTTTTTCCAAAGATAAGCTAAAGTTTTAGCAGTTTCAACTCCAATCAAAAGCGATCCAATTAATCCCGGTCCTTGCGTAGCTGCAATAGCATCTAAATCTTTAATTTTTAGCTTAGAATTTTCAATCGTTTTTTCTATTACTGGAATAATATATTTTAATTGTTCACGAGCCGCAATATCAGGAATAATTCCTCCGGTTTTTGAATGAAGAGCTAGCGATGATGCAACAACATTTGATAAAATTTTAACGAAATTTTCTTTAGGATTTTTTGAAACAATTGCAGCCGCGGTTTCATCGCAACTTGTTTCAATTGCCAATATTTTCATACTTTACTTCATCTCCATTTTTGAAATTATATTTTTTAGAAAGGCCGGCCTGAATTTCCAAAACCTTGTCTGCAGGTTCTGTTGGAATATAAATTGTTAAATTTTCGTTGTTATTCTTAGGGGGTTGAACATTATTTTTTATTGTAACTATGGAGTTTTGATTAATGTAAATTATGTCAATTGGGATTTTCATATTTTTCATCCAAAAGCGATAGTAGTCGGGCTTGCTAAATAGAAAAATCATTCCTTGATCCGGTTGAAGCGATTTTGTTTCCGATAGGCCCACTTCCTGTTCTTGTTGTAAAGATGCTACAGTAACTTTAAAACGCTGATTAGCTATTGTTACAATTTTAGTTTTTTTTGGAAAAGATAATTTTCCGCCGCTTTTCAAAAAATTATTTTGAGTAAGATATAGACCACCAATAATGATAAGCAGGATCGCGGATGCCAACAATATTTTTTTCATTAATTTATTTTATTAATTTTACGTATTTAGTTGTTGAATGGTCGATAATTTTTTTGATTACATAAATAACCTTGCTTTGTGTTAATTTTGCCTGTCTTTCTTTGTGTTCCACATGTGGGTCGCCATAGGTAGTTGCAATTACATTCGGTTGTAATTCGACCATGAGTCTATCATAAAGCTTATTATTTGTCATATTTTTGAGTATGACTATATAACTAACGCTTTGAAGGGTAGATAAAATCTTTGCGCGGTCTTTCTGCGAGTTTAATGGTCTTTTATTCCCTTTTTCCTTTTTTGCTTTACTGTCTTCTTCCAACAGCACAAAAAGATAGTCACCGTATTTTTTTGATTCTTCCAAAAATTTGATGTGACCTAAATGTAATATGTCAAAAATTCCTCCCACTACAACTATTGACTTATTTTGTTTTCTTAGCTGTTGAGAGGAGCTAACAGCATCTTCTATGCTTAAAATTTTTTTCATTCTTTTGTTCCGCGAAGGAATATCGATTGCCAAGGAGCGTAATTTGAGAAAAAGGTCTCGGAGATAATTTTTTTACCATTTTTTGTTACAGTTCTCGTAAAGAAAACTTTTGATCCTTCTGCACTAAAATCTATTTGTTTGATAATTCCTTTTGGCAAAGTCGGATCATCTTGATATAGATCCGGAGGGGCAGAAATTCTGTTGGTTATAACAGGTTGACCTAAAGAAACAGATCTTCCATCTTTAGCTCCATATAGAAAAATAGAAAGTTGCTGCATTTCTGGATTAATTTGGGTTTGGACAAGGATGTAGTTATTGGTGTCATTTTTAAATTTTAGATCAACGCTTGGGACATAAACAGTGGCATCTAATCCTGGCGGACTGTCTTGCTCATAATATCCGACTCTATACGCGTGAGCATGTCTTTCCGTAATTGGAAGACCTGCATTGAGAAGGGCTCTAAAGAAAGTAGTTGATACTTGGCAAACACCTCCTCCGTCGCCAAGTATGGTCTTGCCATTTTGAATAATGTAAGCTTGTTTGTAGCCTGTAAAAGCAGAAACATCACCCAAAGTTTTGGCAAAAGAAAACGTTTCATTGGGAGCAATTAATGCCCCGTTTATTCTGGATGAGGCAAGAGTTATATTGTAAATTCTACTTGATATCGAATGTTGAAAAAGAGAAGTTCCTGTTCCGATCAATTCTTTTATTCCCATGTTGTTTGCTTTGTCTGTAGATATTTTTGGTTCAAGAATATTAACCTTAATAGGAATGATTATTTCTTGTGTTTTTTGTTTTAACAATATTTCTTCAAATTGAGAAGCTAAATCTTCTTTTATTTTTTCTACATTAACTGCTTTACCTTTCTCAGATGGTTTAAATGCTAAAACTTTTCCATTTTGGAAATTAAAAAGAGCATCTACAGGTTCTTTGTTTACAGCCTTTATAAAAGGATCTAGGGTTTTGTTGAGCATATCTTCAGAATAATGATAGGATGGTTTTAGATTCAATCCATAAAAGTATGTTTGAAAAACTATGCTGAGATTAGAAAGAAAGTTGTCAGATCTCCCTAAACTTATTGCTTGCTTAGCAATAAGTTTTTCATCGTAACCAAACTTTAAATCCTTGGCTGAGATTGTTGCGACCATAGAGTCAAGTGAAAATGTAAATTGAGTATTTTCGATAGCTTCATTTTTCTTTTCAAATAATTCCTCAACTTCCTCTTGTGTGTATTTTTCCACACGAATATTATTAATTGTAATTCCCGAATAAACAAGATTAGAATTTGTCTCCCTATAGATAAAAAAGGTGAAACTTATAAATAAAAATGATGCAAGTAGCGCTCCGATAGCGAACCAAAAAGATGATTTTAAGAATTTATTGACACGCTTTTTCCGAATATATAATTTTTTCGTTTGTTTCATTTGATATACTATGGCTGACATATTATACTAGATACTGAATATGGATGAAAATACTATCTTCAAGCCCGTTGATTTTCCTCAAAATGAAGCAGCCATACGGCCTGAAATACCAGTAAGTAACCCGATAACGCTGCCACCTCCACCTGAATTGCCCAGCGAACCTCCTCCGTCAATGTTATTAAAAGTTCTGAAAATTTTATTAGGAATAGCTGTTATTGTGGGCATTATTTTCTTTATTTACAGTATAATTTTGCCTAAGTTTTTTCCAGCCAAAATCAATCAGGTAAAATTGACGTATTGGGGATTGTTTGAAGATGCCTCAGTGGTTGCTCCGATTATTGCAGATTTTGAAAGTGAGCATCCAAATATTAAAATAGATTATTCAAAGCAAGACATAGAGCAATATAAAGATAAATTAATAACCCGTTCAAATAATGGTAATGGTCCGGATATTTTTAGATTTCACAATACTTGGGTGCCTCAACTTTCAAATTTACTTTTACCATTGCCTAGTGATGCTATTTCAAAAGAAGATTTCTCCAATGATTTTTATCCAGTTGCACGAAAGGATTTGATAAAAAATGGCGCTATTTATGGTGTGCCTTTGCAGATGGACACATTGAGCCTTTATGTAAATAGAGATCTTTTTCAAGCAGCTGGTCTTAAAATTCCTACAACATGGATAGAGTTTGGGAACGATGCAAGACAACTGACTGTTAAGGATGAAAAAAACAATATAATAACAGCAGGAGCCGCAATGGGGACCTACAGCAATATTACTCATGCCCCCGATGTAATATCGATGCTTATGGCTCAAAACGGGGTAAATTTGAACGACATATCTGCTAATTCTCAAGCTGCAAGCGATGCCTTAAATTATTATTCTTCTTTTGCATCATCTGTAGCTAATGTTTGGGATGAAACGCTTGACCAATCAATCAAAGCGTTTGCGTACGGTTCTTTGGCAATGTACTTTGGCTACTCTAAAGATTTCTTTACAATAAAATCTATGAATCCAAGCCTTTCATTTGATGTCTATCCTGTTCCAAGTTTGCCTGGACAAAACATCACTATTGCAAGTTATTGGGCTGAGGGAATTTCCAGTAAAACCAAACATCAGAAAGAAGCTGTCCTTTTTATGCAATATTTAGCTAAAAAGGAAACAGCGCAAAAATTATTTACAGAGGAATTGAAAACAAGGAATTTCGGTGAACCATATGCAAGAGTAGATCTGGCTCAGAGTTTAAGTAGCTCCGTTGCTTATTCTTTTGTTGAAAATGCATCATCTGCGGTTTCTTCTTTTTTTGTCGATGGGACATATGACAATGGATTAAATTCTCAAATGAATAATAATTTAAGTACTGCTGTGGACTCCATACTGAAAGGAGTTTCTCCTCAGGAAGCTACGGAAACTCTCTCCAAAGGAGTTTCTCAAGTTTTAAAGCAGTATGGTCAATAATCTAATTGTTTGTGGGGGAACATTTGACAATTTCCACAAAGGACACAAGGAATTTCTAAAATATGCTTTTTCTTTGGGGGAAAAGGTAATAATTGGAGTAACTAGTGATACTTTCGTTAAAAGTTTAAAATCTGGAATCCAGAATTCAGGCTCGATAGAACCATTTGAGAAAAGAAAAAGAGCAATTTTAGAATTTATAAGAAAAGAAAAAATTATAAATAATGTACAGATTCTAAAAATAGATAATTTATTTGGTCCAACTCTTTCAGAAAGTTTACTCAACGGGATCGTTGTTTCAAAGAATACAAAGAGGGGGGCAGAATTTATTAATCAGGAGAGAAAAAAGCTGGGATTAAATCCGCTTAAAATTTTTATTGCTCCGATCATTAAGGCTGAAGATGGAAAAATTATTTCTTCTGAAAGAATAAGAAATGGAGAGATAAATAGGGAAGGTAAACTTTATGTAAAGTCAGCATGGCTTAAAATGGATTTAATTCTTCCGAAGACCTTAAGGAAGGAATTTAAAAAACCATTTGGTGTTTTAATCAATGATGTTTTAAAACATCAAAGTAAATTCAATTGGGTCGTTTCTGTTGGAGATGTGACAACAAAAAGGCTTAATCAGCTATCTGTCAATCAGAAAATCTCTATAATAGATTTTAAGGTTGCACGAAAGCAAACATTTTCTTCATTTTCAGGTCTTGGTTTCCTCGGAAATGAAACAGTAATAACTGCAGACAATCCTGCAGGATATATAACGCACGATCTTTTTTTAAAAAGCTTAAATATCTTTGAGTCTAATTTTAAAAAAAGAGTTATTCTGAAAGTAGCAGGAGAAGAGGATCTTGCTGTTTTACCCTTAATACTGGTAGCTCCTCTTGGTGCAATTATTTATTATGGTCAGCCAGGACAAGGAATAATGGGGGTAGAAGTTTCAGAAAAGATCAAGGGAATTGCTTTTAGGTTGGTAGATAAATTTAAAGTGTTGAAAATGAGCTATTACTAGAGGTCATTGACAAATATTGGGATTTGCTATAGTATTTCCGTACTATCCCTCAAAAATACAACAGAGGGATTTTTGTGATTTTAGAAGTATGGACAATAACAAAAAGATTTATTTAACAAAAGAAGGATTCGCAGAGCTAAAACATGAATACGATGAATTGACCAGTAAGAAAAGGCCGGATGTTTTGGCCCGGGTTAGTCAGGCCCGAAATATGGGAGATTTGTCAGAAAATGCCGAATATGTTGCTTCACGAGAAGAATTAACCTTTATAGATGGAAGAATAGACGAATTGGAGATTATTCTTAAGCAGGCTATTGTTATAAGAGATGCGAAGACTTCAAATCATGCAATTAAATTGGGATCAACAGTAACTTTGAATGTTAACGGTAAGAAAGAAATTTTTACAGTTGTCGGGGAATGGGAAGCGGATCCGGAAAACAAAAAGATATCGCACGAATCTCCGCTTGGTAAAGTTTTGATCGGGAAAAGAGTTGGGGAAAAAGTTCAAGTTGAAGCGCCTGCCGGAAAAATCACCTATTCTGTCCTTAGTATAAAATAATTTAATTAAATAAAGATTTAAACATTAAGAAACCTTTATTTATCTCTATCTTTTAATGTCAGAGTAATTTCAATTAATAAATTTTAAGAAAAAGTAAATAGAGTTTGCTTTATTAATAATTATAATTTAAAATTATGCAAGTAATAGAAGGAAATATGTCTGAACGTATGGAAAACTTTTTTAATCCTGCACATCCAAGTCAAAGAGACCCCAAAGAAGTTAGAATTGTAAGTTTAATGCAAAAAGAATTTCTATCAACGTCTTGGGCGAATGGAGTTTTTTCTAGTGCAAGGGAGAAAACTATTGATTATTTCAAAAACTCGCTTGCCAATTTAAATAATCCTTCAGTAATCCATGATGAAACACAAGGGGTTCTTAGGGATTTATCTAATATTTTTAAATCTAAAATAGTTTCTGGTAAAGAAAATTTGCAAAAGTTTTCTAAAGGACAATCTGGATTCATAGTTTCCAATCATTTAGGAGCGTATAAACTAACTGGAATAAGACCGCAGGAATTAAAGTTGGAATTGTCAGGAGCAGAAATAATTCATCCGTTTGTTATGTTTTATCAATCATTAATTCCTGTAGCAGAACAATTAGGAGATAATTTATATGAGGCAGCTTATCCGTCTGAAGAGCCAATTGGGGCAATCCAAAAAGCAGCTGGCTCTATATTAATTCCAAACGGGAAGGGAATATTTGAAAAAGTGCTAATAGCCAGTAAAGAAGCATTAGTAAAGTATCCTTCAGGGCTTTTTGCCATTTTTCCGGAAGGAGGAACTTCGGGAAAAAGAAATGAAGGTGGCCCTTATGATCTTGAAGGATTTCATACTGGTTCTTTTTTCATCGCGGCAGAAATGAATGTCCCAATAATACCAGTAACACAGTATTTTAACCCTAATAGTGGTTTTGAATTAGGTGTATTTGAGTCATTTATTCCTGAAAGGAATAAGTCAAAGGAATATTATGAAGACATGGCAGGATCTACAAGAGAAAAAATGCAAGCGTGGCTTAATCAAAGAAAACAATCTACGGAAATTCCCCTCAAGCCTTAACCCACTGCAATTTTGATTGATAGAATGTATAATGATTGTATGTTTTGGGTAGATAGTGTAGCTTCCGAATTAAAAAAAAGAAATTTCTCTTTAGAGTGGGTTGACGATATGAAAACCCCGTCTGGCAAAATTCATGTTGGTGCTTTACGTGGAGTAATTGTGCATGATTTAGCCTTCAAGGTGTTAAAAGAACTTGGTGTTAAGACAAAATATACCTATATCTTTGACAATCACGATCCAATGGACGCGCTTCCAGTATATCTTCCGAAAGAAAAATTTGAAAAATATTTGGGAATGCCTCTTTTTAAAGTTCCATCTCCAGTTGAGGGATTTAGTAATTATGCAGAATATTATGCGAAAGAATTTACAGAAGTGTTTAATAAAATCGGTTGTTATCCTGAAATTTTATGGTCAACAGATTTATATAAAAGCGGCAAAATGAATCCACTCATAAAAGAGTGCTTGAATAAAGCTCAAGACATAAGGAAAATTTATGAAGAACTTTATAAGAAAAAGATAGAAAAAAACTGGTATCCTTTTCAGCCTTATTGTTCAAATTGTGGCAAAGTTTCTACGACAAATGCTGACAACTGGGACGGAGAGAAAGTTTCTTATTCATGCGAGGTAGATGCTGTTTTATGGACAAAGGGATGCGGATTTAAAGGGGAAATGTCCCCTTTTAGCAATGAAAAAGAGATTGCAGGTAAACTTCCATGGAAAGTTGAATGGGCAGCAAAATGGAAGGTTTTAGGGATAACTGTTGAGGGGGCTGGTGAAGATCACATGAGTAAGGGTGGGTCGCATGATTTGGCAAGCCTTATTTGTGAAAGAGTAATTAATTACTCTGTCCCTTATACTTTGCCTTATGCATTTTTTTTAATAGGAGGAAGAAAAATGTCTTCTTCAAAAGGTCGTGGATCTTCTGCTTCTGAAATGCTTGAAATTTTACCTCCGGAACTACTTAGATTTTTAATGGTAAAAACAAAAATTAGTCAACAGATCAATTTTGACCCAGTCGGAGAGACTATTCCCAAGCTTTTTGATGAATATCAAAAAGCAGCAGATGCATATTTTGATAAAAAGAATGACGATTTGGCTAGAATTTTTGAATTGTCACAAATTAGTGGAATAAAAAAGCCGCCAAGCATTAGATTTTCTGTCTTGTCGCAATACGTGCAAATGCCTAACAAAAAAAAAGAGATAGAAAAAGAAGGATTTGAAGAATGGGCTGGTTATGCAAAAACTTGGATAGAAAGATATGCTCCCGAATCGGAAAAATTTTCAGTTCAGGATTCGTTACCTGAGAGTGCAAAAAAATTAACTGATATTCAGAAGAAATACTTAAATAAAATTTATCTCGAACTGGATAAAAGTTGGAAACCTGAAGATCTTCAAGTGAATCTTTTTGAATGGGCTAAGGAATTAAAGTTGTCGTCAAAGGACGCCTTTTGCGCTATTTATATGTCTTTATTAAATAAAAATTACGGTCCGAAAGCTGGTTGGATTATTTTATCTTTGGATAAAGAATTTGTAAAAAAACGATTTTCTGAAGCCGCTAACTCATGAAGAAAATCCTTATTGCCACGACGAATGCGGGAAAATTAAGAGAGATTTCAAATTTCCTTTCAGATTTACCGCTTAAAATTATCTCACTTAAAGATATTGATATAATTGATAGGGTTGAAGAAATAGGCAAGACTTACAAAGAAAATTCACAATTAAAAGCTTCATTTTACGCAAATAAAAGTGGACTACCAGTAATCGCAGATGATGCGGGGATAGAAATTGATGCACTTGATGGTGCACCTGGTTTAAAAAGTAGTAGATGGTTAGGAAAAGACTCAACAGAAGAAGATGTTATAAAATACATGCTGAAACTAGCAAAAGATTTTCCTGACAATAAAAGAAGAGCAATTTTTAAAACAGTAATTTCTTTTGCTTTACCTAGCGGGAAAATATATAGTGCTGAAGGAAATGTTGAAGGAATTATTGCCAAGAAACCATATCTAAAAACTTTGAAAGGTTATCCTTATCGCTCGTTTTTTTATTTGCCAAAAATAAAAAAGTATTATCATGAAGATCAATTGACCAACAAGGAGCAAAAAGAATATAATCATAGATATAAGGCAATTCAGAAATTAAAACCAATTTTAGTTAAGGAGTTAGGTTTAGAATATGATTGATATAAATTTAATAAAAAATAATCCTGAAAAAATTCAAAAGGCAGCAAAAGCAAAAGGTATTGATGTAGACATTAAGCGCATTTTAGAGATTGACGAAAAACATAAAAACTTATTAATTTCTGTGCAAAAATTGCGCGAGGAAAGAAATAATTTGACAGATTCTATCAAAGGAAAACCGACACAGGTTCAGATTAAAAAAGGGAAAGAATTAAAAGAAAAATTGGAAAAAGAAGACAATGAATTAAAAGAAATTGCGGAGAAATTAAAAAATGAATTACTTAAAATTCCAAATCCTGCAAAAGATGACGTAAAAATTGGAAAAAATGATATAGAAAATGAAGTTATAAAAAAAGTAGGGACACCTACTAAATTTGATTTTGAGCCCAAAAATCATTTGGAAATTGGAGAAAAATTAGGCATCATTGATGTTCAAAGAGCATCAAAAATTTCCGGTCCTAGATTTTATTTTCTAAAAAATGAAGGAGTACTTTTAGAATTCGCATTGAGAGAACTTGCTTTTGAAATTCTTCTAAAGGATGGTTTTGTTCCTGTTTTACCTCCAGTTTTGATTAAAAAAGAGGTAATGAAAGGATTAGGTTATATGGAAAAAGGCGGAGATGAAGATATGTATATTTTTGAAAAAGATAATTTAGTTTTGGTAGGAACTTCTGAGCAATCAATTGTCTCAATGCATAAAGATGAAATATTAGATGAAAAGGAATTGCCTAAAAGATATGTTGGTTTTTCAACTTGTTTTAGAAGAGAATCAGGAAGTTATGGAAAAGATACAAAGGGAATATTAAGAGCACATCAATTTGATAAAATTGAAATGGTTTCATATGTCGCGCAAGGAGAAGATGATAAAGAACATGAATATTTATTATCTTTGGAGGAAAAATTGCTGCAAATGTTAGAAATTCCATATCAAGTTGTGAAAATGTGTACTGGAGATTTAGGTTTTCCAACTGCAAGAAAATATGATTTAGAGGCATGGATTCCTTCAGAAAATAAATATAGAGAAGTTACATCTGCCTCAACAACAACAGATTTTCAATCAAGAAGATTAAATATAAAATACAAAAAGCAAAATAAAGCAGAATTTGTAAATATTTTAAACGGAACTGCTTTTTCAACAAGACCAATAATTGCAATACTTGAAAATTATCAACAGAAAGATGGAAGTGTTTTAATTCCAAAAATTTTACAAAAATATTTAAATTGCGAAAAAATAATATTAAAAAAATAAAAAATAGTTATCATTTTTTTTGTTATTTCTAAGACCCAAACTATTATTTTTGAAGCAGAGCATTTTACTTGACAAATAATAAAAAAATACTCACGATAATAATTAGTATTTATAAAAAAGGAGGTGAGTGTTAACATGGCAAAGAAAAAGAAGAAGAAAAAGAAGAAGAAGTAATTGGTAAGCTATTTGGAGCATTACCAATTGATCAGTTGGTAAACCCCTCATCGAAAAATGATGAGGGGTTTTTCTTTTCATTGTGATAAAATAAGTATATGTTTAATTTTGTTGGAAAATTTTTTGATTCGAACGAAAAAGAAATAAATAAATTAAAACCAATAGTTTCAGAAATTAATTCATTTGAAGAAAAATTCAAGAAATTAAAAGATAAAGATTTTCCTAAAAAAACACAGGAATTTAAAGAAAGAATTTCTTCAGGAGAATCTTTGGATCTTTTACTGCCGGAAGCATTTGCGATTGTCAGGGAAGCATCCAGAAGATCTATTAGTCAGCGGCATTACGATGTTCAATTGATGGCAGCGATAGCTTTAGCTAGCGGGAAAATTGCAGAACAAAAAACAGGGGAAGGAAAAACTCTTTCATCAATTCCGGCACTATATTTGCATAGCCTAACAGGTAAAGGTACTCATTTGGTTACAGTCAATGATTATTTGGCGCGTCGGGATGCTGGCTGGATGGGTCCAATATTTGATCTTTTAGGCATAACAGTTTCTTCGATTATTAGTGAGCAGTCTTTTATTTTTGATCCGAATTTTGTTAACAAAGACGCACAAGACCCTAGACTTTCTCATTTGAAGCCAATTACCAGAAAAGAGGCTTACAAAGCAGATGTTACTTATGGAATAAATTCAGAATTTGGCTTTGATTATTTAAGGGATAATATGTCTCAAGAAATAGAAGACACAGTACAACGGGGATATTATTATGCAGTTGTTGATGAAGTTGATTCAGTACTTATCGATGAGGCACGAACTCCACATATAATTTCTGCACCTGATGAATCACCTACTCAAAGGTATTATGAATACGCATCTCTTATTGATAAATTAAATTCGGACATAGATTATAAAATTGATGAGAAATTAAGAACAGCTCATTTAACAGATCATGGTATCGGGAAAATTGAAAGACTTTATGGGATAAGCAATATTTATGAAAAAGATTTCAACACTGTTTATCATTTGGAAGCTGCATTAAAAGCCAGAACTTTATTTAAGAAAGAAAAAGATTACATTGTAAAAGACAATCAAGTTATTCTGGTTGATGAATTTACTGGGCGGTTAATGATGGGAAGAAGACTTTCTGAAGGCTTACATCAGGCAATAGAAGCAAAAGAAAATGTTCCAATACAGCGAGAATCAAAAACAATGGCGACAGTATCTTTGCAAAATTATTTTAGAATGTACAAAGTTTTGTCAGGAATGACGGGAACTGCTGTTACAGAAGCTCAGGAATTTCATAAAATTTATAATCTTTCAGTTGTTGTAGTTCCTACAAATAAATTAATGATAAGAAAAGATAATCAAGACTTAGTTTATAAAAGCGGTCGGGCCAAATTATCTGCAGTTGCTGCTGAAATAGAAGGGATACATAAAACAGGACAACCTATTTTGGTTGGAACAACATCAATAGATAAAAATGAATTAATATCAGAACTTTTAAAGCGTCGAGGAATAAAACATGAAATTTTAAACGCAAAAAATCACGAGCAGGAAGCAAGAATTATTGCTATGGCCGGAGAAAAGAAAGCTGTAACTGTCGCAACAAATATGGCCGGCCGGGGAGTTGATATTATTTTGGGTGGAGAGACGCCTAATGTAGAAAAAGAATCCATAAAATTTAAAGCATGGCAAAAAGAACATGATGAAGTTGTGAGGCTTGGTGGACTATATGTGATCGGTACTGAAAGGCATGAGTCCCGAAGAATAGACAATCAATTGAGAGGAAGATCAGGTCGTCAAGGAGATCCTGGGTCATCTAGATTTTTTGTTGCTTTAGATGATGAAATAATGAGACTTTTTGGAGGAGATACGATATCAGGAGTTATGACGCGATTTAATATGCCTGAAGATGTTCCGCTACAACATATGATTGTTTCTAAGGCAATTGAACAAGCGCAGACAAAAGTTGAGGGATTTAATTTTGATATTAGAAAACATTTAGTCGATTACGATGACGTTTTAAATAAGCAAAGAGAAATTATTTATAAAAGACGGAGGATAATTCTTGAGAGTAAAGAATCTTTGGAAAAAGAAATATTTGAAAAAATTAATGCATCTGTGGCGACTATTGTTAATACGCAAGAAGCTCAAGTAAATAACGATAAATCAACAGATGAAAAAATAATTGATGAATTTACGACAATAATTCCTTTTGATGATGCTTCCAAAAAACAATTAGTAAAACAATTGGAAACAGCAGGAGCTATAGAGAAAAAAATAATTTTTTTGACCACTATTGCTCATGACGTCTATGATCAGCGAAAAAAACAGCTGGGAAAAGAAATGATGGCTCAAATTGAAAGATATGTAATGTTGTCAGTTGTTGATACTCTTTGGATGGATCATTTGGATGCAGTAGAAAATTTAAGAGGAGGAATCGGTCTTCGGGGTTATGGACAAAGAGATCCCTTAGTTGAATACAAGAATGAAGCATATACAATGTTTGAACAATTAATAAACACTATAGATGATGAAATTGTACATAGAATCTACAAAATTCAGGTGCAGCAAGCGCCACAGATGCATCGTAATGTAACAGAACAGGCAGCAGGAGAAACTATCGGAACCTCAGAAACTTCAGTTAACAATAGGAAATCAGCAAGTACAGCAATTGATAAGAAAAAACTCGGAAGAAATGATCCCTGCTGGTGCGGTAGTGGCAAAAAGTATAAACGTTGTCATTACCCGAATTAATGTTTTATAATGATCTGCTCAAAGTGCAACAAGACAGAATTGGCAGTCGTAAAAGATTATTATTTTTGTCCAAGTTGTAAAATTTATATAGGTCAAGTAGCAACTTATAGGCCACCGCCTAAAAAAATTGCACAAGAGCCAATTACAAAAGAATTAGTGGCGTTTAGTAATTCTATTGTCCGACAGAGTATTCTAAAAATTTTGATTCCTATCATATCAATAATTGTAATTTTCTTTTTAGTCAATAATTTTTATTATTTTGATATTACTGAAGGTTGCAGTATTTTTATTTTTCCATCGACTACAAATATTAAAAGTGCTTTAAAAATAATCAAAAGAATTTCTCCTGATAATTACCAAAATATTTGCGAAAGAGTAAGTGTTGTTAATACCGATGTAGCTTTTACCGATTATTTTACTCCAGGAGTTTTTGATCCCAATAAACCTAGGACAATTAATATTTTAACTGCTACTCCCAGAAAAATTACTTGGCTTGCTGAAATATTAGCTCATGAAGCATGTCATTCCAGACAAATGTATGAAAAAAGAGCGTTTAGCGAGGATGAATGTCACCAAATAGGTCTTAAGGTTATGCAAGAGGCAACAGTTTATTAAATTTGCAAATATGTTAAAGAAATACGGAGGCTATTTATATCCGCTAATTATTATTTTTCTTTTATTTTTAACTTATATTATTTTTTATAGCTACAATAATTATGTTGATCCTTTTAATCTTTGTGTGATTAATATAGATCAAGATACTCAAGGAGGGAATAGGAAAACAATTCAAGCCGCACTAGGAAAACTAAAAAATACTGATAAATCAAGTTATGAAGATGTCTGTCGGCACGTTTCGCTTATTAGCGAGAATTTTTGTCCAATTTATCATACATACGGAGGGTCTTGGCAGTACAATAATCAACCTGGATGCTATATTAAAGGATCAAAAATAATTTACATTAATCCTACGAAAGAAAATACAGATAGCATTATTGACCAAAGAGCAGAAGCAATTAAAAAATATGCCAATTTTAGTAAAGACTATTGGTTGAATTTTCCCTAATCTTCAATTTTGAGGACTTCTTTGACTTTACTAACAATTCCTTCCAATTTTACGTCCGATTTTACAAAATAGTAAGCTGGGGCAGTTTGAAGTACAGAATTAATTACAGAACTGGAATTTGGACTCACATTTGTGAGAATAATAACCGGAACTGTTTTTCCCCATTCATCAAGCCTTAGTTTTTGAAGCATGATCATCCCATCCATTTTTGGCATGAGAATATCAAGCAGAATTATATCTGGATGTTCTTTTAAAGAAACCGATAATCCTTTTTCTCCATCGTTTGCCGTAAAAATTGTAAACTCCTGATTTACAAAGGCTTCTGAAACAGCCTTTTGCACAGCTTCTTCATCTTCAACTATTAGAATTTTTTTATTGTCCATTACTTCATTATTGTAAATAAGCTTAAGGGTATTTGCAATACCTAGATAGGCATAGAAATAGAAAACGTTGTTCCTTTATTTTCTTCGGATCTAAAATTAATATGCGCCTTCATTTTTTTTAGAATTAATTTGACAAAATACAAGCTAAAGCCCATATTTTTAGAATTGACAGAATCTGCCAATATTTTTGATTTTCTTTCTTTAGGAATTCCATAGCCGCTATCCTCTATTTCAATTAATAACTTTTTCTCAATAAGATTTACTTTAATATCAATATTTCCATTCTCTGGAGTATATTTTATTGCGTTTTCAAGAATATTTTGGAAAACAATGTTTAGGAGCCTTGAATCTGCTTGAATTATGACTTCTTCTTTTGGATAAGTTTCTTGCAAATGTAATTTATGTCTTTCGATT
>Ga0172371_10000728_pt1 | contig 51864 bp, 43 predicted proteins | sample Lak12m_FD_114543 | JGI IMG/M metagenome (GOLD analysis project Ga0172371, IMG submission 114543) | Freshwater microbial communities from Kabuno Bay, South-Kivu, Congo - kab_022012_12m | ecosystem: Environmental > Aquatic > Freshwater > Lake | place: Democratic Republic of the Congo: South-Kivu... | reverse complement strand
GGTGGAAGTGGCGTCGTTCCTGCTGAACGAAAAGCGCAACGAGATCGCCAAAATCGAGCTCAAGCAGCGCATCAACGTGCTGATGGTGCCCAACAAGTCGCTGGAAACGCCCAACTACAAGCTTGAACGCCTCAAGCACGACGACCCCCGGCTGGACAACATCACCGCCAGTTACACGCTGGCCGAAGAAGTGGAAGACGTGACCGCCGTAACGCGCCGCTCGCAAGAACCCACCAACCGCCAGACGCCGGTCATCAAAGGGGTTCTGCCCGACGTACCGGCACCGGTAGCACCGCCCAAGCCCGAACCTGTGGCAACTGGACCGGTGGCGACACCCGTGACAGTGTCTGCAACGGTCGCGTCGTCAAGCGCCGCCACACCAGCAGCAGGTGGCTTTTTTGGCTGGCTCAAGAATCTATTCGGCGGCACTACAGCACCGATGACCCCGGCGAAGGCACCAGCTCCTGACGCCACTGCAGCCATGCAACCTGCCCGTGAAGGACGGGGAACTCGTGACGGCAACCGCAGCGCACGCGGCGATCGTCCGGACGGCCGTGGCCCACGCGGTGAGGGGCGCAGCGGCCGTGGTGGACGCGGTGGCGAGCGTGGCGGCCGGGATCGTACGGAGCGCCCCCCGCGCGATCGGCAAGACACCCCAGCGCAGGCGCTGAGCGCTGACGCGTCAGCAACCAACAACAACTTCAACACGCCCGTCGGTGAGCCTGGCCGCGAACCTCGTGGTGAGCGTTCTGGACGCGGTGGGCGTGGCGAACGTCGCGCGCGTGGCCCGCGCCCAGACGTTCAAGCGCGGTCAGAGAACCCGCAGGACGCCCCGCTGTGTGACGCCAACCTGCCCGAGCAGGCCGCAGCCACCAGAGGTGACAATGCCACCCCGCCAGATAACGCCCCTACCCGCGACGACGCCGGGGGTCGCGAAAAGCGCTCACGCGATCGCTACGGCCGTGAGCGCCGCCCGCGCGGTGAACGCGCCAACGCGGTGACCGTGCCCGACGCAGCCCCAGAACAACTGGCTGTGATGCCCGACACGGCAACCACCGAAGCGCCAGAGGCAACGCCGCGCAAGTCGTACTTTGACACCAGCGCGCAAAACACTGCAGTACAACCCACGGCTGGCGCAGTTGCACCGGTGGCCTCAGAGAGCGTCGAGTCTGCTTCCAAGGTCGAGTCGAATCCTGCAACCGCGCCTGAGTCAGTTGTTGAAGCAGCTGCACCAGTGAAGCAACCCGATGCAGTGGCTGTGCCCACGCCTGCGGTGATCCCCGCCTACACATTGCCTGTCACTGAACTGGAGCAGGTGGCTCAGCAAAGTGGCCTGACCTGGGTGCGTTCGGATGCCGACAAGGTGGCCGCCATTCAGGCCCAGATTGCAGCGCAACCCCAACCGGTTCACGTGCCCCGTGAACGCCCGGCGGTGGTGCAGCTTGATGACCGCCCGCTGGTGTTGGTAGAAACCAAGCGCGACTTGCGCGCCACCACGCTGGCGTTTGAAGAGCAAAAGCTACTGTGACGCGCTGGTGCTGGCAACGCCCGGGGCAGCAAAGAAGCCCCGGCGCACCAGCCCCAAGTGACTGCACGCCTTGTTGCCGCCCGCACGGCGCGCAAAGTCGATGGCCAGACGGATGTTTTGCAGTGCGCTGGCGGGCGAGTCGTCTGCCGCAACGCTGGTAAAACCGCAACTCACGGTGACCCGCCCAACACTGCCAAAGTTGTAGTTTTCAACCTTGCTTCTGAAACGCTCAAACGCCGACAGCACCAGAGCTTCGTCCGGGCAGTGCAACAACGCGCCAAACTCCTCGGCGTCAAGGTGGTAAAGCAAGTCGTAGGTGCGAAACGTGTTGCTGACAAGTCGCGCCACGCGCTGCAGCACTTCGTCGGCCGCCTCTTGCCCATGCTGTTCCACAATCAGGGCATAGTTGTCGATGGACGCACAGCCCAGCCAGTAGTTGGCCGGCACGCGGTGTCTGCGCTCGCTGTCAGAGGCTGACACAACCCCTTTGCTGACACTGCCGCCTTCCAGGTCTTCCAATACTGCGCTGTAAAAAGCATCATCAAGCGACTTGCGGTTAAGCAACCCGGTCAACGGATCGCGGTCGCTGTACTCGAGCAGGCGATACATGTTGCGGTAAACCTGCCGCAACGCATCCACCAGCAACAGGCTTTCTTCACGCAACGGGGCTTCAGAGTGCAGTTCCAGCACGCCAGCATCTTCTGGACGTGAATCCGAGAAAAGTGGCAACAGGGTAATACGGGGTCCGTCTTCACCAGCCCAGGCGATCTCGACGCGCTCACGCGTTTGCAAGCAGCGCACCCGATCAGCGTTATCATCAAATTTCACCAGCGCCTGAAAATCTACCCGCTGTGGATCAATCACCCGCCCCCCCCCCTTGGCGTCCAGGCGTGCCACCTCCAGCCAACGGCTCTCGACGTCTTCTCGCATGACCCGCGCGATGACGATGCGCTCCAATGGCAGCAAATCAACCAGTGCCTTGGACAGGGTCAGTTCCAGCAAATCACGGTCCCGATGGGCCGTCAGTTTGACAACGTGTTCGATCAATGTGCTCATGGCTGGATGATAGACGTGAAAACCGGCCAAGTCACGCTTACCCTATGAACTGGCAGGGAAACATGGGGCAGCTCAGACGCGCCGCCGCAACGTCACCTGGGCTGCGTTTTTCCAGGCTTGGGCAGCCTGTGCGTCGTCGCCCTGGCGTTGCGCCAGTTCGGCCAGTGCCTGCCAGGCGCGCGTTTGCAGCCCGGTGTCTTGCAAGCGCGGCAGTGCCTGGCGTATCAAGTGCTGCGCCTTTCCCCACAGTTGCAGGTGCAAGCACGCCACACCTGCCAAATACTGCAAGTTCGCGTCACCGGGGTCAGCCAGTCGCGCAGCCTCGATGCGCGCCAGCCACGCGCTGTCAATCGCCTCACCGACAATGGAAAATGCGTTTTCCATGACACGAATCAAAAACACTTTTTGATCGCTGCTCAAACCGGCATCGCGCGCGGTCATGCGCTGCCACACCGGTAACAACCACGCCAACGCCTGCGTCACCTGTCCGTCCAGTCGTAACAGTCGCCCGGCTGCAGTCAGTGCCACTTCAGGCAAGGCCTGCTCTGGCGCTTCCAGACGCGACCAGATCATCAAAAGTTGCTCTGCGTCCTGTGCGGATAACACCCACTCCAGTGCCAGCGCGCGCACCAGACTGGTAGTGGCCAAACCGCTGAACGCACGGTGCTTGACCAGCAGGCGCGCCGTTTCCAATGCCAAATCGTTGCGCCCCGCCATGCGCGCCACCTTCAGGCGCAAGCGCAACGCCAGCGTGCGCCGGGCCACACCCGCAGACAAGTCACCCAGCCACTGCAACGCGCGGTCAGCGTCACGATCTTCCAGCGCCCAGCGCACCGCGCGCAACTGCACCCCGTCGCGCGTACCCGCCGCCTCAGCAACAGCCGACTGCGCCAGCGCTTGGTCAAAATGCATCTCTCGCAAGGCTCGGTCTTGCAACGCATGCGCGCTTTCAGCGGCCAGCAAATGCGCCAGCACGCGAAGCCGGGCGGCCTCTGACCAAGCTTCACCGGCGCGCGTCAACGCGGCCTCACGGGCAATCACCAACTCTGTGGCCTTGCGCGCGCGCAGGAAGCGCCCGGCCATCAGATGTGACAGCGCATCCAACAGCGCTGCATTCATCACACGCTCCTGGTGGCGCAAGCGCCACTGGCGCGCATGACCAGGCATCGCAAACAACGCCGACAAGCCCCGCAGCGCCAGATACAGCAGCACAAACAGCAAGCCCAGCAACAGCACAAAAAAATTCAGTGCCAGATCTATCCGGCGTGGCGGCCAAAAGAAGGTGACGGTACTTTCGTTATCGCTGGCAAACAAGGCCAGCGCAACGGCCACGCCAAACAAACCCAGGAACCAAAAGGCAACGCGCATGCTACTTACCGCCCGGCAGCGGCCGTTGCCAATACCGCCAGCGTGTCGTCCACGCGCGGCAGCTGCAAATTGCGCGTCTGCTGCTGCAATTGCTGCAACAGCGCCAGGGCGGTCTGGGTCTTGCGCGACTGCGCGTCGAAATACTTCTTGAGCATGTCCTCGGCACTACGCAAATCAGCACGCGCGGCCTGCATTTGTCTCGACAGCAGAGTCAGACGCGCGTTGAGCAGCGTGAGCTTGAGGTTTTCACGCAAGAAAAAAGACTGCTGTGGCGACAGCAACACCGCTTCCGGTGCAGCAATCTCACTCACCCTGACCAGGTTGCGCGCTTCTTCCAGCGCCACGCCCAGCAGGCTTTTCCAACCCGTTTGCGGCACCGATACCGCTGCCCGGGGTTTTTCGGCAAGGCTACGCACTGGCTGCGCTGCATTGGCCAATACCAGTTCATCGGCCAGGCGCACCAGTTCATCCAACTTGACCAGCATGTTGGGTGTATCGCTCACCGACGCCGATTTGACCCGGTCGATGTCACGCGCCAACGCCCGCTGCAAGAGCCCAAGTCGCGGTTGGGCAGCCCGCGCCACACGCTGTTCGGCGCTCCTGAGCGACGCCAACAGCGGCTCCACACTGCCGGTGAGTTGGGCTTGCTGTTGCGCCAGTCGCAAGGCGGCCTCGATATCAACCACCAGGTTTTCGTCGCGCGAGCGCGACAGGCTTTGCATCAGCTCATCAAGCTGGCTGCGTTGCAGCGCCACCTCACCCAGACGGGCTTCGAGCACTGCGGCACGCGCTGTTGTCTGCTGCGTGACTTCCATCGCCTGGCGGGCCAGTGCCCGCGCCTCGAGAGACACCGACTGCGCCTCTGCACTCTGGCGCGCCAATTGCTCCTGCATGTTGGCCACTTTTTGCCACAGCACAAGCGTCATCACCAGTGCCACCGTCGCCACGGTCGCAAGCACCACCTGCCCGGCGCGCCACAGCAGGTTGGGTACGCGCACGGTATCGTCAGCTTTGGGATCAGAACGCTCACCGACCTGGCCAGGCACGACATCCCGGGGAGCGGTGCTGTCTGGGGTGGGGTTGGCGGTCATGCGAAAGATTCTAGCGAGGCCACCACATCGGCCAGCGTGGGCCGCGTCTGGCGAACAACGCCAAAGCCAAGTGTGCAAGCGGCATGGGCAATGCGCTCGTGCGTGGTCACGGCGCGCGCGTGTGTCCAATCTTGTCCAGGCAATAACCCATGCAGATGCTGCAGCGCCTCGGCGCTGCTGAACAACCAGACTGACCCATCGCAGGCAGCCGCTTGCGCCAGTGCGCGCTCGGTTGCACTCCACTGCGGTGCACCGCGCTGGTACGCCACCACAAAGTCCACCGTTGCCCCCGCCTGCCGCAACTGCTGCGCCAACCAGTCACGTCCGACGCCTGCATTGCCATCGGTGTCGTCGGCTACCCCATGTGCTGCGGGTGCATCGCCACGCACGATCAACACCCGCGCGCCCGGCTTGATCTGATGCTGCACCGTGTGCCACAACGCCTCCGAATCGAACTGCCCGGCGTCAAGCGCTGGTGTATCCACCAGCGCAGGCGCTACCCCCTGCCTGAGCAAGGCCGCGCGGGTGCCCGGACCGGTTGCCCACGCTCTTGTTAATGAAGCAACTTGCGCCTTTAAATCAAGGGCTAGAGCCTTATTTTGTTCAAAGAAAAAGTGGACTGCGTGGCTGCTGACAAACATCACGGCGGTGTAGCCAAACCAATGCGACCCTGCGTCCAGCACCGGCTGCGCGTCTTGCGCAGCGGTCACCACCAGCAGCGGCAGCGCCACGGCGTCAAACCGTTCTGAAAGCTGTTTGACCCAGCTATCCGCCTGCGGCTGCACCCGGGTAACAATGACGCGCATGATCCCGGGGCGTCGGCGGTTTATTCCAGGTGCGCGAGTCGCCCGCCTTGCGCATACACCGCATCGCGCAGCGAAGCGGCCACCCGCTGGCCCAAAGCGGCGGCGCTGGTCAGGTCGGTTACCGCTGCCTGCTGGCGCACCCGCACCAGCGGCAGCTTGTTGTCGGTGTCGCCCCAGGCCGCTTCGATCGACAAATGGTCACCCGCCAACGTGGCGTAGGCCGCCAGCGGCATCGAGCAACTGCCGCCCATGGCCTTGCTGACAGCGCGCTCAGCCGCCACAGCCAACCAAGTGGATTGATGCACCAAAGGTGACAGGGCCTGCACCACATCGTTGCGCGCACTGCGAACTTCAATGCCCAATGCACCCTGTCCGGCTGCGGGCAACATCTGGGCCGGCTCAAAAATAGCGCGAATGCGTTGCGCCAAGCCCAGCCGCTTGAGACCAGCCGCCGCCAACACAATGGCGTCGTATTGGCCTTCGTCCAACTTGCGCAGACGCGTGTCCAGATTGCCGCGCAGCGCCTCAATTTTCAGGTCTGGGCGTAACGAACGCAGCAAGGCCACACGCCGCAAACTGCTGGTACCCACTACCGCGCCTTGCGGCAAGGCGTCAAGGTTGGCGAACTTGTTGGAGACAAACGCGTCACGCGGGTCCTCACGCTGCATCACGCAGGCCAGCGCAAAGCCATCGGGCAATTCCATCGGCACGTCTTTGAGCGAATGCACCGCCAGATCGGCCTTGCCCAACTCCAGCGCCACTTCAAGCTCTTTGACAAACAAACCTTTGCCGCCCACTTGGCTCAAGGCGCGATCCAGAATCTGGTCACCCTGCGTCGTCATGCCCAGCAGGTCAACCGTGTACCCCATGCCGCGCAACAACGACTGCACATGCTCAGCCTGCCACATGGCCAGGCGACTTTCTCGGGTAGCGATGGTGAATTTGCTCATATATTCGGTGAAACCAAGCCGTAATTTGGGGGTAATTTGAACTGACGGTGGATGCTAGCATGACTGTTGCTTTGAACCCGTATCGCGACTTTGACCCACATCATGAAACACACTCAAGAAAAACAAGCTCGCTCAAGCCACCATCGCAGTGACAACACCGAGCAGCCACTGGTGGACGACATCCGGCTGCTGGGGCGCATTCTGGGCGATGTCATCCGCGAACAGGAAGGTGCCGCAGCATTCACGCTGATAGAGCAAATCCGTCAGTTGTCGGTGGCGTTCCGGCGCGACGCCGACCACGAGGCCAACAAGGCGCTGAGCAAATTGCTCAAGGCACTCAGTGGTGATCAGACCGTGAGCGTGGTGCGCGCGTTTACCTACTTCAGCCACTTGGCCAACCTGGCCGAAGACCGCCACCACATCCGCCGACGCGCCCACTATGAGCGCACCGGCAGTCTGCGTATGGGTAATATCGACATGACACTCAAGCGCCTGAGCGATGCCGCCATCCCGGTGCAAGCCATCAGCGACATGCTCAGCCACAGTTATGTGTCGCCCGTGCTCACCGCACACCCTACCGAAGTGCAGCGCAAGAGCATTCTGGACGCCGAGCGCGACATTGCCCAGCTGCTGACTGCGCGCGACGACATCCTGGCGCAGGCCGCCGCTTACCGTGTTTCTGGCGACGCGCTGACCCCGCGCGAGCTAGCCGCCAATGAGCAGCAGTTGCGCGCGCGCGTGCTGCAACTGTGGCAAACGCGGCTGCTGCGCTACTCCAAACTGAGCGTGACCGACGAGGTGGAAAACGCACTGAGCTATTACGAAGCTACTTTTTTGCGCGAAATACCGCGCATCTACGCCAACCTGCAAACTGCGCTGGGCGGCCAACCCGTGGCCAATTTTTTGCGCATGGGCCAGTGGATTGGTGGCGACCGCGACGGCAACCCCAACGTCAACGCGCAAACCTTGTCTTACGCGCTGCGTCGCCAGGCTGACATGGCGCTGCGGCACTACCTGACCGAGGTGCATTATCTGGGTGCCGAGTTGTCGCTGTCGGCCCTGCTGGTGAGTTTTGGCCCCGACATGCTGGCGCTGGCCGAGCGCTCGCCCGACATCAATGAACACCGCCGCGACGAACCGTACCGACGCGCGCTGGTCGGGGTCTATGCGCGCCTGGCCGCTACGCTCAAAACGCTGACGGGCGGCGACGCTGCGCGCCACGCAGTACAGCCGCAAAACCCCTATCTGACCGCGCAAGAACTGCTTAGCGATCTGCGGGTGATCGAAGCCTCACTGCAAAACCACCACGCGCAGGCGCTGGTGGCGCAAAGGCTGGCACCGCTCATTCGCGCGGTCGAGGTATTTGGTTTTCATTTGGCCACGGTGGACCTGCGCCAAAGCTCTGACCAACATGAAGCGGTACTGGCGGAACTACTCAAAACCGCACGCATCACGCCAAGCTACGCCACACTGGACGAAGCTGCCAAATGCACGCTGCTGCTGAGCCTGCTGTGCGAGGCGAGGCCGCTGCGCGTGATGGGTGCCAACTACAGCGCTCTTGCGCAAAGCGAAATTGGTGTGTTTGAGACTGCCAAACAGATGCGCAAGCAGTTTGGCGCGCAAGCCATCCGCCACTACATCATCAGCCACACCGAGACCGTGAGCGACCTGCTGGAAGTGCTGCTGCTCCAAAAGGAAGTGGGACTGCTGCACGGCACGCTGGACCAGGCAGCCCAGGCGGACCTGATCGTGACCCCGTTGTTTGAGACGATTGAAGACCTGCGCAACGCCGCCCCCATCATGCAGGCGTATTACGCGCTGCCGGGCGTCCTGGCGCTGGTGCAACGCGGCAACCACGACCAGTATGGCGAACAGGACATCATGCTGGGCTACTCCGACAGCAACAAAGACGGAGGCATCTTCACCAGCAACTGGGAGCTGTACCAGGCTGAAATTGCGCTGGTCAACGTATTTAACCAGCTCAACCAACAGCACCCCAACCCGGGGGACGCACGCTTTGTGCAGATGCGCATGTTCCACGGCCGTGGCGGCACGGTGGGGCGCGGCGGTGGCCCCAGCTTTGAGGCCATTCTGGCGCAGCCCCCGGGCACGGTGCGCGGACAGATCCGCCTGACCGAACAGGGCGAGGTGATCGGCTCCAAGTACGCTAACCCGGAGATCGGCCGGCGCAACCTGGAAACGCTGGTGGCGGCCACGCTGGAAGCCACGCTGCTTAACCGCACGCGCTCGGCACCGCCCGAGTTCTTGCAGGCTGCTGCCGACTTGTCCAGCGACAGCATGGCCGCCTACCGCGCGCTGGTCTATGAAACACCAGGTTTTACCGATTACTTTTTTGCTGCCACGCCCATCCGCGAAATTGCCGAACTCAACATTGGCTCGCGCCCGGCCTCACGCAAGGCCACGCAGGCGATTGAAGACCTGCGCGCCATCCCCTGGGGTTTTAGCTGGGGCCAGTGCCGCCTGACGTTGCCAGGCTGGTACGGCTTTGGCTCTGCGGTGGACCGGTTTGTGCACCCCCCGGGTGACAAAACACCTGCCAAAACACACAAACAGCGTCTGACCTTGCTGCGCCAAATGGAGCAGCAGTGGCCGTTTTTTGCGACCCTGCTGTCCAACATCGACATGGTGCTGGCCAAAAGCGACCTGGCACTGGCCTCGCGTTACGCCGAATTGGTGGCAGACAAAAAACTGCGCAAGAAAATCTTCACCGCCATTGAAACCGAGTGGCACCTGACCGCGCAGGCTTTGACGCTGATTACCGGTGACCGCCAACGCCTGGCCCACAACGCCGCGCTGCAACGCTCCATTCGTCACCGCTTTGCGTACATCGACCCGCTGCATCACTTGCAAGTGGAATTGGTGCGGCGTTACCGCTCTGGCCAAACCGACGACCGGCTCAAGCGCGGCATTCACATCTCGATCAACGGCATTGCGGCGGGGCTGAGGAATACGGGGTGAGATAACGGATCCTTAGGGCCAAAACAACTGTTCTCTATCGCCCCATCACCAGCACGCCAGACTCCACAATGCCCTCCACTTTGTCCACCAGTCGCAGCAGGGGCGTGAGCTCGCGGTAGCGTGCGCATGTAGAACGGATGTAGCGGATAAAGCGCGGCGTGTCCGCCAGGTACTGGGGCTTGCCGTCGCGCAAGGTAAGCCGGGCAAAAATGCCCGCCACTTTCAGGTGGCGCTGCAAGCCCATCCACTCCACCGCGCGGTAAAACTCGCCAAAATCTTCACCCACCGGCAAGCCGACCTTGCGCGCCTGCTCCCAGTAACGCACGGTCACGTCCAGGCAAAACGCTTCGTCCCAGCTCAAAAAGGCATCGCGCATCAGGCTGGCAATGTCGTAGGTGATGGGGCCGTACACCGCGTCCTGAAAATCCAGCACGCCCAGTGGCTGTCCAGGCGCTGCCGCGGCCATCAGATTGCGCGGCATGAAGTCGCGGTGCACGTACACCTGCGGTTGCGCCAAGTTCTGGGCGATGATGCGTTCAAACACGCGCTCCAGCGTCGCGCGCAGCGCGGCATCCAGCACCACGCCACGATGTTTGGCCAGATACCAGTCGGGAAACAGTTCCAGCTCACGGCGCAGCAGCGCCTGGTTGTAGGGTGGCAGCACACCCGGGCGCGACGCCGCCTGCCAGGTGATCAGCACCTGTACCGCTTGCAGGTACAGCGGCAGGTTGGCCTGCGCGTTGGCGGGGTCGATGCATTGCATCATGGTCTGGCCACCCAGGTCGGTAAGCAGCATGAAACCGTTGGTCTGGTCCCACGCCAATACCTCGGGCACACGCAAACCCGCGCCCTGCATCAGTTGCGCCACGGTTACAAAAGGCTGGCAGTTTTCTTGCTGCGGCGGCGCATCCATGATGATGAAGCTACCGGCGCCCGCGTCGATGCGGAAATAACGACGAAAGCTGGCGTCGGCGCTGGCCGCACGCAAACTGTCGCTGCGCAAGTCGTGTGGGACAGCGACGTCTTGCAGCCAGTTTGCGAAGGCGTTGGCACGCTGCGCGTCGGCCCAGTGGATGACAGACGCATCCGACAGTGCACAAGAGGGGGGCAGGGGTGACGGGCTCATGGATAATCCATTCTACAAATCCGCCTTCTGGCCAACCTCCGACATTCTTGCGCGCACCGATTGTTTGCCTGATGAATTTTCTGAACCTAGCCGTGTTGACGGGCGCAGACGCCACGCGCCGCTGCGCTGTCGTGTTGGTGTCGGCGTGGTTGACGGCTCCGGTGCTGGCGCAGCCAGGAGGCGATTTGGAACTGGGCATCAGCACCAAGCTGCAAGACGAAATTGATCCGGCGGTGCGCGCCCAGTTGCCCATTTTTATCAGTGGCCAGAGCATCACCGGTCGTACAGACCTGGAAACATCTGTGCAGGGTGCAGCGATGCTGCGCAAAGCCGATATGGTGATTCAGGCCGACCGCCTGGATTACTACCAACCCAATGATCTGGCGCGCGCGCTTGGCAATGTGCACGTCAACCGCGCCGGAAATGTCTATAAAGGCCCTTTGCTTGAACTGCGCGTGGACGCGTTTGAAGGGTTTTTCAGCCAACCCAGCTACCAATTTCTGCGCAACGGCGGACACGGCCAAGCCGATCGGGTGGATTTTCTGGACGACCAGCGTGCGGTGATCCGTAACGCCACGTTTACCACTTGCAAGCGTCTGCCGGTACCAGACTGGACACCTGACTGGATTCTGCGCGCCGGCATCATCAGTCTGGACAACGAGGAAAACGTTGGCAGCGCCCAGTTGGCGGTCCTGAGCTTCAAGGGCGTGCCGCTGTTGCCGGTGCCCTACCTGTCGTTCCCGCTCACTGACCAGCGCAAATCGGGACTGTTGCCACCCACGATCGGGCTGGACAACGTGAATGGCTTTGAGTTGGCGCAACCGTACTACTGGAACATTGCACCCAACCGCGACGCCACCCTCACACCCACGGTGATGACCAAGCGCGGCGTGAACCTGGGCACGCAGTTCCGCTACCTTGAGTCTGACTATGCAGGCAGTGTCAAGCTGGACTGGATGCCCACCGACCGGCTACGCGAGGCCACACGCTGGGGTTTGAACCTGGAGCACCAGGCCCACGTCGCCAACCGCTGGAGTGACAGCGGCATCGGACTCCATGTTGGCCTGAACCGCGTCAGCGACGCCAATTATTGGCGTGACTTCACCCGGGCCAACGCGTCGCTGACGCAACGCCTGCTTTCCAATGAATTGTCGTTGCATTGGCAAAACGGTGCCTTCAGCAACAGCGCGCGCGCCCTCAGATGGCAGACGCTGCAGGATGTGACTGCACCCATCGTGCCACCCTACGATCGTCTTCCGCAGATCACCACGCGTTACGCACAGCAGGTCGGCTTGGGTTTGAATGTGTCGCTGGAAGCAGACTACACGCAGTTTCAATCCAATGCCGATCTGACCAGTCAGCCCAATTCCGGCAGACTTTTCTCGCTCTTGAAAATAGAGCGTCCGTGGAGCGGTGCCGCTGGGGCGCTCACACCCCGGTTGCAGTTGCACGCCACGCGTTACCAGTTTGACACGCCGCTTGGCAATGGTCAGCAGCAGGCCAACAGGGTGGTGCCAAGCCTGAGTCTGGACGGCACGGTGGTGTTCGAGCGCGACATGTCATTTTTTGGTCGCGGCTTGCGCCAGACGCTGGAGCCACGCGCTTTCTACGTCAACACGCCGTACCGCGATCAAAGCCTGCTGCCCAATTACGATTCGGGGGCCAACGACTTCAACTTGTCCACCATCTTTACCGAAAACGCCTTTGTCGGCAACGACCGCATCTCTGACAGCAACCTGCTGACGCTGGGTGTTACCAGTCGTCTGCTCGACCCCAAAACCGGTGCCGAGACTGCCCGGCTGGGGGTGGCACAGCGACTGCGGTTTCAAAACCAGAACGTCACCCTGCCCGGGGGCACCCCGGCAACCGATCGCATCAGCGACGTTCTGGTGGGTGGATCCATTCACTGGGACCCGCGCTGGAGCTTTGGCGGAACCTTCCAGTTCAACCCCGACACCGAGGCGACAGTACGCTCGGCGCTGAGCGCCAGTTACCGCCCCGGCAGCTACCGCACGGTGTCGGTTGCGTACCGGTTTCAGCGCGATGCCAGTGAGCAACTCGACCTGAGCTGGCAATGGCCGCTCTCGTCCCCGCTGGCAGCCACAGCGGATGCCGGGGTACCGGGCAGCCGCTGGTACAGCGTGGGGCGGCTGAACTACAGCCTGGCCGACCGCAAGCTGGTCAATTCGGTGCTGGGTTTTGAATACGATGCCGGCTGCTGGCTGGGCCGCATTGTGCTGGAGCGCCTGCAGACCAGTACTGCCAGCGCAACCCAGCGCGTGATGTTCCAGTTGGAATTTGTTGGCTTCTCTCGCTTGGGCGTGAGCCCTTTGAAAACCTTGCAGGACAATATTCAGGGTTATCGCACGCTGCGGGAATCCCCCAGCGCGCCCAGCCGTTTTGACCGTTACGATTGACCCACCATGCTTCACCGATTTTCCTCCCTCAGCCTGTTGGCCTTGTCCCTTTTGACTGCGCAGGCTTCAACGGCGCAGGGTTTGCGCGCGCCTGCTGCTACGACAGCCATCGCACCTTCCGCTCTGACTTCCAGCGCGCCCGCAAGCACGGCAACTTCGGCTGACTTCATTGTTGCCGTGGTCAATTCAGAGCCCATCACCAACCACGAGGTGCGTCGCCAGCTCCAGCGGGTGGTGCAGCAGCTGGCCGCGCAACGCCGCCCCACCCCCGACCTGGCCCTGCTGGTGCCGCAAGTGCTGGACGATCTGATCAACCAGAAGGCCCAACTGCAACTGGCGCGTGAGACCGGGCTGCGGGTGGAAGACGCGGCGCTGGACGAGGCGCAAGCGTCAATCGCGCTGCAAAACCAGATCGACGTGGCAGAGCTGCATCGACGCCTGGAGCGCGACGGACAAAGCGTGATGCAGTTTCGCGTGCAACTGCACGACCAGATCCTGATGCAGCGCCTGTTTGAGCGTGAAGTGCAACCGCGCATCCGCATATCCGACGCGCAGGTCGAGCAATATCTGCGCGACCGACAGACGGCAGCGCCGTCGGGCGACATTGAGCTCAACCTGGCGCAGATTCTGGTGACCGTGCCCGAAGCGGCCACACCAACCCAAGTGGACGCCCTCCAGGCGCGGGCGCAGCGCGCACTGGAGCGCGCACGCAAGGGCGAAGACTTTGCCACATTGGTGCGCGAGTTTTCTGACGCCACTGACCTCAGCACCGGTGGCCAATTGGGGTTGCGCACCACCAGCCGCTACCCTGACCTGTTTGTGGCGGCCACCCAAGCCCTGGCCGTTGGCGACGTAGCAGAGTTGGTGCGCTCCGCAGCAGGCTTTCATGTGCTCAAGGTCGTTGAAAAGATCGACCCCAATTTGCCCACCATGGCCGTCACGGAAAGCCATGCGCGCCACATTCTGCTCATACCCGGCCCCACCTTGAGCGAGGCCGCAGCGCGGGCGCAGTTGGGTGAGTTTAAAAAACAAGTCGTCAACGACAAAGCCGACTTTGCGGCACTGGCGCGTTAGCATTCCAAGGACGGCAGTGCTGCCAAGGGTGGCGATCTGGGCTGGAGCAGCCCGGGCATGTTCGTACCCGAGTTCGAAACGGTCATGAACCGTTTGGCACCCGGCGAGGTCAGTGACCCGCTGCTGTCGCGCTTTGGCATGCACCTGATCCAGCTGCTGGAGCGACGCAAAGCCAGCCTGACACCCGAGCAGCAGCGCGAAGCCGTGCGCGCCATGTTGCACGATAAAAAGTCTGAACAGGTCTATCGCACCTGGGCGCAAGATGTGCGCGCACGCGCCTACGTCGAACTGCGCGAACCGCCCCTGTGAGCACAACAGTACCCCGAAGCCTGCGCGGCGCGGGCCACACCGGTGGTCACGTCGCGCGACGGCGTTTCGGGCAGCACTTTCTGGTCGATGGTGCGGTCATTGACGCCATCGTGGCCGCCATCGCACCACGCACCGGGCAAGCCATGGTGGAGATCGGCCCCGGGTTGGCGGCGTTGACTCGCCCTTTGCTGCAACACATCGACCACTTGACCGTGATCGAGCTGGACCGTGACCTGGCACAGCACCTGCGCACTGACAAACGCCTGGAAGTGATCGAAGCTGATGTGCTCAAAGTGAACTTTAGCCAGATTGCACGGGCGCAGAGTGCTTCTAAATTGAGAGTCGTCGGCAACCTGCCCTACAACATTTCAACGCCCATTTTGTTTCACCTGCTGGCCTACGTGGATGTGATTGAAGACCAGCACTTCATGCTGCAAAAAGAAGTGATTGACCGCATGGTGGCGCAGCCCGCCAGTGCGGCTTATGGCCGCCTGAGCGTCATGCTGCAATGGCGTTATGCGATGGAAAACGTGTTGGCGGTACCCCCTGAGAGCTTTGACCCGCCCCCCCGTGTGGACAGTGCGGTGGTGCGCATGCAGCCGCACGCCCGGCCACCTGCGGTGCATCAGCGTACGCTGGCTGAATTGGTACAGGTGGCGTTCAGCCAGCGACGCAAACTGCTGCGCCACACGTTGGGGCGCTGGCTACAGGAAAGAAACTTTTCGAGCCAATTTGACGTACAACGCCGCGCCGAAGAGGTTCCGGTCTGGGAGTATGTTCAATTGGCGCAAGACGTCACGAACGACAAGTAAACTGTGAAAAATGGTTGTCACTGCGGGTCGTAACCCGGCATGACAATCTGCTCCATTCGTCTTTTTATCTGTCCAGCAAGTTTCACGCCGTTGTCCAGTAGCCCGCGTTGAACGGGCTGCTCATGCGCAACGCCTGTGGCGAGATGTCGAGCAATTTGTCGGTTGGCATTTTCTCGCCGGTTTCGGTCACAACCTCAATCGGCGCGTGGCCAGTGGCGGTGCTGGTGTGCTGAGCCTGGTTCGCCCGTTCTGCTTGGCTGGTGTGTGCAGAACGGGCTACAGAAAAGAATAGAAACACCTGAAGGGTATTTTTCGGTCCCCCCAGTAATCGGCGGTGTCGCGGAAGATGTCAAGCAACTGTTCGCGCGCTTCCTTGTCAAATTTGGCGTTGGCCGGGATGTGCTCCAGCACCACGATAAAGCCCGGTTGTGGCCCGGACTTGTGCACCGGGTCGGTCATGCTGTCGTAGAGTGAATCAAAGTTTTTGCCGACGGTCACCGTCAGCATGAACTGCTGGCCAATCATGTCCAGAATGTCCTGCTTGCTCTGCGCGTTGGCCAGATTGGCGTACAAAAAGTGGTGTCCCAAAGCGGTGGCTGCTTCTTGCAGGTCGGGCACACGAAACGCCCGGATCGACTGGACAATATTCAGGCGTACACCCCTGAGCAAGCCTTCCGCAGCGTTCGCGGGCGGCTTCAGGGTAGCGATGGCAGGCGACATGTTCATTTTCTTTTCACTTCTCAAAAATAGGAATCCAACTCAAGGCGAAATCCGCCGAAAACTCTGGTAATGGTCGGCTGTGTAATAACAAACATCGGGCTCTCGAGGCTTGCCACCACACACAATCCGGCGCACACCCCGGTGCTTCAAGCCCGGCGTCGCCACGGTGTATTCACGGTAGTAACCACGCTTGTTGATGGGCAGTAAACGCTCCCGATTACCAAAAACAACACCATCTCTTTCGCTGGCAAACGGACCGCCCTGAAAGATCAGCGCGACCATTTGCTGGCCCTCACGCGGCAACTCGCTCAGCCCGATGGCCTGCTGGCTCTGCTCTGGCACTGCGGTTCGGGCTTGCACCACACCGACAGCGGCCAGCAACAAAACCAGGCCAGCAATGAAAAGCTGAAATCGCTTACAACGTGGCATGACACTTGTTTGCGGACTAAAAACCCGGGTTTACCCGGACACGCAGGGCGCGTAGTGTCGATGATTTGGCAAAAAAAAGCAAGTTACCGCCCAAAAAATAGGCAGCGCCGAGACGCCTATCGGGCTTGTGGCACCGATAGCGAGAATCGGCCCCAGCGAGGCCCGCTTTTGCCGGATGTGCAGGTCCATCGTCGAACGATGGGCCAAAAAGACGGTAAAAAATGAGGCGCTTTAGCGCGTTGCGTTGGCGTCCGCTACAGTCAATGCGGTCATGTTGACGATGCGCCGCACCGTGGTGCTGGCCGTCAGAATGTGCACCGGCTTGGCTGCACCCAACAGCACCGGCCCCACCGCAATACCACCGCCCGCAGCGGTCTTGAGCAGGTTGTAAGCAATGTTGGCCGCGTCAATGTTGGGCAACACCAACAAGTTGGCGTCGCCGTGCAGGGTGGTGTTGGGCATGAGTTGAAGGCGGGCGTCACCGTCCAGCGCCACGTCACCGTGCATTTCACCGTCCACATCCAGGTCGGGTGCCTGCTGGCGCAAGAGTTCCAGCGTGTCGCGCATCTTGAGAGCGCTGGGCTGGCTACTGCTACCAAAGTTGGAGTGACTCAGCAGCGCCACCTTGGGCGGAATGCCAAAGCGGCGCATTTCTTCGGCCGCCATGCGGGTGATTTCTGCCAGTTGCTCCGCGCTGGGGTCGTAATTGATGTGCGTGTCAACCAGGAAAAGCTGGCGTCCAGGCAACATCAAGCCATTCATCGCCGCATAGGTCTTGACACCCGCGCGCTTGCCGATGACCTGGTCGATGAAATTCAGGTGCAAGGCCGTGGTACCCCAGGTGCCGCAGATCATGCCGTCGGCAAAACCCTTGTGCACCATCATCGCCGCAATCAGCGACAGGCGCCTGCGCATGTCGATCTTGGCCATGGGCGCAGTGATGCCCTTGCGCTCGGTCATGCGGTGGTAGGTTTGCCAGAAGTCTCGGTAGCGCTCGTCGTGTTCGACATTGACCACCTCGTAGTCCACGTCCTGCTGCAGTCGCAGGCCGAACTTTTCGATGCGCGCGGCAATCACCTTGGGCCGCCCGACCAGAATCGGCAACGCCAGACCTTCGTCCACCACAATTTGCGCGGCACGCAATACGCGCTCGTCTTCGCCCTCGGAAAACGCCACGCGCTTCTTGAGCGCCTTCTTGGCGGCGGTGAAGATCGGCTTCATGACCGTACCCGACGCGTAAACAAAGCTTTGCAGCTTTTCCCGGTAAGCGTTCATGTCGACAATCGGCCGCTTGGCCACGCCAGAATCCATCGCCGCCTGCGCCACCGCAGGGGCCACTTTGATCATCAGGCGCGGATCAAACGGCTTGGGAATCAGGTATTCACGGCCAAACGCCAGCGGCTCGCCTGCATAGGCCGCGGCCACCACCTCGCTTTGCTCGGCTTGCGCCAGTTCGGAAATCGCGTGCACGGCGGCCATTTCCATTTCGACCGTGATGGTGGTCGCACCAGCATCGAGCGCGCCGCGGAAGATGTACGGGAAGCACAGGATGTTGTTGATCTGGTTGGGGTAGTCGCTGCGCCCGGTGCCGATGATGGCGTCGTCACGCACCGCCTTGACTTCTTCGGGTGTGATTTCGGGTGTGGGGTTGGCCAGTGCAAAAACGATCGGGCTGGGTGCCATGCGCGCGACCATGTCTTTTTTGAGGACGCCGCCGGCCGACAAGCCCAGGAAGACGTCAGCACCGTCGATCACCTCACCCAGGCTGCGCGCAGTCGTGGGCTGCGCGTACTGGGCCTTGTCAGGGTCCATCAGCTCGACACGCCCCTCGTACACCACGCCGGCAATGTCGGTCACCCACACGTTTTCACGCGGAATACCCAGTTTGACCAGCAGCCCCACACACGCCAATGCCGCTGCACCCGCACCCGACGTCACCAGTTTCACTTTGTTGATGTCTTTGCCCGCGACCTTCAGGCCATTCATGATCGCCGCGCCCACCGTGATGGCGGTACCGTGCTGGTCGTCGTGAAAGACCGGAATTTTCATGCGCTCGCGCAATTTGCGCTCAACGTAGAAGCAGTCTGGCGCCTTGATGTCTTCCAGGTTGATGCCGCCAAAGGTGGGCTCCAGCGACGCAATGATGTCCACCAGTTTGTCGAGGTCTTTCTTCTCGTCGATCTCAATGTCGAACACGTCGATGCCGGCAAATTTCTTGAACAGGACACCCTTGCCCTCCATCACCGGCTTGCCCGCCAGCGGGCCGATGTCGCCCAGGCCGAGCACCGCCGTACCGTTGGTCACCACCGCCACCAGGTTGCCACGGCTGGTGTACTTGTACGCATTGTTGGCGTCCTTGACAATTTCTTCGCAGGGCGATGCCACACCAGGTGAATAGGCCAGCGCCAGGTCACTTTGGTTGACCAGTTGCTTGGTAGCGGCAATGGCCACCTTGCCTGGGGTGGGGAACTCGTGATAGTCCAGCGCTGCACGACGCAACTGCGTGCGCTTGTCGTCGGCGTCAGGATGGGTTTGGGGCATGAAAGTCTCCGCTTGTGGGTGGCGCCTGTGAAGTGAACGCGCCGTTAGTAAGGGGGTGGGGCGGCATTGTAGGCTTGACCCCGGAACCGAATCCCTACCCGAAACTCATGCGACGTCGAGCTGTTCCGGGCTGAGAAACTGCTTGCCATAGCGTCGGTAGATGCCCGAGCGGATAAAAACTTCGTACAGGTCGGGATCAATATGGCCATGACGTTTGAAGTCTTCCAGGATGCCCAGAGCCTGTGACATCTTCATGCCATGTTTGTACGGTCTGTCAGAAGCGGTCAGTGCCTCAAAAATGTCGGCAATGCCCATGATGCGCGCCTGCACCGACATTTGCTCACGCGTGAGACCCTTGGGATAACCCTTGCCGTCCATGCGCTCGTGGTGGCCACCGGCGAATTCGGGCACGTTTTTCAAGTGCCTTGGCCATGGCAGCTTCTCCAGCATTTTGATGGTGGCCACGATGTGATGGTTGATGACTTCTCGTTCGGCCGCAGTCAGTGTGCCTCTACGGATGCACAGGTTTTCCATTTCGTCGGCACTCAAGAAATCTGCCGTCACGCCATCAACATTGCGCCAATGGCACTGCGTCCCAATCTGTCGCACGCGCGCCACGTCTGCGTCAGTCATGGCTTCACCGCCGACATTGGATCTGCGAATGAAGTCACGCTCCTCATTCAACCGTAACTGGGTTTCTGTCGAGCGCTTCATGATGGCCGATTCGGTATCCGGCTGAACCACGGGCCGCAACGCCAGCTGTTCACGCAAAGCCGCCATTTCCGTGTCGCGCTTGAGCACCTCAAAGCGCGTGTCAATCAGTGCAATCCGGTCAAACAAGGTCTCCAGTTTGGTCGCTTTGTCCACCACATGAACGGGCGTTGTGATCTTGCCGCAGTCGTGCAACAAGCCAGCAATTTTGAGCTCATAACGGTCAGCATCGGTCAGTGAAAAATCCGCCAGCGGACCCGCGTCTGTGGCGCTGACAGCTTCTGCCAGCATCATCGTCAATTCTGGTACGCGCTGGCAATGGCCACCGGTGTAGGGTGACTTTTCATCAATAGCCAAGTTGATCAAACCCACAAAGGATTCAAACAGATTTTCCAGTTGGGTCATCAAGAGCCGGTTGCTCAGGGCGATGGCGGCTTGTGAGGCCAATGACTCTGCCAGGCTCTGATCTGCGTCCGTAAAGGCCTGCACCTTGTGCGTTTTCGGATTGATCGCGTTGATCAGTTGAAGCACACCAATGATGGCACCTTCGTGGTCAGACATGGGTACGGTCAAAAAAGACTGTGACCGGTAGCCGGTGCGTGCGTCAAAACCTCTTGTTCCTGAAAAGTCAAAACGATCCGTTTCCTCGTAGGCATCCGGTATGTTGACAGTGACGCCATGGATGGCAGCGTACGCCGCTACCAACGCATCATTGGGCTGGCCGTCTTGCTTGCGCAATGCAATGTCCGGAAAACCAACGCTGCAACCGGATGTACCCCCCATCCAGATGTTCAGGGAATCGGTTCGAAGAATCTCAAAACGCAGTGATTTGCCGTCTTCAGTCATCCGGTACAGCGTGCCACCGTCAGCGTGCGTGATCGCTTTGGCAGCCAGCAGAATCTGCTCGAGCACACGGTTGATGTTGCGCTCTCTGGACAAAGCCGCGCCAACCGTATTGAGCTGTTCCAGCCTGGCTAAAAGGTTCTGAATTGTGTTTGATTCTGTGTCGCTGGGGGTGCGCATAGGACAGGCCTCCATGGGTTGTCTTGGACAAGCTCTGACGACAGTTTAGAGCGAATCGTCAAACCATGCGCAGCGTCAGCGCTCACCGGCAAGATACGCGCCTAAAGTTGCCTTCGCATCGACGCTGTGGGAATGCGTAAACCTTCGCGGTACTTGGCAACGGTGCGACGGGCGCATTCAATGCCCTGTTCCTTGAGCATATCCGACAACTGGTTGTCGCTGAGGGGCTTGGCGGAACTTTCTGCTTCGATGAATTGCTTGATCAATGCGCGCACTGCGGTGCTCGAAGCGTTACCGCCGGCTTCAGTGGCCAAACCCGACCCAAAAAAATACTTCAGCTCAAAAGTACCCATGGGTGTCGCCATGTACTTGGCGGTGGTGACCCGGCTGATCGTTGATTCATGCAAATCCAGTTCGTCAGCAATTTCGCGCAGCACCAGCGGGCGCATGGCCAGCTCACCATGAATGAAAAAACTTTTCTGCCGCTCGACGATGGCGCTGCTAACGCGCAGGATGGTGTCAAAACGCTGCTGTATGTTGCGGATGAACCAGCGTGCTTCCTGCAAACGCTGCTGCAGCGCCGCCAGGTTGGCTGCGTCGTTGCCGCCAGCTTTGTGGCCGCGCAGTGCGCTGGCGTACACATCATGGACCCGCAAGCGGGGCATCACCTCGGGGTTCAGTCGCACCTGAAACGCGGGGGTAACAACATCGCCCGTGCGAACCACCAGTACATCCGGGATGATCAGGTTGCGCTCAACATCCACAAACCGGCGCCCCGGCCTAGGTTCCAGATGCACGATCATCGCCAGCGCGCAGCGCACGGCCGCTTCTGTTGCGCCCACCAGCGACGCCAGGCGTTTGACGTCGCGCCGCGCCAACATATCCATGGGTTGCTCACAAACCCGCAGCGCCAGATTGATATTGGTCGGCTCAAACGCCAGATTCCCACGCAGCGCAAGCAACTGCAGACGCAGGCATTCGGCCAGATCGCGTGCGCCCACGCCCACCGGCTCCAGGCTTTGCAGCAAGCCCAGCGCCACCTTGAAGTGGTGTACCAGTTGCTCAAGCTCTTGATCATGTTCACCCGCCAGCCCGCGCGCCAGCTCGGTCAAGTCGTCTTCAAGATAACCGTCGTCGTTGAGCGATTCGATCAAAAAACGCAAGGCGGCGCTGTCTTCTGCGCCCAGCCGCAGCGATAACGCCTGGCGGTGCAAATAACTTTGCAACGATTCCTGGCTACGCGCCAGCTCGGTAGCGTCCAAGTCGTCATCCGTACTGAGATTGTTGCCCCGCGCGGGTGCGTCACCACCCCATTCGCTGTCATCGGGGGCCAGGCTGACGCTACCGTCACCTTCCCACGACACGGCGTCGTCCGAAGACAAACCCGCTTCGCCATTTGCGCCTGCTGCGCTGGTCGTCCCGGCGTAATCGCCCCCGGGATTGGCAGCCGTTTCATCGTCACGGTCCCCCGAGCTGACTGGGGTATCTGCTTGCGCCAGGCCAAACGCCTCGCGTTCGGCTTCTTCGACGCCACGCTCCAGGAACGGGTTGTCGTCGAGCATCTGGCTGACTTCCTGGCTCAGTTCCATGGTGGAGAGCTGCAGCAGCCGGATCGACTGCTGCAACTGCGGCGTGAGCGCCAAATGCTGCGAAATGCGCAGGGAAAGACCTGGTTTCATGACAGTGTGAAATAGGTGTCTTACATGCGAAAGTGCTCGCCCAGATACACCCGGCGCACATCGGCGTCGTTGACGATGTCTGCCGGCGTTCCCTGGGCCAGCACGCGCCCCTCGCTGATGATGTAGGCGTGGTCACATATGCCCAAGGTCTCGCGCACGTTGTGGTCGGTGATCAACACGCCGATGCCCCGGCCTTTCAGGAAGCTGATGATGCGCTGTATCTCGATCACGGCAATCGGGTCGATACCGGCAAACGGCTCGTCGAGCAAAATAAAGCGCGGTTGTGTGGCCAGCGCGCGGGCAATTTCCACCCGGCGACGCTCGCCACCCGAGAGTGACAGTGCACTTGACTCGCGCAGGTGCTCTACCCGCAAGTCCTGTAATAAAGTGGTCAGTCGCTGGTCGATGTCGGGGGCACTGAGCGCGTGGCCACGCTCGTCCACCTGTAGCTCCAGCACAGCACGCACGTTGTCCTGCACGCTGAGCTTGCGAAAGATCGACGCCTCTTGTGGCAGGTAGCTCAACCCCAGGCGCGAGCGGCGGTGTATCGGCAGGTGCTCGATCGACTGGCCGTCGATGCTGATGTCTCCCGAGCTGACACGCACCAGACCAACAATCATGTAGAACGATGTGGTCTTGCCCGCGCCATTGGGTCCGAGCAAACCAACAACCTCGCCCTTGCGCACCGCCAGCGACACGTCTTTGACTACCTCGCGACTACCATAAAACTTTTGCAGGTGATGGGCCTGCAGGCAACTCTCAGAGCACCCTTGCTCGCGTGGCGGCAAATCACCCCGGCTGTACTGCTGCGATGCCAAAGCGTCGGCCATTGTCACGGTCGGGTTCCACGCAACTGGGGCGCTGCACGCAGCGGCAAGCCTGGTGCGGATGCGGTTTTTTGGACGGGCGCTGCACCCTCCTGCTTGGGTGTGAGCGTGGCACGCACCCGACCAGCTGCCAAACCAGCGCCAGACCTGGCCACGTCGCCGGCCAGCGGTGCGCCGTCAAGCGTAAAAACCTCTGTGCTGTTGTTATAGACGATGACAGATGCACTAAATTCGTCGTTGAGCTTGCTGCCCAGGTAGCGACGCAGTTGCGCGTTGCCAATGAACTTGACCGAATCTGCGCGACCGTCGTAGTCGATGGTCTGGCCTTCGCCTTCGATAAATTCATCCACGCCTTCACGCTTTTGCCTGAAGAACGCCAACTTGTCAGGCTCGGCCGTAACCAGGCCAAACTGGTTGCCCTGCGGATCCTGTCGCACCTCTACCTTGGCACCCCGGATCATGATCGTGCCTTTGGTCAGTACCACACGGCCACTGAAAACGCTGAGCTGTCGGGCGTCGTCGTAGCGCAAGGCATCTGCCTCGACATTCATGGGCTTGTCGCGATCAGCCCGCTCGGCTTGCACCGGCGCCGCGCACAGAAAAGCCAACACCAACAAGCACCCGCAGAAAACACGGTTTTTCATAAAGGCATGAATCTTGCATAGAACATGCGCAGGATTGTACCGGCGCACTGCCATGCGCGCCGTGCCTTACGGTAGGAATATCACCGACCGGCGCGTACCTGATCCATCAGGAAAGAGACGACATCAAGCGCGCGGTTCATATTGCGGGTGAGTTCGCCGTCGGTGTAGAAGCGTCCCGCCACACCCAAGGCGGGCACACCTTGCACCTGGTAGGCATCGGTCAACTGGCTGGCGCGCCGCGCTTTGGTTTCGGTGGCAAAAGACTGAAAGTGGCTGGTGAACTGCGCCGCAACTACACCTTGGCGGCCAATCCAGGCCGCGATGGCCTGCGGTGTTGTCAGCTGCTGGCGTTCGGCATGAATGGCAGCAAACACGCGCGCGTGCAGCTTATCCACCAAATTCATCGCTTCAAGTGCGTAAAACAGCTTCTGCTGGTCCACAAAACTGGACTGAAACGCCACCGGCACGCGCCGGAAAGCCACGTCGGCAGGCAGACTCTTGACCCACCGCGCCAGCACCGGCTCAAACGCGTTGCAATGAGGGCAGTTGTACCAAAAAAACTCGATCAGCTCGATTTTGCCGTCGGGCGCGTCCACCGGTGCTGCCGGACTGACCGGCAAAAAGTCTTGTCCGGCGCGAAACGCCTGCGTCTGCGCCCAAGCAACAACGGGTTCGCAAACGCTTGCAGCCACACCCGCAGCGCCAGCCAGCGACAGTACATGACGACGATGCATATATTGAACTCCAAAAAATAAGGTAGCCCGCTCGGATTGCACTGTGGCCGAATGGTTCCGCGCGGCTTCTCAACGCTGCACACGTACCAGCGCGGCTTCAATGCCGGTAGCGGCGATCCTTGCCTTGGCAACGTCGGCTTCGGCACGTGTCTGCAAAGGTCCAACGCGTACCCGATAGACCACGCGCCCGGCCTGCTCGCGTTCGCTCACCTTGGTTTCAATGCCTGCCAGCGACAGCTTGGCGCGCTGGCTTTCAGCGTCCTCATTGGTACGGTACGCACCGACCTGGACAAAATAGACAAACGGATCAGCACCGGCATCCTTGGACTTGAGCAAATCGGCCAACGGGTCTGCGCTCACAGCGGGCTTGACCTCGACATTGGCAACAGGTCCGACGCCGACTGGGGGCGCTGCCGCAGCGTTGTTTGCTGATGCCGATTGTTCTACGGCAGAAGTGGGACGAGCCATGTTTTTCCCGTAAAGCGGTGCGTTTGGATCCCAATCCTTGTTCTTTTTTGACTCCGCTGCGTCCTGCTCCGGCTGGCGATTGACACCCTTGTCCAGAAACGGCACTGGTACCTTGGTGACATAGACTGCAACGATCAACGCCATGGCCAGCCCGGCTACCAGCCCCAACACAAACCCCCAAAATGTTCCACCGCGTTGTTGATGCATAAATTTCCTTCCGGCCCTTATATTTACTTGGAACAACACTACATTTTTTGGGGTGCACTGACGCCCAAAACGGCCAAGCCATTGCGCAACACCTGCGCGGTGGCAGCCACCAGCGCCAGCCGCGCCCGCTTGACTGCGTCGTCGTCAACCAGAATGCGTTCAGCGTCGTAATAGCTGTGGTAACTTGCAGCCAGCTCACGCAGGTAAAAAGTCACGTCGTGCGGCGCAAAACCGGCCGCCGCGTTGCTGAGCATGTCGGGGTATTTGGCCAGTTGCAGCATCAGGGCCTGCGCCGCCGGGGTATCAAGCGGTGCCAAGTCGGTTTGCGCCAGCGCCGACGCATCGCCGCCCCAAGCTGCCAGCACCGAACAGATGCGCGCATGCGCGTATTGCACGTAATACACCGGGTTGTCGTTGTTTTTAGCCACCGCCAGATCAACGTCAAAGGTGTATTCGGTATCGGGCTTGCGGCTAAGCAAAAAGAATCGCACCGCGTCTTTGCTGGTCCATTCGATCAGGTCGCGCAGCGTCACGTAGCTGCCCGCACGTTTGCTGATTTTGACCTCTTGCCCGCCGCGCACCACGCGCACCATGGTGTGCAACACGTAGTCGGGGTAACTCTCCGGGATGCCCACGTTGGCCGCCTGCAAGCCAGCGCGCACGCGCGCGATGGTTCCGTGGTGGTCGGTGCCCTGAATGTTGATGACCTTGGCAAAGCCACGTTCCCACTTGGTGATGTGGTAGGCCACGTCGGGCACAAAATAGGTGTAACTGCCGTCCTGCTTGCGCATGACACGGTCTTTGTCGTCGCCGTAGTCGGTGGTCTTGAGCCAGAGCGCACCGTCTTGCGTGTAAGTTTTACCGCCTTCGATCAAACGCTTGACTGCCGACTCAACCTTACCAGACGTGTACAAGCTGCTCTCTAAATAATAGTTGTCAAACTTGACTGCAAAAGCCTGCAAGTCCAGGTCTTGCTCGTGGCGCAAGTAGGCTACGGCAAACTGGCGAATGCTCTCCAGGTCTTGCGTGTCGCCGCTGGCGGTAAAGCTGCGGTCGTCAGAAATAACTGTTTTCCTGGCCAGAAAGTCAGCGGCAATATCGGCGATGTAGTCGCCGTTGTAAAAGTTTTTGCTGACCGGGTTGTCGGGGTCGATGGGCCAGCAGGCGTCGCCCGGCTTGAAGCCCTGCGCGCGCAACTGGGTGCTGGTAGCCAGTGTGCCAATCTGCACCCCCGCGTCGTTGTAATAAAACTCGCGATAAACGTCCCAGCCTTGGGCTGCAAACAGGTTGCAAATGGCGTCACCCAGTGCGGCCTGGCGACCATGGCCCACATGCAACGGGCCGGTGGGGTTGGCCGAGACAAACTCCACCAACATGCGCTGGCCGTTGGCCGGGCGCTGGCCATAAGCGACGCCCTGGGCCAGCACCGTCTTGACGACCTGTTGCTTGGCCGATGGTTTGAGGCGGATGTTAATGAAACCCGGCCCCGCCACTTCCAGCGCGTCAACCCAGGTCTGGAATGCCGGCGTGGTGCGCAACGCCGCGCACAACGCATCGGCCAGTTGACGCGGGTTTTGTTTTAGCGGTTTGGCCAACTGCATTGCTGCGGTGGTGGCCAGATCACCGTGCGCGGCAACCTTGGGCGATTCGAAAGCGGCCTTGGTGCCAGCGCCTGGTTGAAATTCATCCAACGCCAGGCGCAAAGCTTGTAGTAATTCGGTAGTAACGGTCAGCATGGGCTCATTTTAGGCGGCGCTTTGTTCCGGCCCGGCAACGACGTATCCCGGCTCCAAACCCCGCATTCAACCCGTTGTCACCTCGCAGATGAGTGCTTGACCAGATGGCCCCCTGCAGCCATACTCGCGCCCCATTACAAGAGGACGACACCATGACAGACGCGCTCCCGCCCGAAGATGCAATGGATACGCAGCCCATGCTGCCAGCAATGCATTACCTGACCAAGCCTCTGCCCCACATCGGCGCTTGGACGCATTACTTCAGGGACGCAAAAATTCCGGTGCTGGCAACGACCGCCCAGGCCATTGAAGAACTGCGCGCCATGGAAGACGATGTCGATGCCAACATGCTCACGCCCGTCATCCAAGCCGACCCGCTGATGACGCTCAAACTGCTGGCGCGTGTGGCCAGCCTGCGCCGCCCAGGTTCCAACACTGAAACCGAATCGGTCACAACATCCTTGGTGCTGATGGGAATTTCGCCTTTTTTCAGGCATTTTGACAAGTTCACCACCGTCGAAGACTGGTTAGCCGACCAGCCCGAGGCCATGCAAGGGTTGCAAGTGTTACTGAACCGGGCTGAACGCGCTGGGCAATTTGCCCTGGGGTTTGCCTTGCACCGGGGCGATACCGATGCCACCATCATCCACCAGGCCGCGTTTTTGAACGATTTTGCTGACATGCTGATGTGGTTGCATGCGCCAACACTGGCCATCCAGATTCGCGACGCGCAGGCGGCAGACTCTACGCTGCGCTCCAGCGTAATCCAGAAAGAGGTGTTGGGCATAGAGATCAACGACTTGCGCCAGGCGCTCATGAAGCTCTGGCACCTGCCAGAGCTGCTGGTGAACATCAGCGACGACCGCCACGCCGAGCACCCCAGCGTTCAGTGCGTGGTGTTGGCATCGCGTCTGGCGCGGCACACTGCCGTGGACTGGGAAAACGCCGCCCTGCCCGACGATATCGATGACATTTCAAGGCTGCTTAACGCATCGCCAAGAGCTACTTTGGCGTTTTTGCACAAGATTGATCATCCCATTGTGGAGGCGGCTGCGCTGACCTGCTCGCTGCAACCGCCAGAGTTATCCGACCCAACGCCGCCATCAGCAGGCTGACGGGCCCGCGCCATCAGGGTTGAACCGGGTCTTGCGTTATCCCCCGTTGGAGGACGGGTGAGGCGGGTCGTCCAGAGGCAACGGCAGGCTATCGACGCAGTTGAACTTTTTCATCAGGGACACTCTGCATAACTCTGGCGAGGGTGTGTGGCAGTGCGGATCGGGATGGGATGCCAGACGCCATTTTGAACCGAGATTGTTCATTGGGGCTTGGGAAGGCAGCGAGTGCAGTTGCGAGGCAGTTTGGGCCCGACTGCGAAGCCTGTAGCCGTAGCTACAGGCGACAAAGAGGGTTCCTGACTTGGGGTTTTGCCAAAGTGGCCGCAAATGCGCCGCTGACACCCAAGCAGCGCCGCAGGTGCGCCTAATGGACAATCTCGGTTGAAGTCAATAGCCGTAGCTATTGACAAGAAACGCAACGCCGCAGACCGCCCGAGCCCGTACTGCCACAACTCGCAGGGAGTTGTGCAGTGTGCCCTTAGCACTCTATCGAAGAGAGTGCTAACATACCAAAAGTTTGATATCAGGAGTACAGACATGAGCGCTTTATCTGCCACCCCGAATACCGCCCTCGCCCTGAAAAACCCCTGGGCTCTGATGCCCGCGCTGGGCAACCTGGACGCTTACATTTCTGCCGTCAACCGCATGCCGATGCTGACACTGGAAGAAGAGCAGTCGTTTGCGCGCAAATTTCGGCAGGACAACGACCTGGAAGCCGCCGGCAAGCTGGTGCTGTCGCACCTGCGACTGGTCGTGGCCACCGCGCGCCAATACCTGGGCTACGGCTTGCCGCACGGCGACTTGATCCAGGAAGGCAATGTGGGCTTGATGAAAGCCGTCAAACGCTTTGACCCCGACCAGGGTGTGCGTCTGGTCAGCTACGCGTTGCACTGGATCAAGGCCGAAATCAACGAATTCATTCTGAAAAACTGGCGCATGGTCAAGGTGGCGACCACCAAGGCGCAGCGCAAGCTGTTTTTCAACCTGCGCAGCATGAAGCAGCGCTACCGCAGCGACGACGCGACCGGCGACCTTGACACGCACCGCGACACGCTGACCGACAGCCAGATCGACGCCATGGCCAGCGAACTTAACGTCAAGCGCGAAGAAGTCATCGAGATGGAGTCGCGCCTGGCCGGGGGTGACGTGCTGCTGGACCCCAGCCCCTCTGACGACGGCGAACAGGCATTTGGCCCGATCGCCTACCTGAGCGACGCCACCCACGAGCCCACCGCCGTCATCGAAGCGCGCCACCGCGACGAACTGGCCAGCAGCGGCCTGGCACAGGCGCTTGACACGCTGGACGAGCGCAGCCGCCACATTGTGCAAGAACGCTGGCTCAAGGTAAACGACGACTCGTCCGGCGGCATGACGCTGCACGACCTGGCTGCGGTCTATGGCGTGAGTGCCGAGCGCATCCGTCAGATTGAGGTAGCTGCACTGAAGAAAATGAAAAAATCGCTGGTGGAATTTGCCTGAACCTGCACAACAAGCAAGCACCACACGCCCCATCCTGCAACTTACACTTCCAAGCCTCCACCGGCCACCTGCCCTGGAGGCTTTTTGTTGTCCCACCCTGTTACCCGGAGTATTGAAAATGGCTCTGTCAACGCGCCGAAACGCATTGTTTTTGATAGCTGCTTGTGCTTTATCCACTTGGGCTAACGCCCAAAATAGCATCAAGACCCCGGGCTGGCCCAACAAGCCGGTGCGCATCATCGTGGGCTTTCCGGGCGGCTCGTCGCCCGACCTCACGGCGCGCACGTTGGCCGAACCGCTGGCCAAAGCGCTGGGACAGCCGGTGATTGTTGAAAACAAGGTGGGTGCCGGTGGCAACATTGGTGCCGACCTGGTGGCCAAAGCCAGCGACAACCATACGCTGGGCCTGATGATCAACGGCAACCTCACCACCGCCAAGCTGCTCAACCCCAAATTGGCTTATGACCCGCTGAACGACTTGCAACCGATCAGCCTGGTGGGCGTTTCACCACTGGTCTTGATGGCCCCCATCAAAGCGCCGGGCGCAGATGCCAAGGGATTCATTGCTGCGGGCAAGGCAGCCGGTGACCGCTGGAGCTACGGCTCGCCAGGCGTTGGCACGGTCGGCCACATCGGCATGGAGTTCCTGCAAGCGCGCACCGGCTGGAAAGCGGTGCATGTTCCCTACCCCGGCTACGCGCAGGTGGCCACCGCCATGATCGCCGGTGACCTGCACCTGTCGATGTTGCCGCCCGCGTTGGCGATAGCGCAGTCCAAGGCTGGCAAACTGCGCGCCATTGGTGTCTCCAGCAGTGGCCGCAGCAGCCTGCTGCCCGACCTGCCCAGCATGGCCGAAGCGGGCGTGGAGAACTTCAATCTGGAAATCTGGAACGCTGTGGCCGCACCCACGACCCTGCCCAAGCCGATCGCAGCGCGTCTGTCGGCGCTGATCAGTGACATTGCCCGTTCACCGGAAGTCCGTCAAAAGCTGTACCAGCAGGGTTGGCAGGTGGTGGGTTCGTCGCAAGAGGGTCTGGCCCGTCGCATTCAAGCGGATACGCAGCAATTTGGTGCCGTCATCAAGACGCTGGAGCTGGGTAACAAGTAGGAAGTAAGCCAAAGGCAAACAGCCGGAGTCGCCGATGCCGACAGCGTTCGTCAGAACTTGTTCAAGTCTGGCGGGCGCTTTTGCAGAAACGCTGCAAAAGCCTCACGTGCGGCAGGCTGGCGCACCAGTTCCCCAAACAAGACGCCTTCTTCAGCAATTCGCTGTTGCAGCAAGTCGGCCTGACCTTGCTTCATCAGACGCTTGGCGGCCATCAAGGCTTGCGTGGGTTTGCTCGCCAACTTGCGCGCCTGGCGCTGCGCCAAGGCATTGGCCTCTGACGGCGGCACGATACGCGCGACCAGCCCCATTTCCAGTGCAGCCTCGGCGGTAAAAGGTTCGCCCAACAGCAAGGCCTCGGCCGCACGGCCATAGCCCATGCGCTGGGGTGCCAGCAGGCTCGAACCCGCCTCCGGACACACCCCCAGATTGACAAACGGCATTGAAAACGCGGCGTTGTCACCCGCATAGACCAGGTCGCAATGCAGCAGCATCGTGGTGCCGATGCCCACCGCGGGGCCGCACACCGCCGCCACGATCGGTTTGGCGCAAGTGCTGATGGCGCGCAAAAACCGGAACACCGGCATGTCCGGCGAGGTTTCCGGGCGATTCTGAAAGTCTGAAATGTCGTTACCTGCGCAAAACACCGTTTCATGGCCCTGGATGACGATGGCACGCACGCTGTCATCGGCTTGTGCAGTCACCAGCGTGTCAGCCAGGGTGGCGTACATCGCGGTGGTGATGGAGTTCATTTTGTTGACCCGGTGAAAGGTCAGGGTCAGCACGCGGTCGGTGGTGTCAAGCAGCAGGTCGGACATGGGGTCTCCGTTATTCATTTTTTATTTGGTGGGGTCACAGTTTAATCAGATGGGGTCAGAGCACATTGCTGCGCAAGTGATCTGACCCCAGGTATTACAACGCTTTAAATTCTCTCAAATATCCCCGCGGCGCCTTGGCCCATGCCGATGCACATCGTGACCATGCCGTACTTGCCGCCGGTGCGGTGCAAGCCGTGGATGACGGTGGCAGCGCGGATGGCACCGGTAGCGCCCAGCGGGTGGCCCAGCGCAATGGCGCCGCCCATCGGGTTGACCTTGGTCTGATCCAGCCCCAGCGTGTTGATCACCGCCAGGCTTTGCGCGGCAAACGCTTCGTTGAGTTCGATCCAGTCGATCTGGTCCAGCGTCAGTCCGCCGTTTTTCAGCGCAGCCGGAATCGCCTCAATCGGGCCGATGCCCATGTATTGCGGTGGCACGCCCTTGGCGGCGAACGACACAAAGCGCGCCAGCGGCTTCAGACCGTATTGTTTCACGGCTTTTTCGCTGGCCAGAATCAGGGCGCCGGCGCCGTCCGAGGTTTGCGAGCTGTTGCCCGCCGTGACACTGCCGCGCGCGGCAAACGGTGACTTGAGCTTGGCCAGACCTTCCAGCGTGGTGTCCGGGCGTGCGCCTTCGTCCACACTCACCACGCGCTTTTTCTCGATCACCTCGCCGGTAGACAGATGGGGTGCGCGGTCGATCACTTCAATCGGCGTGGTTTCGGCGGCGAAATACCCCGCAGCTTGAGCGGCCAGCGCGCGCTGGTGCGACTGCAAAGCAAAGGCATCCTGCGCCTCGCGGCTCACCTTCCACTGGGTGGCCACTTTTTCGGCGGTCAGGCCCATGCCGTAAGCAATGCCGATGTTTTCGTCCTTTTCAAACATCAGCGGCGAAAACGACGGCGCGTTGCCACCCATCGGCACCATGCTCATGCTTTCCACACCGGCGGCGATCATCACGTCGGCTTCGCCGACGCGGATGCGGTCGGCGGCCATTTGGATCGCCGTGACGCCGGAGGCGCAAAAGCGGTTCACGGTAACGCCGCCCACGCTGGTGGGCAGCCCCGCCAGCACGGCAGCGGCGCGGGCAATGTTCAGGCCTTGCTGACCTTCGGGCATGGCACAGCCGCAGATCACGTCTTCGATGGCGTTGGGGTCCAGCCCCGGCGCTTGCGCCAGCGCGGACTGCAGCACCTTGACCAGCAGGTCGTCCGGGCGCAGGTTGCGGAAAACGCCGCGCGACGATTTGCCAATGGGGCTGCGCGTGGCTGCGACGATGTAGGCTTCAGAGAGTTGTTTCATGGTGTTCTCGTAAAGTTTTAATCAGTTGGGGACAGAGCAAATCTCAAAATGTTGAGGACAGAGCAAATTTGCTGCGCAAATCTTGATCTGTCCCGCAAATTCATAGGTTTCTTGGTCTGTCCCGCAAGTTATTAGTTTCGAACCGGCTTTCCGGTTTGCATCATGCCCATGATGCGCTCCTGCGTCTTGGGGTTGGCCAGCAAAGTGCCAAAGGCCTTGCGCTCGAGCGTCATCAGATAGTCTTCATCGACCAGACTGCCGGCGTCCACGTCGCCACCGCACACCACCCAGGCGATCTGGCTGGCGATAAAGAAGTCGTAGGCGCTGATGAAGCCGCCGTCGCGCATGTTGGCCAGCGTGCCCTTGATGGTGGCCAACCCGCTGCGTCCGGCCACCGGGAACTGGCGTTTGTGCGGCGCACGGTAACCGGCGTCAAACAGCGCCTGCACCTGCGTCAGCGCCACGTGCAACAACTCGTCTTTATGCAGCACCACCACGTCGCTCTCTAAAAGATAGCTAAGTTTCCTTGATTCAAGGGCGCTTGTGCCCACTTTTGCCATAGCCGCGGCGGTAAAACCTTCGGTCAAAAACGGCAGCAGATCCTTGGCCGTCGAGGTAGCGGCGTTTTCTGCGGCGCGGCGGGCAATGTAGGCCAGACCGCCGCCGCCGGGCACCAGCCCCACGCCCACTTCCACCAGGCCAATATAGCTTTCCATCGCCGCCACGCGCTGGCTGCTGTACAGGCCCAGCTCGCAGCCGCCGCCCAGCGCCAGACCGCGCATAGCCGCGACCACTGGCACGTTGGCGTAGCGCAGTTTCAGCATGGCCAGTTGCATCTCGTATTCGGCTTGCTCGATGGCCTTGACGCCACCGGTCATGAACGCGGGCAGCATCGCCTGCAAGTCGGCACCAGCGGAGAACACCTCGTCGTTGCTCCAGATCACCATGCCCTTGTACTGACTTTCCGCCAGTTCCAGCCCTTTGAGCAGGCCTTCGATCACGTCCGGGCCGATCGCGTGCATCTTGGTCTTGATGCTGGCGATCACCACCGGTGCATTCAGCGTCCACAGGCGAATGGCGTCGTCCTCAAACAGCGTGATGCCCGCCGTGGCGGCTGACGGCGCGTTGGCGCCCAGCACGCTTTCGGGGAAATGCTGACGGGCATACACCGGCAGGCTGCGCACCGGCACAAACTCCCCGCGCGTCGGGCTCCACGACCCCTGCGGCGTGTGCACGCCCCCGGCATCGGCCACCGGGCCCTTGAACACCCATTCGGGCAGCGGCGCCTTGCACAGCGCTTTGCCAGCGTCAATGTCCTCTTGCACCATGCGCGCCACGTCCAACCAACCGGCTTCTTGCCACAGCTCGAACGGGCCTTGCTTCATGCCAAAACCCCAGCGCATGCACAAGTCCACGTCGCGTGCGTTGTCGGCAATGTCGGCCAGGTGCACGGCGGCGTAGTGGAAAGCGTTGCGCAGAATCGCCCACAAGAACTGGCCTTGCGGGCCGGAGGCAGCGCGCAGCAGCTTCAGGCGTTCTGCAGCGGGTTTCTTGAGCATGCGGGTATAGACCTCGTCGGCCTTTTCCCCGGCGGGAACGTAGTCTTTCTTGCCCAGGTCAAAGCGCAGGATGTCGCGCCCCACCTTCTTGAAGAAACCCGCCTTGGTTTTCTGGCCCAGGTGGCCCATCTCCAGCAGGGTCTTGAGCACCTCCGGCGTGGCAAAGCTGGCGTAGAAGGGATCGGCCTCGGCTGACAAGGTGTCTTGCAGCGTCTTGATCACGTGCGCCATGGTGTCCAGCCCCACCACGTCGGCGGTGCGGAAGGTGCCGCTGCTGGCGCGGCCCAATTTCTTGCCGGTGAGGTCGTCCACCACGTCGTAGCTCAGACCAAAGTTAGCCACCTCTTTCATGGTCGAGAGCATGCCGGCCACGCCCACGCGGTTGGCGATGAAGTTGGGCGTGTCCTTGGCGCGCACCACGCCTTTGCCCAGCGCGGTGGTCACAAAAGCTTCCAGGTTATCCAGAATGTGTGGCTCGGTGGTGGGTGTGTTGATCAATTCCACCAGCAACATGTAGCGCGGCGGATTGAAGAAGTGGATGCCGCAAAAGCGGGGTTTCAGTTCTTCCGGCAACACCTCGCTGAGCTTGGTAATGGACAAACCCGAGGTGTTGGACGCAACGATGGCGTGCGGCGCGACAAACGGCGCGATCTTTTTGTACAGATCAAGCTTCCAGTCCATGCGCTCGGCAATCGCTTCAATGATGAGGTCGCAGTCGCGCAGCTGCTCGATGTGTTCCTCGTAGTTGGCCTGGTCGATCAGTGCCGCGTCGGCCGCCACACCCAAGGGCGACGGTTTGAGTTTTTTCAGGCCATCGACGGCCTTGCTCACGATGCCGTTTTTGGGGCCTTCCTTGGCTGGCAAGTCAAACAGCACCACGGGTACCTTGCAGTTGACCAGGTGCGCGGCGATTTGCGCGCCCATCACACCGGCGCCGAGTACGGCGACTTTTCTGACATTGAATCGGGACATGTTGATTTCCTTGATGTTGAAGTGCGGGACGCGTGTCACTCCACGCGCTGCCACACCTGGGTGCGGTAGAAGAACGCGATGTAGCCGCGCATTTCCATGGTCTTGCCACCGTCAACCGGTTGCAAGCGCGTCTTGTAGATCTTGCCGTTGTTGGGATCCAGAATCTCGCCGTCACCCCACAGCGTCTTGTCTTGTGCGTCTTGCCGCACGTTGCGCAAAATGGTCATGCCCAGCACGGGCTTGTCTTTGCGCTCGTCGGTGCACTTGTCACAGACGTTCGCCGCCTTGGCCGGATCAAAGATTTTTTCAATGGTGCCCGAAAGCACGCCGTCTTTTTCAGTGATGCGCACCAGCGACTTGGCCGTTTTGCCGTCGTCGTCGATGGTTTTCCATAAGCCCACCGGCGTCATCTGGGCCTGAGCCGCTGCGCTGATGACTACAAATAAAGAAGCTGCCAATGCTTTACTGGCAAGGGATAGAGGGTGATTTTTCATATAAAGTCTCCTGTGTGATTGTTAACGCCTATTCATCCTGAACACGAATTCAATAACTGACAAGCCGGAATTTCGCAATGACCGATCCGCGATCAAGCCAGCGCCGCGTCGGTATCGAGCAGCACCTTTGCGCCAGCGCGCGCGGTACGCATCAGCGACGCGGTTTCCGGGAACAGCCGGGCAAAGTAAAAGCGCGCGGTTTGCAGCTTGGCCTGGTAGAACGGGTCGGTGTTGCCCGCCGCGATCTGACGCAACGCCACTTGGGCCATGCGTGCCCAAAAGTAGCCAAACACCAGGTGCCCGGCCACGCGCAGATAGTCCACCGCGGCGGCAACCACCTCGTCGGCGTTCTGGAACGCCTTGAAGCCAATTTCGGTGGTGAACTTGGTCATTTGGTCGCCCAGAATGGCAATCGGGGTGATGAACTCGGCCATTTTTTCATTGACGCCTTCTTCGGTCACCAGCGCGCCCACCAGCTTGCCAAATTTTTTCAGCGTCGCGCCGTTGTTGGACAGCACCTTGCGCCCGAGCAAGTCCAGACTTTGAATGGTGTTGGTGCCTTCGTAAATCATGTTGATGCGGGCGTCGCGCACAAACTGTTCCATGCCCCACTCCTTGATAAAACCGTGCCCGCCAAACACTTGCAAACACGCTGAGGTCGAGGTCCAGCCGTTGTCGGTGACGAACGCCTTGACGATGGGCGTGAGCAAGGCGAGCAACTCGGCCGAATCCTTGCGCACCTGCTCGTCGGTGGCGTTGAGTTCTTTTTCCAGCAGCATCGAGCAAAAGCACAGCAAGGCGCGCCCGCCTTCGGCATAAGCCTTGGCGGTGAGCAGCATTTTGCGCACGTCCGGGTGCACGATGATCGGGTCGGCCGGTTTGTCCTTGGCCTTGGCACCAGAGAGACTGCGCATCTGAATGCGGTCTTTGGCGTAGGCCAGCGCGTTCTGGAACGCCACCTCGGTCAGCCCCAGCGACTGGTTGCCCACACCCAGGCGCGCCGCGTTCATCATCACGAACATGCCTTGCATGCCCTTGTTGGGTTGGCCCACCATCGTGCCCACAGCACCGTCGAGCACGATCTGCGCGGTGGAGTTGCCGTGGATGCCCATCTTGTGTTCCAGCCCGCCGCAGTAGATGCCGTTGCGCGCGCCCAGCGAACCGTCGGCGTTGACGTTGAATTTGGGCACGATGAACAGGCTCACGCCTTTAATGCCGGGGGGCGCATCGGGCAGGCGCGCCAGCACCAGGTGGATGATGTTTTCGGCCACATCGTGCTCACCGGCACTGATGAATATCTTGTTGCCGGTGAGTTTGTAGCTGCCGTCGGGCTGTGGCTCGGCCTTGGTGCGCATCAGCCCCAGGTCGGTACCGCAATGCGGCTCGGTCAGGCACATGGTGCCGGTCCATTCGCCGCTGACCATCTTGGGCAGATACGTCTTTTTTTGCGCATCGGTACCGTGCGTGTGCAACGCCGCGTAAGCGCCGTGCGTCAACCCCGGGTACATGGTCCAGGCCTGGTTGGCCGAGTTCATCATTTCGTAAAAGCACTGGTTGACGATCAGCGGCAAGCCTTGGCCACCAAACTCGGGGTCACACGCCAGCGCGGGCCAGCCGCCTTCCACATACTTGGCGTAGGCCTCCTTGAAGCCCTTTGGGGTGGTCACCGCGTGGGTGGCCTGGTCCAACTGGCAGCCCTCTTCATCGCCACTGACATTCAACGGCAACAACACCTCGGCAGCAAACTTGCCGCCCTCTTCCAGCACGGCGTTGATGGTGTCGGCGTCCATGTCGGCGTGTACCGGCATCGCTTGCAAGTCGGCTGTGACGCCCAGCAACTCGTGCATCACAAACTGCATGTCGCGCAACGGGGGGGTGTAGATAGGCATGGTGTTCTCCTAAAAAATGCGAAAGATTGAAATGGCCGTGGCCTATCGTTTGACGCTGACCGCACCCGCCGGAGTGGGTCGGCCATAGCGCCGCAAAATGTTTCCGAAACCGGTATTGGCGCGATCCACTGCACCCGGGTTCTTTAAAAAGCGGGCTTCGTAGTGCAGGGCCAAAATCAGGCCATGAATCTCGAACCCCATCTGCTGCGCGTCAGCGTCCGCCACCAGATGGCCTTCGTCGCGCGCCTGCACAATGGCACGGTACATGGCGTTCAGCCAGGTCTGCACCGAGCTGGCCAGCGCGTCGCGCACGGAGCCCGGACGATCGTCAAACTCGACCGCGCCGCTGATGAAGATGCAACCGGACTGGATTTCGATGGCCACGCGCTTCATCCAGTTGGCAAAGAGAGCGCGCACCCGCGGCAAGCCGCGCGGCGCATTCATGGCCGGGAAAAACACCTCATCGGAAAAGCGTTGGTAGTACTCGCGCACCACCGAAATCTGCAACTCTTCACGCGAGCCAAAATGAGCGAACACGCCGGACTTGCTCATGCGTGTGACTTCGGCCAGCGCGCCGATGCTCAGGCCCTCCAGCCCAATCTGCTCGGCCAGCCCCAGCGCGGCCTTAACGATCAGTTGTTTGGTCTGCTGGCCTTTTTGCAGCGCGCGCTCGCCCCCTGACCTGGTGGTGGCGCTGCGGCTGACAGATTTGGCGCGAAGAGGTGTTACGGACATGGCACGGTTAAAAAGAACGACCGTGCTATTTTGCAGCAAATAAACAGCGACACAAGCCCCCGGGAGACTTCTAGGGGCTAACTTCTAAGAAGATTAAGGGTAAACCCGCTCAACGCGATCGGATCATGGTGCCGAAAGCCTGGTTGGTCAGAATCTCCAGCAGCAGCACGTGCGGCACGCGCCCGTCGATGATGTGCACCGAGTTGACACCACTTTTGGCGGCATCCAATGCCCCGGCCATCTTGGGCAGCATGCCACCTGAAATCGTGCCGTCGGCAAACAGCTCGTCAATGCGTTTTGCCGTCAGGTCGGTCAGCAACTGGCCGGATTTGTCCAGCACGCCGCTGATATTGGTGAGCATCATCAATTTTTCTGCTTTTAAAACAGTAGCAAGCTTGGCAGCAACGACGTCGGCGTTGATGTTGTAGCTTTCATTGTCTTCACCAAACCCGATGGGGCTGACCACCGGAATGAAAGCGTCGTCTTGCAGCGCCTTGACCACGGCCGGGTCGATGCTGACGATGTCGCCCACCTGCCCCACGTCGTGCTCTTTGCTGGGGTCAGCACGGTCAACCATCTTGAGTTTTTGCGCGCGGATCAGCCCGCCGTCGCGCCCGGTCAGCCCCACCGCCTTGCCACCGGCGTGGTTAATGAGGCCCACAATGTCTTGCTGCACCTCGCCGCCCAGCACCCATTCCACCACCTCCATGGTCTCTGCGTCGGTCACGCGCATGCCCTGGATGAATTCCCCCTTTTTGCCCAGGCGCTTGAGCAATCCTTCAATTTGCGGCCCGCCGCCGTGCACCACCACCGGGTTGATGCCCACCAGCTTGAGCAACACCACGTCTTGCGCAAACGCCTGTTGCAACGCCGAATCGGTCATGGCGTTGCCACCGTATTTGATGACTATGGTCTTGCCGTGGAACTTGCGGATGTAGGGCAGCGCCTGCGCCAGAATCTGGGCCTGCGCGGCGGGGGTAATGGCGGGTACAGCGGTCATAAAAGATTCAGCCTGGAGGGAGCAAAAGTTGACTTGCGCAAATTGTGCCGCATGTTGGCCGGTGAAGCCTGAAATGCCAGGTCAAGTGATGTGGTAGCCGTGCACGCACATCTGCAACAGGGTCTTGATGCGCAGCACATCGCCTTGCTGGGCTGCTTGTTGCAGGGCTTGCAGGTGCGGCTGCAAATTGTCCCATGGCAAAAAGTCTTCATGCGCTTTCATGATGCGCGGGTGTGCGGTGGGCTCGGGGTGGTCACCAATGAGCAACTCTTCATACAGTTTTTCACCTGGGCGCAGGCCAGTGACCGCGATCGCGATATCGCCATCAGGTGCAGCGGCGTCGCGCACGCGCAATCCAGACAGCTCGACCATGCGCCGCGCCAGATGCATGATTTTGACCGGCTCCCCCATGTCCAGCACAAACACGTCGCCGCCTTGCCCCATGGCTCCCGCCTGCAACACCAGTTGCGCCGCTTCAGGGATGGTCATGAAGTAGCGCGTAACCTCGGCGTGCGTGACCGTGAGCGGCCCGCCCGCCGCCAATTGCTTGCGAAACAGCGGTACCACGCTCCCGCTGGAGCCCAGCACGTTGCCAAAACGCACCATGGCAAAACAGGTAGGCGGCTGTTGCACAGCCAAAGCCTGCAACACCAGTTCGGCCATGCGCTTGCTGGCACCCATGACGTTGGTGGGGCGCACCGCCTTGTCGGTACTAATGAGCACAAAGCGGCGCGCACCGCTGGCCTGCGCCGCCTGCGCCAGATTGAGCGTACCAAGCACGTTGTTCAAAATACCTTCGCCCGGGTTGTCCTCCACCATCGGCACGTGCTTGTACGCGGCCGCGTGATAGACCGTGGCCGGGCAGTACTGCTGGCAAATGGCTTGCAAGCGGGCCGGGTTGGTCACACTTCCCAGCAGCGGCACCAGTTGCACCCCCAAGGCACCGGCCTGGCACAGCGCCTGTAGCTCCTGGTGGATGGCGTACAGGTTGAATTCAGAATGGTCCAGCAACAGCAACCGGCACGGTTGCTGCAACACAATCTGGCGCGTGAGCTCGCTGCCGATGCTGCCGCCTGCGCCACTGACCAACACCGTCTGGCCCGCCAGATCCCGTGCCAGCAAATCAGCACGCGGGGACACCGGATCGCGACCCAGCAAGTCTTCAATATCGAGCTCATGAAAATCCTGTACCGTCACGCGGCCACTGGCCAAGTCGGACAAACCGGGCAAGGTACGCACGTGCACAGGCAAGTGCTGCAAACTTTGCAGCACAGCGTTGCGCCGCTCCCGGCTGGCGCTGGGCATGGCCAGCAGGATGTCGGTAATGCCTTGCGAAGCAATCAGCCGGGTAATTTCCTGGGGCGCGTAAATGCTCAACCCATTGACACTGCGCCCCACCTTGCCGGGGTCATCGTCGATAAAACCCAGCACCGCGTATTGGTTGGACAGCCGCAACGCCACCGCCGTTTGCGCCCCGGCGGTGCCGGCACCATAGATCAGCAGGCGGCCTGACTGCCTGGCGCTGGTATGGCCTTCTTCCGTGAGCCAGACACGCGCCAGGGCACGACTGGAGCCCACCAAAAACAAAAAAATCAGGGGCTGCAACACGCCCAAACTGCGTGGCACACCAACCCAGTGCATCCAGATCAGCACCGCCAACAGCAGCATCGCGTACCACCCAACCGCCTTGCCGGTGGTGTACAGCGCGGTTTGCCCGGAGTACCTGAAGATGGCACGGTACAGGCCAAAACGCATGAACACCGGCAACGCCAACATCGGTGCCAAACCATATACCCACCACTGCGCCCCACTGGGTCGGTGCAGTGCGTCCAGGCGCAAGGTGAAAGCCAGCCAAGTGGCCAACAACGCCAGACAAACATCCAGCGCCATCACCGAAGCCTGCTTGAGCGGCCGCGGCCACCTCAATACCTTGCTTTGCATGAAGGGCATACGCACCAAAAAAAACGATCCCTGAAAACAGCAAATGCCGACTTGATGCGGCATTTGCGATGGGCGAAAGTAATCTGCCGGGTTATCAGACAGCAAACGATTCTTTGCTCTTTCCTTGCGCCACCTGAGCGGACAGCCAGCGCGGCATCAGGCCACGGCCGGACCAAGCTTCACCATTGGGGCCACGGTATTTGATGGCCACGGGCGTACTGGTTTTACCACCCGACGCCTTGCGTGCACGGCTCTTGCCAGCTTGAAGATCGGCCACGGTGATACCGTAGGCAGCCATTTTTGCCTTGATATCTTCTACCGCAGCTTGAAACTCTTGCAACTTGATTTCTTCAGCCTGTTTTTGCAACTTGGCGATCTGGTTCTGGATTTCTGTCAAACTGGTCATGTGAATTACCTTTATGAGAAAAATAAAAGAGGTGTCGATTATGACTTGATTAATGAATGATGTGATCCTGTTTGAGCACTTTCCATGTTGTCAAAAAAATGATTTGCAAGTCAAACCAGAACGATTGCCGGTGCAAGTATTCAACATCAAGCGCCACTTTGGCTGGTATGGGCAACTCATCGCGCCCGTTGATCTGCGCCCACCCCGTCAACCCCGGCACCAGGGAGTGCACCCCGGCGCGGGTGCGCAGGTCAATCAGGTCTTGCTGGTTGAACAAGGCTGGGCGCGGGCCCACAAAACTCATGTCGCCCGCCAAAATACTCCAAAGCTGAGGCAATTCATCCAGGCTGGTTTTCCTGATGAAACTGCCAATGGGGGTGAGATAAGCGTCCGGGTTATTCAACAGGTGCGTTGCCAGCGCAGGCGTGCCGGTTTGCATACTGCGGAACTTGGGCATTTTAAAAAGAGTGTTATTACGCCCCACGCGTTCTGACCAATACAAAACCGGGCCTTTGGAAGTGATCCGCACCAGCAGCGCCACAAGCATAATGGGTAACAGCAGAAAACAACCAGCCAGCGCCACCAGAAACACATCAAATAATCTTTTCATTGCGAATTCAGAATTGTCAATTTTGCTCATCGACAGGCATCATGACTTTGCATCGCCTTTCGCAACCCCTGTGCCACCGACACCGGCGGCACCCAGCGCAGCAACTGCCGCGCTTTGGCGCTGTCAACCTGCAAATTGCCGCACAGACGTTGCACCGCCTCACCTTTGCCCAGCAACGCACCTACCGCTTGCAAGACCCACACCGGCACCGGCAGCAGGCGCGATGGCACACCGGCGGCACGGGCCAAGCAGCGCACCAGTTCGACGGTGGACAGATCTTGCCCGTCGCTGACCAAAAAAGTCTGGTTGGCCGCCCGGGGATGGGTGGTGCAGGTGATGATGAAATCGACCAGGTTGTCCAACGCGATCAGGCTGCGCTGGTTGTGGATGGCACCCAGCGGCAAGGGCCAGCCTTTTTGAACCGCGCGCATCAGGGCGGCAAAGTTGGCCTTGACACCCGGGCCATAGACCAAGGGCGCGCGGATGATGACGACTTGCATGCCGGTTTGGGCTGCAATCTGGCGCAGGCCCACTTCGGCCTCTTGCTTGCTGATGGCGTAGGGGTCTTGCGGGTGGGGAGTGTCTCTTTCTGTAAAGGCCTGACCGGTCTCGGTGGCCTCACCATTGACCTTGATTGAGCTCATGAAAATATAGCGCTTGACGCCCGCTGCGCTTGCCTGACGGGCTAGATTAAGCGTGCCTTCAACATTCACTCTGCGAAACTCTGCGAGCGGATCCAGGGCGGTGTCAGACATCACGTGCACACGGGCGGCCAGGTGAATAACCGCATCTACATCCTGTAGCGCGGTTACCCAATTTGCCCCCGGTCCAATGTCCGTCATCTGTGTATTCGCGCTCCCGGGAATCCTGGCTGATGATGCCGCGCGCACGATCGCTCTCACAGCATATTGCCGACGTATCAATTCCGTACAAAGTTCGTGTCCAACAAAGCCATTGGCGCCCGTCACCAATAATGCAGCACTCATTCCATCATTCGCTTTTTTCGAAGCAGATTGCAATATTCGTCAACTAATTGTCTATTGATCTTTCTGGCATCAAATAAAGTCAACGCACGTTGCCTGGCAGCTTCACCCAATTTTTTTATCAATAATTTATCCACCAGCAATTTTTCCAGGGAACTTGTCAGTTCTTCAACATTTCGCAGTGGTACCAATAAACCTGTTTCGCCATGCACTACTGCATCCGATAAACCATAAATTTTCGTTCCGACAGTCGGGACGCCCATCGCGGCGGCTTCAATGACAACCGTCCCGAAACCTTCGCGGTAACTCGGCAAACAAAGAATATCAGCGATCGAAAAATATGACTCCGGGACATCTGTATATCCAACAACATGCACATCAGAAAGGTGATCAATCTGGCTTAGCAAAATCGAACCCGCAACACCACTGCCAGTATCAAAAGAACCAACAAGCACCAGATGTGCGTCATTTCCAGTAGCTTTTAACCGTTGAAAAGCCTCCAACAACTCGCGCACGCCTTTGTCAACTGTGATGCGGCCAACAAACAACAAGACGGGTGCCTCAGACGGTATTCCAAGTGACTGGCGTATTGACTCGCGCTGGCTCTGTACGAAGCGGTTGGGATTGAAGCGCCGCACGTTCACACCAGCGAGAGAACCAGCTCCGATGCAGAACAATCGACTGGCATCCGCTATTCCTTGTTCGATCAGAAATTTTCTTTGACTTGCACTGTCTGTGTAGCAGCGCGTGTTCAAAATTCCAATTAACTTGTCACTTGCACGAGTCACCCTGCGCTTGATGCCGCGCATGTCAACCCAAGGCTGCCCGGTAAAGGTGTGCAGCCGCACCGGCACGCGGGCCAGGAACGCTGCCAATGCGGTCAGCAGCCCGGCTTTGGGCGTGGTCGAATGGGCAATCTGGATGCGTTCGCTCCGAAAGAATCGGTACAGGCAAACCAGCGCGATCAGGTCGCGCCAAGGTGAGATCGAGCGCGGGATATTGATAGGAACGCAGAGCACCCCCTGCAACCCTTGCAACAAAGCCATCTCGGGCTCATCGCTGGCCACCACCGTCACTTGTGCACCCTGTGCACCGAGCGTGGCAATCTGCTGCTTGAGTTGCGCCACTACGAAGAACGCAACGGTGGAGATGCGAGCGATACGGATGCCGGACAGGCGTTTGCTCATGCTCATCCTACGCTCCAGCGCGCTGTTGCCAGGCGTGCACCAGCTCTTTCAGGCCGTCTTCCATGGCGACGGTATGCCGGTAGCCCAGTTCCCGCTCAATGCGGGAGGTGGAATAAATCGCACGTCCAGTCAGGGCATCAACCCGCGATCCGGTCAAAGGAAAACCCGGGATGCCACCCAGCAGGGCGGACGGCAATCTGACTGACCATTCTGGCAACCTGAGGCGCGGCGAACGCCTGCCAAGTGCATCCGCGATCACGTCAACAAAAGTTTCAAGCGTGCGGTGGTCAGACAAATTAAAGAGACGGTCGTTCGCTTGCAGTTTGGTGCCACACAGCATCAGTGCCTCTGCAACGTTAGCCACATGAATGTAATTTGCGGACGCGCCGGGAAATCCGATAAAGAAAAAGCGCCCGCGTTGAATCATGCCGATCAGGCCAAAGAGCGACTGATTGCTCATCTCCGAACCGTACACGTTCGAGGGTCGCAAGACCACATGTTCAAACGCGCCGCCTTCTGCTGCAGCCTGCACCAGGCCATCCGACAACACTTTGGTGACCTCGTAGGTCCCGATCGGATGCAGCTCGGTTTGCTCGGTCACCACGCCCGCGCGCTGCCTGCCGTACGCGCCCACGCTGCTGAGCTGGACCCAGCGCCCGATGCGGCCACTCGCGGCATCGATCAGGTGTCGCGTCCCCTTTACATGTACCGCATACATACTTGCTTGATCGCGAATCTCTCCAGCGCAGTGATACAGAATATCGGCACCGTCCACGAACGAGCGCAACACATCCTGGTTGAATAGACCGCCGGAGCATAGCGTCGCACCCGGTTCAACGGCATTCTTTCTGGAAAGTACACGCACTTTGTGCCCGTGCGCCAGATGGCGCAGCGCCAGCTTGCGACCGATGAAGCCAGTTCCCCCTGTGATTGCAACGATCATCTTGCAATCATGCGGTAATAAAAATATTTCAGGAACTGGAACCCGATATTGGGCCAGATCAGATAGAGCGGAACATCCAACTTGCTCACAATGCTCCTTACTGTGCGGATCGCGCGCAAGGTCTCCGCTGCCCGATTGCCCGACACATTTATCGGGTGAACGCGATAGCGGATCAGTGAGGCTTCGATGCCCATCAACCGATGACGCTTGGCGATCCTGAGCCACATCTCGTAGTCTTCGCGTAAGGAAGCGTCTTCAGTCAGCATACCCACTTCCTGAAAGACTTCGCGCCGAATGAGCACGCTGGAATTGGGAAAGAAGTTGCCGCGCAACAATTGGGAAAAATGGTTGGCGCGTACCTGGCGCGGATTCATCCGTGCGGCAAGTATTTTGTCGCCCAGAAACGATTCCGCTTGGGTATAACACAGCGCCGCATCCGCGTGCTGCTCCAGCAGTTTCACCTGCTGCTCCAGTTTGTCTGCCAGCCAAAGATCATCGTCATCGCAGAACGCAATGTATATTCCCCGGGCCTGGCGAATGCCGTAATTTCGGTTAACGGCAATGACGCCATGGTTTGCATTTCTGAAATAGTGCACCCGCGGGTCAGCGATACTGCTCACATAGTCGCTGGTGTCGTCTTCGGACAGGTTATCGACGACGATCAGCTCGAAGTCAGTGTAGGTTTGCGTCAGAATTGAATCCAGCGTTTGCGCTAGCAACTTTGCCCGCTTATAGGTGGTAACGATCACGGAAACGCAAGGTGTCTTGCCTTGCAGGACAGACGCCGCAGTCATCCGTTTTTCCCGAATGCCTGTTGGCAAAGGCAGAGCGTGGCATCAATCTCGTCTTCGAACCGGCTTTGCAGCGCAAAGCCGGTCGTTTTCAATTTGGCAATGCTGTAGTCCAAAGTCGTAGCCTGCTCGCCCCACTGCGGCTCGACGCGTTCGATGGGTGGGGTGAAGCCAAGCACAGCCTGACATCGGGCCGCAACCAGTTGGGTCATTTCATAGATGCTGCGCGAACATTCACCACCGAGATTGAACAAGCCGTCGCCACACTTTGATTCCGGCAATGCCATGATGTGCGCCACGCAGCGTGCCGCATCTTGCAAGGTGATGAAGTCGCGTTGCTGTAACCCGTTCGAGCGCAGCACCAGCTTGCCGGTAGTCACCACTTGGCGACACAAGTCGTTCACCAGCAGCGTCCAACGGTTGACCTCCGCAGCTATCGGTGCGCCAAACCCGTTCGACAGACGCAATACGACGCCGTCGATTTTTTCCTGATCACGCGCCGCGAGCACGAAGTCTTCTGCAACCTTGTGCGTAATCGCGTAGGGATGGACGGGACGCGGAACCGTTTGCTCCGATATGGCACCCACCAAGGGCACACCATACACATGCGCCGTCGAGAAATATATGAAACGGCGCACGCCTGCCGCTTGAGCTGCCTGCAGCAAGCGCAGCGTACCCATGCCATTTACTTCTAGCGCAGCGCTGGCATTTTGCGCACAGTCGATCTCGTTTAGCGCCGCCAGATGGATAACCGTATCAACGCCTGCACAGATATCGCTGTCATCCTGCGCAATATCCCAGGGCACGATCTCACCGTTGCCCAACCAATGCAATTTGGGTGCGCTGGTACGGCGCGAGGTCAACCGCAAGCCCAGGTTCGCATCGGCGGCCAAATGTTGGGCTATGCGCCCTCCCACATAACCCAGACCGCCTGTGATCAGAACGCGTTTATTCATTAGCGATGTTTGATTTCCCAGTTGTAGGGAATGGCGGGGTCGAAGGGATCAAGGCGGTCAATCTCGTCCGCGCGGTGGGTGGTGGTGGTGCAATTGGCAACGATGGCCATCTCGCTGCCTATGCCTTTGAAACCGTTCCACACCATGGGCGGAACGGTCACGAGGCAGTAGTTGTCCGGCCCCATGAATATCTCTTGCAACTTGCCGCGTGTGGGGCTTCCAGCTCTATCGTCGTACAACACGAATTTGATGTTGCCGTGCGGCACGGCGTAGTTAAGCACCATCTCTTTGTGGATGTGCCATCCTTTGATTGCGCCAGGGTGCACGCAGGAAAAATAGATCTCGCCGAACCCGGCGAACCCCGGCGCATCGTTGCGCAGCATGTGCATGATCTTGCCGCGCTCGTCCAATATCTGTTTGAGTGGGGTGATTCTTACGCCTTCGATCATTTACGACTCCATGTATTGCTTGATTTGTTGACTGGAAATCTCCATCGCATTTTGCCCTTGGTGTACGCCACGATACCAGGCAACTGTTTCACCGATGGCGCGCGTCACTTCCCATTTAGGTTGCCAATGCAGCAGCTGGTGTGCCTTATCGCAATTCAGATGCAGCAGATTCGCCTCATGCGGCGCGTCGAGCTCGGAGGCGACATCAACACGCCCGCATCCCCAATCGGCAACGATCATCTCCGCCAAATCTTTCACGGTACATATGGATTGCGCATTCGGGCCGAAATTCCATGCTCCGGAAAATCGCTTAGGTTCTTCCAGCAGTCTTGCCGCAACCAGCAGATAGCCGGACAGAGGCTCCAGTACATGTTGCCAGGGACGCGTCGAACTGGGGCTTCGCAAGAAAATGTCTTTGCTGCTGCGCAATGCGCGGATGGCGTCCGGCACGATACGATCCGTCGCCCAGTCGCCGCCACCAATGACATTACCCGCGCGTACTGTGGCAGCACCAAAACCGGGGCGTGTATGAAAAAACGAATCCTGATAGGAAGAAAACACCAGCTCGGCAGCCGCTTTGGACGCGCTGTAGGGATCGTGCCCACCCAGCTCGTCGTTTTCACGATAACCCCATATCCATTCGTTGTTGCGGTAGCACTTGTCCGAAGTAACATAAACCAAGGCCTTGAGCGGATCACACTGGCGCGCAGCTTCCAGGATATTTACGGAGCCTGCAACATTGGTATCGAAAGTCGGTTTGGGCTCAGCATAAGAGAGACGCACCAGCGGCTGAGCCGCCAAGTGGAACAAGATTTCTGGCTGGAATTTGTCGAACGCAGCTTTGACCGACGAAAAATCGCGGATGTCACCCGTGACATGTTCAATCAGGTTATTCAACCCCAGCAGATTAAAGTGGTCATCCTCATTTTTGGGCGGGAGGGCATAACCATAAACCTGCGCGCCCAGATGGTGCAGCCACAGGCATAACCAAGAGCCCTTAAACCCCGTGTCACCGGTTACAAGAACCCGCTTGCCACGGAAGATTTCCAACGATTGCTTGTTCACCATTTGATCCACGGTGCCTCGCCTCTTACAAACAATCCATTCAGATAGGCATAGTCGCGATAGGTATCCATCGGCTGCCAGAAACCGTCGTGTTTGTACATCATCATTTGTCCGTCTGCCACCAGTTTGCGCATTGGTTCCTGTTCGAAGACCAGGTCTTCCCGCTCATCCAGATAATCGAAAATCTTTTTGCTGCACACGAAAAAGCCGCCGGAAATGCGTCCGGCAATTGCCTGCGGTTTCTCGTTGAATTCGTTCACACGGCCATCCGAAGAAATCATCAACTCGCCGAATCGCCCGGGCGGACGCACGCCAGTGACAGTCAGCACCCGGCCGTGTGCGATGTGAAAATCAATCAGCTTGGCGATATCGATGTCCCCTACGCCGTCACCATAGGTCAGCATGAAATACTCGTCGTTGCCAATGTATTTACGGATCTTGCGCACCCGCGCACCAGTCATCGCATCCTGACCGGTATCGGCCAGCGTCACGCGCCAATCAGATTCTTCATGTTCTGTGTGATATTCGATGCCTTTTGCAGCGCCCAATTGCAACGAAAAGTCGCGCGTGTGCGCTTCGTAATTCAGAAAGAAATCCTTGATGATCTGCCCCTTGTACCCCAGGCACAGCACAAAATCCTTATGCCCAGCGCTGGCGTAGTATTTCATGATATGCCACAGGATGGGCAAGTTGCCCACCGGTATCATCGGCTTGGGAAGGTTCTCATTCACGTCACGAATGCGTGTTCCCTGCCCACCGCAAAGGATGATTGTTTTGAGAGATATATTCATGTGTACCACATTTGGTTAACTTGCATTTTTTGCTGTCCAAGGACACTCTGCCACAACTCGCAGGGAGTTATGCAGAGTGTTCCTAAAGTGAAAACCCATCATCAACCAGCAAGTTCTGCCCGGTCACATACAACGATGCGTCCGACAGCAGAAACACCAGGCTACCACATACATCTTGCGGATCGAGCATTCCTTTTCTATTGCAATGCGCATCGTACTTGGTGAGAAATAGCTCGGGTTGTCCATCCAGAATTCCGCCCGGACTCAGGCTGTTCACCCGTATGCCATCCCCCTTGAAATATTGCGCAAAATACCGGGTTAGATGGTTGATGGCCGATTTGATCGCTGCATATTCGACCGGCATCGTCATGGGTGTACCGTCATAGACTTCAAAACGGGGCGGCATTGAGCCGTAGATCGAAGACATGTTGACGATGTTGCCACCACTGTGCTTGCGGAAATAAATACCGAATTGTTGTGCGGTCAAAAAATAGCCTCCCAGATGCAGGCTTACGTTCTCGCAAAAACTTTCGTAGGTAACTTCTTCCAGTCTCTTCCCGTAAGCGTGGTTGCGCGGGTACGCGTTGTTGACCAGCGCATCAATACGACCATGTCTTTGCTGTACGTCGCTAATCAGCGCATTGATGGCGGTCGTGCTGGTTATATTCAAGGCGACCGCTTCGGCCCTTCCCGGGCAAGTTGTAGCAATTTGTGCTGCCACACGCTCTGCGGCAACCGCATCAATATCAGCAACGATCACGATACCGCCCTGCTCTGCGATAGCGGTACAGAATCTTTCCCCAAGGAAACCCGCACCACCAGTAACAACGATGACCTTGTTTGTTAATTGCATGTCATCACACCTGACTTTTTTATCAAACGGGCTTAGTGTGGTTCAGCCACCCACAAACTCTTTTGCCCGCTGTACAAATTCCCAGCAACAAACCAGGAACGAGGAATATCAATGCCACGGGATCAAGTTGAAGAATTTTCCTCAAGTGATACGGGAAGTTGCGTAACCCTACCCTGGGTTGTGAAAACAGGTGTGTTCCCCACAAATACATCAAGCGCGACCGAAAGCGGCAACGCTCAACAAAAGACAGTTCCAACACCTTGATCTGACCGAGCAGCAAGCGAAAAAACTCTTCGTAGGTGATGCGCCCCTTGGTCATACTGCGAATAGTGGTTCGGTGCTGTCTGAATTTGTTCAGCGGTTTCGCCACGTAGGCGACATCAAAATTTGCTGCAATTCGGAAGAACAAGTCCCAATCACTGCAAACGCGGTATTCAGCAGACAAAGCTCCTGCTGCTTCAAAACATTGTTTTCTGATCAGTGCTGCGCTCAGATTCGGAATGACGCAAGAGTGCAGCAGGAAGCGCCCCATCTGCGCACCGCTTATCAAAGTATCGGTCGCACATTTTTCCTGGAACGCACGCTCACGAATAACAAAGTCGTCCCCAATCACCTGGTCGCACTCATCCACCAGCAAACTGCGACAGAACGCGATTCCCGCTGTAGGATGCACTTGCATCGCACTGACCAGTTGCGCAACCATGTGCGGATCACAATCATCATCACAATTGGCGAACAGGATGAACTCGCCGCAAGACTCTTCAACCCCTTGGTTGCTTACCTTGACCCAGCCGCCGTTCTGTTCGCGGACGATCAATCTGACCTTGGGATGTGACCCGTACTTGCGCAACACTTCAAGGCTATTGTCCGGCGAGCAATCTTCGATCACCAGTATCTCGATATGCGGGTAGGTCTGATTGATCAGACCCTCCATGCGCCGAACCAGATACTCGGCATGGTTGTAACTGGCCACAACCAGGCTGACCAATCCCGGGATCGTCGGCTTGCTCACCTGAACAATCCCTTCGCCTTGAGCTCCTTCAGGCTCTCTTCATACCGGTCTGTCTGCATCTGCTCGCCTTTGACCCAAGCCACGAACTGGCGAAATCCTTCCTCGATGGAGACACTTGGCTTGAAGCCAAGTACCTGGCGCACCTTTGCAAGATCGGCCACGTTATGACGGATAT
>Ga0172371_10000727_pt1 | contig 51864 bp, 52 predicted proteins | sample Lak12m_FD_114543 | JGI IMG/M metagenome (GOLD analysis project Ga0172371, IMG submission 114543) | Freshwater microbial communities from Kabuno Bay, South-Kivu, Congo - kab_022012_12m | ecosystem: Environmental > Aquatic > Freshwater > Lake | place: Democratic Republic of the Congo: South-Kivu... | reverse complement strand
CTGAAGCTCCTCGACGGTCATGTTCTTCGGCCTCACGATCACCGTGCCGCCCGTGTACTTCGAGTAGTCGGTGCAGATGATCCGCCCCGCCCTCTCAAACTTCCGGTGAAACTCGGTTCCCGGATAGGGGATCAGGATGTTCACGGCGACGCTGTCGATCTTTACCCTTTTCAGAGCCTCGAGGGTCCGGTCAAACACGTCCGGTGTGTCGGTATCGAACCCGAAGATGATCCCGCCGTCCACCAGGATGCCGCGTTCATGGAATCGAGCGATGTTGTCCTTGAGGCGCTCAACTTTATTGAAGCCCTTGTTCGCTTCGGAAAGGGCGGCGGCCGACACGGACTCGACCCCCACGAAGACGCCGAGACATCCCGCCTCGGCGGCCAGGGAGAGCAGTTCCTCGTTCTCTGCGAGGAGCACATGGGACTGCATGAAGAACTTCTTCCCATAGGGGATCATCGCCGTGAAAAGCTCTTTCGCGAACACCTCGTCGGCCGCCAGGTTGTCGTCCAGGAAGGCAATCAGCCTGTTGCCCGCCCGCTCGATGTCGGCAATGACGTGACCGACAGGCCGGGTCCGGAATCCCAGGCCGTGGACATACCGAGTCGAGCAGAATGAACAGGCATGGGTGCAGCCCCGTGTCGCCTCGATGGGGTAGAGCGGAAAATAACGGGATGCGTCCAGCAGATCCAGCCGGGGCATTTTCAGCCTGGCCAAGTCGACTGGCTTTTCACCCGTGTAGATCCCCTGCATCCGCCCTGCCTCGGCATCGGCGACGACTTCCGGCCACACCTCGTCAGCCTCGCCCACCACCACGGCATCGGCGTGTTGCAGCCCTTCCTCCGGCATGACCGAAGCATGCATCCCGCCCAGGACCACGGGGACGTGCCGCTGCCGGTAATGATCGGCGATCTCGTAGGCGCGGTAGGCCCTGAACACCTCGAAGGAGATCCCCACGAGATCGGGATGGTCGTCCAGGCGGATCGGCTTCACTCTTTCGTCCTCGATGGCAATCTCGTGCCCTTCCGGCGTGGCCGCCGCCACCGCCGGCAGGGAAAGGGTCATGATTTGAGACCACTTCGATTTCGATCGGACCGCCGCCGATATGAGCTTTATCTTCATGATAGTTCCTCCCTCTGGATGGTCACCGCATGGCCTTCCGTTGCCTGGCCCCACTCGACCAGGCAAAGTCGCGGACCATGGCTGCCTTCAAACGTGATCTCTATTCCGGTAATGCTGAGCGGGTGGACGCAGGAGCCGGTGTTGTAATAGCTCCCGTCGGGCTGATGCTTGATATTGACGCCGTCGGTCTTGATCTTGGATTCCAGGTAGCGGCGCTCCGTAAGCGACAGATTCTCGAAGACTGCCCGATGGGTGTGACCGGCAATAATCGCGGCAATGCCCTGGTCATTGTGGTTCGCCCACTCGTGGAGCTGCCTGTCCACCTCGTTGCACAGGCCGGGATTGAGGGCCGCCCGGGTCGGGTCCTTGGCGCCGCACCGCTGGAGATCCGACCAAAAGTGATGAACGAAGAACTTGCTGACCGCCGCCCCCTCACCACTGCACTTCGGATCCGCCTGGTGGCCGTGGATGAGAAGAATAGTGCCCTCGCCTTCGCCTGACCCGGCCCCTCGCCTATCTCCCTTGCCTGCCCCACATTCCTCTCCCTTGGGAACCTCCAGGACAATCCCCTCATGGATTTCGATGCCGGGAAACAGCGCCCTGTAAACCTCTTCATGATCCTTCCAGTAGAGGTCATGATTCCCCCACACCTTCAGGTACCGTGTCCTTCCCGGATCCGGATTATGAAATTTCGCCAGGAGTTCATAAACCGGGGTGTGGGTGATGTAGATCTGGTCGAAATTGTCATTCTCCCAGAGCTCCTCGGCATCACCTAGTTCGATGTAGGTGAACCCCTCTTCGAGGTAGTGCTCCAGAGCGCAGCGGTAGATCAGGGAGTTCTTGGCAAAGTCGTCGGCCCCGGAACCGTCTCCCCGGTGCATGTCGGACATGACGATCAGCTTCATGCCGGGGGTCATGGTCAAGTGCCGGACCCGTTCCAGTTTGGGAAGGCTTTCCATGACGCGTTTCCTTTCATGTGAGCGCCTCGCTGAAGTCATCAACCTTCAGAAAGGCATTCTCACCAGACCAGACCACCGGCCCATGGCCCGGAAAGATGATGCGAACGTGGAGTTTCTCCGCCAGCGCGGCAAAGGTCCTCTGGGACTGCACCTCATCCCAACAGAAGCGGTTCAGATATCCCCGGCCATCCTTCCGACCCAGGATCAGGTCGCCGGTAATGAGCTCCCCGGATGCCTCGTTGTAGAAGACCACCGACTCTTCTGTGTGTCCCGGCGCGGCGATCACCTCCCAGCCTCCGAAACCGATCCGGGACCGGGGAAGGCGATTCCCGTCGAGATACCGGATCCGGTCTACATAGGTGACTCGCTGAAGATCCCGGAAGAAAGGCAAGGGCACGCCGGTTGGACCGTCGAAAGCCAGCTCAGACCATTTCCGGACGCCGAAGAAACCGCTGGCGATGAGCGTCGGGACCAGACCGGTGACCCAGTGCCGCATTGGGGAAAGCGGCCGACCCGTATTCAGGTAGGCCTTCACCAGGGGATGGAACAGAACCACCGTCTTCGGGGAATACTTTTCCAGCAGTGCGGCGATCCCGCCGATATGATCGATGTGAAAATGGGTGGCGGCGATGATCCGGATCGCCATGAGAGAACGCTTGATGGTGTGGACACAGAACTCCTCAACGGCCCGGGCAGCGCCGACGCTACCGCAATCCACAACCATCAGGCCGTCATTTTCGTCTGTTATGAGATACGTCTGGGCAAGGCCACTGCCCGGGATGGGATGCACCATGCCTGCCTCCCCCAAAAGCGCCATCGAATTGCGGCGGGTTTTGTTTGCGCCCCCACCCCCTACCCCCTCCCCCGGATTCCGTCACGACTCAATTGTTGCCCTGCGGGGCCCCCGCGGCTTCCGTATCAATGGGCGGTTGAACCGGTGATTCGGCAGGTGTGTACTGGGACCAGAGGTGGTCGAACTCGGCGGCAAAGGACTGAATCAGGGCTTTGTTGTTCGTGAAGATCGCAGCCTCGTGGTTCCTGAATTCCGATTCGTTCGTGAAGTTGTAGCTGCCGGTGATGAGGAGCTTGGCGTCGATGAGCATGAACTTATGATGCAGGGAGCCGCGCTTGATCTCGGCGAGCCGGATCTCGATCCCCTCGCCGCCCAGCCACTCGTCGATCGAGTAAGACTTCCGGGCATTGTCCCCGTCCAGGATGACCCGGATCTTGACGCCACGTTTGAGGGCCGCCGACAGGGCCTGGCCAAGGTATTTCGAGGAGAAGGCATAGGCGGCCACGGCGATCTCCTTCTTGGCCGCCTTGATCAGGCGGGCCAGTTCCTTCGACATCCCGCCCTTGGGTGAGAAGATCACCCTTGTTCCTGGGGTGCTAGTCATTCATCATTCCCCCTTCCTGATTCTCCGACACAATAGAGTTGGTCATGGCGGCATTCCTTTGGTTTGGCCCCCCCCCCCCCAAAACCGTCACTTGGGAAAGGGAGTGCCCGCCACACCCGGAATGCGATGTGGCGGGCGGTTTCGCTGGAGTCGTCTCCGGCCTGTGGGTTTACTTCTTCTTTCCCTTGGCCTTGGCCGTCACCTTGGCCTTCGGGTCCGGCTTGGGCAGGTGGACCTTGACCTTGTCCCGCTCCTGCTCGCGCCTCCGCAGTACCATCCCTTTCTTCCAGGACTGAGAGACCTTGAACCCCATCCGGTAGCCTGCCGGGATGGTGATCGGCTGCTGCGTCTTGGGGTTGATCCCCTGCCGCTCCTTGGTCTGCTTGACGGTGAAGGTCCCGAAATTTGCCAGCCGGAGCGACCCCGACTGTTCCAGGACGGTGAGAATCCCCTCCAGGACGGCGTTCACCACCTTCTTCGCGTTCTCCTTGGTCAGTTCCGTGGTACCGGCTACGGTCCCGACCAGGTCTGTCCTTCCGACTCTGCTTGCTTTTGCCATGGTTTGTTCCTCCTTTTTTGAAATAACCGGCCGCTTCATGCGGGCCGGGGTGGGTGACCTGACGCCACCTCATAAAAACGGACCTCAGGACCTCCTGAGAAGAGCAACGGCGACCTGGTAAATCGCGTAGCCGATCGAGCCGATGATCAGGGCGCCGAAGATCCAGCCGGTCTTCTGGAAGAAGGCGGCGATGAATCGGGTCGCCCACTTCGACGGAGTGACGTAGGCCTCCAGGGCGGTGATCCTGTTTTGAAAATCCCGGAGACGGCGGGCATGATCCTGGCAGCCTAGGTCCTCGACAATGACGGTAATCCGCCTGACCTGGGCGAGGAGATCGGCCATGACCTGGTGATCGGCCTGGAGGCTGGCTTCGTATGCCTGTTTCAGGAGGCAAATCGTCTTGTCCAGTGCGGCGTAGCGATGGTTCAGCTCTTCCGTCTGGCCGGAGAGCTTCCCGATGCTCTCCAGGAGGAGACGGTTGTACCGATCATTGCTGTTATTGGGGCTGTCGGTCATCGCAGATACCTCTCCAGAAAGGCGTGCCACCCGCAATCGGCACAGAAGTCGAGGGTCCGGTAGGCGGGGTTGATCCTGTCCGCGGGGAAGTAGATGGACAGACCGCAAGTGCCCCGGACCTCCTTACCGATCTTCCCCTGGAGGAGGATCGCCCGCCCCTTCCCGGCCTTCAGAGCCGTGATGACATCGTCCGCCATGGCCCGGAGATCGGCGCCGGCCTTTTTCCGGAGATTCCTGGCGAAGCAGGCCAGATCGATGTAGTTGTCGTCATAGAAGCGGGGGCTCCGGCGCCAGGCATTCATGATGAGATTGGAGTCGGTCTCGAGGGCGGCAAGGAGGGCTCCGGACAGGACATCGATCTTTGTTACGACGTTATCGATCTGTCCCACATCAAGGGCAGACTGGGTGACCGTCTCGCCCTTGCTCTTGTATGAGAGGAGGTAAGCATTGACGATCCAACGGGCGAAGGTGGCAACATCCTGGCGGGGCCGGACGGCAAGGCGGGAGAGGATCTCAGCATAGGGCCAGCCGTCGAAGGGCTCCTCGATCTCCGAGCCAACGATCACCTTCACGGAGTCCCGGAGCTGCCAAGCCACTTCCACCATATTCATCAGGCAGGCATCCATGCCCAGAAGGTCGATCTTTCTGCCGAGGAGGGCACAGACCCCGGCCAAGACGACCCTCAGTTCCCGGTTGTCCAGGGCATCGCCGCCGGAGGTGTCGTCATAGCAGATGCTTCGGTGGGCCTGGGGGAAGGTGTGACGGAAGAGCGGCCGGTGGGGACGCCTACAGGCAGGACCGGCGGCTTTGCCAATACCTGCCAGGGATGCGGCATCTGCCGGGTCGGGACCGGTGGACCGGCGCTTGGCATCCTCCCACCAGCCGCTGCCATGATTCCAGAGGATCAGGGCGTAACGGTCGGCGGGATAATTGTCCACCGCCCATTTGACGAAACTGTAGAGGATTTTCGGATCGCCGGTGTTGGTCTCGCTGAAGGTCTCGATGCAGTCTTTCTTGAATCCGCCGCCCGGGGTGATCCGGAAGCGCCGGGTCTTCTGGTCCTCTATACGGTCGAGCTGCACCAGGATGTGAACGTCTTTCGTGGATCCGGCCTTGGCCATCTCGGCGATGTCCCGGAGGGCTGCGCCGTCGAGGTTGTTGTCCCCGGCCATATAGACCATGAAGGTCCATTTGGCGTGGCCGGTGGTTCGGTGACTTGTAGTGCCGCTCCTGTCTTCTCCTGCCTTCTCCATATGCGCCTCCTTTTTGAATGCATGGTAGAAGCGCGGAAATAAAAAAGTCTAAGAAGGGAGTCACCCGTAGACGCTGTAGTCAGTAAATTTCTCTTTCATGCAACGATTTCATTTCTGGAGCTGACGAGATCACCGTGATAATAAGGATTGAAAATTACGATCAAGATAGTAATCAATGCCGGGCGTTCACCCAAAAGATAAATAGTATGAAAATAGAACAACAACTCGCTTGCGTCCACCCGATGCTTTATGAACATCTCGTAGGCGAGAGCTGGATTTACAGCATAGGTGGAACTGGCTTCGTTGTATCGTCTGGTGCCAATAACTATTTCATTACCGCGCATCATTGCCTTAAGCATAGCCATGCGACAGCAAACCAAGTAAGCATTCTATCAGGTTCGCAGTCACGCAGTTTTTTGCCATTCGACGCCATCTATACCGCGAGAGCAAATGACTCAGAGGATCAAGATTACGCAGATTTTGCCGTTATGAGAATCAAAACAGATATGATGAAGATCGAAGATAAGCTCCAACTGACAGGATTCAGCCTCACGGATCAGACAGTAGCGCTGCCAAGCGACCAATTTGATGCTTTCGTTGCAAGAGGTTATCCCACAGAACTGAATGTGCCCGATTATGAAACGCGCTTAATTCAACAGCACTCGTTCACCTTTCAACCCGCTTTTGTCGGAAAAGCGGAAGAAAAGCACTCCTATGTATTTACTTGGCCAAACCGGAATACCATTGCCTCACCCGACGGTCTGAGTGGCGCACCCGTGTTTGGGCTGCGGAAATTATCCGGCAAGAAGAATACGATGAGTTTAGTGGGAATGTTCATACGGGGTGGGACTACAAGGCTTCGCTGTATCGACGCCTATGTGTTGTGGGACACGATCAAAAGGCACGTAACCTGAATTGTCTCTGGACGCGAGGAGATGAGCATTCTGGTTTTCCAAGATCACTCTTTGGATATGGCACAAATGGCGGTCGTGAAAAGGCGCGTGCCTACGAAGTGCCTACATTTTTAGAATGCCTTTCTAACATATTGAATGTAAGCAGCTATTTTTGCGGTGTGAAAATTCGATTCCCATGCACTTCCGCCATTTCATTTCAAGCAGTTACCGCGTGACATCGTTTTCATCCTACTACCCCTTCGCCCTTGAATCGGAAATTGTGCCCATGGATTCGGAGGTTGTGCCCGGATTTGTGCCCATGGTTTTCTTTGGGAGGATGTCTTCGATTTCTTTCAGGTGGTGCCGAGCCGATGGGCGGCCGTAAGAAAAATTTCAAAGAAAGTATTTTCAAAGAAATCATATTGACTTCCCCACAAATGTAGTTATTATTGTAGCTACAATGGAATTCGAATGGGATGATAAGAAAAATTCGGAAAACATCCGGAAGCACCGGCTGGATTTTACCGACGCCCGGCAGGTATTTAAGAATCCGGTGTTCGTGAAACTGGATGATCGTGAGGATTATGGTGAAGACCGCTGGATAGGAATCGGGATGATGCCGAACGGGATTGTGGTCGTTTTTGCTTTCACTGAAAAGGATGAAGAAACGATTCGGATGATCTCCATGAGAAAGGCAACGAAAAATGAGCGCACAAGATATGAAAAAGCTATCAAAGACGAACTGGACAAAGATTAAGACCATGAAGGACAACGATATCAATTTGTCCGATATTCCTCAGCTTGACGACGATTTCTTTACGGAAGCCAAGCTGTGGCCGGGCAAGAAGAAGCAGATTACCCTCCGTCTTGACCCGGATGTTCTTGATTTCTTCAAAGCCGGGGGGCGGGGTTATCAGAGCAGCATCAATGCCGCTCTCCGTCGTTATATGGAAGCACAGCAGCGTCGCCAGAAAGACGCTTGATCTCCCGACGCTATGATATGAATCGAAAAAGAAAGCAGAAATGGGCGACCTGAAGAAATATATCGCCACCCGAAAGAAAGCGGACAAGGCATTTGCGGAAGGCTTCGAGGACCAGGACCTCCGTCCCGCCGAGGTGTTTAAAATATACCCACATGACCTTCTGTTTGATCCACTAGGGTGTTTAAAATATATCCACATGACCTGATTTTTTCACTTACAGCGGGAATAAATACCGCGCTCCAGAGATACTCACCTGCCGGACAGCCAACCTTTCACTAACAATAGTTTAAAGCAATCCCAATAGTTATAAATGTTATCCCCTATACTTTTTCCATCTGGCATATCCATTGCTTTTCCGGAACTGGACAACACCACCATCGGCAGAAGGATGGGGTCGTTTTTAACATAATACAAAATAAGGAGAAACAGATGAAGAAAAGGATTTGGGTGATTTCAGCAGTGATATTTCTCTTGGCAACTGGCAGCGGCTTCGCACAGATGATGGGCGGATGGGGTCAGATGAGCGGATGGAACCAGACGGGAGTTGGAACCGGATGGGGGACCCCAGGGAACGTTTCCAATCCTACCGGCAACTACGGGTACGGATATGGCTATGGGATGTCGGGAGTGGGCGGCATGATTACGGGCATGATGGGAAACACGATCACTTACGGGTATCTGACGACCCTGAGCCCGATCCATAATTCCCAGGAGGCAAGGACAACGGTTCAGGGTTTCATCGACTTGGCCGCCAGCAACCTCGCCATCTCTGAACTCTGGGAATATGGGACCGTTTACAAGGCCGAGCTTTCCGACACCAGCGGAGCAAAGGCATTCGACCTCATCGTGGATAAATATACCGGCACGGTTTCACCCGAGATGGGGATGGCCATGATGCTCAACGCCAGCTATGGAAACGGGCTTTACCGGACGCCTGCCTTCGGAACCAGCCTGCTGGTCACCAGCCAGCAGGCAACGGATCTGGCGCAGACGTTTGTGAACAAGAACGCCCTGGGGTACACCCTTGAAGCCCCGGAGCTTTACCCCGGCTACTACAAATTCCATACAAGGGTAGGCGCCGGTTACGGCCTGGACATCATGATCAACGGCTATAACGGGGCCGTCTGGATGCATACGATTCTGGGCCTGCCGCTCAATAAAGTCCAATAGATCATAGACACCCTCCAATCCATTCCAGGGCGTGGACCTTGTCCGCGCCCTGTCTTTTTCCTGTTGATCCATCGCCCCTGCTTCCGAACATGCTCAGCCGGCAACAACCGAAAAGACCGCTCATGGAAAATCATTTGTGAAAAAAGGTTTAACGGATTATTATGCCCCAACCTGAGAGGAGATCCCATGAGAAAAGCCCTTTTGCTGTGCATGGCGTTTTTTGCAGTCCTTATAGCCGCTTGCGGCGGCGACAGAGACGGTGCAACGGGTCAGCAGATCCAGGTCGCTTTTCATGATGTCCCCTACCGGACCGAAACCTATCTGCGGATCGGATACACCCTCGAGACATGGGAGTATGAAAAGTACAACCTGGAGCTGCAGCAGATCAAGGTTCTGAACGCAGACACCAGGGAAGAGCTGCTCGTCATCGATAAGAAGGACCTGCCGCTGATACACAAGAATCCTATTGACCCCAACCCCTATTTTGTCACAGACACCCTTAAGCACTATTACCTTTCGATACAGCTCCCCATCCCCCTGGGGAAAACACCGCCCAGAGCCGTTTCCCATCGCCTGCTCCTGAAAAACACCGCGGATCGGATTGAATTCACCGTCGAGGGCGCAGTCTTCTCGCCCCGGACAGGCGAAGCGCCGCTCGTGATTGCCTCGCCCCTGAAAGGGAAGAACCTCGTTTTCTTCAACCAGTCGACCATGGGCTACCATTTTTATGTATTGATCTTTATCCACAACGGCATCTTCAGGCCCGAGCGCTACGCCGTCGACACGGGCGAACTAAAGGAGGATCTAACCACGTACCTGAAGGGCGATCCAAAGCTGAACACCTCCTATTACAATTACGGAAGGACCCTGCACGCCGTGGCCGACGGGAGAGTCGTGCATGTCCAGGACGGCCGGCCGGAAAATTCCGGGGACGCCAAGAATATCACCTTCAACTCGGCGGACGAGCTTGCCGGAAACTACCTGGTGCTGGATATCGGGGGCGGGCGGCACGCCTTTTACGCCCACTGCATTCCCGGCTCGTTTGCGGTGAAAAAGGGCGACACGGTCAAGGAGGGCGCCCCGCTGGCGCAGTTGGGCAATTCCGGTAATTCTACAGCCCCGCATCTGCACTTCCATATCGCGGACGGAGCGGATCTTTGGACATCCAACGGCGTTCCCTTTGTCCTGAAGGAGTACACCAAGACAGGCATATATGCCGAGGACGGCAAGCCCGGCGTGCCTGTGCCTCACGAGCGCCATACCAACGCCATGATGGAGAATACCACCGTGTTCGACGTGGAATAAGCCCTGGACTGCGGAGTATCTCCCTGGCGGCGGTTCACAAGAGAGGAGGGAAAGGAAAAATGAAAAAAGGAGGCTGTTTCATGTTCAGGTTTGCCGCGATCTGGATGATCCTGCTTCTGATGCCTGCCTTCCCTGCTGGCGCCACAAGCGTGAGTGAAGTCACCATGGATGAAATGCTCCAGAAATCCCAGTTCGTCTTTGAGGGAAGGGTCGTCGCGCGTGAGGCAAAGCAGAACAGCCAAAGACGGATACACACCTATGTCACCTTTGAAATCATGGATGTCATCAAGGGCGAATATACCGGCGGCAGCATCACCTTGAGGTTTCTGGGCGGCACCGTGGGGGATGTGACCCTGGCCGTCAGCGATATGCGGCTGCCCCAGGAGGGGGAGCATGGGATTTACTTTGTGGAATCCTTGGAAAGGATGCAGGCCCATCCGCTGTTCGGATGGAGCCAGGGACATTATCTCGTTGTCCGTGATGCCGCGGGGATCGAGCGGGTCATGACAAATCGGAGATTGCCGGTCACAGGGGTGAAAGGCGCTGCACCGGATCAGCGGACGGCCAAAGGCCGGGAAGAGCCGCAGGCCGTCAGCCAGGGAGTGCCCGCCGACCTCGTTGTTTCGCAGGATGCGAAAAAAGACAAGGGGCTGAGGATAGACGAATTCAAAAAGGCCCTGCATGAAAAAATGGAAAAACTCCCATGAGTGGACTATCGAGGAGGAAATTCATCCCTTACGTCGGTGCCCTTTTGGTATTGTCCCTGGTTTGGGCATCGCCCTCCGATGCATACCGTCTGCTGGGCTACAAATGGTCGTCGGCCGCCACCACCTTTTATGTCTCTATTCCCGGCGGGGGCGGGCTATGGAACAGCTCCTTTGAAACCGCCATGTATTACTGGGGCGTCAACACCCCCTTTCAATTCAGAATCAGCGGATCCTATGAAGATCCCTGCGACGGACCCGAGGGCCGAAACGGCGTGGCGTTCGGGTCCACCGCTTGCGGAGACGCATGGGGCGATTCGACCCTTGCCGTCACTTCTTCCTGGATATCCGGATCCGCCTTCTACCAGTCGGACATCATCTTCAACAGTAACAAATCCTGGGGCGTCTATTCGACCGCCTGGAGGTCCGATGTAAAAGACTTCCAGCGCGTTGCCGTACATGAGCTGGGCCATGCCCTCGGTCTCGATCATGAAGACGGCGGTGTCGCTACGATCATGAGGTCCTATGTGGGGAATATCACCGTTCCTCAGCAGGACGACATCAACGGTGTGTCGGCCATCTATGGAAGCGGCAGTACCTCTACGACCGCAGCGACAACAACGACGGTCCCTCCCTCGACCTCGACGACCACTACAACGACCACCGTTGCAACAACCACGACAACGACCGTTCCGGTAACGACGACCGTCGCCCCGACGACGACCGTGCCGGGAACCACAACGGTTCCGGGAACCACAACAACCTCTTCGGAAACCACGACAACCGTTTCGGAAACCACAACGGTTGCCCCCTCCGGCGGAGGAGGCGGGGGAGGCGGGTGTTTTATCGCTACGGCGGCTTACGGCTCGCCGCTGGAGCGCCATGTGCGGATACTGCGGGATTTCCGGGATCATTATCTGCTGAATGGCGAATGGGGGCAGCGGTTTGTGAATCTGTATTATCGAACCAGCCCGCCGATCGCCGGGATCATTGCCAAAAGCGAAAGTCTGCGGTTTCTGACGCGCTGGATCTTGATGCCGGTGGTCGGTGTCGCTTATCTGGTCGTCACCTTCGGGGCCACGACTGCTTTGCTTGTGACCGTGCTTGCCCTGATGGCGCTCGTTTCGTTTGCCTGGGCATTGCGGGTGCGGAAGCGGCAGCAGCGCCTCTGACCGGGTATCTCGAATCCTAAAATAATTCAGTAGGAGTGGATGGAGGATTTGCGTTATAATCGTGTAAGAGCCCTATCGAGGCAATAGATGGGGGAAGATACGGGTCACGATCAAAAAACAGGAGGGATTTATGCCCGGCACAGCCATGTTTCCCGGTTTCTTGATTGCGCTTATCGGTTCCGCCGTTTTGTCCCTGCTCCCGTCTTGTCTGTCGGCGCAGGAATTCGACCGTTCCTACGGACTGAAGGAGTTGAAGCCCGGTTACTTTGTCTACCTTCACGGCGATGATTCGCCGGGGGTTTCCTCCACCTTCAACAACGGGATCATCGTCACCCAGGAAGGGGTCATCGTTATCGACACCCAGCGGACGGAGGCGATTGCCGCCAAGGTGCGGGAGGCGATATCGCGCGTTACCTCAAAGCCGATCCGCTTTCTGATATCCACCACCCCTCATGTCCCTTTCACCGGAGGCAATGCCGCCTATGCCGACGCCTTCAAAATCGGACATGAAAATTACCGGTCGAGTCTGCTGAGGCTCCTCCAGAAAAACTCGACCGAGGAAATGAAAAAGAAGCTTCCCCAGCAGACCTTCAGCGAACGGCTGACCCTGTACCTCGGCGGGAAGGAGATACAGGTCCTCTATTTGGGAAAGGCGCATTCGCAGGCGGATACGATGGTGTTCATACCGGAAGATCGAATCGTGTACATGGGTGAAACCTTCTACAGCAACGAGTTCCCTTACCTGTCGGAAGGCTATTGCTCAAAATGGATGCAGGCGATCGAGGCGGCTGAAACGTTGAACGCGGACATCTTTGTGCCCGGTCACGGTTTTCTTCCCAAGAACCTGAAGGATACACGCAAAGGGCTGCGCAGCCACTGGCGGATCCTGAAGGATGTTCAGGATGCCGTTCGGAAACAGGTATCCATGGGGGCCTCGGAAAGCGAGAGCGTGAGCGCCATCGATCTTCCCCAGTTCAAAAAATTCAAAGGCTACGAGAGGGCGCTGGAGATCGCCGTGCGGCGCATCCATCGCGAACTGACGACGAAGTCGCCCTGATTTCTAAAATGAAACCATCGATCGAAACCATCTCCATCGTGGGCGCAGGCGCCCTGGGAGGCGCCTACGCAAGTATTCTTCACGACATGGACGATCACTGCGTCTCCTTTATCGCAAGCGGCGATCGCCTCGGGCGGCTCCGCAAAAACGGATTGATCGTCAACGGCAAAGCGTATCGCATCCCTGTTTTGGGGCCGGAAGATCTTTTGCCTCCTGCGGACCTCATCATCGTTGCGGTAAAGCACAACCAGCTCAGCGAGGCCATCCGTGAGATGAAAAACCGGGTCGGAGGGGAAACCACGATCCTTTCGGTCATGAACGGGATCGAAAGCGAGGCCCAGATCGGTGCGGCCTATGGGATGGAGAAGGTCCTGTACGCGGTCTCCGTCGGGATCGATGGGGTCAGGGTGGGAAACCGGATCAACTTCAAGAAAAAAGGGAAGATATGCTTTGGAGAAGCAAAAAATCCTTCTATTTCAGAAAGGGTAAGACGCGTTCAGGACCTTTTTGGCAGGGCCGGCATCCCGTATGAAACGCCTCCGGACATGATCCGCATGCTTTGGTGGAAATTCATGATCAATGTCGGCATCAATCAGGCATCGGCCGTGCTGCGGGCCCCCTATGGCGTCTTTCAGACCTCTCAAGAGGCCCGGGATCTGATGAATACGGCCATGCAGGAGGTCATCAAACTGGCTGAGAAAGAGAAGGTTCACCTATCCGCAGAGGATATCAAGGACTGGGAAGCGGTTTTGTTCGGTTTAAACCCGGAAGGAAAAACCTCCATGCTTCAGGATATCGAAGCGAACAGGAAAACGGAAGTGGAGATGTTTTCCGGCAAGGTCATTGAGCTGGGGAAGCGTCATCATGTGCCCACGCCGGTGAATCAAAGGTTGTTCGATACGATCGGAAAGATTGAAGGAAGACCTCAGGAACGGACTTGACCTGCGCGAAGCAGCCGAGCAGTCCGCGGCAGGACTTTCATCTCAATTAAAAAGCGAGAACCGCTTGTGCCGTCTTGTCTTTAACTGGAGTCATTTCACAGGAGACTTGGTCCATGAGGGTGGCAATCACCACGAAGACCCTGCGTTTCTTTTTACATTAACATCCAGTATCATTTACTCACTACGGACACAGCAGTATCTCGCCGGTTTCATCGTTATCGGGACATCCTTTTTAGGATCTCTTTGAAGCTAATTTATCGATTTTTTCATCGATGTCAAGGAGTGCAAGAGTACTTTGATCAAATGAAATATTCTTTTGGCTTTTAAGGAGATAGCGACACCTTGGCATAGAAATGGGCAAATCATCGCCGGATCGCCGAGAGTCATTCATATGAGAGTCCTCCTTATTTCTGCAAACACCGAACGGATCAACATCCTCCCCTTGCCTCTGGGGATGAACTGCGTGGCCGCGGCCACGCGAAGCGCCGGGCATGAGGTAAAACTTGTCGACCTCATGACCGAAAGAGATGACCAGTCGCCCATCAGGGAGGCAATGGTTTCATTTGCTCCCGAGATTGTCGGTATCTCCGTAAGAAACATTGACGACCAAAATATGGAAAAACCGCGATTTCTCCTCGACCAGGCGAAACGGATCGTCGCCTGCTGCCGCGAACTTTCCGACGTGCCCATCGTTGTTGGCGGTGCAGGTTACAGCATCTTCCCGGAAAGCGCCCTGAACTATCTGGAAGCCGATATGGGGATACAGGGGGAAGGGGAGGCGTCATTCCCTCTCCTGTTGAAGCGGCTCGAACAGGGTCATGATCTTTCCGGGATCCCGGCTCTCTATGTGCGGGGTGCGGGTCTTCAGGGCAAAAGAGGCTTTGAAGTGGATCTGGATCGATTTCCGCCAGCCGGTCCCGATCTTTTGTCTCCCGAGGTCTCCGGCAGGCAGGAATTCTGGATCCCCGTTCAGACGAGGCGCGGCTGCCCGATGGCCTGCAGCTATTGTTCCACCGCGATCATCGAAGGTCGCTCGATCAGAAAGCGGCGGCCGGATCTGATTATCGAGGAGATCGCCGGCCATGCGGCTGCCGGATTTCCGCGGTTCTACTTTGTCGATAATCTCTTTAATATCCCGGGCGACTACGCCAAGGAGATCTGCAACCGGATCATAGAACGCAGACTGACGATCTCTTGGCGGTGCATCGTTTACCCTGGTGAGGTCGACGAGCAACTCGTCGGGCTTATGGCAGAAGCCGGCTGCATGGAGGTCAGTCTGGGTTTTGAAAGCGGTTGTGAACGAATCCTGCGCAACATGAACAAGAGATATTCTCCTGACGATATCCGCCGGACCTCGGCCATGCTCAAAGACGCCGGGATCCGGCAAATAGGGTTCCTTTTATTGGGGGGACCGGGAGAAACCGGGGAATCCGTTGAGGAAAGTCTGGTCTTTGCCGATTCACTCCACCTCGATAACCTGAAAATGACCATCGGCATTCGCATCTATCCTCACACGGCCTTGGCCAAAACGACTGCCGCCGAAGGGCTGATACCCCCGGGTGACGATCTTCTTCACCCCAGGTTTTATTGCGTTTCCGGCCTCAGGGATTGGTTGTATGATACCGTTCGTTTCTGGATGGCGGATCGACCCCATTGGATGTTTTGATATAATAAAGCAAGGAGGGCTGACATGGACGCTGGATTCAAGGAGAGATTTTTAGAACATTGGAACAGATACTTCCCGGGTGCCGAATTGCCTATCGGATTTTATTATTCCGATTCGGCAGACCCGACATCGATGCCTTCCCCGCCGAAAGGGCACCGCTGCATGATCGGGGATCTGGCAAAGGCAAGGAAAGGCAAGACCCTGTGTCTGAATGGCGATGTGATAGGCTGCTATGGCGGCAAGCGGTATCTTGGCTTTAAGGGTGAATTGACGCCAGATTTTGAGTTTTTTCTGTCCTATGGGATCCCCGGCAAACTGGAAGGTGAACGGTATAAAAAATCTCCGGAACTGGTGAAGGAATATATGAAGCGCCAGAAACCGTCAAAGGCACCCGGTGACTATATCATCTTCAAGAGATGGGACCACATGGAAGATGGCGACAATCCACTGGTAGTCATCTTCTTTGCCCCTCCTGATGTCCTCTCCGGCCTTTTTACGCTGGCCAATTTTGATGAGCTGCAGCCCAGCGGCGTCATTGCCCCTTTTGGCGCCGGCTGCGCATCCATCGTCGATTACCCCCGCAAAGAGCTCGATTCCCCGGAACCCCGCGCCGTGCTGGGCATGTTCGATGTCTCGGCCCGACCCTTTGTTCCCTCCGCCGACTTGACCTTTGCCGTTCCCTGGCCTAAATTCGTCCGCATGGTGGATAACATGGAGGAGAGTTTTCTCATCACCGGCTCGTGGGAGAAGGTCAAGGCAAGAAGGTAAAGCGGAAATGGAAATGATAGCCCTTCGAAGCACCCCTCTCGGTTCGCGGCCGCCCCGGCCTCTGTGGATCTTTTTCACTCTGGCGACGGTCCTGCTGCTGTGCCTATCAAACATCGATGGGAAAGCCATGGATCAAATCCCGGGCTTCGAGTTCAGGCCGGACCGTCCGCTCATGCAGCACATCCCGGCGGTCCCACTGGATGAAGCGGACCTGGAACAACTCGTCTCGGGAAAACCCCTCACCCGCCTGTTGGACTCACCCGGCGGCTTCAAGGCCTGCTATATGCGGATCTTCCTGCCCTTCGACCCTCCGACCCTCTGGCGCATCGTGACCGACATCCACCATTTTAGTATGGTGTCCCCGCAATACCCGAAGAACGGATCGCTCACGGAAAAAAGGCGGACGTTTATGCCCTATGTCTTTGACTCGGCCGCCTGCGAGAACGACAGGTATCTCTACCAGCTGATCGTGATGCCCCTGGTTGCGCCGCGCCAGTTCACCCTGAAGCGCTCTGCAAATCAGACCGGATTCCCCTGGGAAACCAAGTGGTCGCAGGAGCCGGAGATGCGCTGTCAGGACAGGCTCAATCCCGAGATGGAAAAGTATCGAAAGGAAGCGGTGATCACCCAGAGAAACGAGGGGAGCTGGCGTCTGTCGCCTCTTTCCAAGGAGTTCGTCAAAAACAGGGAAGACCTTCTCAAGACGGATTGCATCTATTACGTGGACTCCAATCCCGGGGGCAACCTCTCCTCCCTGATGGCCATCGTCAACAAGGTCACGGAAACCGCCCTGCCGGTTTTGGCGGAAAACCTGGTGTTCCATGCAAAACAGTGGGACGAACATATGCGGATGCATCATCCGTCCCATGAGTACGAGGAGTGGAAGGCCCAGGTTCGGGCCTACCGGGCACAGCGGGGATACCTCTCCCAATGATCCGCAGGACGCGATTTGCCGTGCACCGCCGCGGCAGCTGAAACGGAAGACCCCGCCGCGCGGGACATTTCACGACAGCGGTGATCGCTTTTGGGTCAGGGATCGAATCGCCTCCAGGGCCAGGGAGATCTCCCGTTCCGTGTTGAAATACCCGAAGCCGAAGCGGATCGTCCCCTGGGGAAAGGTCCCGAGGGTCCGGTGGGCGGCGGGGGCGCAGTGCAGTCCCGGTCGGCACAGGATCCGGAACCGTTCATCGAATTCCAGGGCCGCCTCGGAAGGAGAAAGACCCGCGATGTTGAAAGAGACCACTGCCGTCCGATCCTCGGCGCGGGGGAGGCCATAGACGGTGACGTCTTCCAGGCAAGAGAGCCCCTGAAGAAATGCTTCGGTCAGCGACTTCTCTTTGTTCCGGATGGTTTCCACCCCTTCGGCAAGCACAAAGCGAACCCCGGCGCAAAGGCCGGCAAGCCCGATGGTGTTGGGGGTCCCGGACTCGTACTTGTCGGGCATGAACTCCGGCTGCCTTTCAAATTCCGAGCGGCTTCCCGTGCCTCCCCTCAGCAAAGGCCGGAGATGCTCTTCCAGCCCTTCACGGATGTAAAGCCCGCCCGTCCCCTGAGGCCCGAAAAGGGATTTATGGCCGGAAAAGACAAGGAGGTCGACAACCATCTCATCGACGGAGATCGACAGGGCCCCGGCCGTCTGGGCGGCGTCCACGCAGAAGAGAATCCCCTGCTCCCGGACCATCCGCCCCAGTTCGGCGAGGGGCTGGATCGTCCCCGTGACGTTCGAGGCATGGGAGACCACGACCAGGCGGGTCCGCGGCCCAATCGCGGCCCGGACATCATCGGGGCTCAAAAGGCCCTGCCCGGAGCAGGCGATCAAGGAGAGCCGCACCCCTTGCGACTCCAGAAAGCGCAAGGGCCTCATCACCGAATTGTGTTCCATGCCCGAGGTGATGACGTGATCGCCCGGCTGGAGAAGCCCCGACAGGGAAAGGTTCAGGGCCTCCGTGGCGTTTTTGGTAAAGACGATCCTGAGGGCATCGCACCCAAAGAGCTCCGCAAGTGCCTCCCTGGCCTCCAGGACGATCCGCCCCGCATCGAGGGAGCGGTGATGGGCCGAACGCCCGGGGCTGCCGCCGACCGTCCTGTTGTAACGGACCATCGCCTCGATCATCTCCGCAGGCTTGGGCCAGGAGGTGGCGGCGTTGTCGAAATAGAGGATCGGTTCTTTTTGCAAACCTTGCTGCATGGCTTCACTCCCTGCTTACAGGGGAACAACCTTTTCCCAACCGACCCGGTCCCGAAGGGCCGCTTCCGCGGCGAGCCGACGGTCTGCCGTCACCCGAAGGCAGACGCCGCAGTCCGAGCCGATATGACGGGGCACCGGGATCAGCTTATAGACGATCCCCTGTTCCATGAGAATCCTTTCCGCCTTCAGGGTGTGGCTGACAGACGGAAAGAGGAATATGATAAACGGCTGTGTTTCCCTCATGGGCGCACCAGCCGGGAAGCGCCGGCCATGGTCTCGACGATGTCATACATGTTGGAAATATGCCCCACGGCGATCTTTTCCTGAAGCGTAAAGTAGTTGACGCAGGTCCCGCAGACCAGGATGTTCACGCCCGCCTTGGCCAGTTGCCGCAGATCGTCCAGAACCGCCGAATCCTGTGCGGCGAGCTTGACCCCGGCATTGTAACAGACGATCACGTCGGGAAGCGGCTTCAGCTCCTGAAGGGCATGGATGAAGCTTCGGATGAGGACATCTCCCAGGACGTCGTCTCCCCTGCCCATGCGGTTGTCGGAAAGGACGACCGCAAACGAACCCCTGCCTTTTTCCGGGGAGGCCTTGCATGACGCCTCCGCGCCCGCGGTGAGAGGATCTGCAGACTCCCTGCCCCTTGCCCCTGTCAGAACGATCTCCAGGGTCCCTCCCCCTTTATCGGCAACGGAAAAGCCGCAGGCCGTTTTCTCGGCCAACCGCCGGATATTTTCCACGGCAGCTGCATTGTCCACGAGAACCGTCACTTCTTCGTTCTCCGCGATCGCCTTCTTTGCCAGAAGAACGGGCTGGGGACAGGCAAGCCCCCTGGCGTCTATCGTCTTGGCCATAGTGGTTTCCTCCTTCAGTCGATCTCTTTTCTCATGGTTAACCCGATGAACAGGCATGTCGCAAATCCAATGACCACGGCGGGTATCCCGTATGGCCCGACGCCTGCCGGAGAACTGGCCAGGCCGAAGTTATGAGCGATGCCGGCACCGAAGATCATGCCTACCACAAAGACGGCCGCGTCGCCATCTCCCTCGCCGGCAAGAAAGAGCTGGCGGCCGGGACATCCGCCGGCGAGGCAGAATGCCAGGCCCGACAGCGCCATTCCCGCGAAATTCCATACATGCATGGTGTGGGCGATGGGTTGGCCCTCAAATCCCGGCCTGAACTGTCCGAGGATAACGTTGACCACAGAGGCGGTAACGATAAGGGCAATGACTCCCGAAAGGAGATGCGTTTGTCGAAAGAGGAGGAAATCACGAACGGCGCCCAACGTGCAGAAGCGGCTCCGCTGGGCCAAAAATCCGATCACGAGGCCTGCGACAAGAGATATTGCCAGAGGCGCATGCATCGATCCAGGACCTTTCACGCTGTAGAAAAGGATTCCGCTCTTTGCCTCGCCGGTCATCTGGGGGAAGGCCAGCATGAGCAGCAGCAGCCCCATCATAAACAGGGGAAGCATCCATCCCACCGTATGGTGAGTGGGCCGGGTCCGTCCGAGGTTGTACCCTCCTTTCAACAAAAGGGTACCGATCCAGATACCGAAGATAAGGCCCAGCAGGCCAAGGATCGCGTTGCCGTCGCCGCCGGCAAGACGCAACGCCGCCCGCCAGGGGCATCCCAGAAACACCAGCGCCCCAATCATCGCAAAGGCACCCAGGACAAACCGGACGATCGGTGCGGAGCCCAAGCGGGAGCGGTATTCCTTGAACAGATACGCGGCAGTCATCGATCCGAGGACGAGCCCGATGATCTCCGGACGGATATACTGAACCATATCGGCCCGGTGCAGGCCGAGGGCGCCGGCGATGTCCCGCTCCATGCAGGCGACGCAGATTCCCATGTTGCCGGGATTTCCCCATTTCTGCAACAGCGGCGCTAAAATACCAATCGTTATTCCGACGCCGATGATGCCCCAACGACCTGCAGAGAAGTTTTTCATCCTGTTCATTCAATCCCCCCTTAGAGCGGTTTTGTTGGTAGTCCGACATTTGTCGGTAAACGCAGAGACGCGTCACAGGCCCCCCGATGGGATCCAGGTCTTGAAAAGTCGAAGCCCTTGATCACGCCGCCGCATGGGCGGCTGTTCGGCAGGGCGAGACCGCCGGCCGGTGAGGGCCGGGAATCGATCCTCCCCTGAGGAAGAAGATTTTCAATCCGCTTGAAATAGGCTGGGTTTATTGAATACCGATGGACCAATACCGCCTCCGGATGGCGTCATGCCGTGACTTCCACGACACGACCCTGGAGGAGTTAATCGGTCGGGCGGGAAGAGACGGCAGGACGACCTTTTCCTGAGGACCTCCCGGGTCCTCTGTCATCGCCTCATATGAGCGGGCTGAAGAATAACAACTCCGTCACCGACATTTTCATTCCTGTATCCTTTCCACACACTTGCGCGATGAACGTATAGGCAATCCCAAGGGCGTTGTCAACCAAAAAGTATTTCCGATAGCGACTCAGTTTGGCCGTGAAGATGCCTCAGAGAGCGCGATTTACAGGTTTTTCGGTCGAAAAAGATGTATGAGCGCCGACGAGGCAGATCTTTGCGGTCGAAATGAGTCACTACCCCTTGTCGAATTCTATTGACACAGGAATCCCTCTTGCCTATATTCAGCAGCCACAAAAAACAAGGTCGTTTCATGACAGAGGCGGGGGAGGATTTTTCATGGAATATGTTCGCAAGGTGGATTTCGGCGCCATCGACAAGAGCGGCGCCGATGAAAGGGTGCTCCAAATTCTGCTCGATCACACCTCGGGCGTCAAGACCTGCTCGATCGATTGCATCAAGACACCGGCAGGCGGGGGCTCACCCGCCGGTACGCACGTCCACGCCGTCGACCAGATCTTCTACATCCTCAGAGGCACGATGAGCATCGAGGTCGAGGATAAACGATACGACTGCCCTCCCGGCTCGCTCATCGTTTTTCCCGCCGGCGTTCGGCACCGGAACTGGAACGGCGGCAGCGAGCCGACCGTTCATCTGGCCTTCAATACCCCGCAGCCTGATCCGAACGTCCCGTTTGCCAAATCGGTCTAGGAATGCCTGTTTCGGAATCAAGGTTTTAACTCTTCATTTCCGGACGGTTATTGACACCCTGGAACGGATATGATAGGAGAAGGCCGTCACAAAGCGTCTCACCCTTGTTCGGCTAACCCTGTGCTTTTTTGGTATTCACTCTTTCCAGGAGGTAAATCCCATGTTAGTCAAAGACCGTATGACCCCCAATCCGACCACCGCAGCAGAGGACACCACCTTCGAAGAAGCCCTGCACATCATGAAGGAAAAGAAGATCCGCCGCCTGCCCATCATCACCAAGAGCGGCCGCCTGATCGGCATTGTCGTACAGAAGGACCTGTTTTCCGCCTCCCCGTCGACGGCAACGAGCCTAAGCGTCTTTGAGGTGCACTATCTGCTGTCCAAATTGAAGATGAAAGACGTGATGACCAAGCGGGTGGTCACCGTCGGCGATGACTGCCCCCTGGAAGAGGCGGCCCGCATCATGGTCGATTACAAGATCGGCTGCCTGCCCATCACCAATGAAGGAAAACTGCTGGGCATCATCACCGAGACCGATATCTTCAAGACCTTCGTGGAGATCATGGGCGGCCGTGCAAAGGGGCTGCGTCTGACCCTGGACGTCACCGAAAGGAAGGGTGAGCTGGCCGCCATTGCCACCGCCATCGCCAAGCTGAACGGCAACATCATCACCCTGGCCACCTTCAGCGGCAAGAACTGCACTGACCGCATCATCACCGTCAAGGTAACCGACGCCCCCAAAGAGGCGCTGTTAAAGGATCTGGAAGCCAGCGGGGTCAAGGTCCTCAACGCCATCGATATGGCCGAAGGAGGCTATGCCCCCACGATGATGAAGGCCCAGTCCCGTCCTTATTCGGAAGTTTGATGCTGGACGAGACGGTCTCTCGGGGGATATCAGGGTAGTTGTCCGCTTCACATAGCCCAAAAATAGACGAGTCCTTGGAGGACTCCAGAGGAAGGAGAAACAGGTATGCCGGGTGTTGAGGGAGGAATCGTATTCCCCGCGGAGCGATTGCGGAACTGGACCCAGGAGGTCCTGCAAAAAGTCGGGGTGAGCCGGGATGACGCGGAGCTGCTGACCGATTCGCTGATCGAGGCCAACCTCAGGGGCGTGGACACCCACGGCATCACCCGGATGCTCTGCGTTTACGTGGAGCGGATCCGCAAAGGGGTCATGAGCGCGAAGAGCCGCTTCGTCGTCGTGCGCGAGAAGGCCTCCACCGCTTTGATCGACTGCCACAACAGCATCGGCCAGGTGGGCGCGTCCCGCGCCATGGGAATGGCGATCGAGAAGGCCAGACAGACCGGCGTGGCCTTCACCGCCGTGTCCCACTCCAACCATTTCGGGGCGGCCGCCTACTGGGCCATGAAGGCCCTCCCGCACGGGATGATCGGCTTCAGCTCGACCAACGCCCCGGCCGCCGCGGCCCCCACTGGCGGCTGCACGGCGATGTTCGGCACCAATCCCTTCGCCATCGCCATCCCCGCGGATAGGGAACTGCCGATGGTCCTGGACCTGGCCACGACCGTCGTGGCCCGCGGCAGGATCGTTCTCCACGCCAAGCAGGATAAACCGCTGGCGCCGGGATGGGCATTCGACGAACACGGGGTTCCGACCACGGACCCGCATGCCGCCATGAAGGGGCTCCTCGCCCCGATCGGCGGATATAAAGGTTACGGCATCATGCTGGCTGTGGATATGCTCTGCGGCATCCTGGCCGGTTCGAATTACGGGACCCATTTCCCGGGCTTTCTGGCGGACAACATGACCGAGCCGACCGATGTCGGAAGCGTCTTTGCGGCAGTGAACGTGGAAAGTTTCATGGATATCAAGGAATTTACGGCCGCCGTGGACAAATCGCTTCAAGAGATCAAGGCATCGACCAGGGCGGAGGGGGTAAAGCGCATCTACATCCCCGGCGAGATCGAGTTCGAGATGAAGGCCGATCGGCTTGCCCACGGCATTCCGATTCCCGATCCGGTGGTCAAGGATTTTGTCGCCCTCGGGAAGGAGTTGGGCCTCCCCTTTCCTCAGGCCTAACGCCTGACAGGAATCGTCGCAACGACATCGGGCAGACAGACACAGGCAGGAGCAGTCATCATGGATCAGGAGAAAAGAAAGCGCACACGGGTCCCCGCCCGTTTCGACGTCACTATCAAACTCAGCGGGGATATCATACAGGCGAAGATCGTCAACATCAGCCTGACCGGAATCCTCTGCAGCTCCCATCGGCTTTTCCGGCAGAACGCCCCCTGTCAAGTGATCCTTTCCTTACGGGAGGACCTGAAGATCACGATCGAATCAAAGATCCTCAGGATCGGAAAAGAGGAAACCGCCATCAGTTTCACGGCAATGGACGAAGAAAGCTTCATTCACTTGAGGCGCGTGGTCCAGTACAATGCCGGTGATGCGGATCGCATCGAAAAGGAATTCAGTAAAAAGGCTTTTGACTCATAACCGAACCGTTCGATGAGCGGCTGCCATGCCCCGCCCCGGATCGAATCCACGCTGCAGGTATTCCTGTATCATTGCCGGCCATCTGCCGGACCTTACATTCCTCTGGTTGTGACCATTTGAACCTCCGCATCCATTTGAGCTAACACCATGGAACAAGAAGGATTTTCATTCTGGATTCAAGTTTCCGGGGGAAATGCCGATAAATGCATTATAGATTGGGTGTGTTGTATCCGGCCTTACGCAGGGGTGTCCCCTCCGCCAGGCCAGTCGTCTTTCAGGACGGATATATCATTCACGGATAACAAGGAAGGGATGACGATGGAGACAGCAGCAATGGAAACGACAGTGATGGATCAAGCGGTCAAGGCCGTCACGAACAGGGAAGGGAAGTACCTCACCTTTGCCCTGGCCGGGGAGGAATACGGTATCGGTATCCTCAAGGTCAAGGAGATCATCGGCCTGATGCCGATCACCACCGTTCCCCAGACGCCGGGTTACGTCAAGGGTGTCATCAATCTCCGGGGAAAGGTGATCCCTGTGGCCGATTTCCGACTGAAGTTCGGGATAGAGGCCATGGAATACAACGACCGGACCTGTATCATCGTGGTGGAGATCAAAAGCGCGGACCGGACGATCCTGATGGGGATCGTCGTGGATTCGGTCTCGGAAGTCCTCAATATCAAGGCCTCCGATATCGAAGACACCCCGAATTTCGGCAGCCAACTGAATACCGCCTTCATCCTCGGCATGGCCAAAACCAACGGCTCGGTGAAGATCCTCCTGGATATCGACCGGGTCTTCCGAGAAGAGGAAATGACCACTATCGCCCAGGCCTCATAAGAGTCTCCTGGGGAAAAAACCATATCCATCCTTCCGCCCGCCGTCGCGGACGTTACGACGGTCAGGGCGGATGGATGTTTCCAGACAGGAAAAAGTTGACTTCTCTCCGGCGGGAGTTCCTGCCGTCACATCACCCATCAGATCCTCCTCCCTATCTTTTCTGTATTCCCTGGAAAAAGCATTTCTGTAAGGGCTTTATCAACTAATACATTGAATATGTTACTGTTTCAGTTTTTTATCGAAAATCCATAGAAAATTATGATTATTCAATAAAATTATTTTATCTCCATAGTTTTACCTCGTCAACATACGTCCCTTAGAAATATAAACTATTGTATTTACATACTATTTTAAAAATATCGCCATTGGCACCGTTATTGCGTATTGCAGAATGTCTCTATGAAAAACCATTAACACAGATCCAGGATAAGGTTCATGGCATCGATACTCTATTTACCTGATTTAACCGCAGGTAGTCGCTTGAAAGAGCGTTTTCGTTCCCTGCTTGAGATAACGGTACCGGACAAGCAGGTTGAGATTTACAGCAAATTTGAACAGCTGTCCCAAGGACTTCGTGAAACAGGTTCGACGGTGAGGGTGGCGGTCCTGTTTATCGTAAACCAGACGGAACTCAGCCGGATCCTTTCGCTGGGGGACTTGCTGACGGATGTCAAGATTGTCCTTATCTTGGCGGATGACGACGCGGACACGATGGCAAAGGTACACAGGTTGCGGCCGCGGTACGTGACCTGGACGGACTGCGATATAGACGACCTCGCCACGGTTTTTAAAAGGATGATCGGTCTTTACGATATCAGGTGATGGGACGTGGGGCTATTGAAATGCAGCTTTTCTCTTTCCTGAACATTACGGCACGGTCCGCACGACAGCGGGATTGCAGCTCACGCCTGCATGAGACGGTACAGGATCTTGCCGAGCTGACCTCGGGGACCGAAGGGGAGTTTCTGGCCTTTGGCGAGAAGCTGCGGGATTTCTACTCCCGGACCAAGGAGGTGTCGAACCTGTCCGCCTCCATTACCGAGAAGATGATCGGTGCTGAAGTGACAGAGGCAATGGAAGGGCTGCAGGAGATCTTTGATCGCATCGGCCGGCTGGACGGACAGTCCGGTCGGGGCCGGGACGCCCTGACCTCGATCCTGGAGAGATTCGCGGGCGTCCGGAGACATCTTCAGGGCTTCGAGAAGACCGTCCGGAATCTCCATATCCTGTGCAACTTCATCAAGATCGAAAGCGCCCGTTCCGGCAGGAAGGACACCGGCTTCGAAACCCTTGCCGATGACGTGAGGAAGCTGGCGGAGAGGATCGAATCCCAGTCGGCCCTCCTTTTGGAACAGTCGGCCGCGCTCATGACCGTCATCGATCAGAACCTCGAAAAGATCAGGACCTTTGAGGACCGACAGCATCAGCAAGCAGGCCGCATCCTCCATGACGCGGTCGCCGATCTCAACGCCATGCGGGAGAAGCACCTCCGTTCGACGAATGCGCTCAAGACCCTTTCCCTGCGGTGGGAAGAGCTGAACCGGAATATCGGCAAAGTGGTCTCCTCCGTCCAGTTTCATGACATCACCCGACAGAGGATCGAACACGTCCGGGAAGCCCTGAGCGAACTGATCGAAGAGCTTCAGGCTTCGGACGGACAGAAAAACGGGAAAAGAGGAAAATCGATCGCCGGGGTCTGCACCGGGCGGATCGCCCATGTGGCCGACACCTGCGAGCTCCAGGCGGCCCAGCTCCGCCACGCCCGCGACGAGATGGTGTCGGCGGTCGTCACCCTTATCGAAAATACCCGGGATATCGTCCGTAATGTGAAAGAAATGACAAACGAAACAGGACAGCTCCTGGGTGTGAGCGGCATGGAGGGGCATTCCTTTTTTGCCGATCTGGAAGGAGGGCTTGTCTCCCTGATCTCCGCCGTATCCGATTATGTGAAGGTCAATCGTGAACTGTCGGCGGCCCTGTTCAAGGTGACCGAAACCGTGGAGGAGATGTCCTCGTTCGTCAGCGAAATAGAGAAGATCGGCTTCAGGATGAAGATGGTCGCCCTCAACGCCTCTGTTCACGCGGCCCATATCGGCGAAGAGGGGTTGGGGCTGGGGGTCCTTGCCGACGCCCTCCATCCCCTGTCGGTGGAGACCTCCTCGCAGATCGGCGCCATTGCCGGCGCCCTCAACACGATCATCGCCTCCTCCAGGCAGCTGTCGGAGGGCCTGAGCGGAGACGCGGCGGATCCCAAGGAGGACATCGAGCGGACCGCTGAACACCTGCAGGCAACGATGGCGCCGCTTCACAGTCTGGATGAAAGCAATCTCGCGATGCTGGCGCGCATAGATGAAATCGTCAGGGACCTTTCCGAGGATATCGACAGGACAACGACCGCCATCCACGTACATGAGCGGATCGATCAGGAGGTCGGCAGGGTGGATGCCGAACTGACCGAGATCGTGACGGAAATGTGCGCAGCCCTTCCCGAGAGAAATGCAGGAAGAGAAAGGGGCAGCATGGAGGCGCTCTCGGCGCGGTACACCATGGACAAGGAGAGAGAGATCCATGAGTCCATCACCTCGGGAACAGCGCCGGCAGCCCGCGGAGAGGAAGGAAATCGCGATCCATCGGGAAAAACATCCGCCGGTCAGGTCAAAGCGATCGGATCACGCGCAGCAGAATCGGAACAGATGACGACCGGCCCGACCGGACCGGAAAAGGCCGGCCAGGAAGAGCTCGGCGACAACGTGGAGCTGTTTTAACGCTCCCAAACAAAATGGAATGGATCCATCGGAAGGAAGAAAAATGGACGCAATCAAGGAAGAATCGATGCAGGGCTACACGCTGCGGCTGGAGGGAAATCTGGGCATCCAGCGCGCCTCGGAATTGAAAAAGGTTCTTCTGGAGGCGCTCTCGGGTGCGAATCACCTGATCCTGAATCTGGAAAAGGTGACCGGAGCGGATATCTCAGGTCTCCAGTTGCTCTGCGCGCTGCATCGAACCGCCCTGAGCGAGGGCAAGGGCCTTGCCGTGATCGGCGGCGCCGCCCCTTCGTTCAGACAGGTCGTCCGGGATGCGGGATTCGAGAGGGAGCGGGGGTGCCCGCTTGACCATAATCAATCGTGCTTGTGGAAGGCAGGTGTGTGATGGGCAAGGTCATTATGACGGTGGACGACTCCGCCAGCGTTCGCCAGATGGTCGCTTTTACATTGCGGGATGCGGGTTACGACGTGCTGGAGGCGTCGGACGGAAAAGACGCTCTCGGCAAGCTCAGCGGCAGGACCGTACAGATGGTGATCACGGACCTGAACATGCCCAACATGGACGGCATCAGCCTGATCCGGTCCCTGCGGGGTGAGGCGGCCTATAAATTCATACCGATTATCATGCTGACAACGGAATCCCAGGCGGAAAAGAAGCAGGAAGGGAAGGCGGCCGGGGCGACCGGCTGGATCGTGAAACCCTTTAACCCGGACCAGCTCCTGGCGGTGGTCAAAAAGGTGCTCGGATAATGGACAGACATCAGAAGGCATTCAGGGAAGAGGCATACGAACTCCTCGGCGAGCTGGAGACGGCATTGATGGAGCTGGAGGACAGGCCCGAGGACAGTGAGCTGATCGGCCGCGTCTTTCGGGCCATGCACACGATCAAGGGCTCGGGCTCCATGTTCGGCTTCGACGCGATCGCCTCCTTCACCCACGATGTGGAAACCGTCTTCGATCAGGTCCGCAACGGACGGATCCCCGTGACCCGGAACCTGATCGACCTGACCCTCTGCGCCCGCGATCACATCTATCGGCTCCTCGACGACGGGGCGACAGGCGGCGACACCGATGCCGAGGCGACCCGGATCGTCACCGGCTTCCGGCAGTTGTTGCCTGAGGCAAAGCACGACGACGGCAAGACCGAGGGGCTTTCCGGCAGCGGCTCCGAGGCAGCCGCGGCGACGACCGGAAAAGAGGCTGCCCTGGATAAGGACGCCGAAGAGGCCGCCACGTACCGGATCCGTTTCCGTCCGGCCCCGGAGATCTTCGCCTCGGGAAACAATCCGATCCTGATCCTCGACGAACTGCGCGGCCTGGGCCGTTGTCGCATCATCGCCCTTACGGACGCCATCCCCTATCTGGACGAGATCGATCCGGAGAGATGCTACACCTACTGGGACATCGTCCTTACCACCGATCGGGGCATCAACGCCATCCGGGATGTCTTCATCTTTGTCGATGACGCCGTCGAACTCAAGATCGAATCCATCGATACCGACGAGTCGGGCGACAAGAAGATCGGCGAGATCATGGTGGAGCGGGGCGATCTGACCGCCGAGGCCCTGGATAAGGTCCTGTCCTCACATAAAAGGATCGGGGAACAGCTCGTCGAGACAGGGCTCGTCCGGCCGGAAAAGGTACAGGCGGCCCTGGCGGAGCAGGAGCACGTCAAGGAGATCCGCAGGGAGAGGCAGAGCAGCGAGGCGGCGGCCAGCATCCGCGTCCCCGCCGAAAGGCTGGACACCCTGGTCAACCTGGTAGGCGAGCTGGTGACGGTGCAGTCGCGCCTCACCCAGACCGCGACCTGTTTCCGCGACAGCGACCTGCTTCTCATTGCCGAGGAGGTGGAGCGTCTGACGGCGGAGCTTCGGGACAACGCGATGAGCATCCGGATGCTCCCCATCGGCTCGACCTTCAGCAAGTTCAAGCGCCTCGTCCGTGACCTCTCCGGCGAGATGAAGAAAGAAATCGCCTTCGAGACCGAGGGGGCGGAGACGGAGCTCGACAAGACGGTCATCGAAAGGCTCAACGACCCGCTGGTCCACCTCATCCGCAACTGCGTCGATCACGGGATCGAACCCCCGGACACGCGCTCGGCAGCCGGAAAGCCGCGTCAGGGGACGATCCTGCTGACCGCCCTCCACGCCGGGGCCAATGTCCTGATCCGGATCGAAGACGACGGGGCTGGCATCGACCGGGAGGCGGTCCTCAAAAAGGCCGTCGAAAAGGGGCTCGTCGCACCGGACGCGACCCTTACGGACAAGGAGACGTTCGCCCTCATCTTCGCGCCCGGATTTTCCACCGCGGCCAAGGTGACCAGCGTCTCGGGCCGCGGCGTGGGCATGGATGTGGTGAAAAGGAGCATCGACGCCCTGCAGGGCTCGATCGAGATCGCGAGCCAAAAAGGCACGGGGACCACGATCACCCTCAAGATCCCGCTGACCCTGGCGATCATCGACGGCCTGCTGGTGAAGATCGGGGAGGCGCATTTCATCCTTCCCCTCTCGGCGGTGGACGAGTGCGTGGAGCTCACCCAAAAGGACATCGCCGATGCCCACGGCCAGGACCTGGCCAATGTCCGGGGGGAGCTCATCCCCTATATCCGTCTGCGCCGGCGCTTCGGGATCGCAGGAACGCCGCCCGAAATCCAGCAGATCGTGACGACCCGGATGGACGGCTCCCGGATCGGCCTGGTGGTGGACCAGGTGATCGGCGAGCATCAGACCGTGATCAAACCCCTGGGAAGGATGTACCGGGGGGTGGATGAGGTGTCAGGGGCGACAATCCTGGGCGACGGCAGGGTCGCCCTGATCATCGACCTGGGCAAGGTAACAGCAAAAGCGGAAAGGGAAGAGTCATCGATATACAAGGCAAGGAAACAAAATCCATAGACGATCGATCAATATAAGCAAGGAGGAGATTCATCGATCAAAAACAAGGAGGTTTGAGATGGTAAAGGACATGAAAATCGGAGTTCGTTTGGGGGTGGGATTCGGGATCATCTTGTTCCTGCTCATCGTTACCGGGATCGTCGGCTGGTGGGGCAGCAAGAGCCTCAACGACGAGACGATGGATATGCTCCATGGAAATGCACAGGTCGCGGAACATGCTGCCCGGGCTCGGGCCAATGTCCTGGGCATGAGGCGGTTCGAGAAGGACCTGTTCATCAACATCGCCTCCGCCGAAAAACAGGCCGAGTACCTCGCCAAGTGGAAGGAGCAGGTCCAGGCCGTGCAAAAGAGGGCCGATGACGCCCTCAAGGCGGCCACGGAGCCGAAGGACAAGGAGATGCTCAAGGGGCTCAAGGAAAACTGTGCCCTGTACGAAGCGGGGTTCATGAAGGTCGTTTCCGCGATCCAGGCGGGGAAGGTCAAGACGACCCAGGAGGCGAACACCGCCATCGGTGAGGTCAAGGACGAAACTCACAAGATGGAGAACCTCGCCAAGGACCTGGCCGACATGGCCAACAAACGGATGGAGGAAGAGGAGGTCTATCAGGGCGCGCTCTTCAAAAAGACGATCATCATCGTCCTGTCGATCCTGCTGGTTGCGATCATCCTCACGATCGGGGTCGCCATCTACATCACCCGGACGATCACCCAGCCGCTGGGGGTCGCGATGGGCGTTTCCAACAAGCTCGCCGACGGGGACTTGACTGTCGCCATCGATGCAAGCGCAAAGGACGAAACAGGACAGCTTCTTGCCGCGATGAAGAACATGGTGGAGAAGATCAGGATGGTCGTAGGCGAGGTGAAGTCTGCCGCGGACAACGTGGCCTCCGGGAGCCAGGAGCTGAGCTCGACGGCCGAGCAGATGTCCCAGGGCGCGACGGAGCAGGCGGCGGCGGCGGAAGAGGCCTCCTCGTCCATGGAGGAGATGTCGTCCAATATACGGCAGAACGCTGACAACGCCCAGCAGACCGAGAAGATGGCCCTGAAGGCTGCGGGAGACGCCAAGGAGGGCGGAAACGCGGTGACGGAAACGGTCCATGCGATGAAGGAGATCGCGGGGAAGATCATGATCATCGAGGAGATCGCCCGCCAGACGAACCTCCTGGCCCTCAACGCCGCGATCGAGGCGGCCCGTGCGGGCGAACATGGGAAGGGCTTTGCCGTGGTGGCCTCCGAGGTGAGAAAGCTCGCCGAACGGAGCCAGACGGCGGCGGCGGAGATCAGCAAGCTCTCCGCGAGCAGCGTCGAGGTGGCGACAAAGGCAGGGGAGATGTTGACCAAGATCGTTCCCGACATCCAGAAGACCGCAGAGCTCGTCCAGGAGATCAACGCGGCCAGCAACGAGCAGAACACCGGCGCCGAGCAGATCAACAAGGCGATCCAGCAGCTCGACCAGGTGATCCAGCAGAACGCCAGCGCCTCGGAGGAGATGGCCTCGACATCGGAGGAGCTCGCCTCCCAGGCCGAGCAGCTCCAGAGTTCGATCGCCTTCTTTAAGATCGGGGACAGCGGCAGGACCGTGCGGAAGGTCGCGGCGCACAAGGCGGTCAACGTGGCCCATATCGCCCATGAAACGCCGAAGAAGCAGATCGAGGCAAAGGGTGGTGGTGTGGCTATCGAGATGGGGGGCCAGGAGCGCGACAAGCAGGATGCGGAATTCGAGAAATATTAAGCAAGGAGGTTGGTCATGAGCGTACCAGGAATCACGGAGACGACCCAGTACCTGACCTTCAAGCTCGATGAGGAGATCTTTGCGCTTGATATCTCGAAGGTCAAGGAAGTGCTGGATTTTACGGAAATCACCAAGATACCCAAGACGCCCGAGTTCATGAAGGGGGTGATCAACCTCCGGGGCGGGGTGGTGCCGGTCGTCGACATGCGGCTGAAATTCGGAATGTCGGAGACGGCCAAGACGGTCAACACCTGCATCATCATCGTCGAGGTGACGATCGAAGGGGAAACGACAGTGCTCGGGGCGCTGGTCGATTCGGTTCAGGAGGTGATGGATCTCGAACCGGGACAGATCGAGCCCGCGCCGAGGATAGGAACGCGGCTCAGGACGGAGTTCATCCGGGGAATGGGGAAGCGGGACAACCACTTCATCATGATCCTCGATATCGACAAGGTGTTTTCGGCGGATGAATTGGCGGCCGTCGAGAACGCCGGGGCATCCGCCCCGGAAGAGGAAAGCCGACCTTAGCCGTCACATAGGGTGCCGGGTGGCGCACCCCCGCCCGGCACCCGCTTTGTACGAAAGGCCGCTGCAGAAAAGAGGCGGCGACGAATGGTCCATGATATGGCTTTGCAAGCACAACAGACGAACCGCATGTGCAACGACGATCCACGGGAAAACCTGTCCCAGAGGGATTTTCTGCGCCTGAGCAGGTTCATCCATGAAGAATGCGGGATCAAGATGCCGGAGAGCAAGAAGGTGATGCTCGAGGCGCGCTTTCAGAAGCGGCTGCGTATCCTCGGGATGAAAACGTTCGACGACTACTGCAATTATCTGTTCAGCGACGAGGGGATGGAACGCGAACTGCATCACATGATCGATGTGGTGACGACCAACAAGACCGATTTTTTTCGCGAACCTTCCCATTTCGACTATCTTTTCAAGAAGATACTGCCTGAGATCGCCGCAAAAAAGGAAAATGGGGCAGGAAGGAAGATCACGATCTGGAGCGCGGGCTGCTCGACGGGCGAGGAGCCCTATACCCTTGCCATGGTGACAAACGAGTTCGCGGAGAGATATCCCGAACGAGGCTTCGCCTGGTCGATCCTCGCCACCGACATATCGACAAAGGTGCTGGAAAAGGCGCGACAGGCGATCTTCGACAGCGAACGGGTGACCCCCATCCCGGACCCCATGAAGAAGAAATACCTCCTGAGGAGCAAGGACCCGAACAAGGGGCTGTGTCGGATCGTCCCGGAATTGCGTAAAACGGTATGGTTCCGCCGGCTGAATTTCATGGACGAGGATTTCGGCATGGAAGAGAGGATCGATGTCATCTTCTGCCGGAACGTCATCATCTACTTCGACCGGCCGACCCAGACGAGGCTTCTCAACAAGTTCTGCAGTCAGCTTGTCCCGGGCGGCTACCTCTTTCTGGGACATTCTGAGACACTGCACGGCCTGGATGTGCCCCTGGTGCAGATCATGCCCACCATCTACAGGAAGCCCCTATGATCCCTTTTGAAACGAAAGTCCCGTTGTTCTATCTGAAGCCCGCCGAAATCCACATGACGGACCGTCCGTCGATCGTCAAGACGGTGCTGGGTTCCTGCGTCTCGGTCACACTGTTCAACCGCCGCCTGAAGGTGGGCGCGATCTGCCACGGGATGCTTCCGCACTGCAAGCAAAAGCCGGAGTGCAAAGACGGCGGATGCGCCGAGTGCTTCAAGTACGTCGAGTGCTCCATCAGGCATATGCTTGATCGCTTCAGGTCTTCAGGAATCGCCGATCGGGAGATCGAAGTGAAACTGTTCGGCGGGGCCGATATGTTCGCAACAGAGACAGGGGAACGAGAAACGATAGGGGCACAGAACACCAAGACGGCCCTCAGGATCATCGAAAAGGAGCGCCTGGTCCTCAGTAAGTCGGACACGGGGGGAAGTCAGGGGCGGAGGCTCTTTTTCTTCACCCATACAGGGGAGGTCTTTCTGAAGCGCCTGGGAGGAGAAAAGGAACTGACCGCCGATGTCCTGAAGGCGGAAAACCAGATGCGTATCGCGGCCCGGGAAAAGGCCCGCCAAGGCCGATCCGACTACGACTCACGGATGAGCTGGAGCTCGGTACACCCATTGAGATTGCGGACCGCCGCCGGGATCCGCGGTGCCTGGTAGACCGTCGCGCTGCAGGGGGGGCCTTGTAGCGAAGGCTTTGACAGTGGAGATGAACATCTCCTTGAGGCAACAGATACGGTATGAATAGCAAAATCCAAGTGCTGATCGTCGACGATTCCGCCGTGGTGCGGCAGACCCTGGCGGAGATCCTCACCTCGGATACCCGGATCGAGGTGATGGCCATGGCCGCCGATCCTTACATCGCCGCGGAAAAGATCCGGCAGAAAACCCCCGACGTCATCACCCTGGACGTGGAGATGCCCCGGATGGACGGCATCACCTTCCTCCAGAAGATCATGAGCCAGCACCCGATCCCGGTGGTGATCTGTTCGAGCCTCGCGGAGGCGGGCTCCGGCACCGCCCTCAAGGCCCTGGAATACGGCGCGGTCGACATCATCCAGAAACCGCGTTTGGGGACGAAACAGTTTTTGGAGGAATCGAGGATCCGCATCTGCGACGCCGTCCTGGGCGCCGCCATGGCCCGCCCCCGGCGCATCAGCAAGATCCATGACGCGGCGCCGAAGCTCACCGCCGACGCGATCATGGCGGCCCCGCGCGCGAGCGCCATGGTGGAGACGACGGAGAAGGTCGTGGTCGTGGGCGCCTCCACGGGCGGCACAGAGGCGATCCAGGTCTTCCTGACCGCCCTTCCGTCCGATACCCCCGGCATCGTCATCGTCCAGCACATGCCGGAGCATTTCACCAAGTCATTTGCCGCAAGGCTCAACGATCTGTGCCGCGTCACCGTCAAGGAGGCGGAAAACAACGATACGGTCATCCGCGGCCGGGCGCTGATCGCGCCCGGCAATTTCCATACCCTCCTGAAGAGGAGCGGCGCCCGCTATTATGTCGAGGTGCGGGAAGGGCCGCTCGTCTCCCGCCACCGCCCCTCCGTGGATGTCCTGTTCCGCTCCACCGCTCGCTACGCGGGAAAGAACGCCGTGGGGGTGATCATGACGGGGATGGGCGATGACGGGGCCCGGGGCATGGAGGAGATGAAGGGGATGGGGGCATACACCATCGCCCAGGACGAGGCATCGTGCGTCGTGTTCGGCATGCCGAATGAGGCGATCAAGCGGGGGACCGTCGATAAGGTTCTTCCCTTGGAGCACATCGCCGCGACGGTCCTGAGGCAGTGTGAAAGATAACAGCGTCCGTAAAAGACAAGCGCATTGCAGCGGCCTTTGCGGACCCAAGATATACAAGGAGGAAATGTATCATGAGAAATAGGAATGTGTCATTGACGGGAAAGATCATCGGTCTGATCATCATGACCGTCCTGATCGTCGGCGGAGTCACCTTCGGGTCCGCATTCTACTTCCTTTCCAAAGGATACGACGAACAGGCCGAAAAAGAGATCGCCATGACCTCCCAGATGATCCAGGTCAATTTCAACGACCTGAAGGAAAAGGTGAAGGGGTCGGCGGCGTCATTCGCCGGCAGGCCCGACGTTGTAGCGGCAATTGAAAAGAAGGACACGGCCTATCTGCAGAACCTCAGCAAGGCTCTCATGGCCAACGAGGGATTTGGATTTGTGACCATCGCCGACAAGGACGGAAATGTGATCGCCCGCGGCCACTCGGATAAGACAGGCGACAGCGTCTCCGGCCAGCTCAATGTGAAAAAGGCCCAAGCCGGCGAGGTTTTCGTGGGCATCGAGTCCGGGACCGTTGTGAAGCTCTCCCTGCGTGCGGGGGCGCCCGTGAAGGCCGATGGCCGCATCATCGGAACCGTGACCCCGGGCATCGACCTGCCGAAGGAGAACCTCTTTGTCGACAACATCAAAAAGAGCTTCGGCGTGGAGTGCACGATCTTCGATCAGGACATGCGTGTTTCGACGACCCTGCAGAGGGACGGCAAGAGGATCATCGGGACGAAGATGGACAACCCCCGGGTGATCGAAACGGTCCTCAAGAACGGCCAGACCTTCCTCAACAGAAACAAGATTCAGGGCATTGACTATGATACGGCTTACTGGCCGATCATCGGACCCGAGGGAAAGCCGGCCGGCATGTTCTTCATCGGAAGAGACAGGTCCGCCATCATCCACTCACTGAAAAGCCTTGTCTGGGCGATCCTGATCTCGGTCCTTAGCGTCGGCCTGCTGATGGCGATCGTGGGCTGGTACCTCGCCCGTTCGACCGTGCGGCCCATCTTCAGGACCGCCGACTTCCTGAACCAGACCGCCCAAGAGGTAACCTCGGCGGCGAATCAGGTCTCCTCTGCCAGCCAGTCCCTTGCCGAGGGCGCGTCCGAACAGGCGTCATCCCTGGAGGAGACCTCCTCTTCGCTGGAGGAGATGGCCTCGATGACCAAACAAAACGCCGATAACGCCAACCAGGCCAAGGCGATGATGCAGGAGACGACGGAGATCGTCAAGAAGGTCGACCGGCAGATGAACGAGATGGCCGGGGCGATCACGGAGATTACAAGGACCAGCGAAGAGACGGGAAAGATCATCAAGACGATCGACGAGATCGCCTTCCAGACGAACCTCCTGGCCTTGAACGCCGCGGTGGAGGCCGCCCGGGCGGGCGAGGCGGGGGCGGGATTCGCCGTCGTGGCGGACGAGGTCCGGAACCTCGCCCTCAGGGCGGCGGAGGCGGCCCGGAACACCAACAGCCTTATCGACAACACGATCAAGGCGGTCAAGCAGGGCAATGAACTGACCCAGGCGACCCGGGAGGCCTTCCAGGAAAACGTCACCAACGCCGCCAAGGTCGGGCAGCTCATCGACGAGATCGCCGCGGCTTCTCAGGAGCAGGCCCAGGGGATCGAGCAGGTCAACAAGGCCGTTTCGGAGATGGACAAGGTCACGCAGCAAACAGCCGCCAATGCAGAAGAGTCCGCCTCGGCCTCGGAGGAGCTCAATGCCCAGGCAGAGCAGATGAAAGGCTATGTGGGCGATCTGGTGTCCGTCATCGGCGGGAGGAGCACTCCAAAGGTGGAAGATCCCGGCGGGTACGACAGGGTCAAAAACAAGGCTGTGCTCCCGAAAGGCAGCTCAGGCCCGGACCGGAAGGTACGGGGCGGTGAAAAACCGCTGCTGCAGATCCCGCAGCGACGCCGGCCGGATCAGGTCATCCCCATGGACGACGGAGATTTCAAAGACTTCTGAACAGAGCAGGAAAGCGAAGAGGAGGCGCCAAGCGCCCCCTCTTCGCTTTGTTGATCAAAAGGGGCACACCCCGCCGCTGGCGGGGGATATCCCCCAAGCAAAGACGATCGCCGGCCCATTAGCTCTTCCGGCTTGTCTTGGCGGTAAACAGAGAAATGGTCTGCTTTACCTTGGCGCTCTTGCATTTCGGACAGGAGGCCCTGGCCTTGCCGTGTTCGGAAATGCTTTGAATGACTGTGAATTTCTTTTTACAGTTCTGGCATTGATATTCGTAAGTCGGCATGTTCCTCCCCCTTTCTCCGACATTCGCTGACAGATCCAATAAACCATTAAGACCTGTCATTCATTGTAGCCAATCGATACCCATTGTCAAGAGAGGATATGGGGATCGGCGAATACCCTTGACACCTTACCCCATCCCCGCTACACTCGCATCGCAAAAAAAGCGCGCCTCGGGGGATGTGCCCTGAAGGGATTCAAAAAGGAGTGACCCATGCCTGAAGCAGATATCTCAAAGGTCGAGAAGAATTTTTACATCGATGTGCCCCAGAGAAGCGAGGCCTTTTTCCTGAAAGGATCGAACGCCTATGATTGGGGGATGAAGAACCGGCTTGCCCGCATTTTCGATTCCGCATCCGGAAAAACCGTGATGCTTGCCTTTGACCACGGGTATTTCCAGGGCCCCACCACGGGCCTGGAACGGCCGGACATCACGATCCTTCCGCTCGCCCCCCATGCCGACGCGCTCATGCTCACCCGGGGAATCCTGCGCTCGGTGATCCCCCCTTCCCTCAACAGGGCGACGGTGCTGCGCGCCAGCGGCGGCCCGAGCATCCTCAAGGAGCTGTCCAACGAGCATATCGCCATGGACATGGACGACGCGGTCCGCCTGAACGCCTGCGCGGTCGCGACCCAGGTGTTTATCGGCGGCGAGTTCGAGACCCAGTCGGTGATCAACCTGACCCGGCTCGTGGATATGGGAAACCGGGTCGGCATGCCGGTCTTGGGCGTCACCGCGGTCGGCAGCGACATGGTCCGCGACGCCAAATACATCCGGCTCGCCACGCGCATCTGCGCCGAGTTGGGCGCCGCGTTCGTCAAGACCTACTTCGTCCCCGGCTTCGAGACGGTCACCTCCGGATGTCCTGTCCCCATCGTCATCGCCGGTGGCAAGAAACTGCCTGAACGCGACGCCCTGAAGATGGCCTACGAGGCGATCGACCAGGGCGCGGCCGGCGTAGACATGGGAAGGAACATCTTCCAGTCCGAGGCGCCCGTCGCCATGATCCAGGCCGTCCGCAAGGTCGTTCATGAGCGTACGAAGCCGGAGACGGCCTATGAAATGTTCCTCGATCTCAAAAACAGACGAAAGTAACATTTTTCCTCAAGAGACACCCTTTTTATGAACAACGCCTGGACTGAAGCCGAAGCGAACGGTTTTGTCGAAACGAACGGCGCAACGTGGGGGAAGGACCTCTCGCTCCTGGCATACGCGACCCGCCTGGTGGGGAGCGAGCCGGACTTGGCCATGCACGGGGGCGGCAACACCTCCCTCAAAGGCAGGCTCAAGACCCTTGCCGGCGATGAGGTGGATGCGCTTTTCGTCAAGGCCTCGGGGATCTCCCTGGAGGCGATCACGCCCGCGGGATTCGTCTGTCTCGATCATGCGTATCTCAAGAAACTGCGCTCCCTCTCGTCCCTGAGCGACGAAGCCATGGCCGGCGAGTTCCGCACACGAATGCTCAGGCCGTCCGAGGCCCTGCCGTCCATCGAGACCCTGATGCACGCCTTCCTTCCCGAGAGGGCCATTGTGCACACCCATCCGACCGCGATCCTGGCGCTTGCCGCCCGGGTCGGGGGGGAAGAGACCCTCATGGCCGCGTTGGGCGACGCGGTCGCGGTGGTGCCGTACACCAATTCGGGCCTGGCCCTGGGCCGGGCCATCGCGGACGCACGCGACAGGGGAAAGGCGCTGCAGGCGATCGTAGTCCTGCATCATGGCCTGATCACCTGGGGAGACACCCCGAGACAGGCGTACGATTGCACGATCGAGGTGGTGAGCAGGGCTGAACAATACCTGAGGACGTCCCGGCGACATGCCCCTGCAGCGGCTGCAAAGACCTCGCTGGAAACCGCCCACAAGCGCTATTCCCGGATCGCACCGCTCCTCAGGGGCCTGCTCTCGCCGGCGTCCGCCGACCCGGACCGTCCCCATGAAAAAATCACCCTCACCCCTCTCATCTCGGAAGACATCCTCGAGTTTCTCGACGCCCCCCAGGCCTGGGAGCTTGCCTGCACCCCGCCCTTGACACCGGATTATCTTGTCCGCACAAAAGCCTTTCCTCTGTTCATCGAAAAGCCGGACTACGACGATCCAATGGCTCTCGGTCGCCGCCTCGCCTCGCAGATCGATGCGTTCCGCGCCCGGTATGAAGACTACATGAAAAGATACGCGGCGCGCCTTTCGGACTTCACCCCCGACGGCTTTGACCTGATGCCCAAGGTCGTCCTGCTGCCGGGCATGGGTGCCGTATGCGCGGGGCCGGATCCGGCCATGGCGCGTGTTTGCCGCGACATTACCCGGCAGGCCCTTTTTGCCAAGCGGACGATCCTGGAAACAGGCGGGACTTATCTGGGCCTCACGGAAGACCATCTGTTCGACATGGAGTTCAGGGCGTTTCAGAGGGCAAAGGTGGCGGACAAGGATCCGCTGCCGCTCCGGGGAAGCACGGCCCTCGTCACCGGCGCGGCCGGAGCGATCGGATCGGGGATCTGCGATGCACTGCTCAGACAAGGGTGCAATGTCGCGGTGACCGACCTTCCCGGAGAGCCGCTGGAGTCGATGGCGCAGAGGCTCAAAGACGTTTACGGCGACCGGGTGCTCGGTGCGGCGCTTGACGTGACGAAAAGCGAATCGGTGGCAGAGGCGTTTGCGAAAACCGCTGCCGCCTTCGGCGGACTCGATCTGTTGGTCATCAACGCCGGCCTGGCGCATGTATCCGGGCTCACGGAGATGGACCTCGCTGCGTTCAGAAAACTGGAGCAGGTCAATATCGAAGGGACCCTTCTTTTGCTGGCCGAGGCGGGAAAGCTCTTCCGTCTGCAGCAGATCGGCGGAGACATCGTCCTTGTTTCGACAAAGAACGTATTTGCGCCCGGCGCGAAATTCGGCGCCTACAGCGCGACCAAGGCGGCGGCCCATCAGCTGTGCCGCGTCGCCAGCATCGAGTTTGCGGAGATCCGCGTGCGCGTAAACATGGTCGCACCCGATGCGGTGTTTTCCCACGGGGAAAAGAGATCCGGCCTCTGGGCGCAGGTGGGTCCGGACCGGATGAAGGCCCGCGGCCTGGACGAGCAGGGGCTCGAAGAATACTACCGCCAAAGAAACCTGCTCAAGGCGCGGATTACGGCGGAACATGTCGCCGAGGCGGTCCTTTTTTTCGCGACCCGCCGGACGCCGACGACCGGCGCGACCCTCCCGGTCGACGGCGGTCTGCCGGACGCGACGCCGCGCTAGCCGCCTGCAGGCAAAGCCTCCCGCCTTTGCAGAGAATCGCCCGCCGCGGCGGCGCCGGTGTCAGGAATCGGCCTGATTCTCCTTGTCGTCGGGCGGGGACTTGACGATGACCGCCCTGAGGGGCTGGGTCTGGCTCAGGTTAGTCGTGGCGTGATAGACCCCGGCGGGGACGAAGGCGACCGAACCGGGTCCGATCTCGATCCTGTCCTCCTGTGTCTCCGAGACCCCCCTGCCCTCCAGGACAAAGATCACCTCTTCCTGTTTTGGGTGGACATGGAGCTTATGGCTGAATCCCGGCTGGTACTCGGTGATCTTGAACCGGATATGCTCGGATCCCATGCACTCGGGACCGACCAGATCCTTGGTCAAACCCCAGGCCACCTGTCGAAAGGGGACCTCATCGGCCAACACGGCCTTGCGCTTTTTCATCGGCTTCTCCTCATGGGTGTTGCAAAACGTCACAAGACCGTCACAGCCACAGGGCGCCCGCGTCGGCGCTGCCGACCGTCCTGCGGTATGCCGCCAGCAGCCCCGGCGCCGGGTGGTCGGGCTTCTTGACCCCTGCCTCGCGACGCCGCCGCAATTCGTCGTCCGAAATGAGCAGCTGCAGGCGCCCTTCGGGAACGTCGATCTCGATCAGGTCGCCGTCACGGACATAGGCGATCGGCCCGTTGTCCCACGCCTCGGGGCAGACATGGCCGACGCAGGGTCCGCGGGTGGCGCCGGAAAAGCGCCCGTCGGTGACCATCGCCACCGAGGTGTGCAGGCCCATCCCGACCAGCATCGCCGCCGGAATGGAGAGTTCCCGCATACCGGGGCCTCCTTTCGGCCCTTCATAGCGGATCACCAGCACCGACCCGGGCTTGACGTCGCGATTGAGCAGATATTCTCGGACCTCTTCCTCGCTGTCGAACACGACCGCCTCGCCGCGATGGCGGAGCATGCCCGGTTCGACGCCGGTCTTTTTCACCACCGCGCCGTTGGGGGCGAGATTGCCGCTCAGAACCGCGAAACACCCTCCCGTCTCCAGGGGATTGTCCGCGGTCCGGATGACCTGTCCGTCGGGCGCGGGCAGTCCTTCCAGATATTCCGCCAGCCGCCCCCCCATGGGAAGCTCGACGTCGAGATGCAGGTGCCCCCGGATCGCCCCCAGCAAGGCCCGAACTCCGCCCGCCTCGTCAAGGTCAGTGAGATTGAATCCGGATGAGGGCTTGTACTTGCCCACCACGGGGACGGAGGCCTGGATCTTCCCGAATCCCTCCAGGGTCATTCCCATCTCCATGAGCGACGCGCAGGCCATCAGGTGGAGCACGGCGTTGGTCGAGCCTCCGGAGGCGGAGACGTACCGGATGCCGTTCTCGAGGTTCCGCGGCGTCAGATACTCCCGGAAGGGACGCCTTTGCCGCGTGAGTTCCACGATGCGCTCCCCCACGTCGCGGGCCTGGCGGACCTTGGCGGCGTCGAAGGCCAGCATGGTCGCGGAACCGAAAGGCGTGAGCCCCGTGGCCTCCAGGAAACACCCCATGGTGTTGGCCGTCCCCATCATCGAGCAGGTCCCGGAAGTCGCGCAAAACCGCTCCTGCCAGGCGAGAAAGGTCTCCTGATCGATCTTCCCGTCGTTGCGCCGGCCGATCGCCTCCTTGAGGTCGGGGGTCGTGACCACCTTTCCGTCGATCCGGCAGGGCATCATCGCCCCGGCGGTCAGAAAGAGCGTCGGGAGGTTCATCCGGATGGCGGCCATGAGCATCCCGGGGAGGATCTTGTCGCACGAGCCGAGCATCACGACCCCCTCGAATCCGTGCGCCCCGACCATCGCCTCGATGGAGGCGGCGATCAGATCCCGCTGGGGAAGGATGTAATGCATCCCCGGCCCCTGGGCCATTCCGTCGCAGGGCGCCGGCACGTTGAACTCTCCGGGGCAGCCGCCCGCCGCCCAGATCCCTTCCTTCACCCGCTGGGCCAGCTCCCGGAGCGGCTGGTGTCCGGGATTGACGTCCGTCCATGAATTCACCACCGCGATCTGCGGCTTTGCAAGATCCGTTCTCCGATATCCCACGGAGTGCATCAGGCCCCGGTAATAGGCCTCGGTCATGTCTTCGGGCTCTCCTCGATGGGGGTTCATTTCGCCCCCTTGCCCTTTCGGAACTCCGTACCGAGCAGCTTCTCGAAGACGCGGATCAACCCGCCCTTGCTCAAGTCGCCGTACCCCTCGGCCATGGCCATCTGAAAGGTCACGGCCGTGGCGTTCACCACCGGCAGGGGAATGCCCTTATGGGCGGAGATCTCGGCCGCGCTGATCATGTCCTTGTAAGCGCTCTTCACCGGATACCCCTCGTCAAACCGGTTCTCCAGCGTGAGAGGAACGAAGAAATCCGCGGCGAAGCTCCGTCCCGTCCCGGTGGTGACGACCTGGGCGACCTTTTCCGGATCGAGCCCCAGCTTGACCGCCATGGGAAGCACCTCGGCCAGGCCCGCGCAGCTGATGTTGAACAGGAGCTGGTTGATCAGCTTGGTCAGTTGCCCGCTGCCGACCGCCCCCATATAGACGATCTGGTTGCCGATCGCATCGAACGCGGGCCGCAGTTTGGCAAAAAGCCCTTCCTCGCCGCCGAACATCACCGTGAGCTTCCCCTCTTTGGCCCGCGCCCCCATCCCGGAAACCGGCGCGTCCGCGAAAAGGACCCCCTTCTCCTTCAGTTTGCGGTGGATCTCCAGGGTGGGGATGTAACTGATCGTGCTGAGGTCAATGAGGACGAGGCCCTGTTTGGCCCCCTTGGCCACCCCGCTTTCCCCGAAAACGACCTTTTCCACGACCTCCGTATCGGGAAGGCTCATGAAGAGCCAGTCGACCTCGGCGGCCAGATCGGCCGGCGATTTGGCCGCCGCAGCCCCCTGTCCGACGAGGAACTGGACCGCCGTAGGATTGACATCGTATACCCGCAGGGGAAATCCGGCCTTCATCATGTTCAGCGCCATCCATTTCCCCATGGTCCCCAAGCCGATAAAACCTATCTTTTCTGCCATACGTTGACTTCCTTTCCCGTTAAAGCAGCCGCCGAACTCCGTTGCCGGCGGCTTGTGCCTGTGAGTTCAGCGGCGTTTAGAGGCCCAGGATCCTCGCCGGATTGTCGGCAACCATGGTCCGGACGTCCTTGGCCGAAATCCCGCTCTTGAGGGCCTCCTTGATATAGATCCCCATCTGCTGGGCCGCCGGCGGATTGAGCCACTGGCCCGCGTCCGTGGACATGATGCAATGGGCGGCCCCCACCGCCTTGATCACGTCGAAAAGAGCGGGGATCGGAAGCGGATGGGACACCTGCCGGGTGACGTCGTTCCATGTGTGCTCCAGGTAAGTGGCCCCGAGATCGAGGATCTCCTTCATGTCATCGACGCTGTAATGGACAAAGGTCGCGGCCGGATGGGTGACGAGGATCTTCTTCACCCCCTTTTTTGCCGCCTCGCGGACGGCGATCTTCGCCTCCTCCTTGGTGACATGACCGGTGGCGAAGATGGCGCCGCCCTCCCTGATGAGCTCGAAGATCTCGTAAAGCTCCTTCTTGAGCGAGCCGTCCTTGTTGATCAGGGTCAGCCCCTGGACGTCGTCTCCGATCTCGGTGGCGAGGTTGGCCACATGGTCCTTGTTCTTGACGAAATAATCCGCGTGCACCGTCGGCATCCAGACCTGCTTGGCCCCCATCTTGAGGGCCATCTTGACCGCATGCTTGTTCAATCCGCCGTTGGTGAGATTGAGCGCGATGCCTCCGAAGACGGGAAACTCCGCGGTATCGCTTGCCAGGCGCGCGCGGCCCGCCGTCTCGAAGTAGTGATTTTTCACCAGGATCGCCCTCATGCCGTTTTCCTTCGCGGACAGGGCCAGCTCCACGTCGTTGAGCAGTCGCGGATAGACATCGGGGGCCGAGTGGATATGGATGTCGATGGACCCTTCCAGCAATGCCAGCACCTCTTTTTCAAACCTGAATTTCATAATCGTTCTCCCTCTCGGTTGTCTCATTCAAAAATTATCATGACCTTCAAGGCACGGTCCTTCTCGAACTCGGATATCCGCATCGCCTCGTGGATTTTCTCCAGCGGGAAGCGGTGCGTGATGACGGGCTTGAGGTCGACGCGCTCCTGCCCCAGGAGCATCAAGGCCCTCTCCAGGGCGTCGAAGGGGATTCCCCGCGAGCCGATCATGGTCATCTCCTTTTCCTTGAAGGTGGTCACGGGAAATTCCGCGCGGTTCTCGGCATTGGTGCCCATGATGACGATCGTGCCCCTGGGCCTGGTCAGTTCGACCGCCTGAAAGACCGTCCCGGCGGCGCTCGAACCGACCGTCTCGACCACCACGTCAGCCCCCCTGTCGCCGGTGGCCTCGTAAACCACCTTCCGCAGGTCCTCCTCGGCAACGCAGACCGCCCGGTCGGCGCCCATCTCTTCGGCGATCTTCAGGCGGTTTTTCATCACATCGGCGATGATGATGTAAACCCCGGCAGCCCGGGCGCACGCCAGGACGTCCATGCCCACCGGGCCTGCGCCGAGGATGACCACCACGTCCCCCGCGCCGGCCCGCGCCTTGAGCCGGATCGCGTTGTATCCCACGGCCAGGGTCTCGGCAATGGCGCCGATTTCGAAATCGATGTTCTCCGGAAGCTGCAGGAGATTGCGCGCCGGCGCCTTCATGTACTGGGCCATCCCGCCGTCGATGCTCAGCCCGATCGACCTGCCGGACTGGCAGTGGTTCAGATGGCCATGGCGACAGGCCCAGCACCGGCCGCACTGGATCTCCATGGTGGAGGTCACCCGCATCCCCGGGGCGATCTTTTCGACGTTCCTGCCGACCGCGCGCACGACGCCCGAGAACTCATGCCCTAAAATGCGCGGATAGGTGATCCGCGGATGGCCGCCGTGGTAAGCCAGGACATCCGTCCCGCAGATCCCGCAAGCCTTCACCTCGATGAGCGCTTCGTCGTCGCCTGTCTCCGGAACGGGCACCTCCTCCAGGGTCAGATGCCCCGGCCGGTGCAGCAGGGCTGCCTTCATGGTTTTTGCCTGATCCATGTATCCGCCTCCTTGGGAAAAAGAGATAACCATCGGCAGGGGGTTTCTTTTTCCGGCACGCCCGCGGCAAGAAAACGACCGCGGACCCTGGTCTTTCCGCCCGCGAATGTAAGGAAAAGCCTGTCGCGTGTCAAGAAAAAATGGTAAAGTCCGAAAAAAGGGATCTGCGATCCCGCGCGACAAAGGATAGCTCTTTTCATCACAGTTGTGATATATTGGCAATAGCAAAGAGACAGGAACGGAGGTGATGAAAAAAGAAGCTGTTTGTTTGCGGACGTCTGGAGGTGGATTCATCCAAAATAAAAGAGGGAGGCAGTGACCATGAAACGCATGTTAGGGATTGCACTTATCAGTATCATGATGGTTTTTGGCAGCATACCCGTCCTTTTTGCAGCCGGCGATTATCCGACCAAACCCATTACCCTGGTGAACCCAATGGCGCCCGGAGGGACCCTTGATGTCCAGGCGCGGGCGTTTGCCGCGGTCGCCGAGAAATATCTGGGGCAGCCGGTGACGGTCGTCAACAAGGCGGGCGCCACCGGAATGGTAGGGGGAACCGCGGTCGCACAGGCCGCTCCGGACGGATACACCCTGCTGGTGGGCTCGGTGAATATCACCAATGCGGTCGAATGGGAGATCGCCAACAACCGCAAACCTCCCTTTACACGAAAGGATTTTGCCTCCATCGGCTCTTTCACGATGAGCCCGACGCTGCTGATCGTCCCCATCGATTCTCCGTACAAGACCCTGGCCGACTTCATCAAAGACGCAAAGACCAAACAAGGCCAGATGGCCTTCTGCTCCGGCGGCCTTTACGGAATGAGCCACCTGCCGATCGAAATCTTTGCAAAATCCGCGGGGCTCAAGTTCCGCCATGTCCCGTTTACGGGAGGAGGGCCCTGTCTTGCCTCCGTAGTCGGCAAGCACGTCGATTTCGCGGCCCAGTACCCACCCACCACGCTCCCGCTCGTCAAGGGGAATAAACTAAAGATACTGGCTGTGGTGGGCGGCAAGAGGCTCAAATCCGTACCCGATATCCCCACCGTCAAAGAGCTCGGCGTCGACGCGGAGTATTACGGATGGGTGGGGATCATGGCTCCCAAAAACACCCCGGCCCCCATTGTGGAGAAACTCAGGGACGTGACGAAGAAAGTGACCCACGACAAGGCCTTCATCGACATGATCGAAAAACCCGGAGATGAGGTCTCCTATCTGGACGGCAAGGAACTGGCCGAATGGATGGACAAGGAATCGAAGATCATCTACGCCGTGGACGTGGAACTGGCAAAGGAAGCCCCGAAAAAATAGAAAATGACTCTAGTCCCTCGGCCCGCCCGGAGGCGGGCGGGCCGGGACCTTTGAATGCCCGCGGATACCCTCTTCATTTCCGGGGGGTCCCGCGGGTGAGGACTTCACCTCGCCGCTAAGCGGTGCCGAAGAGCCCTTCCCATGAGAAAGAAGACCTCCCTCATACTGACGGCATTTCTGATATTCACGATCTTGCTTCCCGTCTTGATGACAGGGGCCGAACCTCCTGTTCAGCCCCCTCGGTTCGTGACGGGAAAGAGCGGGTACATCGATGTCCACAACCACCTCTTCGGAACCACGGGTAGGACTGATCCCTTCGGCCTATCCACGGACTACCCCGGGGCCGCCAGGGCCGCCCTATCGCTCATGGACAGCCAGGGCATCAGGACGGCCATCGTCATGCCGCCGCCCTTTCGGGAGGGTCAGCGGGACATATTCGAAGCCGACGAGTTTCTTACCGCCATTGGTGATGATCCGGAGCGCTTCGCCTTTATGGGGGGCGGAGGCTCGCTGAACGTGATGATCCAGAAGGCCGTCCGGTCCGGAAGGACGGATCCGGATCTCAGGAAGCTCTTTGCGGAGCAGGCGGAAAAGATCATCGCTCTGGGAGCAGCGGGCTTCGGGGAGATGACGGCCGAGCATTTTTCGCTGCATTATCGGCACCCTTATGAGACGGCGCCGCCCGACCACCCGCTCTTCCTGCTCCTTGCCGATATCGCCGCCCACCACAAGGTTCCCATTGATCTCCACATGGAGGCGATCACTCATGACATGCCGCTGCCGGAATTCGACCGCCTGAGGGCAGGCAACAACCCCGCTGCCCTGAGGGCCAACATTCCCGCCTTCGAGAGACTGCTGTCCCATAATCCCGAGGCCCGTATCATCTGGGCCCATGCGGGATGGGACAATACGGGCCACCGGACGCCGAAGCTGATGGAGGATCTGCTGAGCAGACATCCGAACCTGCACATGACCATCAAATTCGGCGGCGACAGCGTGGAGGAGAACCGCCCTCTTGCCCCGGGGATGCGCCTCAGGCCGGAATGGCTGGAACTGCTGAAAAGATATCCGGACCGCTTCATGATAGGGACGGACCAGTTTTTCACGCCCCCCCTTTCGGATATCCGCGGCAGACCGGACCGGGCAAAGCCGACAAAGGCCTTCCTCTCCCAGCTCCCGCAGGACCTGGCCGAGAGGATCGGCGTTGTAAATCCCATCCGATTCTTCAGGCTGAACAGGTGAGAAATTTTGAAAAGCACCTCGATGAACGATCGATCTGGAGGAACCTTTGATCCCTTTGGGTGGCTGGAGAGCCGGATCCCCGGCCGTTATCTCCATCTCCTGATCCGGCTGGGGGCCATTGCCGCTTCGCTCGCTTTCCTGATCCACCGTATCACCCAATACCACGACTTTCTCATCAAGCCGCTGTGGGCGGTGGAAACCCTCATCTTCTGCGCCATCCCGATCAGCTATACCGTCAGGACCGATCCTCTGGAGCGCTCAAGGGGAGCAAGGGAGATCGTAATCCCCTTGCTCGGCGGGGTGTTGCCTTTTGCCCTGCTCCTTGCCCCGCCGAGCGATCGGATCGTCCGCGACCTATACGGCCTTTACGCGGTGTTCTACTGGATGACCGCGGCGACCTCGCTGACCCTCTGGGGGATATGGACCCTCCGCCGTTCTTTCAGCATCACCGTAGAGGTCCGTGCCCTGGTGACGAACGGACCCTACCGCTGGCTGAGGCACCCGATTTACCTGGGCGAAGTCCTCACGGCGGGCGGGGTCTTGGTATGGCGTTTTTCCCTGCGGAATCTGATTATCTTCATCTTCTTCACGCTGGTCCAGGTCCTGAGGGCCAGGTGGGAAGAGGATAAACTCAAGAGGGTTTTTCCGGACTATCCTCAGTCGGAGACAAGCGGCAAAAAAGATGACCTCCGGTCATAACGATCCGAAGAGACGGGCCTTTATTTCTTGGCCTTCTCTTCCGCGAGGAGCGACGCATAGATCTTTCCCACGACCGCCGATTACTCCTTGATGAATCTCTCCACCTCTTCGCTGCCCATGTAGCGCGCCTCTGCACCCCGGTTCTCAAATATCCTGCCGAACGACGGATCTTGGGCGACCTCCCTCACCACGGCCTTGACCCGTGCCGTAATGGGTACGTTTCCCTGCCTGATCCGATCCAACCGGATTCAGGCAGCCTCCGGTGATGTACTGCTTGGCGAGGGGGTATGGACGGAAGAATATTCCAGGTTCATGAAGAGGGTGATTTATCCGTTTAAGACTTGAATAAAATATTCGGGCGCACCGATTTGTCCGCCTTTTGATGCAACTTCGAGGCCTTCAAACGTCGAATTGTCGGAGAAAGCACGGCACAGGGGGGCCGCAGGTGTAATCGGCATCAGGAGCTCGAGCGAATGGATATCCATCTGCCGGAAGACATAACTGCAGGTGTCTCCCCCGGCAACGCACACCCTTTTGAGTCCCGCGGTTTCCACCAACTCACGCAGGATCAATCCCTGTTGCGTTCCAAGATGTTTCCCGACTTCACTGACATTGATGCCTAAAGATCTCATTTTATCCCTGGTTTTGGGGATGCAGGGGTCGTCCGGTCCGAGGGTGGAGAACAGGATAATGCTTCTCTCTTCCCGAAGAGACGCCAGCGAGAGTCGTATCACACGATTCCGCTCGTCCTTAGCGGTTTGATGATCGATGAGAAGCTCCGTCTGAATGCGAATCCCCTCAAAGCCATGATCCAGGGCGTATTTGATCTGTTCGGCCGTCTTGTCCGCTGCGCTGCCGCTTACGACGACCAGCCGGTCCACCGGTCCTGCCGGAGGGATCGGGGCCGGTTTCGAGACAATGCCTGCGGATTGCCAATAGTATGCCATCGCATACTCCAATCCCGAAGAACCGATGGCATAAATCGGCCGTGAGCCGGTTTTCTGATGGATCAGCCGGCCGATAGTGAGCAGATTCCTGTCGTCCAGCGTATCAAAAAGGACGATTTCATTTCCTTCTGCAATGTACCGGTCAAATTGGCTGGAGATCACATCAAAGGGTTTGTTCAACTGCAGCCAATCGATCAGTTCAACTTTTTTTGATGTTTGCTTGGCAAAATGCAGGCGCAGGTCTCCTTCGTCCATGGGGGTAATGGGGTGTCTGCTCATCATCGGGTGACGATCGAGACGATAGGTCTTGTTTCCCACGGTCGTGAAGTGATTGCCAAATACCACATAGCGACCGATGACCGGGACGCCCTGGACAATGACCGCGAATGGGGGGTTTATAACGCTGAAGGCCAGATCGGCCGCATGCCCGATGCTGCCGATCCCGGCTGACGAGTCGAACGTCGCGCAGACCTTGTAATGGATAAGAGGGGCCCCCAGGCCCTTGAGCATCTGAAACTGACCGGGCAGTTCCCCGTCCATTTGTGCGGGGGTCATGGTTCTGCTGGTTCCGGCCACCCCCACGGCCCGAACATTTTTCAACCGCTTCTTCAGCAAGGCCGGATCAGGCCGGTCGAGAAACAACACGGTCGGCACGCCGTTCAAGGTCAATGCCTCCATCGCGTCCGCCGAACCGGTAAAATCGTCGCCGTAAAATGCCATCAACAGATCATTCATTTTCAGCCCTCATCGAGAGAAATGGAAGTTTTGGTTTCTTACCTAAACATAGGGATGACCTTTGCCTGGCGGCTCGACCCTCCCATTTCCAGCACGGGGAGGGGTGTAAAAACCGAACATTTCCGTTTTGCAAAACTCTTAACCAATGATAGGATGCGCATAGAATATCAGGCAATCCCGATTTGGGCAACCCCAATTTGGGCATGTCACGAACAAATGATATGACCGGTTTTTAACACAAGATCTGTCCGGTTTGTTTAAGGTCACCGATGGAGGTGGCGGATGAGGCGGACAGAGATAGAACAGGAGAACCGGAAGATGCGATTTGAGGAGGTATATTTGGGTTGGAACGAGAGCCGGTTGACACAGGAGACGGCGGCTCTGATTTTGGGTGTAAGCGATCGAACATTTCGGCGGTACATTGATCGGTATAAAGAAGAGGGATTAGAGGGATTGTTGGACAGGCGTCTGACGCAGGCATCCTATCGTCGAGCGCCGTTGGACGAGGTGATGGCGGTTACAGATTTATACAAGAGCCGTCACCGGGGCTGGGCGGTGAAGCATTACTATAGTTGGTATCGTAGGGAGGGAGGCAGGCGTAGCTATACGTGGGTGAAGAAGAGGCTTCAGGCGGAGGGTTTGGTGACCAAGGCCGCCAAGCGGGGAGCG
>Ga0172371_10000725_pt1 | contig 52010 bp, 48 predicted proteins | sample Lak12m_FD_114543 | JGI IMG/M metagenome (GOLD analysis project Ga0172371, IMG submission 114543) | Freshwater microbial communities from Kabuno Bay, South-Kivu, Congo - kab_022012_12m | ecosystem: Environmental > Aquatic > Freshwater > Lake | place: Democratic Republic of the Congo: South-Kivu... | reverse complement strand
TCGAACTCGCGATGCCAGATCCTGGTTGCGTATCCTTGCAATGCCGGTTGAGCCCACATCATCCGGAAGAATGTGTGCAGGTTGGTCAGTGGAATACCTGCCTTCTCGCCGAAGACATAGACCTGACCCATCAGTTCGATGATCGTCGCCGCCATATAGTTCACCGCCAGCTTCGCGGCGCTGGCTACCGGTTGATCCTCACCAAGGTACTGAACCTGACGCGTGAAGCTCTGCAGCACATTGCGGCTTGCCTCGAAGACTGAGCGTTTTCCGCACACGAGTGCAACCAGTTCTCCTGCCTTGGCGGCCTCAGGCCGGCCGACCACCGGCGCAGCCAGGTACTCGCTTCCGTGCCTGGAATGGAGTTCCACGAGACGGCGGGTCATGTCTGCCGATATCGTGGAAGTGCCAATATGCACCGCATCGCGCTCGAGACCTGCCAGGAGTCCATCCGGACCTTCAAAAACAGCAGAGATCGACGCGTCGCCCATCAGCGAGGTCACAACGAACTTGGCAGCACGCGCAGCATCTGCTGGCGTTGCGGATGCCTTCGCCCCGGCCTCGACAAGCGGACGCGTCTTTTCTGCGGTGCGATTGTAGACCACCACCGGAAAGCCAGCTTGGAGGAGCCTCCCGGCGATCTCCGAGCCCATGCGACCGAGTCCGATGACCGCGACAGGAGGCAATGCATTTTCTGTTCGGCGCGTACGTCTTCGTGCTGCGTTCACGATGTCACTGAACCAGGTGGCAACCTCGCTATCCCCGATGATGCTCAACGACTCGTTGGCGAGTGCGGTCGGGAGGGCGTCGGGATCAGGGCTTCGGAGCACGCGGGTGGCCACGGCCGCATCCTTCCAAACAAGAGAGGCATCGGGATTCGCCAGGTTCCCCCGCCGCGAAAAGACGGCGTCGCCACAAAAGAAGAATGTTCGGCCTACACTCCCGTCCCTGGTGCGGATCTGGACTGCGCGGTTCCGGTCTCGGAGCTTCGCCTGTACGAGAGGCTTTTTTGAGTTCCAACGGAGAATGGTCGCCAACCCAAACAAGATCAATTCAAGCATTAGTCTCATTATTTCGGTTCCTTTTTTATTCGTATTTGGCTTGCTAAGAACAAAAGCATTTTCAGAGCACGATCATTTTGCGCGCCATCGCCATTATCCATTTCCAATGGCGGCTGATGTGTATGACTTGTAAAACAATGACCAGGGCTGCCGTGCATGCGTGGAGAAAGCCAAGGAAGACATGCAGGTGAAAGGGGAATAGCAGTGCTCTGGCACTCCAACCGATGCCCCCGCACAGGATGTAAGCACAGAACAATCCAATATTGAGCCAGGCATTACTGCGAGCCGATTCTAGCAAACGATCGTATCGCTGACCGGTGTTCTTGATCCAGCTCCAATGCAGGCTGAGGTGCAGCAGTGCAACTACGCACAGTGAAACACCAAGAGCCACATGAATAAAGGAATGGACGAAAATATCTGTACTGACCGTCATGATTGTCACCATCAGCATCACGAACAGAGCTATATCAACCCAGAAAAGTGATCTATTTTTTGACATGATTATTCTCTCGAAAATGTTGAGTTATCCCGGCGCGGCGTGCAGCCCGGACAGGCGGAATTTAACCAATGTGTCGACAATATCCTCGCGGGTCATCATGTCCTGGTGTTCGATCCACCAGGAGATCAGCCCCAGGTTCATATAGGCTTCCGCACGCGCCGCCAGAGGCGGAAGAATGTCAGTGCGATAGATCCCGCTTGCCTGTCCCTGGCGGATGCTCTCCTCGACCTGGCTGACAATGAAGTCGATTATTTTCACCCCGACCGGATGGCGGCTCAGGGCGTAACCCAGCACAAAGGGAGCAAGCTTTTGATTTTCTTCGGCATACTGGACGATCTGCTCGATGTGCATGCGTGCCAAGTCTTCAGGCTCTGCAGAAGGATGCTTCTCATAAACATCTTTTACGCGGACGTAAATGGTATCCGCCAGGTTCATCAGGATGGCGCTCAGCAAGCCTTCTTTGTCGCCAAAGTGCAAATAGATCGTTCCGACAGCTACACCGGCTTTTTGAGCAATCTCACTGGCGCGTGTTTCCTCGAAGCCTTTCTCAATAAAAAGCTCAAGTGCCGCCTGGAGGAGCGCGTTCCGGGTTTCCAATTTACTCGCCTGACGCAGGGGTAGATCAGTTTTAGGTTCCATAATGTTTTTTCCAAATTGGGAACAATATGAATATAGTTCAGTGAACTATATTCAGTATAGTGGGTTGTTTCTATTTTGTCAAGAAAGGCATGGCCCAGTTTCGCTGGTGCGGTTGTTCACCGATCAAAAATAGAATTCATCACCTTCTCAACATTGGATTATCCGTATATACAGCATCCCCTTGGGGGCACTTGTTCCATACGCTCTATATGTTCCATACAATACACCCAAATAGAGGGTGTATTTGTTTTAACCACCCCTTCCAGGCTATAGCAGCCGGTTATTTGACACCAAACCAACAATCTTTAGGCCGGTTGAGGCTTTTATCCACCTAGGATCGTTACCTTCACTTTGAATCCGCCTTCTGGAAGATTTTCAGCAGAGATAAAGCCACCCTGACCTTCGATGAGTTGTTTGGCGATTGCCAGTCCCAACCCACTGCCTCCGGTGTGGCGGGCGCGGGATTTGTCTTTACGCCAAAACCGGTTGAATATATAGGGCAGATCCTCTTCCGGGATACCAGGACCGCTGTCACAGACGGAGAGGTGAATTCTGGTGTCGATTTTTTCGAGCGCAAGCCAGACTTTTCCACCCGCGGGGGTATAGCGCAGGGCGTTGCCCAACAGGTTGCCGATAACCTGTTCGGAGCGTTGGGGGTCAAGAATGGCGATATAGTTGCCAGGAGCAGGCAGAAGTTCAAGTTGGATATCCTTCTCCTGCGCTTCGGCACTGAACATTTCCAGGCTGTGTGCGGCGAGGACTTTCAGGTCGGTTTCTTTTTTATCAAAGTATAATTGGTGTGCTTCGGCCAGGGTAAGAAGGCGGAGATCTTCCACCAACCGTTCGAGCATGTAGTTGGCTTTGAGCGCCAAACTGATGTGATGCTGATCGGCGGGGTAAACACCGTCGAGCATGCCTTCGAGCCGCCCACGGATGGCGCTAATGGGGGTACGCAATTCGTGGGCAATATCGGCAAGCAGGTCACGGCGTTCGTGGTCATTGCGTTCAAGCGTGGATGCCATCTGGTTGAAACTGTCAGTCAGGGCGAGCAAATCCTGCGTGCCCTGTACCCGGACGCGGGCCTCCAGTTTCCCGGCGGTGATGCTTCGGGAGGCAGCAATGACCTCGGCTAATGGGGTGACAATACGTCGCGAGAGCAGGGCGATCAGAACAGTAGCGAGTAATGCCAGGAAAACCGAAACCAGGCTGACGGGAAATAAAACCGTGGTTACCGCCCCCAATTGAGACGGCGCTGTTTCCCGGTCAAAAACCAGCGCGCCAATTATCTGCCCATTTACTTTGAGGTTGATCAGTATGTCATCCGTTGCAGTCTGGTAAGGCATGCCAATACTGCCAGTGTTATCGTAACCATGATCAATTATGACCCGCCCATCAGAATCCAGCAGGGTGATGCCGCTGCTCGTATCATCAGTGGCCAGCGCCGCCTGCACCCCGTCCCAATTGCCATGGCCAATATAGTAACCTTCGAGCCGGGAAAAGATGGGGAGTTGACTGAATGGAGGAATACTAAGATTGTTGGAGAGGGCAATGCCTGTCACGAGGAACACCAGCAGAAGGATACCGAACACGACGCCGATGAAGGCACGAAGAATGATCCAGATGATGCGCAGGCGGATCTGGCGGGCAGAATCGTCCATTATCACTTCCCTTCGAATTTGTAGCCAACGCCGTGGATGGTGATGATATATTCGCCAGGTTCGAGTTTGCGGCGCAAATTGTTGATGTGTGAATTGATGGCGCGCTCGTAACTTTCGAACGAGACGCCGTGAACGGCTTCGGTGAGCTGGCTACGGGAGAAGATGCGCCCGGGTTGGCTCATCAACATAGCGAGAATCTCAAACTCTGTGGCGGTCAACCCGACAGTTTTGTCAGGCAACTGGGCTTCATAGTGGGCCCGGTCGAGGCTGACTGCGCCAACGCGCAGCACCTCGCTGGACGGGTCGGCGCTGATGCGCCGCAAGACTACGCGCACGCGAGCCACCAGTTCGCGCGGGCTGAAGGGTTTGGTAATGTAATCATCTGCGCCGATTTCAAGGCCAATCAGTTTGTCAGTTTCCTCGACGCGGGCGGTGAGCATGATAATGGGCACGTCGCCCTCCCGGCGGAGGTGGCGACAGACGTCCAGTCCGTCCATTTCGGGTAGATTCAGGTCTAGCACAATCAGGTCGGGTTTTTCCCGGCGGGCAGCAGCCAGTCCTTTGACTCCATCTCCTGCGGTGATAACAATGTAGCCGGCTGCTTTCAGGTAGTCGTGGGATATCTCAATAATGTCAGGGTCATCTTCAATTACAAGGATTTTCTTCATGGTGTATATTGGCCTGGGCTCTCTGCGTGTGGGCGGACTGGGCGGATTGCCAGACTAATGCTACTTGAATACAGACGGATTAATTTCCAGTAGGTTGTATCCCGCCAGTTTCCATCATAAGCATTACGGTTTTTTGAGGAGATCTTGGGCGATGCATCACGCCCTTTGGTATTGTTAAACCTTGATTTTGATTTAATTCTATCGTCTTTTCTTCAAGGTCAATAAGTAGTTGCCCTTCAAGGACAAAAAAGAATTCGTCGTCGTGATCGTGCTTGTGCCAATGATATTCGCCTTGAACGATCCCAATTCTAACAACGCTTTCATTCACTTTTGTCAGCGTTTGATTGAACCACTTGTCCTTACAATCTTTCACGATAGTTGGAATATCTATGAGTTCCAAGTGGTTGAATTTAATATCAAGATTGGTTACGTAGGGAAACTGTTCTGTCATGTTAATTTCCTTTATATTGGTCAAGAAAACAGGGATTGGCGTAAGTATAACTTTTCCCTGTTTTCTTGTGTACAGATTTATGGGGTGTTTTTCCTATTCATATGCCAGCACCTCATTGATGGTCAGCCGAGCTGCACTGCGGGCCGGTGCGATACTGGCAATCACCGAAAGAACGATAACCACAGCCAGCCAGATCAGGATGCCGAAGGAAGTGAAGCTGAGAGTTAATGCTGAACCCATCATAACTTCACCAATGATCGTCAGCAACACCGAACTGATCGGGAAAGACAGCACTATGGCCAGCACCCAAGTAATCAAACCTATGACCAAACCTTCGATAATCACCGATTGCATAATAACCCGATCTACAGCTCCGATGGTTCGCATGACGCCAATTTCGCGCCTCCTCTCGAGGACATTGATGCTCATAGTGCCAGTAAGGCCGATACTGCCCACGAAAGCCGTCAAGATCGCCATGACCAGTAAAAAGGTGATGATGGTATTGACCGCCACAGTGGCATTTTCGCGAGTCACTGCACCCGATTGTACTTTTTGCACGGAAAAATTTTGATCCCTGAGTTGGCTGTCAATCCGCCGGATCAATTCCAGTTGTGAGGCCAGATCATGGTTTTGTGTGACAATCCGATACGAACTGGTCTGATTGGGCACATGGGTTTTATCGGCAATCACTTCAAAGTTGGCATATGCCAGGGGGTTGCCAAGCATAGATACATAGCGGAAGATACCCACAACTCGCCATTCTTCTTCACGCTGTCCTGTGAGTTTGATTCGCAACGTATCTCCGATTTGAAGGTCAGGATAAAAATCGAAGATGGTGTCGGAGACGATGAGGACATTTTCTTCATTGGGTAACAGCCACCGGCCAGCGATAAATTCCGGGGCAAACAACCGGGTATCTTGGGGAGGGGCCGTAATCGAGAGATCGGTTACCACAGCGCCATTCTCGTCAATAATCTCACCTGCCGCGCCGCCCCAGCCTTCGACGGCCTCGATGCCGGGGATCTCAAGCAAAGCTTGGTTAACTTTGCTGATTCGGTAGGGCTGGTTGAAGGTCACAGTCACATCGCCCATAAAGTGTTGTGCGATTTGATCCATCACATGGCTCATCGAATCGCGCACATTGAAGACAGCGATGAAAACGGACCCAGCCACGGTCAAAGTAAAAATGGTCAGTAACAGGCGGCCCTTTTTGCGGAAGGTATTTCTGAATGAAAGCATAATCGGGCGGGAAATCCAACTGATCCATTCGGCGGTAAAAAAGCTAGTTTTGATTTTCTGATCGCCTGGGCGGTAGTTGCTGATCGCTTGCTGGACACTGGTTTTTGCCCCGCCATAAACCGGGAAAAATCCAGCGCCAAGCGGAACCAGGATTGCCATTAAAACCTGGGTCACAACGGCCAAAGGAATGATGCGGAAACCCTGTAATACAGCGCCTAGCTGGTTGGCAAGCAGCGAGGCTAAGCCGTAGCCTGCGAGTGCGCCAAGCGGCACCGCTAAAACCACAGCGATCAACCCGTAGGCGATGATTAGTGTTATGTACATCCCCAAAATCTGGTAACTGCGCGCCCCCACCAATTTCATAATGCCGATCTGGCGCAGTTGTTGGGCGAGCAGAGCGTTGAGGGTATTAATGATGAGGGAACTGCTCAGGATTGTGACGAGACCGCCCAAGGCTGCCAGTATCCCAATAATGGCCAGAATCGAATCAATCATTGGATGTTCATTGGATAGGCGTTGATCCGATCGATACATCTCACGGCCACTTTTCGTGAGCTTGTCCTCGACAGCATCGGCAACGCTTGCGATAAAATCGGCATTCGTGCCATCGCCATCCACGGTAATATACAGCGTGTTAAAAGTATCCATCTGGCCGAAGGAGCGCAGAGTCTTTATGCTGATGTAGATGTTGTTCGACGCGTTGGGGCCGGATTGGGTGCCGCCCTGATCTGTGACCAGCCCCGCCACGATGAGATTGCGCTTTGAACCATCTTGGAACTCAAGCTCTATCGTGTCGCCAACTTGAAAGCCGCTGACATGCATCGGATCCTGACTAATGATGACCTCATTATCCCTGGGGAATTGCGTGCCTTCAATCGGATCGAGCAGGCTGATATTGCCAGTGAAATCTGCCACCCCAATCAAGGACATTTCCTGCCAGTTTTGATCTTCATGTCTTGCTCGAATGGGCATGATACGGCGCCCTTCGGCGTTTTCTACACCAGAAATTCTTTCGATGACATGGACAAAATCCTTATCGAAGGGGTTGGTCGTCATTTCAATATTCGGTGGATTTACAGCGGCATAGCTTCGGTTTACATCGTCTCCCAGGATCACATAGGCCGTAAGAATCATGCCAACTGCAAAAACGCCAACGGCAATAGAGGCGATTACCAGCCAGGTGCGGGTTTTGTCGTCCCACAGGTCGGAAAACACCTTGCTCCAGCGCGGTTTCAATAAATTCGGTTTAACATCTGCGTTCATCAGTTGTTCTTCCTTTTGTGATTCTCAATGATCTCGCCATCAGAAAGGATGATGGTTTGATCGGTGCGGCGGGTGATCGAAGGATCATGCGTGACGATCAAAATGGTCTTTCCGCTACTTGCCAGGGTTTCAAACAAGTTCAAGACATTTTCTGCCGAACGCGAATCCAGGTTGCCGGTCGGCTCATCTGCCACGATGATGGATGGGTCGGTTGCCAGCGCACGGGCGATGGCAGCGCCTTGCTGCTGTCCACTGGAGACTGCGGTGGGCAGTTTATGCGCCTGATCTTCCAATCCGACCAGTTTGAGCAACTCCATCGCATGTTGAGAGCGTTCATGAAACGGATACATATTGCAGTAATCCATCGGAAGCATTGTGTTTTCCAACAACGACAATGTTGGTAGGAGTTGAAAAAACTGAAAGACAACCCCCAGGTTCTTGCCGCGCCACAGCGCCCGCTGGCTTTCGCTCATCTTGTAAATCGGTTCGCCCCCGATCAAAACGTCGCCGGTGGTGGGATGGTCAATGCCGGTGATCATATTCAGCAAAGTAGATTTTCCGCAGCCCGATTTACCGACTATCGAGATAAATTGCCCAAAGTTCAATTGCAGGTTGATGGACTTCAAGGCCTGGAACTTGCCGGCCGGGCTTTCATACACCTTGTCTACATTGCGCAACACGATGGCGGGGGTATCGGAATGTTCTTGGGGTGACGAAGCCATTTCAAGGCTTGATTTGGAGATATGCGTGGCGGTGTGTGCTCGACGCAGATCAATCACAGCTTCTTTGTGAGCGAGAGAACCGTTCCCATTTTTGGCGGGTTCGGTCACCACGCCATCGGTGATCTGCAAGTGACGGGTAAAGCGCGGCGCGAAGCTCTCATCATGCGTCACCATGACGATGGTCTTTCCCTGTGCCACCAGTTTTTCGAAAATCTGGAAAATGGTTTCGGCGGTCACGCTATCCAGGTTGCCGGTGGGTTCGTCGGCGATGATCAGGTGCGGGTCGTTGACTAACGCCCGGGCAATGGCGACGCGTTGCTTTTGTCCGCCGGAGATGTGCGCCGGGATTTTGTAAGCATGAGCGCCGATCTCAACCATCTCCAACAGTTCGAGCGCTTTTTTTTTGCTGACCTTCGGCTGATAGGCGCCCAAAAAATCGGGCGGCAGCATCACATTCTCCACCAGGCTGAGCGTGGGCATCAACTCGAACGATTGGTAGATGACCCCAATGTGTTCACCGCGCCACAGGGCCAGTTTGTCTTCGCTCAAAGCGTGGATAGGCATGGCGGGCGAAGATGATTTATCCCCCGCCCAATGGAACAGCACCCTCCCGGAAGTCAACTCACTCACCCCGGCGATCATGTTGAGCAGCGTAGACTTACCTGCGCCTGATTTGCCCGTGATCCCCAGGAACTCGCCCTGCTGGATGTCAATGTTGACGTTGTTGAGCGCCATAAATGGGCTATCACCTGTCGGATATATTTTTACAACATCCCGCATCTGGATGATGGTGTTTTGATTTTGACCATTCATGATTACGTTACCTGTTCTTAGTACTTCATAAAACCATAATTACCAAGTTGCTTTTTATGGGGGCGACCCATCCGGGTAGAGTCAATTGCTCGCTACTATAGATGAGCCACCCTGTGGCTCAAAAAACTATTCAACCGGTTCAAACTTCACTTCAACGGTCATGCCCCATTTGACGCGCGGGTCAACGTCATTTGCTGCAATACGGACGGTGTAAACCACATCGCCATTCTGCAAAAACGGGGCCTGGCTGATTTCGATTACCACACCTTCCATGGTGACACCATTCAGAGCATCCGCGGTAAAGGTAACCTTTTGACCAACTGCCACCTTGACCACTTCGAGTTCGGTAATGTCGGTGGTTTCGATAATCCATGATGAAGTATTGACTACACTCACGGCTTGAGATTCAGGTCCAACCTGTTCGCCAATTTCGACAGCGACATTAGCCACGATGCCATCGAACGGTGCAAAGAGCACATAATTGAACAGATTCGATTCAGCGGCTGCGACCTGCGCCTTGGCACTGTCCAGCCGGGCTTGCGCCAGCGCCAGTTGATCCTCGTTCGCGCCATCTTCAGAGAGCTCATACTGATATTTAGACTCGGCTTCGGCAGCAATGGCAGCATCGAGTGCAGCGCGGACGGTATCGCGTGTGCGTATGTCCTCTTCAAGTTTGCGAACAGCCTCGTTGTATTTATCCTGGGCAACCTCGAGATCATCTTCGGCGGTCTTGCGCTTGGAATTGTCCTCGTCAAGATCTTTGTATTTTTCAAACTCATCCTGCGCATCCTGTAAATCTTGAGCGAGGTCTTCTAGTTCAGCCTTGTCCTCTTCGATGGTATCTTCGATTTCTTCAAGATTCAGGTTTTCCCACGCACGTTCCGCATCTGCGCGAGCGGCTTGGGTTTTCATGTAGGTATCCCAAGTTGAAGCAAGGTTTGCTGGCCCATTTCTCAGTAATGTATCGAAAGATTGCTGTGCATTGGTCAGCTCAAGATTTGCGGCAGCCAGTTGTGCTTCGGCCTGAGTCGCGCTCGAGAGCCGCGCAAGCACATCCCCCTGACGCACTGTGGCACCAATCCTGACTGTGACCTCCTCCACCGTACCGCGCACTTGGAATGAAAGGTTCACCGACTGCGAAGGTTTAATATTTCCCTCAGCGATCACGCTTTCTACTGCCGCAGGAACCGGAGCAGTGGATTGGGATTGGGATTGGGATTCTGCCTGCGACCCTGCCGCGGCTGGCTTTTCACATGCCGTCAATGCCAATGCCAAAGTAAAAATCACAAGCAATATCATCAGTTTTTTGTTCATTATATTTTCCTCTTGTTATTATTTGAATTTGCCCAAGCATAACAAGAGGTTGTAAAGAATTTATCAAGGTGGTAACGAGAGAGATAAAGGGTTCTGCCTTATCGGACAATTCCTTGACCAACCTCTCGCTTTTGAATTATCTCTATAAACAGCATCCCCTTGGGGGCACAGGAACAGATAGACCATATGGAACATAGAGTCCATGTGGTCTTTTCGATTGAGTTGAGAAGTTGTGCATTGAAGAATTTTTCAAATTCCGATGCAACGCGTTATCTCGATGCGTTCAGGGAGGCACTTTCTGAATTCGGGACGTGTGCTGTATACTTGACTCATGTCTGCCCCAATCCTGACCACCAAGCTTTACTTTCCCACTGCCCGCCCTGCGTTGGTCCCGCGCCCGCGGCTGGTGGAACGGCTGCAGGCCGGGCTGCAGGGGCCGCTGACGCTCATCTCCGCCCCGGCCGGGTCAGGAAAGACCACCCTGCTCAGCGAGTGGCATGCCGGACCCGGGGCGGAAATGCCTGTAGCCTGGATCTCGCTTGAAACGGCCGATAACGACCTGCTGCGCTTCTTCCAATACCTGGTCGCGACCATGGATCTGCTCCAACCGGGTATTGCAGAAGAGAATGCTCCCCTGCTCCAGCCATCCGAACAGCCGAATGCAGAAGCAATCCTAACCCTGCTGGTGAACAGATTGGGTAAGTTCCCGCAGGATGCTGCCCTGGTTTTGGATGATTACCATGTTATCGAAACGGCCTCCATCCACCAGGCATTGACTTTCCTGCTCGACCACCTGCCGCCGCGCATGCACCTGGTCCTGCTGACCCGTGCCGATCCGCCGCTCCCGCTGGCCCGGATGCGCGTCCGAGGACAACTGGCCGAATTCCGGGCCGAAGATTTACGCTTCACCGTGGAAGAGAGCGCGCAGTTCCTGAACCAGGTGATGGGTTTGAACTTGACCGGCGAGCAGGTTGCTGCGCTGGAGAAACGGACCGAGGGCTGGATTGCCGGACTGCAACTGGCGGCGCTCTCGATGCAGGGGCGCGAGGATTTGGACGGATTCGTTTTGGCGTTCACCGGCAGTAACCATTACATTGTGGATTATCTGGCCGAGGAAGTGCTCAACCGTCAACCAGAAGCGGCGCGCGAGTTCCTGCTCAGAACCTCGGTGCTGGAACGGCTTACGGGTCCGCTGTGTGATGCGCTCACGGGTGGAGATGACGCGCACGAAACCCTTGCAGGATTGGAACATGCCAACCTGTTCGTCATCCCGATAGACAACGATAAAATGTGGTTTCGGTATCACCACCTTTTTGCCGACCTCCTGCAAAGCCGCCTGTTCCACTCCCATCCGAAAATGGTCCCGGAACTACATACCCGGGCCTCCCAATGGTTCGAAGAAAACGGGTGGCTTGACGATGCAATCAGTCACGCATTGAAGGCTGGCGACCTCGAGCGCGCCGCCCGGCTGTTCTGCCGGGATTCGCTCGATGTACTCTACACCCGCACCATCACCACATTGGAACACTGGCTGGCTGCTTTTCCGGAAACCTTCCTGTTGGCAGATCCGCGCCTGTGCATTGCCAAAGCACACTGGCTCCACGCCAGCGGCAGGGATGCCGACCGAATGCCATACATCAAGAATGCCCAGGATTTGCTCAACCAGGGGATCGCTTCTGGAACATTTTCTGCGGATGACCCGGAAACCAGACTCCTGCAGGGGGAGATATATTCTTTTCAATCTTCGGAGGCAGTCAATCATGGTGATCTTGCCGTTGCGGTTGAACTTTCGCAGAAAGCAGTTGCCATCATCCCGGAGACAAAGCGAAACCGCGCCTTTGCCCTGGGTGGGCTCTACGTGGCCCACCAATTGTCTGGGGATATCCTCCAATCCATCCAAACTTGCTCCGAAGCGATAGCCGCTGCCCGCAGGTTGAATTACCCATCCATGCACGCCACAGCCACCTACACCTTGGCGCAGGCACTAAGGATCCAGGGACGGTTGCACCAGGCCGAGCAGGTTGTGAGGGAAGCGCTGGAATACATCGAGAGGCAGGGACAATCCAAGGTGTTTTACAGCGGCTTCCTGCGCATCAGCCTGGCCGAAACTTTTTACGAGTGGAATGCCCTCGATGAAATGGAAAACGAACTGGAGAAGGGCTTGCAAATATGTTCACAGGGTGGAATGAACATCCTTTGCATGATCGGCCTGTATACCCGGGTCATGTTGATGCAGGCGCGCGGCGATATCCCGGGCACCCGCGCAGCCCTGGATGATATCGAGCACCAGTGCAGGCATATGGACCCAAACGTATACCTGGAGGACTGTAAATTTCACCGGCTCTTGCTGCAGGCTGAACAGGGCGATCCTGGCGGGTTGGCTGCATGGCTGGGCCGGGTGGATCTGACCGTAGGGCAAAAGATCGGTGTCCACCAATTCGGCCAGCTTTTCCGCGCCCTGCGCTCGCTCCTGCTGCTCGAGCGGGGCAGCGAAGCGCTGCCAGTGCTGGAAAAACTGGAGGCCTACGCCCGTCAGCAGCGTTTCACCGGTTGGCAAATCTTTGTCCTGACGCTGGAAGCCGTCGCCTGGAGGCAGAAAGGCAGCGAAGGTCGCGCCCTGGACTGCCTGCAACAGGCGCTGGAACTGGCCGAACCGGAAGGGTATGTGCGCATCTTCCTCAACCAGGGCGAACCCATCCGGGACCTGCTGCGGGTGCTCCAAAAGCGAGGCGGCGGAAGCCCCTTTGCCGCCCGCTTGCTGGCTGCCTTCGAGCCGCGCACCGGTCAGACCGCGCCGGTCAGATCGGAGGTCCTCAGCAAGCGTGAACTGGAACTGATCCTTTTGATCGCGGCGGGACGCTCCAACAAGGAGATTGCCAGCGAGTTATACATCTCCATTGGCACGGTCAAGCGTCACACCGTTAATATTTTCAATAAATTGGATGTCAAGAACCGCACCGAGGCGGTGGCGAAGGCGCGCGAGTTGGGATTGATGTAACAAGATCGGGATTATCGTCTCAGACCCTGATGGTTTCCGAAACCTTCAGGGTCTTTTTTTTTTACACCCTGCGAATACAACTTCCATGTCACTTTGGTTGGATGATGCGATTGTTCCCGCGACGTAAACTGTAAGCAATGGTCTCTCTCGTTCGTGGTATGGCAAAACCTGATTTGCCCAGGAGTTGAAAATGAGCACTACTATTATGCTGGAAAAAATGACTATCATCTCCCACCGGTCCACCTGCAAGGAGAAAACCGAACCCCTTTCGACCTGGAAGAAATCACATTTTGACATGTGGTGGCTGGAACCGCACCCATACCAGAAAAAGAAGCAACTCAAGATCGATATCGAATTGGCCATCCTCCTGGAAACCGCCCTCCGTCGATTTGGATGACCGTAAAAGAAAGGAGCCAGAAAAAATGAATTCACCCAATTCCCTCGTGATCGAAACCCACGGTCTCACCAAGACCTACAAAGGCACGCAGGCGCTCAAGTCCCTCAACCTGACCGTGAAGCAGCACTCCATTTTCGGCTTCCTCGGGCCGAATGGTGCCGGCAAGACCACCACCATCAAACTGCTGCTCGGCCTGGCGCGTCCCACCGGCGGATCGGCCAATGTCTTCGGGATGGATATCGGGCGGGAGAGCGTGGAGATCCGCAAACGCATCGGTTACCTGGCGCAGGACCCGCGCTACTATGAACATTTCACCGCCCGTGAAACCCTGCGCTTCACCGCCCGCTTCTTTTTCAGCGGACCGAAATCAGCCATCGAAGAACGCATCCAGGAAACGCTCGAACTGGTTGGGCTTGAAGATAAGGCCGACCGCCCGATCAAGGGTTTTTCCGGCGGGGAGCGCCAGCGACTCGGCATTGCCCAGGCGCAGATCAACTATCCCGACCTGCTCATCCTCGACGAACCCGCCGCCTCGCTCGACCCGCAGGGCCGTCGCGATGTGCTGGCTGTGATGGAGCGCCTACGCAAGTACACCACCATCTTCTACTCGACCCATATCCTCGACGATGTGCAGCGCGTCAGCGACACGGTCGCCATCCTGAACCACGGCGAACTGGTGGCACAGGCGCCGATCGAGGAACTGCTTGCCGGATCGGGCGGGGCTGCCTACCGCATCAAGGTCCGGGGTGCGGATGATGCGACCCGGGCGCGGGTGCAGGCTCAGCCGTGGGTCGCATCCCTAACCGAGCAGCCGGTCAACGGTCACGCTATGTGGAATGTAAGTGTGACCGACGAGGCTGCCGCTGAAAGTCAACTCCTGCGGCTCGTGCTCGCCGACCCGGCGGTGACGGTGTCCGAGTTTGGCCGCCAGCAGTACGATCTCGAAGAAGTATTCCTGAACATGGTGGAAGGAGGCAAGAATGGCAGGTAACAGTGCGCTCATCGCGGTCAAGGACCGTCGCTGGTTGAACGGTTTCGGCAATATCTTCCGCAAGGAGAACCACGCCTGGTGGGGCACCTGGCAGTGGGTGATCCAGATCGCGATCTGGATGGTCATCGTGAACGGGATGATGGCAATGGTCACGCTGGCGGCGCCGAAGATCGAAGCGGCCCAGGCCCGCCAGGAGATCAGCGAACTGGAGGCTGGCGCGGCCCGGGATGCTCTCAAGCAAACGGCCCTGACGGTTTTCTTCGTCTTCTCCGGGCTGGCCGCGGCGGTTGGCGTGGTGATCATTGCCCAGGATGCGCTGATCGGCGAGAAGCAGAGCGGCACCGTCGCCTGGGTGCTCTCCAAGCCGATCTCGCGGGTTGCCTTCCTGCTTTCCAAATTGTCGGCGGATGCGCTGGGGGTGCTGGTGACAATGGTGGCTGTGCAAGGGATCGTTGCCTACTTGATCTATAAAGCGGGTACTGGCCTCTATCTGCCCATTCCGGGTTTCATCGCTGCGCTTGGCCTGGTCTTGCTCCTGCTGGTGTTCTACCTGAGCCTGACCTACATGCTGGGGACCCTGTTCCGCAAGCGCGGCGCGGTGATCGGCATCCCGATGGTGCTGGTCTTCGGCAACCAGTTGACCGGTCTCCTGCCTTGGCTGGGGAAGGTCATGCCCTGGAATCTGGTCATGGACCTTGGGCCAGATTCTCCCTCGCTGGCCGTTGCGCTGGCTCAGAGCCAGCAGTTGCCTACCATTACCCCCATCATCGGGACGGCTTTCCTGACCGTCATCTTCATCGCGGTGGCCCTGTGGCGCTTCCAGCGCGAAGAGTTCTAGTCAAAATATAGGAGATAACCATGAATAAGAAGCAACATTCCCAAGGTTGCCTTGGCAGACTACTGCGAGCAGTTGGGATTCTTCTCCTGGTGGTGACCCTCCTGCTGGTTGCATTGGGTATTAACCAGCGCATTGCCCTGGCAGGAACAAGAGAAGAGTTCCCAGCCCCGGGAAGGCTGATCGATGTAAATGGTCACCTGATGCACATCCACTGCATGGGCAGTGGTTCCCCTACCATTGTCATCGACGCCGGAAACGGGAGTTTTTCCGTGGAATGGGTTCCCATCCAGGAAACGTTGAGCCAGACCACCCGTGTCTGCACGTATGACCGCTCCGGCTACGGCTGGAGCGAGCCCGGTCCCGAACCGCGAGACGGCTCGCAGGTGATATCCGAACTGCACGCCCTGCTCCAGTCTGCCGGGGAAACTGGTCCCTACCTGCTGGTAGGACATTCACTCGGAGGTGTGCATGTACGCCTGTTTGCTGGCCATTACCCCGAAGAAACTGCCGGGCTGGTGTTGGTAGATACTGCCTACCCGCTGGCCATCACCCCGGAATTCGAACGGCAGATGCAGACATCGCTCGGTTTCTATCAGGCCATGAAACTCCTGACCGGTTCAGGTGTCATGCGGATCTTGGGTCCGCTCGGCGGCGAGGACTCCATGCCTGAGACCGCCCGCAAACTGCCAGCTGACTTGCAGCAACCCTACTTGAACCTGCTGCTGGACCCGGTTCAGTACACAACTGCCATCTCCGAAATGGTCAACCTGCCGCAAACCTTCAGCGAAACCAGTAGCCTGCTTACCGGTGACCAGCCCTTCGGTAACCTGCCACTGGTCGTGCTGACAGCCGGACAAACCTCGGCAGCCGGGTCAACACCCTTCAATATGCAACCTGTTCCTGTGGATGATCACCAGATCGAACTTCAAGGTGAGTTGGCGGGACAATCGTCGCGGGGCGAACAGCGCGTCATTGCTGATAGTGGCCATTCGGTCCATCTCGATGCACCGGATGTGATTGTCCGGGCCGCACAGGATTTGGTCGATATGATCAGGAGGCCGGAATGATGGACGCCAAACAAAAAAGCCTGGCAGTGGTGGAAGTTTCATTGGTCGCATTAATCTTCGTGACCCTGTTGACCATCGGCATTTACCGGATCTTCCCAAGTTTCGAAACCTGGCAAACGGAAACCATTGGTTTTGCCTTCCCCGTCTTCGTGGATGTGGTCATGGTTGGCTTATCGGTGCTGATGATCCTCCTGCGCCGCAAGAAACTGGTTGACTACGGCTTGCGGTTTACGCCGCTCAAATACCACATCGACATCGCTGCGACCTGCTTCATCCCGGTTGTCCTGGCAGGCTTTCCGTTGGGCATGGGAGTGAACTATCAATCCTGGGACGGAGCGCTGGTCATGGCTGCCGTGCAGGTTGGATTGCTCTTCCTCCTGGCTTTGATCCTGCGCAGGAAACCATCCTTGCCCGGCGCGGGAATGGCTGCCGCAGGGATGATCATGTTTTTCCCGTCGGCTACAGGCGCGCCGCCCGCCGGAAAAATCATCGCCATCTTCCTGACCTATGCTCTGTTCGTCGGCTTCGGCGAGGAGATCCTCTACCGCGGCTACGTGCAGTCACGCCTGAACGAGGTTTTCGGCAAACCCTGGCGGTTCTTCGGGGTACCTTTTGGCTGGGGCGCCGTGATCGCATCACTCATATTTGGCTTGAGCCACGCTGGCATCCTGGGTCATCTGTTGGGGCTTTCCATAAAAATCACCCTGGCTTGGAGTTTCTGGACATTCTTCGGCGGACTGGTCTTCAGCTTCGTGCGCGAGAAGACCGGCAGCATCCTGGCGCCCGCCCTGCTCCACGGCCTGCCCCAGGCCATTGCAACTGTTGCCATGCTCTTTATCTGACAAGAAAGGAAAATCGCAATGCGACCCTGGCTCTCTGAAACGATCAAAAAACACCCACTGGTTACCTTCTTTATCCTGGCCTTCGCCCTGACCTGGATCGGTTCGACTATCTACTACTTCGCCTTGCCTCACAGCGGGCAGGTCCTGCCAGCCTTCCTGAGAACCCCAAGCGGCATCTTCTGGTACTACGGCCCGTGCCTGGCCGCGATCATCGTTACCCGTCTCACCGGCGGGAAAGGAAGCGTCCGCCAATTACTGAAGCGGCTCTTGGACTGGCGCGTGAACTGGAAATGGTATGCCTTCATCGTGCTTTACCCGCTTGCCCTGCACCTGACCGTGACCCACCTGGACTGGCTGCTGGGCGGCCCCGCCCCGATCTCTTTCCAGGCCGAGGGTGTTCCGGCTGGTAACAAGTGGCTGGTGCTGATCGGTCTGGTCATATTCCAGGTTCTGGTACGTGGCATTGGCGAGGAAACCGGCTGGCGCGGCTTTGCCCTGCCTGGCTTGCAATCCCGCTGGAATGGGTTGGCTGCCAGTCTGATCCTGGGCCTGCTGTGGGGCCTTTGGCACTTCCACCCGGCCAATTTTGGATTGTTCTCGGTTGGCGGGATCTTTATCTTCTTCAACATTTTCCTGACCACGCCCATCTTCACCTGGGTCTACAACCACACCAAGGGCTCACTCTTCATGGCCGCCCTGTTCCACATGACCCTCAACGTTGCCGAGTTTGTGGCGCCCATTGGCATGATCGAGGCAGGCCTGACCCGTAACCTGCTGCAAATAGCCATGCTCCTGGTCACGATTGCCGCGCTGCTGCTCCTCTCCGGCCCTTCGCTTGGCAAGGACAGGCTGGAAACGAAAGGAGCGTGATATGCCTATGCTTTACGAGATCCGTGTCGAAGGCCAGCTCGAACCGTGCTGGTCCGAGTGGCTGGAGGGACTGAAGATCACCCCCCTCGATACGGGAGAGACCCTGTTATCCGGTCCGGTGGCAGACCAGGCTGCCCTGCATGGGCTGCTGAACCGCATCCGTGACATGAACCTGAACTTGATCAGCGTTGAGAAGAAAGAGGAACGATGAAAAAACCAGTTCAATTCGAGGTGATGTTTCCCTGGCAGATCGTCCCGGCCATGGCCGAAGCCCCGATCGGTTACCTGCCGCTCGGCACCCTCGAATGGCACGGTGAGCACAACGTTGTCGGCCTGGATACGCTCAAGGCACATGCCATCTGCGTCCGTGCGGCGCAAATTTCCGGCGGGGTGGTGCTGCCTCCCTTCTACTGGGCCACCGACGAGCGCGAAGACCTGCCGGACGGCTCCTCTCTGACCGGCGGGGTCGAGCATGGCGAGCGTTACCATGTGCCGGGCAACATGTTCTGGCTGCGCCCGGAAACCTACCTGAACCTGCTGCTTGACATGTATGAATCCATGCGGCGGCGCGGACTGCGCGTTATCGTGGTGCTGGCCGGTCACTGGTCGTCAGGGACATTGTCCACGATCCGGGAAAGTGGCGCGCAGTTCGTTGCCAGCCGTCCTGAGGTCAAGTGGCTGTGCGTGAGCGACCTGGAACTCGGCGCGGATCTGGGGTACCTGCATGAGCACGCCGCGGCGGGTGAAACATCCCTGCTGATGGCGATCCGCCCGGAACTTGTCCGAAAGGACCTGATCTTCGAAACCGGCATATCCCTGATGGATAACTACGCATCCATGCCCGAGCATCTCCAGCGGCGCAAGTCCACATCCAATAAATACATCGGCATCCTGACTGCCGCGGCCGACGGCTCGAACGACCCCGAACATGCCAGCGCAGAGCGCGGCCGGTTCCTGCTGGAAACCATTTCCGCCCGGCTGGCGGAACGCGCCAAAGCCCTGCTCATCGAGGCCAGATCATAAAAGGATTACGCCCATGTCAATCCATTCCCCTTATCCGGATTATTCGGTTGCCCGGAGTACCGCTGGCAGCCTGGTCAAATATTACGCCCTGGCTTTTGGGATTGCCTGGCTGGTATGGATACCAATGGTCCTGGCATCCTGGTCCATTCTGCCGTTCCAGATCCCCGGCATTGTCGCCTGGCTGGCAGGTGTGGCACCAATCTTCTCAGGCGCCTTGATGCTTTACCGCGAATCAGGCAAGGCTGGACTCAAGCAGTTGCTGGTCCGCTGCGCGATGTGGAAGTTCAACCCAGGGTGGTATGGCGTCGCGTTCGGATTGCCGGTGTTCATCATCCTCTTGGACCTGGGAGTCTATCGCTTGGCAGGCGGACAAATTCACGGTTCGCCGCCCTTGAACTGGCCGGCCGGTTATTTTCTGGCTGTCATCCCCTTGATCCCGTTGGCCATTTTCGAAGAGGCGGGCTGGCGAGGGTATGCGTCGCCGCGCTTACAATTCCTATTCGGCAAGCGGGGGGGAAGCCTGGTGCTTGGTTTGTTGTGGGGCATCTGGCATATTCCCTATTATCTCATTCGAGGCATAAGTTTTTTTACCAACTTTGATTTACCTCATCTCGTGCTTTTGCTCGGCTTCTTTATCATCGGTACTGCCGCATTCGAGACCATGATGACCTGGCTGTTTCGCCATACGCGCGGTAGTTTGTTGTTCGCTTGCATCTTCCATGCTTCGAACAACGCGTTTGCAAGCCTGGCATTCCTCCCCACCGCCCAGGCTGGGCAGGGATTGATCTTTATATGGAGCGCGGTTGTTGGCTGGGTCATGGTCTTGGTCATTCCAGGTATTGAGCAATGGATTCCATCGAGACAACGAAAGATGGTCCGCGCGGATGTTGATCTATTCCCAAAGGAAAACCCATGAACACAACTCCTGCAACCCCAATTTGGAAACGCCCTTTCTTCACCATCTGGACCGGGCAGGCCTTTTCCCTGCTCGGCTCCAGCCTGGCCGGTTTTGCCCTGATCTGGTGGCTCACCTCCACCACCGGCTCGGCAACCATTTTGGCCATTGGCACACTGATGCAAGTTCTGCCTCAGATTGTCCTTGGCCCGCTGATGGGCGCTCTGGTGGATCGCTGGAACCGGCGCGTGGTCATGCTCGCGGCCGATGGTCTCATCGCCCTCTTCTCGCTCAGTTTGGCGATCCTGTTCCTGCTGGGGCGCGCCGCTTTCTGGCATGTGTATGTGATCCTGTTCGTGCGGGCAGTTGGGGGCGTTTTCCACCTGCTAGCCATGCAGGCATCCACCCCGTTGATGGTTCCTGAGAAACATTTGGGACGGGTTGCCGGTGCCAACCAAACGTTGCAGGGATTGATGAATATCCTGGCTCCCGCGTTGGGTGCGGTTCTTCTCGGCGTGATGCCGGTTCAAGGAGTGCTGTTGATTGATGTGGGGACAGCCTTGCTGGCGATCCTGTCCTTATGCTTCATACCCATCCCGCAGCCTGCAGCCGTTCAGGCGACCACACAGGTTTCTCCGGCTGGCGAATCTGTTGGGCAGCAACTGTATGAGGGTTGGGCCTATGTATGGCGCTGGCCTGGTTTGCGAACAGTGATTCTGATGGCAATGGTTTCCAACCTGATGACCATCCCGGCCATGTCCTTGCTGCCCCTGTTGGTTACGAAACACTTCAACGGAGGTGTGAAAGAAGTGGGTTGGATGGGCATGGTGGCAGGCGCAGGAATGCTTGCTGGAGGTCTTCTGCTCACCTTCTGGGGTGGAACTCGGAAACGGATCCTGACGGCCCTTGCCGCGGTTGTCTTGATGGGATTGGGGCTGATTATCATTGGCATTTCCCCGGAAAACCTGTTCCTGCTCGGGCTGGCGGGTAACCTGCTCTTCTGCCTGATGCGCCCGGTAATCGATGGAACAATATTTGCGGTTCTGCAATCCATCATACCGCCAGAAAAACAAGGCCGCGTACTGTCGATTGTCCTGAGCGGCAGTGCGGCATCCTCCCTGATCGGGTTACTGGTGGCCGGTCCGGTGGTGGACGCCACCAGTCTGCCGCTGTGGTTCATCCTTGCCGGGCTGGTTTCGGTTGGTGTGGGCGTCAGCGGGTTCTTGCTCCCTTCAGTGATGAAGATCGAGCAGGGTCCATCCAATGCCAAGCCAGAATTGCGTATGACGATGCCCGAGAGCAGGGCTTGAGCGGAGATGCCTTGGAAATTCCATGAACCCGGATCCCCCTCTCAACTTTCTATTATCCGTATATACAGCACCCCCTTGGGGGCACCAGATAGTCTATGTGATCGATATGTTCTAAATGGATACGCCCTCGATCAGGGCGTATCCATTTTTTGTATCAAAAATTAATCAAGCCGGCTGGCACAGAGAACAACAATTATATGCCCGGCATGCATGCCGATGGTACCTGTGGAAAGTGACCAGGTTAGGATAATAGACGGCTATCCAAGAATGGATAAAATCTGGCAGCCTGCTTAGATCATCTCGTATGCAGTTTCACCATGAACCGAAGCGTCCAAGCCGTTTTCTTCATCTTCTTTGGTTACCTTTACCGGAACGACCTTGTTGATCAGCCAGAGTGCTGCATAACTGAACCCAAAGGCATAGACGGCAGTGATCACAACACTTAACAATTGGACCAGGAAGAAGTGCGTGCCTCCAAGTAACAAACCGTCCGCGCCACCTGGGTTCCACAACTTAGTAGCAAAGATGCCAGTGCAAATACAACCCAGCACTCCACCAACACCGTGTACACCCCAAACATCGAGTGCATCATCGAGATGCGCATGATTCTTCCAGGCAACCGCCAGATAGCAGACCCCGCCTGCCAGGAAACCAATAATGACAGCGCCTGTTAGGCTGACGTAACCTGCAGCAGGCGGATTGCCAATCCGCCCTGCCGGTTAATAATGGACGAATGTCACTTGTATTTGTTTGTGAGATATTGTACAAATTGAGTAAAGTTGTCAGTCGACTATCATCCAACAACCTGATGCTTATGGGAATCATCCAGACGAAGTCCATTGCCGAACAGGTCGAGGAGATACTGCGCGAGCGCATCCGGGATGCGACATACTCGCCCGGGAGTCGCATGCCGTCCGAGAGTGAGTTGTCCGAAGAGCTGGGGGTGAGTCGGGCAACATTGAGGTCGGTGCTGGCTAGGCTGGCCGTCACCGGGCTGATCATCCGCAGGCAGGGGGATGGGACTTACGTCAATCCCCGTATCCGCGAGGTCAGCACACACGCCGGCAACCTGTGGGATCTAGTGCGCCTGATTGAGAACAACGGCTTCAGCCCGTCCATCCGTTCCCTATCGATTGTCCAGAAGGCTGCCACACCAATAGAGGCGCAGGTACTGGCGCTGGAGCCGGGTGAGTCGCTTGTCCAGTTGAAACGACTCTTCCTGGCCGATGATCGTCCCGTTATCCTTGCTAATAACGTGGTGCCCCTGTCGTATTTCCGCGTGCCGATCGAGCGGGTCGAGGGGCAGATGCATTTTCGCGACATCCTGCAACGGTATTGCCGCCAGGAGATCGGTTTTGCGATCACCGACATCCATTCCGCCCTGGTTGACGAGGAGATCAAGTCGGCCTTGGGGAATGGGTCCGCCCGGACGATCCTGGAATTGCAGATGGCATTCTATACCCGTGACAACCAACCCCTGGCGCTGGGTCTGAACTATTTCGACGATTCCACCCTGCGCCTGAGCCTGGTCCAGGCGTGGAGTTGATCTTCCCGAACTGAGACCCGCGCCGGGCTTGCGGGAGTGAGGAGACCGAGATCTCGATGCGATCCAAACTGGGTACCCTGTTCGATGCTCTGCTGCCGGTCATCGCCACGCTGGCCGCGCTGGTAGTGGGGGCTGTGATGCTCCTAATTCTCGGGGTCAATCCCATTGAGGCCTACAAGGCCTTGTGGGATGGGGCCTTTGGCAGTGCCAATTCGCTGGCCGAGACGCTGGTCAAGGCCACGCCGTTGTTGCTGGTGGCGCTGGGGATCTGCATCTCCTTTCGCGCCGACGTGATCAATATCGGCGGCGAAGGGCAGATGATCATGGGCGCCATCCTGGCGACCTGGGTCGGCCTGACCGTCACCGATGCCCCCGGCTGGCTGGTCATCATGCTCGGGCTGGTAGCCGGTTTTGTGGGCGGCGCGATCTGGGGCGGCATCCCAGGTTTGCTCAAGGCCTACTTCAACGTCAACGAGATTCTCAGCACGGTGATGATGAATGCCATCGCTGTGCAATTGATGAACTTCCTTCTGCGCGGTCCGATGATCGACCCCTCCCAGGCTGAACTGGCCTCGAAGATCCCCCAGACCGCCCGCCTTCTGGACGCCTTCCACCTGCCGCGCCTGGTTCCCACCCGCCTGCATTTGGGTGCCCTGATCGCCGTCGCACTGGCCTTCCTTGTCTACATCCTGCTGTGGCGCACCACGCTCGGCTACCGTATTCGCGCTGTGGGTCAGAATCCGCATGCCTCGCGTTATGCGGGTATCAAGGTCCAACGCTATGTTGTGCTTTCCTTGTTACTCAGCGGCGCATTCGCCGGACTGGCTGGAGTCATCCAGGTGTATGGCGTCAACTATCGCATGATCACTGATGGTTCCGCGTCCGGGTTCACTGGCTCCGCGGGCTTCAATGGGATCGTCGCAGCGCTGTTCGGTCAATTGCATCCGATCCTATCCATCCCAGCCTCTGTCCTGTTTGGCGCGCTTCTCGTGGGAGCCAACTCGATGCAAAGGGCGGTTCAGGTCCCCTCGGCTTTGATCACCGCCCTCAACGGACTGGTGGTCGTCTTTGTCGTCAGCAGCGAGATCTGGCGGCGCCGAAGGCAAAGACGCAGGCTAGCTGCTGCAAAAGAAGAAGAGTCTCCCCCGAAACCAGGGCAGGCAGAAGCTCCGAAAAAGGATGCCAAGCCATGATCTCTGAAATCTTCTCCACGACCGTATTAATTGGCATCCTGGCATCCGGCATCCGACTGGCGACACCCTATCTCTATGCTGCCATCGGGGAGACATTCGGCCAGCGCAGCGGTGTGCTCAACCTGGGTGTCGAAGGTCAGATGCTGCTGGGAGCGTTTGCAGGTTTTTACGTGGCGCTTAAGACCGGGAATTTATGGTTGGGCGTTCTTGCTGCGATGAGTGTTGGCGCCCTGATGGGACTGGTCATGGCCTTCGTGACCGTCAACCTGCACGCCCAGCAAGGCATCAGCGGCATCGGCTTCTACCTGTTCGGCCTGGGGATGAGCGACCTGCTCTTCCAGAAGTTAATGGGCACCGTCGAGACTGTCAGCGGCTTCCCGGCGATCCACATTCCCTACCTGAGCGACATCCCCGGCATCGGCCCGATCTTCTTCGGCCAGAACATTCTGGTCTACGGCGCCTACCTGCTCGTGCCGCTGGCCTGGTTCGTCCTGAACAAGACCACCCTTGGGCTGAAGATCCGCGCCGTCGGCGAGAACCCCGATGCGGCAGATTCACTTGGTGTGAGCGTAGCGCGTGTCCGTTACTTCACCATCATCCTGGGCGGGACGCTGTCGGGGGTGGCCGGCGCCTCGTTGTCCATTGCCCTGTTGAACGTCTTCCAGCAGAACATGACCAGCGGCCTGGGTTTCATTGCCGTGGCGCTGGTCTACTTCGGCGGCTGGCGCCCGCTCGGGGTGTTGGGCGGGGCGCTGCTCTTCAGCATGGTCAACTCGCTCCAGTTGTGGATCCAGGTGCTGGGCATTCCCATCCCCTCGGATATCGCCGTGATGATGCCGTATGTGTTGACGATCCTGGTGCTGGTGCTGACCGTGTCCCGGGTGCGCGCACCGGCAGCCTTGACCCGCCCGTTCGAACGGGAAGATTGAGACCGATAAGGAGGTGATGATATCCGGAAAGAATACCGCAAGAGACGTATGTTCGGATTAACTTCCAACCACTATTCAAACAGGAGAAGAAGATGAAAAAGTTTGCTTGGTTTTTGACCCTTGTACTTGCCCTGTCGCTCGTCTTGAGCGCATGCGGCGGCGCCACGGAGCCCGTGGTGGAAGAACCCGTCGAAGTTGCCACGGAAGTGGTGGCCACTGAAGCACCCGTTATGGAACCGTTCCGCGTGGCTGTCGTCATGCCGAGTGCCATCAATGACATGGCCTTCAGCCAGAGCATGTACGACGCCCTGCTGCGCATCCAGGACGAGATGGGCGGCCCCGATTACTTCGATTTCGTCTATTCCGAAGGCATGTTCGTCGTGGACGATGCTGCTGCCGCGATCCGTGACTATGCTTCCCAGGGCTTCGACCTGGTGATCGCACATGGCTCGCAATACGGTTCCTCCCTGCAGGAGATCGCCCCTGATTTTCCCGAGACGAGCTTCGCCTGGGGCACCACCGCCGAGACCTTCGGCCAACCCAATATCTACGCCTATGAAGCCGCTTCCCAGGAAGGCGGTTATGTCAATGGCGTCCTGGCAGCAACCCTGAGCGAGAGCAATATCATTGGCGTGGTCGGCCCGATCGAGGTCGGCGATGCGAAACTGTACGTCGACGGCTTCAAAGCTGGCGTCGCGGCCACCAATCCCGCTGCGACCGTCAACGTCAACTACATCGGCTCGTTCTCCGACGTGGCCCTGGCCTCCGAGGCCGCCACCACCCACATCGCTGCGGGCGCGGATGCCCTGACCGGTACCGCCCAGATGGTTGTCGGCGCGATCGGTAAGGCTGAAGAAAATAACGCGCTCTGGTTCGGTACGCAATCCAACCAGTCCAGCCTGGCCCCCTCCGTCGTGGTCGCCAGCCAGGTCTACCACTGGGAAGTCGTTTTGAGAGAGATCATTGCCAATGTCAAGACCGGCACGCTGGGCGGCCAGTCCTTGAAAATCGATCTTGCCAACTCCGGACTGGTCATCGAGTTCAACCCGGACTACGCGCTGCCCGCGGAAGCCCAGGCGCTGGCCGATACGACGATCCAGGGGATCATCGACGGCTCGATTGTGATCACCCTGCCGTAACATATCCTTGATCTGAAAGCGGCTTTGGGGGACTCCGGTCGGAGTCCCCCAAAGCCAAAGGATGGCGCCATGACCGAATCATCCACACGCCCGTCCGACAGGCTGCATGTCGAAACCCTGGAAATGCGCGGCATCACCAAGCGCTTCCCGGGGGTGCTTGCCAACGACAAAGTCGACTTCGACGTGCACGCCGGCGAGGTCCATGCCCTGCTGGGCGAGAACGGGGCCGGCAAGAGCACGCTGATGAAGATCCTGTACGGCATGTACCACCCGGACGAGGGCGAGCTCCTGCTGAACGGGAAGCCGGTTGCCATCGCCTCGCCGACCGATGCGATCGGCCACGGCATCGGCATGATCCACCAGCATTTCATGCTGGTCCCGACCCTGACCGTGGCCGAGAATGTCGCCCTCGGGCTGCCCTCCTCCCGCGGCTTCTTGACCGACCTCGACCGAGTCTCGAAGCGCATCCTGGATCTGGCCGACATCTACGGTTTGAAGATCGACCCATCCGCCTACGTCTGGCAGCTTTCGGTCGGCCAGCAGCAACGGGTCGAGATCATCAAGGCCCTCTACCGCGGCGCAGCCCTGCTCATCCTCGACGAACCGACGGCCGTCCTGACTCCCCAGGAAGTCGACGAACTGTTCGTCATCATGCGCCAGATGACCCGCGACGGGCATGCCCTCATCTTTATTTCCCATAAACTGCACGAGGTGGTCGAGATCTGCCAGCGGGTGACCGTCCTGCGCGATGGCCGCAAGATCGGCACGCGCCCGACCTGCGAGACCTCCAAGCAGGACCTGGCCAACTGGATGGTCGGGCGCGAAGTCGGCCTGGCTCCCGACCGCGGCAAGGTCGAGCTGGGCGAGGCGCGCCTGTGCCTGGAAGACGTCTCGTGCGGAAGCGACCGCGGCACGCCCGGGCTGCGCGGCGTCAACCTGGAGGTCCACGCGGGCGAGATCCTTGGTGTGGCCGGCGTCTCGGGCAACGGCCAGCGTGAGCTGGCGGAAGCCATCGCCGGCCTGCGCAAGGTCACTGCCGGGCGCGTCATTCTCGAAGGTGAAACCGTCACCAACCTGCTGCCCGGCGCGCTGACCGACCGCATGCTCTCTTATATCCCCGAGGAGCGCATGCGCGACGGCATGATAAAAGATTTTTCCGTTGCCGAGAACATGATCCTGCGCGAGCATGCCCGGCGGCCGTACTCGCGCGGCGGCTTCCTGAACCTGCGCGGTATCGCTGCCCACGCCGACGAGTTGATCAAGCGCTTCCACGTCAAAACGCCCTCGCGCGAGACCCTGGCCAAGAATCTCTCCGGCGGCAATATCCAGAAGGTGGTCCTGGCGCGCGAGATCTCGCGCACGCCGCGCGTCATCATTGCCGCCCAGCCGACGCGCGGCCTGGACATCGGCGCCACCGAGTACGTGCGCGCCCAACTGCTCGAGCAGCGCCGTATGGGGACGGCCGTCCTGCTCATCTCGGAGGACCTGGACGAGATCCTGGCACTCTCGGACCGCATCGCCGTCGTCTACGAGGGCCGCATCATGGATATCGTCCCGCGCCAGGCTGCCACGCCCGAGAAACTTGGCCTGCTGATGGCCGGTGTGCATCCCGAGGAAGCGAAGCAGGTCACTTAGATTCTTCCCTTGCGAGGAGGGCGGTCGGGCGTTCTTTGCCCGCCCGACGAAGTAATCTCAGAGAACGAACAATCGTTTGTTCCACAAGATTGCTTCGCTGCCACCCCCGAAGAACGGGGGCAAGCAATCAGGCGGCTCGCAATGACATACTCATCCATCGGTTCGGTGGTCGCTGTGGAGTGACAGCGGTGTTGGGCGCAGTCCTCGGGCCAGACCCATCGAAAAGTACCGCCGCCTGGGAAAGGAAATCACCAATGAACCTTTGGCAGGAATACAAGAAACCGGCCTCCGTCGCCGAGGCCATCCAGGCCCTGACATCCGCACCCGGTCCGGCCCTGCCCATCGCCGGCGGGACGGACTTGCTGCTCGATCTGAAGCAGGGCCGCCATTCCCCCGTCCATACCCTGATCGACCTGACCTTCGTACCCGAGATGACCGCCATCGAGCTGCGCGGCGACTGCCTGTACATCGGCGCGGCTGTCCCGGTCAGCCGGGTGGCGCGCGACCCGCTGGTCGCCGCCCATGCCCGGGCGCTGGTTGAGGCCTGCAGCCTGATCGCCGGTCCACAGGTCCGCAATGCGGCCACGCTGGGCGGCAACATCGCCCACGCCCTTCCCGCCGCCGACGGGACGATCGCCCTGACCGCCCTCGCCGCCTCGGCCGAGGTCGCCGGTCCCGGCGGGACACGCCGTCTGCCCTTTGGCGAACTCTTCCTCGGTCCGGGCAAATCCGCCCTGGATAAAAGCAAGGAGATCATCGTCGGCTTCCACCTGCCGCAGGCAAAGCAGGGCGCGGCGTCCTGCTTCAAGCGCATCATGCGCCCGCAGGGCGTGGCCTTGCCCATCCTGAACTGCGCCGTCTGGCTGGAGCGGGATGTCGACCTTCTCGAGGATGTCCACATCGCGGTCGGCCCCGGCGGACCGACGCCGTTCCGTGCCGTGGAAGCCGAAGCGACCTTGCGCGATCATCCCTTCGACGAGGCTGCCTTCGCCCATGCCCTTGAGACCCTGCTGGGCGAGGCGAAGTTTCGCACCAGCGCCCGCCGCGCCAGCGAAGACTACCGCCGGCACATCGTCGCCGGGCTTTTCAAAGAAGTGCTTATGACCGCGTGGGACCGCGCGAAAACGGATTAATGGTATGACACCAATTACCCTGACAGTCAACGAGAAACAATACACGCTCGCCCCCATCCCCGGCGAGACCCTGGCCGCGCTGCTGCGCGAGCGCCTGCGACTGACCGGTACCAAGATCGGCTGTGAGGAGGCCGAGTGTGGCGCCTGCACCGTCCTGGTCGACGGCGAACCGATCATGTCCTGCACCTACCCGGCCGAGCGCGCCGACGGCAAGACGATCCTGACCATCGAAGGCCTGGCCCGGCGGGTGAAGGAGGAAATGAAGCTGCACCCGTTGCAGGAGGCCTTCGTCGAGCACGGCGCGGTCCAGTGCGGGTTCTGCATCCCCGGCCAGATCATGACCGCTTTTGCCCTGCTCAAGCGCAACCCGGACCCGACCCCGGAAGATATCCGCGCTGCCTTGAAGGACACGCTCTGCCGCTGCGGCGGGTATCCGGGCATCGAGAACGCCATCCTGGCCGCGGCGCGCACCCTGCGTACCGGCGAGCCGGTCCAGAAGCCCCTCATCCCGGACTCGATCCACGGACGCAAGGCTGTCGGACGGATGGCGCTTCGTCCCGACGCGGTCGAGAAGGTCACCGGGGCGGCGGTCTACACCGACGACCTGGTCTTCGACGGCATGCTCCACGCCCGCGTCCGCCGCGCCATGATCCCACACGGCTTCCTGACGAAGCTGGATGTCTCGCAGGCAGAAGCCCTGCCCGGCGTGAAAGCTGTTCTGACCGCCAAAGACATCCCCGGGGAGCATACTCACGGCCTGGTCATCTACGACTGGCCGGTGCTGGTCGGCATCGGGGAGCGTGTCCGCTACGTCGGCGACGCGCTGGCCATCGTTGCCGCGGAGACGCGCGAGATCGCCGACCGGGCCGTCGAGCTAATCACGGCCGAGTTCGACCCGCAGCCGGTGATCAGCGACCCGGTCCAGGCGCGCCGTGAAGACGTCCCACAGCTCCATGCCAACGGCAACCTGCTCAAGCACATCAAGGTCCGCAAGGGCGATATGCAGGCTGGCTTTGCCAACTCCGACATCATCCTCGAGCACACCTACCACACGCCGCCCAACGACCACGCTTTTATGGAGCCGGAGTGCAGCATCGCCGTACCCCTCCCCGACGACCGCATGGAAGTCTACGTCGGCTCGCAGATCCCCTACCAGGACCGTGCGCAGGTGGCGCGCGTCCTGGGCTGGCCCGAGGAGCGCGTCCGCATCGTCGGCCAGTTGATGGGCGGCGGCTTCGGCGGTAAGGAAGACGTCATGGGCCAGATCCACGCCGCCATGCTGGCGAACGTCACCGGGCGGCCGGTCAAGCTGCTTTTCGACCGGCACGAGAGCCTGCTTGTCCATCCCAAGCGCCACGCCACGCAGATCCGCGTCAAGATCGGGGCGAAGAAGGACGGCCGCCTGGTCGCCGCCGAGACTGAACTCTACGGCGACACCGGCGCTTACGCCTCGCTCGGCGAGAAGGTGATGACACGTGCCACCACGCACTCCGCCGGCCCGTACGACATCCCGCACGTGCGCGCCGACTGCTATGCAATGTACACCAACAACCCGCCGGCCGGGGCCTTCCGCGGCTTCGGCGTGACCCAGTCGGCCTTCGCCATCGAGTCGACGATGGACATGCTCGCCGAAACGCTGCATATCGACCCGGTCGAACTGCGCCGCATCAACGCCCTGCACGTCGGCTCGATCACCAACACTGGCCAGGAATTGCGCGAGTCGGTCGGCCTGATGGAGTGCATCGATAAAGTCGATGCAGAGATGCGCCGCAGCAACCCGGACCCGTTCGCCCCGGTGACCGACCCGTTCCATCCGCACCTGGTGCGCGCCTGGGGCTTCGCCGCGGCGTACAAGAACACCGGCCTGGGCGGCGGCGCGCCGGACAAGTCCGGGGCAGACGTGGAGCTCTACGACGATGGCACGTTCGAGGTGCGCAGTTCCGCCGCCGAACTCGGCCAGGGGCTGGTGACCGTCATGCGCCTGACCGTCGCCGAGGAGATGGGCGTCCCGCCCGAACAGGTGCGCGTCCTGGTCATGGACACCGACCTGACGCCGAACGGCGGTCCGACGACGGCATCGCGCCAGACCTACGTCACCGGCAACGCCTCGCGTCACGCGGCGATCGGGATGCGCAATGCCATCCTGGCGCTGCTCTCCGAGAAGTTCGACGTGCGCCCGGAGCGGATCCGCATCGAGGACGGCAGGCTGCATGTCAACGGGCAGACGCTGACCTACGCGGACGTCGCCCGCGAGATGAAAGCGGCCGGGAAAAAGACAAGTCTGCGTTACGAGTACGAGGCCCCGCAGACCCGGCCGCTCGGCACGGGCGGCGACATGCACTTTGCCTTCTCCTTCGGCGTCCAGGCGGCGGAAGTGGAGGTGAACAAGCTGACCGGCGAGGTGCGCGTCCTCAAGGTCATCTCGGCCAACGACGTCGGCATGGCGGTCAATCCGCTGGGGCTGCGCGGCCAGGTCGAGGGCGGGGTGATGATGGGCCTCGGCAACTGCCTGACAGAGGAGTTCATCGTCGAGGAGGGGCAGGTGGTCACCGACCGGCTGGCGCGCTACCGCGTCCCGGGCATCCTGCTCACGCCGGAGATCGTCTCTATCATCGTCGAGCATCCCACCGCCGAGGGTCCCTACGGGGCCAAGGGGGTGGGGGAGATCTGCAGCATCCCCACCACGCCGGCCATCACAAATGCCATTTACAACGCCGTCGGTGTGCGTGTCGACCGCACGCCGGTCGACCAGGAGGAGATCGCCCGGGCGCTGTGGGGTAACGCCGGGAGATAGCCGCCGCCGGGGCAGGCGAGACCCAATAATTAATGAGGAAGATGCCGGGGTGGTAATCAAGCTGCCCGGCACGGGCCGATGGTATCGTACCCTCTCGACTTACCATTATCCGTCTATAAAGTACCCCCTTGGGGGCACTGTTTATGGTGTTCCGGATAAACTCACGCAGGGATGACGCGCCTGCCAGGTTAATCGCAAGCCTTTACAGTTATAATGAACTTAAGAACTTGAGAGGATTCAAGAGATGATCGATCTTATCAAAGTTGAAACCTTCCTACACGCGGCGGAGACTTTAAGTTTCTCTGAGACCGCCAAGCAGCTTCACATGAGCCAGCCCTCCATCAGCCACCAGATCAAGACCCTGGAACAGGAGCTGGATGTGACTTTGTTCAAGCGCAGCAGCTCCGGGTTGCAATTGACCGAAGCCGGGTGCATCCTGCTTCCCTGGGCACGCCGCTTGCTGCACGATACCCAGAACATCCAGGAAATGATGTCCTCCCTAGAGCAGGAGGTCGTTGGGGAACTGAATATAGCCTGCAGCACCACCGCCGGCAAGTACATCCTGCCACAGCTGGCCGCCCGCTTTCGCCAGCGATATCCCAGCATCAAGGTTCGCATCCTGGCCTGCACGCCAGAGGATGTCATGCTTAAATTACTGGAAGGGGAAGCTCATATCGGTGTCGTCAGCCGCGAAATCCTGGATGCCGGTTTGGAGTCGCAGGAATTCATCCAAGACACTGTCACCCTGATCGTGCCATCCAACCACCGTTGGGCCTTTAGAAAGAAAATCGAACCGGGCGAGCTGCTTGAGGAGGCGCTCATCCTGCGGGAAGAAACATCCGGTACGCGCAGGGTGGTACTTTCTGAACTGGCAAAATTTGATATCAGCCCGGATGACTTGAATATTTTCATGGAACTCGGCAATGCCGAGGCCATCGTACGAACCGTCGCGGCCGGATATGGGATTGCCTTCGTCTCCAGCCTGGCCAGCGCCTGTCCGCTGGAACGCGGCAACGTGATTGACCTTAAGGTGGAGGGACTGAACCTGAGGCGTACCATTTACATGGCGCGCAAGTCACAGAGCAACCCGCACCGGCCGCGGGATGCCTTCTGGAGTTTCATCCACGACCATGAGAACATGGACCTCATCCATCTGCCGGAACAAATGCCTTGAGAAATGGACTGCCCCCGCTGGAAATCGCGCGGGGGCAGTTCGTCTGGTTGCGGGAAAGATCTAGAATACGTATGTTTGTGCTGCTCCTTCCACATCCATCAGGAACGGCGGAGCCTTTTTGATCTTGATGCGCTTATCGCGCAGATCCTCGGGCTTGATGTCCTTGTTCGCCAGAGCCAGCTCGCAGAAGACGACATCGCCACCCATGTCAAGTAGCTTGTTCATCAGTTCGACCGGGTTGGGCATGCCCTTGGGTGTGCCAAGCTTCTCCAGCTCACCCTTCACGAACCAGCGCGCCCCCGCCGGGCAGACGAAGACATGGACTTCGTAATCCAGCGCAAGGCCGGAGCTCGCGAAGATCAGCGTCGGCATGATGTTCGCCGGGGTGTCGCCATTGCAGACGATGGCCATTTTTTGCTTTGTCATAAGAATCTCCTTTTGTATTGAAAAGAATAGGGTTTCGCCACAGCGACTTTTGGGTCGCGTGTCTTTACTTTGGTCTTACAGGAATCTCAGTCCGCCGCGGCCTTGGCTGGTTCAGAGGCCGGAACAGGTTTGAGCGCATGGATATAAAGCGCCATGATGCGGTAGATGGAGTGGGCGAACTTGGTAAAGGGCAGGAGCAGAAGAAGAGTGATCGAAACCGCCACATGGAAAATGAACATCCAATACCCCCACATCGACGCACCAGGCAGGTACAGGGCGATCTCGATGATGAAGCCGGTCACTCCCGCGAGCCAGAGCAGGGTCAGGAAGATCCAATCGGAGGGTCGCGAAAAGCTATGAGCCTTGTCCACTAATCTGAAACGCTTGTAAAGCAGCACATTGACGCCATACAGGAATAACAAGCCAGATAACGTGCCGATCAAGCGGGTTGGGTACCAGAGGGGTACAAATGTACCGGTCTCCTTGACGCTGATAATAGCCAACAGGTAATCCATTGCGGTGGCAAGCAGCAGCCCCAGGAAGCCCCACATCGTCGCGGCATGGACGAACCATTTGCTGAAATACCAGCGTACTCTATTTTCCAGCGCCTCACATTTCTCGCGGTAGCGCTTCTGCCACAGCGATTGGACAAAGACCGCGTCCCAGAACGCCTGGAACCAGTTCATGCGTGAGCCGTTGAAAAAGTTGCGCACAGACAGATGGTGGGCACGGCCAATCCGGAACATCATGTTAAAAATGGTAATCAAGCTGATCAACCCCACGAAAATCATAGTGACAAGACCGGCAGTATGGATTAACTCACAGGAAATGAATCCAAACAGTTTTAACTGGTCCCTGGCCATTGTCCCGCTTTCAGCGTACATGAAGAAGCTGAAAAAGATCACCATGAGCAAGGCAATAAAGCTGCCGATCAGGGGTTTCTTGCAGATCAGGTTGCCAATATTCAAGGGGGCATAATGGGAGATGGCGTAGCAGCGCGCCGCAGCCATGAAATTGGCTGGTTCCGCTTGTTGCGGGCAGGTCTCGGAACAATCACCGCAGTTGTAGCATAACCATAATTCCTTGCTGGCAAGCAACTCATCTTTTATACCCAATTGTGCCAGCCGGATCATGTGGCGCGGAAAGCTGTCGTTCTCCGTGGAGAGGGAGCAGATTGCTGTGCAGCTGCCGCAATTAAAGCATTTTTCCACATACAAGGTCCCGTATTTTTTAATTTCGCGGATAAATTGCGGATCGAGGTGTACGGTCATTTCAATACTCAGCTCCCATTAGTCACTCTCCGACTGCCGGTGGACAAGTGCGTATTTGAAATATCCGTTGATGTCAGGTTTTCCGACAACCTCGACACTTCCGTAACGCCGCATGGCAAACAGCCAGATGGTTACCTCGTGACCGGGGTATCCCAGCGCCTCAGCTAATGCAGGGATAGTTTGAGGGTCATCCCGCAGAAGTGATGCAATGCGATCCTTCATGATCATTTCATCATGAACGATCTCACGAATATCGCGCTGAATTTTCCTGGCGCCGCTCATATTACAGCCTCCTTGAGACTGGCATCGATCATCGCCAGAATTTGGTCACTCCGGCACCCTTCAACAGCGATCGCATCCCTGGGACAAACCGGAACGCAGGCGCCTTCACCCTTGCACAGCGAAGCGATCACCATCGCCACCTCTTTATCATCGCAGATCTTTTTTTCGATCGCATTATACGGGCACGCCTTGAGACATTCTTCGCACCACGTGCACCTGTCAATTTCCACTTGGGCGATCAGCGGTTCCAGATCCACATAGCCTTTCTTCAGCAGGCTGCCGGTCTTGGCTACGGCGGCGAGTGCTGAAGAAACGCTCTCGGATATGGTCTTGGGTCCCTGTGCTGCGCCGGCAATGAACACGCCATCGATCACAGTTTCCACGGGGCGCAATTTTGGATGGATCTCTTTGTAGAACCCATCCGTGCTCTGCGGTAATTTAAGCGCCTGATTGAGTCTGCCGTTCTCGCGCGGCATCATGCCGGTGACAAGGACCACCAGGTCCGCTCTGATCTCAAGCTCCTCGCCTTCGGTCAAGGTATCCTGTACTTTGACCAAAAGGTGTCCATCCGCCTCCTCCACTACAGGAGGTTTCTCTGGTTCCCAGCGGAGGAACATTGCCCCACCTTGTCGAGCTTGTTCATAAACCATTTCGAGGTTTCCGTAGGTGCGAACATCACGGTAAAGGTGATATTGATTAACCGTATGCCTTGTCTTTATTGCCAGTTCCTGAAGCATCACCGCGGTATAGGTTGCCGCCGAACAGCAGTAACGGGAACAGAAGCGGTTCGGGTTGGGGCATGATCCTGTTTTTTCAGCCTGGCGGCTGCCAACACAATAGATAAACACGACATCATGCACCGGCCTGCCATGATATTCCATGTTTCCCTTTTCCAACATCTGCCGGAACTGCAACAGGTCAACCACACTTCCGGAACCCCAGCCATATTCTCCTTTGGCAGGAACATAAGGAGTAAAACCGGTCGTGACAACAATGGCGCCCACGTTCAGGAGATTTTTTTCGCCACTGACGTTGATTTTTACATCGAAATCACCGATACTGCCTGTCTTTTCCACCAATTCTGCCTGTGTATACAGGACAATTCGGTCATTATCTCGAATACGCTGCAACAGGGTTGCAACCACCTCTGGACCGGGTTGACCCTCGGGTCCCATACATCCCGCTTGGAGCGACCAGCCACCGGGTTGTTCTTCCTTTTCGATCAGGTACACGGCCAATCCCATATCTGCGAGGGAGATGCTGGCACGCATCCCGGCAACACCCGCGCCGATCACCAAGACGCGAGGTTTAGTCTCCACCCGAAGAGGATTCAGTGGATTGGTCAGCATGCATTTAGCAATACCCGCCCTGATCAGGTGAACAGCTTTCTCCGAGGCTCCTTTCTTATCATTGGTATGTGCCCAGGAACACTGCTCGCGCAGGTTCACTTGCACGTACTGGTAGGGATTCAATCCGGCCCGTCTGGCCATTCCACGAAAAGTATACAGGTGGAGGGAGGGTGCACAAGAGGCTACTACGAGGCCATCCAAACTGCATGTATTGATGGCATCGATCATTTCCTGCTGCGCTGCATCAGAGCAGGTAAACATTTGTGTCTTCGCAATGGCAACCCCGGGTTCCGAGGCGATTTCCTTCCGGACTTTTTCCACCTCCACATAGTCCGAGATATTGCCACCACAGTGGCAGATGAAGACCCCAATCCTTCGTTCCCGGGTCATTGCTCAGCCCTCGTTCTCTCAAGGTAGGCAGATACCTGTGTGGCGGCCGCGCCAGAGTGCAGGACGGTATCAGGAATATCCTTCGCCCCATTCACCGTGCCAGCCAGGTAAAGCCCGGCCACATTTGTGGCACCCGGCTCGATGACCGGGTTCAACTCGCGGAGATAATTGAAAGCATCCCTTGCCAGTTCCCCGCCCTTGTACAGGGCGAAGGGAGCCGTGTTCGGTAGGAAGCCGATTGCCAGGACGACCAGGTCATGCTCTCTCGTTCGCGTTCCACCCTTGCCCAACATATCCTCATAGCGCAGCGCCAACTTTCCATTTTCAAGCTGCTCCACGCGGGCTACTTTTCCTTTGATAAAATTTACGCCCATGCCCTTGGCCTGTTCAAAGAATTCTTCATAACCCTTGCCAAACGCCCGGATATCGATATAGTAAATCGTGACATCCGCGATGGGCAGGGCGCCCATCAAGAGTTGGGCTTGTTTGATGGCATACATGCAGCCGATCCGGCAGCAAAGGGGATTGCAGAATGTCTGGTCGCGGGAGCCGGCACACAGCACGATCGCGATGCTTTCCGGTTCTTTGCCATCCGAGGGACGCAGTACGCCATTATAGGGACGCGTGGGTGATAGCAGTCGCTCCAGTTGCGGTCCAGTGATCACATCGGGGAGAATCCCATATCCCAAAATGTCTTTTTCCGGTGGATTCATGATCTCAAATCCCGTTGCCATGACAACACTGCCCACACGTAATGTCATGGATACAGGCTTCATACTGAAATCAATGCAATCCGCGGGACAGACATTAACACATTCCATACACTGTGAACAATCCGCACAATTCAGGCAGCGGTTTGCCTCCCGGCGTGCAATTTCCTCGCTTAATGCCTCTTCGTAGGTTTCAAAGTCCCTGATGCGTTCGCCGGGGAAACGCTCTGGCACGCTGACGGGTGCCACGCTCTCCCAGTCACTGGTCTGGTCGATGATATCCTTTTTATTTGCGACCTCGAGTGGGTCGCTAAAAGGAATACCCAGTGGCAGCCCTTGCAACAAGCGGTCAATATGGAATGCCGCCCGCCGCCCCTGCCCCAAGGCCTGAACAATGGAAGAGGAACCAAGCACACAATCGCCGCCGGCAAAAACATAAGGGAGTGATGTTTGAAGAGATTCGGGATCTGCTTTCACAGTGCCATCGCGGTTCAACTCCAATTCATCCTTAAAGATGGAAGTTGTAGGTGAATTCCCGATCGCCACGATCACCATATCAGCTTTAATCGTGAACTCGGATCCTTTGATTGGCACCGGTCTTCTTCTACCGGAAGCATCGGGTTCACCGAGTTTCATCTTCTGGCAGACCACTTCCTTCAGCTTTCCATTTTCGCCGATGAATTGCGTGGGGTTGGTGAGGAAGCGAAACTCCACACCTTCTTCTTCCGCGGATTCCACTTCAGCATGAAAGGCTGGCATTTCAGCTTTGGTTCTACGGTACACAACGACCACTTTTTTAGCATTAGAACGAAGGGCAATTCTCGCAGGATCCATACAGGCATTCCCGCCTCCAATAAGCAGAACGGTCTTACCTGAGAGGTCCATTCGTTTACCGCCGTTTATCATCTTCAGGTAATCGCTGCAGCATACCACCCCTTCCATATCTTCCCCGGGTACTCCGAGCCTCATCGGTTCCAGTGAACCTGTGGCAAGAAAAACCGCATCGTAACCTTGCTCCTTCAGACCCCTCAAGCTATCTACCAAAACCCCGGTTTCGATCTCTACCCCTAAAGCAGTAACATTTTTGATGTCCCGATCTAACACAGATTTAGGTAACCGGTAGGAGGGGATCCCAAATCGAAGCAGGCCTCCCGGTTCCGGCTCCGCCTCAAAGATCTTGACCTGGTATCCTTTACGGGCCAAGTGGTAGGCGAGGTTCAACCCGCCAGGTCCGGAGCCCACAACAGCCACTTTCTTATCCAGCAACACCTGCGGACGGCCATATTCAGGCTCAGGATGATTGGCATAATAGCGGTCTGCCATGAAACGCTTGATCGCGCGGATGTGCAAGGTGCCATCCTTATCCCCGCGGGTGCATTCGCTTTCGCAGGGTGCATAACAAGCACGCGCAAGACTGCCTACAAGGGGAGTATCCTCCAGGTGCATTCTGAACGCTTCCCCGATGCGCCCCGCACGAACGAGGGAGATAAAACCACTGGGTTTTACTCCCGCGGGACATGCAACATTACAAGGTGCCTGTCCTTTGCGGTTGATGACTGCTTTTTTCGGTACCGCCTGGGGAAAGGGAATGTGTGCAGCGCGGCTGGCAGCCAGATTATAGTTATATTTGTCCGGCAGGGAGACCGTGCAAACTTCCTCGCACTTGTCACAGCCCGTGCAGGCGTCGAAATTCACATAAGAGGCTTTTTTGTGCAGATCTACCGTGAAGGAACCATCTTCATTGCGAACAAAACCATCCACCTCGGTATAAACCATGAGTGTGACTTGCGGATGGTGAGCGACTGCGGCCATTTTGGGCGTGACGATGCAGCTGGCGCAGTCCAACGTTGGGAAGACTTTGCTAAGCAGGATGGATTTTCCGCCGATGCTCGGTTCCTTCTCCACCAGCAGCACGTTGTAACCCATATCCCCGAGCAACGCGGCAGTTTCCATCCCGGCGATGCCTGCGCCAACAATCATGCCATCGTAGTCCAACCCATTCTTCTTATGGTCAGGCGTCATAACTGGTTAACTCTTCCTCGAACTTACGCATATGGGAAACAAAACTATCCGCGCAGACCGAGCAGATCCCCGCCATCTTTACCCTTTTCGGGCTGGTGTTGCGCTCCCTGAGCATGTCCTGGGCTTTCGCCAGCAGTGTGCTGGTCCGGGAGCTGCAATCCGGCAGGTAGGCACAATCCCCGCCGCAGGCGGCAATGAACACGCCGTCGTATCCTTCCTCGAGGGCGTGGACGATCCAGGCTGGCTTGATCCCGCTGGAGCATGGCAGCGAGATCACCTGAACGGAAGGCGAGTAATGCATGTGCGCGCTGCCCGCCATATCGATCCCCAGGTCCGAGATCGCGCTGGTGGAAAAGACCAGGATCTTTTTACGGGCGGCTTTCCTGTTGCCAGCCTCTGACATTTACTTCGACCTGCGCAGGTAGATGCTCCAGTAGCCATCGTTCGCGATGTCGCCCAGGTATTCAAGCTCCATCTTGTTGCACCAGCGCTGAACCGACACGATCGTATCCGAATCGGAGGATTGGACCTCCATCACTCCCCCGATCGGGCACTCGTTGATGCCGCGGCGGGCTTCCAGCAATGGCCCTGGGCAAGCCGTGCCGCGCGCGTCCACCAGTTTATCAACTTTCAAGGCGCGTAGTTCTTCTGTGGTCATCTATCCATCTCCGTTTTATGAAAGAGTGATTCTTTTAGATTGAAAGATCCATTATTCATGTCGAAGCTGCAATCTGGGCAGTTCATGTACCGAATCTTTTCGGCTTGTTGGCCAGAACCAAACAGCCCTTGATAAGGTCATTCTCCGCCAGAAAATAGTAGATGTTCTGCTTCTTCCGGCGGGATTCCAGGATGCCGTTCAATTCCATCAGGCGAAGATGCTGGGAGGTACCCGGGAGGGTAGCACCGAGCGCCAGGGCGATCTCGCTGACAGTGTGTTCCTTCTCAGCCAGATACCATAAAATCAACACCCGGTGGGTGTTGCTGAACACTTTGCAAAGCGCCGCCTGGCGTTGAGCCCGAACTTGGAATTCTTTTAAAAACCCTGGTTCCATAAGAAGATTTCAATACTTGCTTAATTCCCCAATAGCTTAACTCTTACTAAACCCAAGGACAAGTGACGACTGTCACAAACGCCATAGTTTTTTTCTATAGCCTATCATTACTAGTTTCAATGGGTGTGACGTGTAATAAACTACCCTCCTGACAGCAGCGCGGCTTATACTTCCCCGTAATGCTTTATAGGCTAATCCCCTCGGCGGTAAATATAGTCGACTTTATTGGGTATGCAATATTAATTTTCCATCAAGCCCGATTTCAACGCGCAATTCCGCAAGGGACTTGGATGCCGGCCCGCGCGTGACCTTTCCATCGAGATCGTAGCGGGACCCATGGCATGGGCAGGCAAAACCATCGGACTTTGACTCGACCGTGCAGCCGAGGTGTGTGCAGACGAGACTGATGACGCTGAAACCTGTCTCGGTACGGATCAACACTGCCGGAACCTGCGGCAGGACCGTACGCGAACCGGGAGCATAAGCCGAGGCGGGACCGAGGTCGAACTCGGTCGGTGCGGGTGGCTGGGATTGGTAATCGAGATAGCGGAGCAATCCGCCCAACCCAAGCAGACCGGAGGCGGTCAACAGCAGGTCACGCGTCAGCTTGAGAAAATCGCGGCGGGAGAGCCTTGGATCGGTCATCTTTTCACCGAATGGCATTTGTGGCAGGAGGCAGAACCCTGGTCAGCAGGGTCCTGTAAACAACCCGAACCCATTACGGGCTTGAACGTAAAAACCTGACCGGTTGCCTTGCCAACCAGTTGATAGGTGCCATCGGGAAGGAGGCGCGTGTTCCAAAGCGCTTCGCCCTTTTCAGTGATGAGGATGATATCGCCAAGACTTAATTCCACCACGGGATTGACCAGCGCAAGACGAAAGGAAATGTCATCCGGGTCGGTGAGGGTAAGCGTTTGTGGAAGTTCGGTCAACGTACCATGACAGGTTTTGCAGCGCACGTATTGGATGTCAAACTTACTGCTGTAGAGATTGCCATCTCCCATCGCTTCGTCCCGGGTGTGACAATCCACACAATCGAGGGTGTACTCGCACCTGGTGAACTGGGCGATGGGCTGGTAATAATCATGCAGGCGATCCGCGGGTTGATCGGTGCGCGCAACAAATATCATGCTGCGCAGATCGTAGTTGCCGCGGTTGTGACAGGTGTCGCACTGAGTGTAAGAAATCGCGGTAGTCAGTTTATGGATGTTGGTATCTGTGCTTGTGTCAACACTGGTCAAGTCGGTGGATTGGGTTGGTGTATGACAAGCCGCACAACCGGTGAAATGATCGTACCGCCCGCCGTTCACCAAAGGTTGTACCAAGAGGTGACAGGTCAGGCAGCTTCCTCCAAATAACCTGAGCTGCGGGTTGGACTCTGATATTGGTTCATATTTCACCAGGCTGGTGACGCCAGTTGTGCTCGCCGGTTTGTTGATGGAAGTGACACCGTAGAGGGCAGCCGGGTCGGGTTGGGCTCCGTATGTATAACGCATCAGGGCAATTGCCCCGGCATAGGTCGCCTGGATACTGGTGGTGCCTCGCTGGATATGGTTACTGAATGACTCCGCTGTTCCACTGTGACAGTCATCCCCACCGCAGGAGGATTCCACCACCGAGAAATCAGATGGGTTCTTTCCGCCGCGCATGGTGCTGTGCGCCAGGGTTGCTTCGAGCGCCAGGGGCTCCCCGCCATGACAGATGACGCATCCAAACGTTTGGACAGGATGGGATTTGCTGATCTCTGCCAAATCGCCATGACAGGATATACAGTATTCGGTCTTGCCGGTCAGGGTGGGAGTCAATGCCACCGGTTTGACACGCCGACTTTCCTGCCAGGCGGCGACGAGCAAGGCAATGAGTAAGAAAGTGGAACCGATGAGGAGCAGGGAACGGCGCATCGTTCAGAGAGGAGAGAAAAAAGCGGGAAAAGGGATTAGGAATTAGGAATTAGGAATTCGAAAAATTAGAAATCACGGAGAAGGGAAAGTAAAGCGCAGGGTCAGGGAATAGGGAGAAGGGAGAAGGGAGAAGGGAGAAGAGAGAAGAGAGGATTAGGAAAAAGGGAGAAGGGAGAGGATGGTTAGAATTAAAATAAGAAGAAAGAGGAGGATTGAAACTACCTGGGCGAGACGATTGCCTGGAGGAAACCAGCGTCCCAACCCGGTTTCGAGAGGCTTGGGGAAGACAAACGGCACGAGAATCAACACAACCAGCACCACCAATGGGACAAGCACACCCCAAACAAACGGATTCCCAAGCTTGAGCATTTCCTGCACCCAAAGGAAAAACCACGGGGCACGGGCGGTTTCAGTAATTATGGAATTTTCGGAGATCGGTGCCGCGAGCGGTGCAGGGACAAATGCCGAGAGCAACAACAAGGCTGTTCCGGCAACCAGCATTGCCAAGACCTCGCGACGGACCAGTTCGTAGCGCGTGATGCGGAGCTGATCGAGGCGCTGCGCCGGAGGCGGGACTGCGATGCCTCCATCCCGGCGGATGCGGAAGGCGTGCCACACAGCCAGGATGACCGCGAGCAGCGTCAGGCCAAAGGCATGCCAACCATAAAACCGGAGTAAAGTTGCCGGGCCGGGCTGGGTGCCACCGACGAGGATCCGGTACAATGCGTCACCAATCCACGGGATGGACTTGATGAGGTTGGTCCCGGTCACCAATGCCCAATGGATTCCGTTGTCCCAGCGTAAAACATAACCGGTGAAATCAAGAAATAAAACGATGATGAGCAAGCCGAGCCCAATCAGGTAGTTGAAACGACGCGGGGGCAGGTATGATCCAGTCAGGATCACCCGCAGCAGGTGGAGGACGGTCACGATAACGAGGAACTGCGCCGCCCAAAAGTGCAGATTGCGGATCAGACCACCGAACGGGACGAGGAAGGTGATGGCCTGGATCGAGGTCCCGGCCTGGTCGGGGGTCGGGATGTAGTAGAACATTTCGAGGACGCCGGTCATACCCAGGACGAGCATCAGGAAGAAAGCCAGACCACCCGCGGCCAATGTGAAACGTAGACGGGATTGTTGGGCAGGAATGGTCGGGGGGTGAAGGTGATGGAAAAAATTCGGGTGCACAGAAAAATTATACTCGCTAGAAACACAACCGCCCCTTGTCCGGGAGCGGTTGAGAGTTATACCAGACATCATTATTTACTTGGCACTTTTTTCCCTTTTCTTTTTCTCGAGAAGTTGGTGGTGGTAGGAGCCTTCTCTTAACAACTTACTGCCGCATTTTGGACAGGTTGTTTCCTGGCAGGGAGAGCCTGCCTGGTGCAGGACCTTTTCGCTGCATTTTGGGCAGACACAATATCCGCTTGGCCCCATCTTATTTTTGTCCATACTGTTCCCTTTCATTATCGCGTGATAGCGATGCATATAGGGAATATCCGAATCCGGTTTATCTGCCATAGAAGATCGGGCAGGCTTTTTGCCTGCGGGAGACTGGTTTAGTGCAGTTTTTCTGTGTGATCTATGATGTTTCCCTTGATGAAGGCAGTCACTGCCTGATCTATTTCAAGAATGTCGGTAACAATTGGGCGGATATTGGCTGTGCGCAGGGATTCGTATGCACCTCTTCCCATGCCCATGCAAAACATGGCTTCGCAGTCTCGTATTGCCTCTGTCATGCGTTTGTGGCGGTCCTGTGACGCCTGGTCAAAACCATGGGGTTGGTTCGTCTCATGAGTTTCGTGCGGTTCATTTATTAATTGGTTGTGGCCAAGCTTATCTCTCATCTCGCGCTGGACAACCTGTCCATGTTCGATTGTTACGACCAGGTAGTGGCTGGCTCGGCCAAAATGTGCGCTAATGGTTTTACCGTCATCGGTTGCAAATGCAATTTTCATGGATTAATTCCTTTATGCCTGATATGCTTTCTGGGTCATTTAGTGCTGGCTTCTTCTTGCTTCCCGAAGACCGGCAGGTATTTGGCTGCCAATCCAAAGGCCAGGATGCCGAAAGAGAAGATGCCGACGGAAACGGAAATTTCAGGCAGGGTTGGGAAATACTTGACATTGCTCATAAAGGTCGGCAGGTAACTCAGCGGATCAGAATGCTTGACAGCCAGCCAACTCACATCGAAACGGTTCATGATCATGCCAAAAAAGGTGATAATAGCTCCGATGAGCAGCCCGCTCGCACTTTTGCGTATCCGTTTAAATGAGAAGAGGATTAATGGAATGAACGTGCTCATGGCAATTTCTGCCCAAAACAGGATGCTCATGATACCGCTGATTAGTAGATACTTGGCATCGCCGGCTATTATTATTTCACCGAATTTTACCACGACATAAACCACCAATACGATCGGGATGACTTTCGCCAGTTTTTCCAACAGGTGAGTTTCCAATCCCCGCTTGAAGGCGCGGGAGCTAAGCGATGATTCGAGAATGATCATTGCCAACCCGATGCCGATTGCTGAGATAAAGAACTCGATTGGCAAGATAGGCGTCCACCAGAGAGGATGCAACTTTTGCGGCTCGATTAATAAAAGCGAGCCGAGGGAGGATTGGTGCAGCGTGGACAGCACCACACCCAGGATCACGAATGGCATGATAAAGCGATGCAAGAAATGAGCTGCCTTCTGCCACTTTATTCCTTCAAAGACGACAGGCGCGAACTCGATTGCAAGAACCGTCAGGTATGACATCACGCAAATGCCTATCTCCAACAGGACCGAAGTTCCATTCATGTGGATCATCATATACCAGATGCGTTCCGGATGACCAAGGTCAACCAGCAAGGCAATGACAACCATGATGTATCCGAGGAAGGCCGTCAGAATCGATGGGCGCAGTAAGGGCTTGAACTGATTGAGTTCAAAAATATAGACCGTTGCGGCCAGGAGGAAGCCACCACTGCTGATGGCAACGCCTGTGAACAGATCGAAGCTGATCCAGAAACCCCAAGGAAAAGAATTGCTGAGGTCGCTGATAGAACCGATCCCACTTACGTAACGTATCATTGCCACTACAAAGGCAATCCCCATCAAGGCCAATAGAACGATAACGATGGGCTTCAGCTGGAGACGTTTATCAATGGTAAGGTTAAGTTTCATTTGGTCTCCTCCGGTTTCTCGTCATATGTTTCAGCCTCTTTTGCATTGGCCTCTTTCTTCTTGTTATTCATGTGTACACCAGCTGCCACGCCGGTTAATACTGCCGCCCAACTGAGCGCAAATGGGATGGTAATCTCCATAACACTTTCACTGACCTTATTGATCGGGTTTTCAGGCAGGTTTGGCAAGCCAAGCTCGCTGAACGGCACATGGGAGAGAATAAGGTAAGAGGTTCCGCCATTTTCTGTCTCGCCGTAAACGTGGTCAATGTAGCGTCCCGGGTGCGCGGCGATGCGGTCGTGCGCTTCCTTCACCAGGTCTGTCCATTCACCATAGACCAGGGCATCGGTTGGACAGGTGGCTACGCAGGCCGGTTCCAAGCCGATATCAATGCGCTGCGGACACAATGTGCATTTGTCAATGAATGCGCCATCAACCAAACCTTTATCGAAATCGAAGTGCGGCACACCAAACGGGCAGGCGTTCATGCAATAACGGCAACCGATGCACCTGTTCTTGTCGTACTCCACCGGGCCATCATCTCGTTTCGAGTAGGCACCGACAGGGCACCCAGATAGGCAATCGGGAGCGTTGCAATGCATGCAGTGATAGACCATCGTCTCCCGCTGCAGGTTGGGGAACTCACCCGTGATGCCCAGACCCGCCACCCAAATGCGGGTCTTGTTCATGGGGATTTTGTTTTCCACACTGCAAGCGACCATGCATGCCCGGCAGTCAATGCAGCGAGTGGCGTCAAATAAAAATGCGTGATGATTAATCTCAGTCATGGCTGTACCTCTAGGCTTTCTTCACCGATACAAATGTCTGGCTGAGCGCCTGGCTGCCGCTGATGGGATCGGTGTAGGTGACATGCAGTACCGAATCTGATGCACCCCAACCGTAAGCGGTTTTAAGACCCCTGGAGAGGTGACCGTAGCCCGGGGTCATGTAAACGCAATCCGGACGGATGGCCTGGGTGGCCAGCAATCGGATATGCACTTTGCCAACATTGCTGGTCACTTCGACCCATTCACTGTCTCTCAGTCCTCGTTCTTCCGCCACCGAGGCATTCATCCACAGGCGGGGTTCGTCTGAATATTTATGCAGCAACTGGTTGTTTTGCGTGCCAAACTGGGTCTGCTGGGCCACTTTCCCGGTAAGGAGAAAGAATTCACCTTCGGCTGGGACGGGCGGCTCCTCCCAGGTGGGCCAGGGGGAGAAACCAGCGTTCTTTAGGGTTTCGGAATATATTTCGATCTTGCCGGAGGGCGTGTTAAAGGTAATTTCGCCTTTCGTTTCATCTTCCGGCATTTTTGCATAGCCCAGAGCTTTTACTTCTTCCAGGTCCACTGCCAGTGGCTTCAGTTGCGTACGCAGGTAATCTTCTTCATCGTCATACTGGAAGTAATCACCGAGGCCGAGGCGTTCGCCCAGCTGCTTATAGATCCAGAGAGTGGATTTTGCCTCCCCCTGGGGCTCAATGACCGGCTGCCGGATGAAGGCTTTCCCTTCAACAGGGAGGATCGGGTCATAGCGTTCCAGGTAGGATGCTTCTGGGAGGACAACATCCGAAAACCAGGCCGTGTCGTTCATGATGATATCCACGGTGGCAATGAAATCCATCTTACCGAAGGCTTGCAAAGTCTTGTTACGGTCGGGGAGGGAAAGGATCGGGTTCTGGCGTGAGATGAACCAGCCATGCGCCTGGTAGGGCTGGCCGGTAATGATGGCGTCGCGCAGTTCCTGGAAAACGCCCAACTTGAGCGGCACGAGAGGATATTTCCACGGCGTGCCGTCCAGCCGGAGAGCGGAAAGGCGCGGGTAAGGCGGTTGGGGTGGTGCGCCCAGCCCGGCACCCTCGGCAGCTACTTCTGCGGAGAGACATCCGCCCGGGGTGAGCACATTGCCACTCAGGGCGTTCAAGGTGGCGATCGCCCGCTCGGTCTGGAAGGAATTCAAGAAATTCGAGGTGCGCCACCCGGGATGCACCAAGGAGTTGGGCCTGGCGGCAGCGTATTCACGCGCGATGCGGTCTATGGTGGCAGCAGGTACACCAGTGATCTTCTCGGCCCATTCAGGGGTGTACCGGCTCATTGCATCCTTGATTCCATCACAGCCAACGACATACTTCTTGACGAACTCGCAATCAGCCAGCTCGTTGGTAACGATCACATTGATCATCGCCAGAAGGAAGGCGGAATCGGTGCCGGGGCGGATCGGGATCCACTCGGCAGCTCTGGATGCCGTCTTGGTGTAGCGCGGGTCGAGGTAGACCAGTTTTGCGCCGCGGTCAACGGCATGGGATAGTTCGGATGTTTCAGAGGTGGAAATGGCTTCCATCATGTTGCGTCCCACCAGCAGGATGAAGTCTACATTATTGTAGTTTCGGGCTGGTTCCTCGACGCCATAGGTTAACAAGAAAGCGGTGATCATGGCGTTGAAACATAGAGAGCGTTGGGTGCCGTAGTTTGGTGAACCAAACGCATACATCATGTTTTCGAATTGCTGCTGCGTCAGACAGTGCGTCGTCGAAAAAACCATCGCTTCGGGACCATACCTGGTCTTGATCTCGAGCATTTTATTGGCGATCAAGTCAAGGGACTCCTCCCAGGAGGCTTTACGGAAGAGGCCATCGCCGCGCTTCCCAACCCGGATGAGGGGAGTAAGCACGCGATCGGGATCGTACGTGTTCATCAAGCCCGATTGTCCGCGCGGGCAGAGGTTGCCACGAGAATGCGGATGTTCCGGGTTCCCTTCAAGCTTAACCACCCGACCATCTTCCACCCTGGCGAGCAGACCGCAGCGCCAAACACACATCTCGCACATGCTTGGAATGTAGCCGTTTCCTGCTGCATCAAGTAAACCCGCCTCGCGCGCGGCGCGGGCGGCGCGGGGTTGAATCCAGCCGCCGGCTGCCGCCGCGGCGGCGGTTGCCGTGCCAAGTTTGAGAAAGTCTCGTCGTGAGAGGGTATTCGTCATGGTGTTTTCCAGTACCTCTATTCCCGGGAGTTAATGGATGGCTGGCATTCAATCTGCCAGCCATCCTTTCCATACGAAACTTGCTTATTCTTCGTTCTGATTACTCGGGTCCTTGCGCTGCAATCCGGCCCGATCGATCAGGTAGAAAAGCAACAAAGCCATGAGTGAAAAAGCGAGTACGGTCAGATATGGATTGAGATTCCACAAATCAGGCATTACCACGTTTCCGATATTGGCAATTTTGGAAATCACGGGAAATACCTGCTGGTAGGTGAGGCCATAAATGACAGCACCGGTCAAGAAACCGAGCAAACCAGGGACAATGTAATCCAATTTTCCTTCGCCGGACCCGGCGACACAGGTGCCTGGTCAGTACCCGGTGAGAGCCATCCCGACCCCAAACAGGAGCCCGCCGGCGAGGTTGCCGACGATGTACGTAGCCGGGACGGTTGGAAAGGTGACCAGACCCAGGCCACGCAGACCGAACAGTCCGATCATGGCCACCACCAGAGCCGTCATCATGAACTTCAACACAGACATATCGGTAAAGCGGAACTGGTTGACAATTTTATGATACTTCGTAAGGCCGGCCTTATTGAGCGCAAAACCAAAAGCAAGGCCCAGGATAAGGGCAATTGCACTGGTTGACATTTTAGTACCTCCTGCGGTAGATAATGAGGGCGGTCAGGATGCCCGACATGAACATCCCACCAATGAACAGGAACGCGGCCGGCACCAGCAGCATGCCACCCGAAATGGCCAATCCGCTTGTGCAGCCTCCTGCGATCCCCGCCGCGTATTCCAGGATGATCGCGCCCAGGAAGCCAAGCACCCAGCGTTTCCACGTCTGCGGGCCAAATATACGCTTCCACTGGGCGTCATCGTTGGAAGAATCCTTCTTGCCCCACTTAAGCGTTTTGCTGGTGGCTGCGCCAATCATTCCACCGAAGAACACGCCAATCAGCAGGATCACCCCGTAGGTAATGCCGGGCGGCATGATGTAATTGAAATACATGTTATCGAACACCTTCGGAAACGCAAATTTGCCGATCATTCCCGCCAGGTTCTCGAATGCACCCGAAGCACCCAACAGGGCATTGCTCAGCCAGACAGCCAGGATGCCGACAATGCCAAGCAGGATACCCGCCACGTAAGGTGACCATGTTTCCTTGCGGAGGTAATTCATGATGAATTTCATAAGTCTACTCCTTCTCCTTTTCTTCTTTGAGGACCGCTGTAACCAGGTTGAGCAACCTTGCGGTACTTTTTGGGTTGGACAAGATGTTCCCCAGGGATTTTCGCGCCTGCGGTTTGAGCTTGGACAGTCTTGGCAGCATCTCTACAACGTCGCGGGGATATTCGCGTTCAACCTTTTTCGTATCCCCGAACGACACTTTGACCAGTTTCTCATTATATAAAACGAATCCACCTCCGCCAACCGCGAACATGAGAATCATCATGACCAGGATGACATTTCCCCAATTGGTTGGACGGATGCCCAGTACTGAAATATCGTATTGCTGTTTATAGTTCACCAGGTTTGGATCATTCACATCCAACTGGGTTGACAATGGGGCACTGACCGCCTGGGTTGCAGAAGCCGCTTCCGTTGGAGCTGATGCTGCAGGTTGGCCAGAAGGGGAAGTCTCTCCACCGGTTCCAACCTGGACCCCAAGCGTGGTGGCATAGACCTGTGCCTTGGCAAGCGTATCGCTCGGGTGGCAGCTCTGGCAACTTACATTAATATCAGCGAGCGGAGCCGTCATACCTGCATGCGAAGCGGTCTCGTCGGTGGACTGGTTGTTCCCACCATGGCAAAGGTAACAAAAATCGCCGAAGGCGTGCTGGGTATGCCAGGTGGTGCCATCGTTATTGACCGGTTTCTGTCCCTGTGATTCGTGGCAGTTTTTGCAAGAGGAAGCCTGCGAACCGCATTGTGCCTGTGCCGGGGTGGCGCTCACCAGTAGAAAACCGCCGAGAATGAGCAGGACTCCGATCGCGATAAATAAGAAAGTTATCTTTTTCTGTTTCATGCGCACCTCCGGTTTTCTTATTGGGAAGAACCCTGTTCTGTATGAGTTTGATTGAGCTCTTCCATAAGAGTAGAGCGATAATGAAGCTGATCGCGCAATACTGCGCGTAAAAGATCCAAAGCTTCAATGACGCGATGATCAGCCAGCTCATACTCAACCATAATTCCCTGCCGCGTCGCGATGACGAGGCCACGGTCACGTAGAATCTTGAGATGCCGCGAGACTGTTGGCTGAGGCAATGAAACCTCGCGGGTCAATTCCGTTACATTACGAGGCGCTTCTGCCAGAGAATATAGCAGGAGCAACCTGATTGGATCCGCAATGGCAGAACAAAAATCCGCGTGAAGGTGGTTGATTTCCTGGGCAAGGGTGGATGTGATCATGTTAATTACCATATTCGGATAATCATATATTCGATTAATCAATTATACGAATTGTGCGTTTTAACGCAATGGTTCTGCCTGTCATAAGATTTAGTGATGTTTGTCACATAAAAAAGATTTATCCATCGGATTGTGCCAGGCAGGCTGAAAAAAATTGCAAGAGCAGAAGGATACAATTCAGCTTATACACTTTCTGGTTCGGAATGAAGGGCGGAAATTGAGGGTGTCTTGGGATCGCTATTCTTCTTCCCGCTCATTGGGGTACATAGGAGGGAGACAATGGCTTAGGAATCGAACAGACATGATGGCCAGAGACCTTGGTGATGGCCTCTTGACAATCGAAATGATTTAGATTATTATCTAATTAGGCAATGATCTAACATAGCCGGATACCTAAATACGATGACCGTCTATCATGAAAGAAGGTTGCCATGACCGGTAATTCCACCATGAACCTGATCAGCAAGCAAGTGGTTTACGCCTGTATAGACCGTGGCTGTGCCTCACCTGCAACGGAGACGCAGATGGAAGCGGAGCTGGGTTTGTTTGCCCAGCAAACCGGCCAGTTGCTCTTCACGTTGGGAAGCGTCTTCATTGGCATGGAGCCGTTCAACCAGGTCATAAGCCGCAGCACAGGCGAGAGATTGATCTCCATCGGGCGCAAGCTGAAAGCCGCACACCAGTAATCCACGAAGGGCATGAATCCATGACCGACAAATCCAACGCATCTCCTATCATCGAATGGGATTTTGGAACCGCTTACGAGTTATTCATCAGCTTGCATGTGTTGCACAATTCCGATGTTTTCGGTATCCGGGCTTCGTGGGCTGCCGGTGTGCGTTCGCGCATCCCGCCAGCGGAGCGCAAGTTATTGGAGGAAATCCATCCCTTCTTTGGTATCCCACTGGGTTGGCTGCACAGCCTTGCCGCCCCCAAGGACGC
>Ga0172371_10000724_pt1 | contig 52171 bp, 44 predicted proteins | sample Lak12m_FD_114543 | JGI IMG/M metagenome (GOLD analysis project Ga0172371, IMG submission 114543) | Freshwater microbial communities from Kabuno Bay, South-Kivu, Congo - kab_022012_12m | ecosystem: Environmental > Aquatic > Freshwater > Lake | place: Democratic Republic of the Congo: South-Kivu... | reverse complement strand
TCCGCAAGGTCGTGGACACCGTCAACGACCTGGACAACGTCCTCTCGAGGTCATCAACGAGGGCGGGCAGAAGGACTGGGATGCGTGGGTGGTGAACCAGGTCCACGAGTACGAGCGCACCAAGCCCGGGCAGCACCCCATTGGCATCACCGGCCACGGCGCCGAGGACCTGGCGAGCATGCTGGCCAGCCCGGCGGACTGGATCTCGCCCGGAAGCCGCGATGGCTACCGCGACCTGCCGCCGGCCTGGGACGGCCACACCAAGGTTAGCCTCCTGGACACGGACCACGTCTGGGGCGTCGGCGGCCACCGGGCCTGGGTGTGGAACAGCTTCCTGCGCGGGCACAACCCGCTCTTCATGGATCCCTATGACGGCAGCGTGCTCGGGAAGCCCTTCGATCCGGCGTTTGACCCCGTGCGTCAGGCCCTGGGCCAGGTGCTGGCCTGGTCGCGGCGGATCGACCTGGCACGGATGGCGCCGCAGGGCGGCCTGGCCTCCTCGGGGGTCTGCCTCGCCGATCCCGGCCGTGAGTTCCTTGTCTACCTGGCGTCCGGGGCGGAGGTCACCGTCGACCTGGGCGGCGAGGCGGCCGGCTTCGCGGTCACCTGGTTCGACCCGCAGACCGGAGAGACGCGGCCGGCGACACCGGTGCACGGCAGCGGCGTGAGGGTCTTCGCCTCCCCCTTTGCGCCGACGGGTTCCGTCCTTCACATCAAGCGTCAACCGTAGGTCCCGATCTATCCGAGGACACGGCTATGCTCCCGCCCGCCGTCTCGTCGCTGCTCGCACCCGTCTGCCTGGCCGCCGCCCTCGGGGCTGTGGACACCCACGGTGCCGAGCCTCCCCAGGCTCCAGCCGCACGTTCCCTGCCGCGCCTGCGGGTCGCGCCGAACGGGCGTTTCCTGGTCCAGGAAGACGGCACGCCCTTCTTCTGGCTGGGCGATACCGCCTGGGAGCTGTTCCACCGGCTGAACCGCGAAGAGGCGACCCGCTACCTCGAATGCCGGGCCGAGCAGGGCTTTACGGTGATCCAGGCCGTGGCCATTGCCGAGCTGGACGGCCATCGGGACCCCAATGCCTACGGCCACCTGCCTCTGACCGACCTCGACCCGGTCCGGCCCGCGGTGCAGGATGGCCCCGCCAACGACTACTGGGACCATGTGGACTTCGTGGTGGCCAAGGCCAATGCCCTGGGGCTATACATCGGCTTGCTGCCGACCTGGGGGCGCTACTGGCATGACGAGGTGAAGGATGGTAGGCCGCTGTTCACCCCGGCCAATGCCGAGGTCTACGGGGAATGGCTCGGCCGGCGTTACCGGGAGGCGGGCGCCATCTGGGTCCTGGGTGGCGACCGCACCCTCGAGAACGATCAGCACCGGGAGGTCATCCGCGCCATGGCCCGTGGACTCCGCAAGGGTGACGGCGGTGCGCACCTGCAGACCTTCCACCCGCGCGGCGGCCGGGGCTCGGCCCAGGACTTCCATACCGAGGAATGGCTGGACCTCAACCTGCGCCAGAATGGCCACACCGTGAAGTTCGGCGAGGGCTACCAGAACACCCGCGCCGACTATGACCTGCAGCCGGCCAAACCGGTCATCGACGGCGAACCCGTCTACGAGGACCACCCCGTCTCGTTCCGGGCGCAGGACCTGGGGCACACGATCGCGGCGGACGTCCGGCGAGCCCTTTACTGGGACCTGCTCACCGGCGCGTGTGGCCACACGTACGGTCACCACAGCGTCTGGCAGATGTGGCAACCGGGCCGCCACCCGATCAACAACCCCTTGCTGCCTTGGTACGAGGCCATCGATCAGCCCGGCGGCCGGCAGATGCAGTACGGCCGCTGGCTGCTGGAGTCGCGGCCGCAGTTGACCCGCATCCCCGATGACTCGATCCTGCTGGCCCACCGCTCCGATGCCGCTGCAGGCCCGGAGGTGCCCACCTGCGTCCCCGGCCAGGGCCGCTACCGGTTCGTCGCCAGTCGCGACAGGGACGGTACCTATGCCATGGTCTACGTGCCGGTTGGCCGGCCGTTCCGGGTCCGCATGGACGCCATCCGCGGCCCGGCCATCGCGGCCTGGTGGTACAACCCGCGGAACGGCCAGGCGACAGCCATTGACCAGTTCCCCAACACCGGCAACCGCGTTTTCGCGCCGCCGGACCCTGGCGAGATGCTCGACTGGGTGCTGGTCCTCGACGACGCCGCCAAGGGGTACCCCGCGCCCGGCACGCGTCCGGCATGGCGAGGTCCAGAGCGATGAGATCACGCCCGCTTTCATACCTGCATCCGGCGCTGATCGTAGTGGGCCTTGCCGCCGCGGCGGAGCCCGCCCCCTGCACCCGCGTGGCCCTGCACGCGGGCCGCTGGGCGGTCAACGGCCAGCCGACCAATCCTGGCAGCGCCGCCGAGGGGCTGCTGCTGAACGTACGGATGGTGAATGCCGTCTTCGAGGACCGTGGCAGGCCGGACTTCGATCCTGAAGCCAACGCGGAGCGGTTCATCGCCCGGATCGGCGACTACGCGGCGCAGGGAGCCAATGCCTTTACCCTCTGCCTGCAGGGCGGTATGCCGGGGTACGAAGGCGCCGTGAACTCCGCCTTCGAGCCGGACGGCAGCCTGAGGCCCGCGTACCTCGCGCGGGTGGAGCGCGTCATCCGCGCCTGTGACCGCCAGGGCCTGGCCGTCATCCTCGGCCTCTACTACCAGCGCCAGTCGGCCATCCTGCGGGACGAGACGGCGGTGCGTGCCGGGACCGTGAACGCCGCCCGGTGGGTCCACGAACGGGGTTTCGCGAATGTGCTCCTGGAGATCGCCAACGAGTACCCACACCAGGGCTTCGCCCACGCGGTCATCCGCGACCCACTGGGGCAGGCGTCCCTCATCCGGCAAGCACAGGGGACCGCGCCCGGCCTCCTCGTCTCCGCCAGCGGCTACGGCGACGGCAATGTGCACGCGGAGGTGGCCGAGGCGGCGGACTTCCTGATGCCGCACTGGAACGGGACCCCGGTCGACCAGATCCCGGTCCGCATCGCGGCGCTGAAGAGGTTCGGCAAGCCCATCGTCGCCAACGAGGACGACAAGACGGGGACAGCGGCCACCGCGGCCCTGCGCACCTGCGTGGAGAACGGGGTCAGCTATGGCCTGATGCTGCAGAAGGTCAACCAGACCTTCCCCTTCCGCTTCGAGGGTGCCGCGGACGATGCGGTGTTCTATGCCCAGCTTCGGGAGTTGACGCGGGGCCGGGCTGCCGCAGTCCCGGCGCCGGGCTACTTCCCTCCGCCCGAGTCGCAGGGTGGCTGGCGCCGGCTCGAGGAGCCGGACGACGTCCGCCGCCTGGCGGGCATGGACCCCGCGGCGCTCGAGGACCTCCGCGCCTGGCTCATGGCCTCCGACCAGCGCGACTTCGCCGCGGTGGTCATCCGCAGTGGTTACGTGGTCCTGGAGGTCGAGCGCGGCAACCGTGCCAGCACCGACGCCCGCCGGGTGGCCTCGGTGTCGAAGGCGGTCTGCGCCACCGTCCTGGCCATCGCCTCCGAGCAGAGCCAGAAGGGCCAGACGCCGCGCCGTATGTCATTGGGCGACCCGGCCTTCGAGTTCATCCCCTGGGCCCAGCCCCTGAGCGACCCGCGCAAGGCCCGCATCACCGTGAGGCAGCTTCTGAACCACACCTCCGGGATCTGCCCGGAAGCGACGGGAGCCCCCAACGACGGCTCGTGGGAGTACATCCTGGGCCACAGCGGCGACCCGCGCACGACGACGCTGGCGTTCGACCCGGGCACGGGTTGCGGCTACTCCAGCCACGCCCTGGCCCATGCGGCGCTGGTGTGCGAGACGGTCACCGGCAAGCCCTACGACCAGTTCGCCATCGAGGCCCTGTTCAGGCCACTGGGGATCGAGCACTGGTGGTTTCAGTATTACGACGGTGGCCCTGGAATCGGGCGGCATCCCTCGCATGGCCTGGGGATGCCCGCCCGCGACCTGGCGCGCATCGGCTACTGCCTCCTGCGCGGCGGGCGCTGGGGCCAGGCCCAGGTCGTCCCCGCATGGTTCGTGCGGGAGACCGGGGCGCCGACCCACGACGTGACCAGCCCGGAGATGCGCTGGCAGCTCAACCCACAGGTCTTCTCGCACGGCTGGGAACTGCCGGCCCGCCACCACGGGGAAAACGGCCGCAGCGGCGAGGGCATCCCCGCGGATGCCCGCAGCAAACCAGGCTCCGGTGGCCAGTTGGTGGCCTTCGTCCCGAGCCTGGACCTGGTGCTCGCGCGCCAGACCGGCGGCAGCGGCGACTGGCAGTACGAGGAATTCCTGCGTCGCACCTGCGCCGCGGTCCTGCCGGTCACCCCGCAGAGCGCTCCGCCACGGTGAACGGCTGCGACCGGAGGCGGCCATCGAGGCGGTCCCCGGTCCGGCCTCAGTTCTGTCTGTCCCGGTACTCCTGCACGGCCTGCATCCATGCCTCCCGGTCCACCTCTGGTATCCGGTCCCAGTTGGCGTCCGTGACGAGCAGGCCGGTCCTCTCGAACGCGTACACGAACGCTGGATCCACACCCGCCTCCCGCAGCCTCTGGGCCAGACGCCCAAGCAACTCCTCCTCGCTCAGGTCTGCCAGTTCCGGGAACAGCAGATCGTCAGGGTCCAGCGGCGCTCCCTTGGCGTCCTCGAGCTCGCCGATGTGGGTCTGGAGCGCGTCCCGCGTCTCGTCGTCCAGCGGCACGGACTGCACCGGTTGGCCGGCCCCGTCCAGGCGCCACTCGATGCCCTTGCGCAGGCAACACTGCTTGTACGCCTTGCCGCTGCCGCAGGGGCACGGTGCGTTGCGGGAGAGCTTCCTGCCCATAGGACCCACTCCGTCTATGCCCACCAAGCGCGCCTAGAGCGCCCTAACGCGCAGGTTGCGGAAGCGCACGGGGTGGCCGTGGTACTGCAGCCCGATGGCACCTTGGCGGGCCAGGCTGCGGTAGGCGTACTTGAACTTGTTCGGCGTGCCGTCCGGATTGAGGCCTGCCTGGGACCACTGGTTCAGATCCATATCCGTGACCGTCAGGCCATTGAGGCGCACCAGGATGCGGTTGGCCTTGGCGAGGATGGTGTAGTGGTTCCACTCGCCGACGGGCCGCACGGCGTTGGTGAACGGCGACAGGCAGTCGAAGATGGCCCCGCAGACCTCCCGCCGCTGCGGCAGGTCCGCCTGCAGGATCTGGACCTCGATGGCGGTGTTCAGCCAATCATCGGTGTTGGCGCAACGCAGGAAGACGCCGCTGTTGGTTTCGGCCTCGCAGCGGAACTCCAGGTCCAGGGCGAAATCGCCGTAGCTCGCCTTGGTCCAGAGATCGCCGCCACCCTTGGCCACGAGCTCGCCGTTCTCCCAGGCCCAGGAGTCCTTGGCGAACGTCGCATCGGCGAGATCACCGGCAAACAGGGGCTGGTACCCCGAGGCGTCCTCGGCCTGCTGGAACAGCGCCTCGATGGCGGCTGGCGTGAGGGTGGGGTCTGGCGGCACGGGCACAAGCAATTCCAGCTCGCTGATCTGGCAGGTGTCGGCGCCGTGGTTGCGGGTGATGTCGAGCCGGTAGCAGGGGAACTCGGCGGGAGCTTTCAACACAAAAAGCCGTTGGGTGTGCCGGCCCCCCCACTTCTCGTCTTTGCGGGAGTCCACTTCGGTCCAGCTCGCGCCGCCGTCGTTGGAGCCGAGCAGGCGCCAGTCGCGCGGGTCCCGCTGGGGGGCGTCATTGGCCGTCGTGATGGCGTAGGCCGTGATGGACTCACGGCGCGCGTTGGGGAACTGGTACTGGACCCACGCGCTGGGGGCCTTGATGCACCACTTCCCGAGAGTGTTGTCGAAGCAGTTGGGGTAGAGCTCGTTGGGAAAGCCTTCGCCACTGGCGGTGACGGTCCCGCCGGCGTTGTCAGTGGTATCCCGGTAGCCGGCGGTGTCATCGGCCTGGGGCTCGGGCCACTGGTTTGCCGGGTCCAGTGTGGCGCGCGTCCAGGTATCGGCCGGGTCCCAACTCATGCCAGGCGGGAGGGCCTTGCCCGTGAGGAGCGCTTCCCGTGGCAGGGCCAGGCACTGGCGATAGAACCACAGGCTCTCCTCGAGGGCCGGCATCGGGTCCTCCGGCTGGGACTCGTACTCGAACGAGACCACGCCCGCGAAGCCCTGCCGCCGCAGTTCGGCCAGCACCTCGGGGGCACTGGCGAAGCCCGCGCCCAGGGCCACGCACTCGCCGCACAGCGCGGGGCAGTCGACATCCTTCAGGTGCAAGGCGTGCAGCCGGCCTTCGAGAGCCCGGACGGCCGCGGCGACACCGACCCCGGAACGGACCCAATGGCCGTTGTCAGCGCAGGCGCCGAGACGGGGGCTGCGGCCCTTGCAGGCGGCCAGGACTGTCTCCGGCGACCAGTAGGGCGACGGCCGGGCATGGTTGTGGAAGGCAGCCTGGATTCCATACTGGTCGCAGAGCCCCGCCACGAGATCCAGTTGCTCGGCCGGGGGTTCGCACGTGATCACGCTCATACCCAGCGCCTTGGCGAACTCGAAGATGGCCCGCCACTCGGCCTCGTCGCGACCGTTCACGACGCCATACCCCACGGGCCGGACGCCTCGGGCCTTGAGCCCCTCGGCCAGGCGCTCTCGAGTCGCGGCGTCGAGGGTATGAGAGACCACGCCGGGGATATCCCCACCGAGGGTCTGCCCGGGGTACATCTCGATGGCGCCGATGCCCAGGGCAGCGCTCTTCTCGGCCGCCTGCATGAGCGTGAAGTTGCGGAACGTATACGCCTGCATCGCCAGGGTCCAACTCACCGGCTCTGCCGGCGCTCCGGGTTCAGGCCGCAACCGTGCCGTCCCCGAGGCCTGGACGGCCTGGGCCTGCCCGCGGCCCGCCGCGGCCCGCCGCGGCCCGGTGCACCCCGGCAGGACCAGGCCAACGGCCACCAGCGAAACGGCGTACGAGAGAAGCTGTGGAACACGGTGCCTCATGCCTGGCATCCCCTCAATGATCGGGTGAACGTTCAGACGGCTCGCCTGCCTGCTGCTGGAGGCCGGGTCCTCCGCAATCTGGCCACGGCAGGCGGAGATGCCGCGCTCCACCGGCCGGCACGTCGGACGTGACTGCGGGCGAACCGGGGTCCGCATGGGGCCTCCTCAGAACACACGGTAGGCCTTGCGGACGAAGCGGTTGGCCTCGGGCACGTTCGTGCAGGCCATGGCCTCGGCGTCCCACTCGACGCGCTGGCCCGTGCGCACCGCCAGGTTGCCGAGAAGCACCATCTCCGTCAGCGGCCCGGCGTAGTCCGCGTTGGCCCCCGGCGTGGGCCCCTCGCCCTTGCACGCCTGGACCCACTCGGTGTAGAGGCCCGGCGAACGCGGCAGCGTCTTGGGCGGCCGCTGGAACTCCTTCATCCGCGCCTCGGGAATGATGCGCACGCTGGAGCAGTACATATCGTTGACCAGGAAGGCCCCCTTCTCACCCAGGAAGAGCTGGCCGTTATCCTTGGGCAGTTCGCGGCCCTCGTCGAGCTGCGCCGGCCGGGGGGGTTGTTTGCCGCCATCGTGCCAGACCACCTTCACCGGCGGACGGCCGTTGCGCTCGGGGAACTGGTAGGTGACGATGGACCAGGTGGGCGCGCAGTCCGCGGTGCCATTCTCGCTGACCGCCTCGACGCGGGTCGGGTAGCCCAGATCGAGGGCGGTGAACCCGGCGTCGAACATGTGGCAGCCGATATCACCCAGGGCGCCGCAGCCAAAGTCCCACCACCCACGCCATTTGAAGGGCATGTAGGCGGAGTTGTAGGGACGCTCGCGGGCCACGCCCAGCCAGAGGTTCCAGTCCAGGTCGCGGGGGACGGGCTGGGCCTCGTCCGGCGTAGGGATGCCCTGGGGCCAGATCGGGCGGTCAGTCCAGTAGTGGACCTCCCGCACTGCCCCGATGGCATCCGCGGCAAGCCACTCCCGCATCAGGCGCACGGCCTCGTTGCAGTGGCCCTGAATGCCCATCTGGGTGACCACGTTGTGGCGCCGGGCAGCCTCCCGCAGGGCCCGGGCCTCCGCCACGGTATGGGCCAGTGGCTTCTGCACAAACACGTGCTTACCCATCTGGATAGCCATCATGGCGATGGGGAAATGCATGTGGTCCGGCGTGCTGACGGTCACCGCGTCGATCTGCCGATCCATCTCGCGCAACATCACGCGGTAGTCCCGGTAGCGCTTGGCGCGGCTGTAGTCCTTGAAGGCGCCACTGGCCTGGCCATGGTCGACGTCGCATAGCGCGACGATGTTCTCGCCGCTGACCGCGTCGATATCGCTGCGGCCTTTGCCGCCGCAGCCCACGCAGGCGATGTTCAGCTTGCGCCCCGTGATGGGGCGGCCCTGGCGCAGGGGGGCGTCCGCCATGGCGGCGCGGGGCAGCAGCAGGGCGGCGCTGCCGAGTCCAGCCGCCTTGAGGAACTCGCGTCGAGCCAACTCGTTGGCCATCGTGGCACTCCTTGGCGCAGGCCCTGGATGCAACCCGCGCGAAAGTAGGCAATGTAGTGCCGGCAGCAGACTTCGACCACTCGCCCCAGGCCAGCCCATCAGGGCTGTCTCGAGATCGCGGTGCCCGCGACAGGTGAGCGCGTGAAAACGTGAACGCGTGGATTCGTGGCAGACGCCCGGCAGACGCTCCGTAACCCTCACGCAATCACGCTCTCACCGTGCCGGTGACCAACACCGCAGGTCGTTGGGAAAACGGCACCGCCCTGGGGCAGCCAACAGGGCCGGGCTTCCCATCGTCGGCCCGCCGCAGCATATTACCCCGCTCCATCGGTGCCGCCCCGTGCGCGCCAAGGCGATGTGTCGGGGCCCGGCGGTCCGCAGCCGGTGGAGCGGAGATCGTCCGCGATGACAACGTTCGACTACAAAGGCCAGACCGCCATCGTCACCGGCGGCACGCGCGGCATCGGCGCCGCCATCAGCAGCGCCCTCCTGGGTGCCGGTGCCACGGTGGTGGCGACCTATGCCGGCAACGAGGAAGCCGCCCAGGCCTTCGCCGCCTCCCAGGCCGAGGCCGGGGCGCGCCTGCAGCTCCAGCGTTTCGACGTCGGCGACTATGCGGCCGTCGAGGAGTTCTACCGTTGGTACGACAGTCGCTTCGCCTCCCTGGAGGTACTGGTCAACAACGCGGGTATCCGCCGCGATGGCATCGTCGGCATGCTGGCGCGGGACGACTGGGAGGCGGTGTTGCGCACCAACCTCACCGGCACCTTCGCCATGAGCAAGTTCGCGGTCATGCGCATGATGCAGAACCGCTACGGCCGCATCATCCACATCACCTCCCCGAGCGGTCGTGAGGGCTTCGAGGGCCAGGCCAACTATGCCGCCTCCAAGGCCGGCCAGGTGGCCTTCATGCGCTCCCTGTCCAAGGAGGTCGCCAAGCGCCGCATCACGGTGAACTGCGTCTCCCCCGGCTTCATCGAGACCGACTTCATCGGCGCCCTGCCGCCCGAGCAGCTCAAGGCCTACCGGGAGACGGTCCCGGTGAAGCGTTTCGGCACGCCGGTGGAGGTCGCCCACTGCGTTCTGTTCCTGGCCTCGCGGGAGGCGTCCTACGTCAACGGCTCCGTGCTGGAGGTGACGGGGGGCCTGTAGACAGGGCCGGGCGGGCGGGGGTCTCGCATGTCCACCACACGTGTCGCCATGCTTCTGGTGGTCGCCGCAGAACAACCTCCTGGCGGCCGTGGGCGAGTACGCCTCATGGGGCTACTTCGACCCGGGCAAGAGCAACTACGTGGATGGCTACCAGTCACTGCCGGTAGCCTGGGGCCTGAACACGGACCGCAAACGGGCCTTCTTCACGGTGGTGCGCCAGATCACCGGTAACTGACCGGTACGGGGGGCAGGGCCCGGGCCAGAAGGCAAGCCCCCCCAAACTGGCCGTCTGGGGTCCGGGCTGTAGACCACGATGGTGTTGTCGTCCAGGCCTTCGGCCTTCAGCCAGTCCAGCAGGCGTCCGACACTGGCGTCGACCCCAGCCACGCAGCGCAGGTAGTCGCGCAGGTACTCCTGGTACTTCCAGCACACCAGGGCATCCCCCTGGAGGTCCGCCTGCCGGAAGGCGTCGTTACGGCCGGCGTAGGCCGCCAGCCAGGCCTGCTGCCGCTCCTCGTTGAGTCCGCGTGGCGGGGCGTCTGCGAGCTTCAGGTCGCGGTCGAGAGTCCCAGCAACCGCAGGAACCGGCGCCGTTGCATCATGGGCGGCCCCGCGTGCACACCACCCCCCTGACCCCGGCCTGCCCTACCATCGTACGATCGGCAGGACCAGTCAAGCCGCCGGCCGTCCGAGCGGTTGTAGGGCCGAAGTCCGTTCGGCCCAGGGGTCCCAGTCGGAGCTGGGACCTACACCCCGCGCGCCGAGGGAGGGAGCACCCACGAGCCGGCTGCGGTCATGAGCCGCGCCGGAGGCCGCCAGCAGAGGTGGGCATGGTGGCATGGGAGAGGGTATGCTCCCCGTGGTCTGGAGTCCGCGCGCGATGCTGGAGGAACGGCCGATGCAGACCGATACGCCCCGATGCCCTGTCGCCGACGTCAGCCGGGTCCGTGCCCTTGCCGGCCAGGTCATGGCACTGGCCTCCAGCGACCGCTACGAGGAACGTCGACGTCGCTGGCGCGACGCGAACGAACGCCGCCGGCCGGACCGGGCCCCGGTCTGGTGCCGGCCCGCCGCCGCCTGGCAGGAGCTCCTCCCGCCATCGGCACTCTCTTGCACCGACCCCTTCTGCCGGCAGGTCGAGTACACGCTGCGCCAACACCTCTACAAGGACTGGGTCGGCGATGACCACATCCTCGAGCCGTACTGGCCGGTGCCCGCGGTGTTCCGGCACGACGGCCAGCATCTCTGGGGTCTGCCGACGCACCAGTCCCTCGGCACGACCCCCGACGGCGGCTTCTCCTACTTCCACCCGGTGCAGACCCCGGAGGACTACGCCCGCATCACGGTCCCCGCGTTCTCCTACGACGCGGCCGAGACCGCCTCGGCCGCCGACCACCTGCGCGACCTGCTGGGTGAGGCGATGCCGGTACGGATCGTCGGTTCGCCCCCCGTCGGCCCCCACCAGAACACCTACCTGGAACAGTTGCGCGGCATGATGCCCATGATGGAGGACCTGGCCCTGCGTCCGGAACTCGTGCACCAGGCCATGGCCAAGTTCACCGAAGCCGCCCTCCGGGCCCAGCGCGTCGCCGTCGAGGCCGGGGTGCTGACCCCGAATCACCACGAGCCCATGACCTGCAGCGATCCCCTCGGCGAGCCGCCGGCTCCCGGCCACGCGGGCCTCCGCCACCTCTGGGTCAGCGCCAACAGCCAGGAGTTCGACCTGGTCTCACCCGAGATGCACGAAGAGTTCCTGCTCAGCTACCAGAAGGTCCTCTTCCAGCACTACGGCGCCGTGCAGTACGGCTGCTGCGAGTCCCTCACCACCAAGCTCCCCATCGTCCTGCGCATCCCGAACCTGCGCATGGTTGTGTGCTCGTTCTGGAGCGACCTCGACAAGGTGATCTCGGCCTGTGCGGGCCGGCACACGATCATGTGGCGCCAGTCCGCCGCCCAGGTGACCGTCAACGCCACCCTGGACGAACACCGCCGACACCTGGAGGCCGGCCTGCAACGCCTCCGCGGGCACGCCTACCAGATCGTCCTGCGTGAGTTGCAGACCCTCGGCGGCCGTCCCGAACGCCTGCGGGACTGGGCCCGGCTGGCCATCGATCTCGCGCAGAAGTACGCCTGAACGCGGTCCGACCGCCGAGCCGGTCTTCTGGAGGGCGAAGCTCCCCAGGCCCGCATGGGCCGCTGAGCCGGCAACCCGCCCCACGGGAGGCAGGGAACCGACATCAGTGCAAGGCCCCCTCGACCGGCGCGTGGCCGTTCTCGTCGAGGACGAGCACCGAGGAGATGGTGCGGAAGTCCTTGTGGTTCTCGTAGGTCCACACGACCGTCTTTTCCGGAGTGATCTCCAGCAGATGCGGGGCCTTACCGAAGTTCCCGTGGCCCAGCCAGTTGCTGATCAGCGTGTGGCCGTTCGGCAGACGCTGGAAGCCGCCCAGGAAGCGCAGCGGTGCGCCGGGCAGGTCTCGGTTGGCGAGTTCCCAGACGACGGTTCCCGCGGCATCCACCTCGATCAGGCGCGGATCCTGGTGCAGGTCGCCGGTGGCCATCAGCGTGTGGCCATTCGGCAGGCGCGCGAGACTGTGCGGGCCGCCGGGCGCCTTGGCTTCCCAGACCAGTCTGCCGTCGGCATCGTACTCCCGCACGGCCTCGGCACCGTAGTGCGCCACCAGCGTATGCCCATCCGCAAGGCGCCGGGCATTGCGCATATAGACATGGCCGCCATCCTGACCCGCTGGCAGCAGCCGGGTCTCCTTGGCCACGGTCCCGTTCGGGGCCACATCCAGCAGGCGCCCGGTGCTGCACTCGCCCACGAAGGTGTTGCCGTTGGCCAGCCGCTGGCAGGCGTAGACCTCGCTGGAGCTCGTGTACTCGAACACGGTGGCACCCTCCCGCGTCACTTCGCGCACGCCATGGCCGGTGTTGAACAGCAGGTTGCCGTTCCCCAGGACCCACAGGTCATTGCAGCCCGGCGAGGGCGTCTGCCAGCGCACCGCCCCGTCCGGTCCCACCAGGAACACCCTCCCCTGCGAATAGTCGGTGCACGCCAGCCACTTGCCCGCCGTGTAGGCCGTCGCGCCGGGCCCCGCCGGCTCCGCCGCCAGCACCCCCACACTCGCCCACAGAGCCGCCACCACCACGGTCCCCAATAGCTTCATCGCGCGTGTCTCCTGGACGGCCAGGCAGGCCTCCTGGCGCGTCCCATACTGTATACGCGAACGCCGTGCCGGCTTCCCTGCCTGGCGTGGTCGGACTGCCGCCCGGAGCGGCTGTGGTCGATCCGGTGAACCCGCAGCGTCTGTACGCGGGCACCGGCGGCAACGGGCTTTGCCGCTGGGGTCCTGCGCCGTGAGCAGACCACGTGCCACAAGCCGCAGCGCGTGTATCTTCCCGGGGTCGCGGCGGCGGAGCGGAGACCGGACCCCGCCGCCGCGCGCCGGCAGCAGGGATGTGGCTGCGAAGCCCGTCACGGAGGACCGAGACCATGACCGATGACGCCCGTCTGCGGGAGCTCGCCGGGAGGTACGCCGAGTACGCCACCGGCGACACCATGCGCCGGCGGCGCGACAAGTGGCGGCTCCACAACCGTCTGGCCGAACGCACGTTCCCCTTCCACATCGAGGACAACGGCAGCTTCCTGCACGAGGTCATGCCGCCGCGGCAGTGCACCTCGCCCCTCAGCCGCGGCCTGGAGGGTCGACTCCTCTATGCGCTCGTCTCCTACGAGCAGATCGACGACGACCGGATCATCCCTGACCGCTTCGTGGTCGATTGGGTCACCCACCAGGGCAGTTTCTGCGACGAACTCCGTTTCACGCACGCGGACGATGGCCACGGGGGCTCCCTGGGGTTCGAGTCGAACAAGCCCGTCCAGGACATCGACGCCGACTTCCACAAGCTCAGGCGCCGGACTCTGACCCTGGACCGCTCGGCGACCCAGGCCGAGGCCGAGGTGGCCGCCGCGGCGTTCGCCGGCCTGCTGCCGGTGGTCGTCGGCCGGACCGGTTCCACCTACTCCGAGGGCATCACCAACAAGGCCGTGCACCTCATGGGGATGGAGGAGCTCTTCGTGCAGATGGCCATGAACCCCGAGGCCGTCCATCGCCTCCTGACCTTCTTCGCGGAGGAGAACCTGGCCCGCGGTGACTGGGAGGAGGAACAGGGCCTGCTCACCCTCAACAACGATGGCAACCAGGGGTACTGCTCGGGGAGCTCGCAGTATTCCGACGAGATCCCGGGTCGGGCCATTGCCCCGGGCGAGAGGGTCCTATCCACCGACCGCTACGGCTATCTGGAGGCCCAGGAGGCGACCGGCCTGTCACCCGATATGTTCGGCGAGTTCCTGATGCCGCACTTCCGGAAGCTGGCGGCCCGGTTCCGGCTACTCAAGTTCGGTTGCTGCGAGCCCGTGCATGCGCTGATGCCCCACCTGCAGACGCTCCCCGGCCTGCGCAAGGTCAGCGTCACCCCCTGGTGCGACCTGCCGGCGCTGGCGGCAACCTGCCGGAAAGACATCATCTGGTCCCGGAAACCCGTGCCGCTGAAGCTCTGCGGCGCCACCTTCGACCCGGCCGTCTTCCGCGCGCACCTGCAGGAGACGCTGGACATCGGCCGGGAGTTCTTCATCGAGTTTGTGTTCAGGGACACGACCTGCCTGACCGGCGCTATGGCGCCCCGCGTGCGACAGGCCTGCCAGATCGTGCGGGACCTCACCGGCCACCCGGAAGGACGCCGCTGAGCCCGCCGCCGAACCCCCGGTTCGGCGGTAAGGGATGACCGGAAGCCGGTGGGCCGGCGGGCGAGAGGGTCCCCCTCGGAAGGGCGAGCTACACAACGTGGCGCTGCCATGCCTGGCATGGGGAGCCCAGCGGCGTTGGCGGGGACACTCCCCGGCGCGCCGAGGTCTTGCGCAACCGCCCTGGCGCGCCGGTGGGCTGTTTCGCGAAACCGTCGCCAGCCTGGAGACCGGACCTCGCCTGTGCAAGCTTGACGCCATGACAACCTAAACGCCCGACCTTGGGGCCGCCCCTATGGCGACCGGTTGTCATTCGGCAGTGCCGTCCAGCCTCGGACGAGGCCGCCGAATGACAACCGGTCGCCCAAGGTGGTGCCGGAACAGGGCGTTCAGGTTGTCACCGGAGGTGAGGTCTGGGAGACTGTGGGGCCGAGGTCCGTTCGGCCCAGGGGTCCCAGTCGGAGCTGGGACCTACAGCCGTCGGCGCGCGTCTGTCGACGGGCCGACGGCGATCTTGGAACCGCCATTGGGCGCGCCGGTGGCGGGCTTGATCCCAGGCCTCTGCCGGGTATAGTAGCCCGATTGTGCTGGGCCTATGCTCGGGTGACGGATCCGTGTGCCCGCGGCGAGGAACTGGCCAGGTCTGCGGAGAGACCCTAGCGCGGGGACGCGCGGAAACGCGGTTTCGGTATGCCTACGTACGAGTATAAGTGCCAGAGCTGCAAGCGTCGCTTCGAGGTGTTCCAGAGCATGTCGGACCGGCCTCTGACGGAGTGCTCGGAGTGCCATGGCCCGGTCAAGCGGCTGATCGGGACGGGGGCCGGCTTCCTCTTCAAGGGGAGCGGCTTCTACGTCACGGACTACCGCAGCGAGTCCTACAAGCAGGCCGAGAAGCGGGCCGCTGGTGACGCGGGGTCGTCCAAGGCGACGGCGAGTGCCGCCCCAACCGGGACGGGGACGGCGCCGGCAAGTGGCGGCAGTGGCGGGGCAACGGAGAAGAAGAAACCATGATCAACTGCCCAAAGTGCGGTGCCGATAACATGATCGGTGCCATTTTCTGCCGGACGTGCGGCGAGAAGCTGAACCTCAACGAGTTGTCGCCGGACGTGTTCGACGCCCCGCCGGTACCGGTGGGCGCGAAGGTGGCAAAGGTCGTGCAGCGGGTCGTCATTCTGGTGGTGCTGCTGGGGCTTCTGGGCCTGATCGCGACGCTGTTCTTCCCGACGCCCATTGTAGCGACGGGGTCGCTGGACCAGAATGCGCTGGCGGTCGCCGGGCGGAAGTATGCGGCGTTGCAGGCGCCCACAGCCCGCACGCCCAGCCAGATCCCCTTCTCCTCGGATGAAGCCACGGCGGTGGTCAACCAGACTCTGGGCCTGCCCAGTTCAGGGAGCGGCAACAAGAAGCCGCAGATCCTGAGCGTTGAGTTCCTGGCAGGCGGCAACTGCAAGTTCATCCTCAAGACCCTGGTGTTTGGGCAGGTCCCCATGTATACGGTGGTGTTCGCCAGGCCAACCGTGACCACTCCCGGCGACGTGAAGCTGGAGGTGGTGCGGGCCAGTGCCGGCAAGCTGCCTTTGCCCGGGCCGCTGAAGAAGCAGGCACTCGGCCAGTTCTCTGCCCTCAACGTGGCCACTGCCTTCGCGGCTGCCGAGGGGCACGTGGCGTCGGTGACGGTGACCGGCGGTTCCTGCAGTGTGGGTGTGAAGCAGTGACTCTGGTGGCCTGACCAAGCCATCGCATCTCTGTTACCTGCCGAGACCGTTCCCCCGCCCTGGTGGGGATGACCATGGGTACCGGCCGCAGGGAGGTGGGGTGGTGAGCACACCCAGTTCCGGCGAGCCCGTGCCGCACGCCGCGGTCCCGATCCTCTACCTGGACGACGCCCTGGTGGCAGTCCACAAGCCGACGGGCATGCCGGTGCATCGGTCCGTGCGCGTGGGCAGAGGCCTGGCCCTGCTGCAGGTGATCCGGGACGCCATCGGCCGGCACGTCTACCCGGTCCACCGCCTGGACCGCCCGACGTCGGGGGTGATGGTATTTGGGGTGACCCCGGAGGCGGCCCGGGGGCTATCGGAGCAATTCCGGGCCCACCGCGTCCACAAGACCTACCTGGCGGTGGTCCGCGGCTGGCCAGACGCGAGCGGCATCGTGGATCATGCACTGGCGCCCTCCCCGGGCGCTCCACCGCAACCGGCGGTCACGGCGTTCCGCTGCCTGGCCAGGGCTGAGGTCCCGGTGCCCTGCGGTCCGTACGCCAGCAGCCGATATGCCCTGGTGGAACTCTCACCCCGCACGGGCCGTCAGCACCAACTGCGCCGCCATCTGAAGCACATGGCGCACCCGATCATCGGCGATACAGAGTATGGAGATGGCCGCCATAACCGCTTGTTCCGTGAGCACTTCGGCCTGCGGCGGTTGCTCCTGCAGGCGGTCCGCCTGGAGCTGTGCCAGCCGCTGACGGGCATGGTGTTGCGGCTTGAGTGTGCGCCGGAGGCGGAGTTCGTCGGCCTCTTCCCGAGGGTGGGCGATGCCGGCACCGGCTCGAGGGACCCCGGCCCGTGAGCTCCGCGGGGAAACCAGGGCGGTCCCAAGATCGCGGTCAGCGGGGCGGGGTACCCGCGGACCGGCGGGCAGGGCACGTGGGCGATCCTGCTGTACAGCAGGACTCTCTGGAGTCGCGTGCTCTCGCCCGCACGCGGGCGGGTGGCAGCTCAGTACGGCCCCGTGCCCTCACGGGGCGTCCGTGTCGCGTCTCGCCCGCACGCGGGCGGGTGGCAGCCGCGACCTACCGGGGGGCCCCATCGCAAGGCTGGCAACGGTGTCCTCAAACAGCCCTGCGGGGAAACGGCCCAGGCTGGCAAGCGGGGGCTGCAGCAGGTATACTGTACCCCATGAGCACGTAGGCTGGTCCTGCTGGGGAGGATGGTCTTCCCTGGCTCCCGGCCGTGTGACCGGGCGGGACCTGAAGTTCAAGCCAAGGAGGTGCATGATGATGGCGAGAATCCTCGGACTGGGTCTGGCGGTGGCCGTGGTGCTGGCCTTCGGCTGCAGCAAGAAAAAGGACGCGGCGGCCCCAGGGCCCCAGGGACAGGGACAGCCGATGCCCAACGAGAAGCTGGAGACCTCGGCCGGGGCCCCGGCCAAGGCGGCCGATACGGTCAAGGCAGACGTGAAGGCGGCTACGCAGGAAGTCGCCAAGGTGGCCGACACGGCCAAGGCAGAGGTGAAGACCACCCAGGGATCGTTTGACTCCCTGGTCACCGAGGCCAAGGCGCTGATCGATGGCAAGAAGTACCAGGACGCCCTGACGAAACTGCAGGCCGGGCTGGCGACGCCCAACCTGACCGGCGAGCAGAAGTCCACTCTGCAGAAGCTCATCGAGCAGGCCAAGGCAGCCCTTGCCGGCAACGTCAAGCAGGATGCCCAGAAGGCGGCTGGCGACCTCCTCAAGGGCGTCGGCGGGAAGAAGTGACGGTCAGCCCTGATCTGGATCTGACCCCGTCCGGTCGTTGCCAGGGCGCCAAGCCCCCGTTTGGGAATCCGCGTCGTCGGACCCGGGCCAGGGGGCGGTGGATGGTGTACGCCGCCACAGGGGCGGTACCGGCGACAGCCCGTCCGTGGGCCGTAGCCGCAGCGGCCGAGGTCCCGGGGGCCGACGACGAAGTCTTGATGCCATGATTGCCAGGGATGGCTACGTGCGGGTCGGCGCGGCGGTACCGCCGGTGCGGCCCGCGGCGGTTGCCGAAAACGTCGCGGCGTTGCTGGCGTTGGGCCGGCAGGCAGCGGCGGCGGGTTGTGACGTGGTGCTGTTCCCTGAGCTGTGCCTCAGCGGCTACACCTGTGGCGACCTGTTTGCCCAGCGGCGGCTTCAGGATGCCTGTCTCGAAGGTCTGACCCAGTTCGCTGGAGGGACGGCGGATCTGCCGTCGTTCTTCGTGGTGAGCCTGCCGCTGGCGGTGGACGGGATGCTGTTCAATGTGGCGGCCGCGGTGTGTCGGGGGGAGGTCTGCGGGCTGGTCCCCAAGACCTTCATCCCAACGTATCACGAGTACTACGAGGCCCGCTGGTTTGCCACCGCGGCCGCGCGGCGGCGGGACCAGGTGGAGTGTTGCGGCCGGGCGACGCCCTTCGGGGCCGACCTGGTCTTCCGGCCGGAGGGTGGCGGCGACCTGTGCATCGGCATCGAGGTGTGCGAGGACCTGTGGGCACCGGTGCCGCCGAGTTCGCACCTGGCCCTGGCCGGCGCGACGCTTCTGCTGAACCCCTCCGCCAGCAACGACCTGGTGGGAAAGAGCGACTACCGTCTGGCTCTGGTGAGACAGCAGTCGGCGCGCTGCCTGGCGGCCTACGCCTACTGCTCGGCCGGAGTCGGCGAGTCCACCACCGACATGGTCTTTGGGGGCGACTGCATCCTGGCCGAGAACGGTGTCCTGCTGGCCCGGGGAGAACGCTTCCGGCGCGACCCGCAGTTGGCGATGGCCGATGTGGATCTGGAGCTGATGCGGCACGAGCGCCTGGTCTGCAGCACGTTCGCCCAGGCGGTGGCGGCGGGGCCATCGGGCTCCGGTTGCCGGGCCGTGCGGGAGGTGGCCTTCCCCGCGCCACCGACGGGTGGGTCCCGGACGCTGCAGCGTGCGGTCTCCGCGCATCCGTTCATCCCGACGGATGTCCGGAACCGGCACGACCGCTGCCAGGAGATCTTCGCCATCCAGAGCACGGGCCTGGCCACCCGCCTGGCTCACACGGGCCTGCGGGACGTGGTGGTCGGTGTGTCCGGCGGCCTGGACTCGACACTGGCTCTGCTGGTCTGCATCGAGGCCTTCGAGCGTCTGGGCCTCCCCAAACAGGGCATCCACCCCATCAGCATGCCCGGATTCGGGACGACCCAGCGCACGCGCGGGAATGTCGCGGACTTGTGCCGCGGCCTCGGCATACCCCTGGAGACGATCCCCATCGGCGCCAGTTGCCAGCAGCACCTCGCCGACATCGGCCACGATGGCACCTCGGGAGACATCGCCTACGAGAATGCCCAGGCCCGCGAACGGACCCAGATCCTCATGGACCGCGCCAACCTGCTCGGGGGCCTGGTCGTCGGCACTGGGGACCTCTCGGAACTGGCCCTGGGCTGGTGCACCTACAACGGGGACCATATGAGCATGTACGGCGTCAACGCCGGGGTCCCCAAGACGCTGGTGCGCTACCTGGTCGGGTACTATGCCGAGGGCAAAGCCAGCCCGGAGACGGCGACCGTGCTGCGTGACGTGCTCGACACCCCCATCTCGCCGGAGCTGTTGCCCCCGGACGCGGAGGGTGGCATCGCCCAGAAGACGGAAGCCGTTCTGGGGCCCTACGAGGTGCACGACTTCTTCCTCTACTATGCGATTCGCTGTGGCTTCCCGCCGCGGAAGGTGCTGTTGCTGGCGTGTCGGGCGTTCGGGGAGACTTACCCGCGAGCCGTCCTGAAGCGGTGGCTGGGGCTCTTCGTGCGGCGCTTCTTCGCCCAGCAGTTCAAACGCTCGTGCCTGCCCGACGGGCCCAAGGTCGGCACCATCGCCCTCTCGCCGCGCGGCGACTGGCGCATGCCCAGCGACGCGACGCCGCAGGAGTGGCTCGCCGACCTGGAGCGGGCGCAGGACTGACGCCTCCATGCCCCCCGGCGGGAGCCATGGACCGATGCCCTCGTTGCGCATCGGCATCCGGGCCTTCCTGGCCACGAACTGACCGGACCGTTACCCCGATCTGCAGCCGCTGGAGTTCCACACGGTCGACGCGAGCAGTCCGCACCCCGAACACGGTTGACAGCGCGCTTGCCACAGGCATCTTAACCCCGGTGTTCCCCAAGGTCGGCAGACGCCCCTGTGCCATAGAGGATAACGGCTATGACTCGACGAGTGCTGTCCCCGCTTCTTGCCCTGCTCAGCGCCTTGGCGGCGGCCCAGGACCCAGCCCCAGCCCCAGCCCCTGCCCCTGCCCCTGCCGCGGTGGCGGCTCCCGCGCCCGCCCCGGCCCCGGCGGCCGTGGCGACTCCGGCCCCGGCCCCGGCGGCCGTGGCAGTTCCCGCTCCCGTACCGGCTCAGCCCCAAGGTCCTGCGCCCGCGGTGGCCCTGGCTCCGGAGAAGGTTGCGGACCTCGTCCGGATTGCGGCCGAGAAGAAGGCAGCGGGCGCGGACCTGGTGGAATACGCCTACACGTTCGAGTGTCGTGCCGGCGGCACGGCGCCCTCTCTGCGCGTGACCTTCGGCCAGGGCTCGGAGTTCAACGCCAGTGCCGGGGTGACCATGCCGGTCGACGGCCAGGATCGGGCCACGGCGACGCTGGCAGTTCGCGTCGCTGCCGTGGACAAGGCGGAGGGGACCTACACGGCCTCCATCGAGGTTGGCCCCGGTGGCCCCACGACCCTCGCCCGCCGGTTCAAGCTGCAGGCCGGACAGGACCTACCTGGCGTGACGGACCTCCGCGAGCCGCCGGCCACGTCGCCGTTCCGGCATCCGGTCGTCTTCGGCAGCATCGCCGGCAGCATGCTGACGGCCTACGTCATGCCGGGCCGCAGCGGGGTCCGTCCGGCGCTGCCTGGCACCGTGGCGCCGGCGGGCGAGGCGGCCGCCCAGGCGACCGAGGCCTTCCGCTCCTGGGCCGGAGCCGTGAAGCGCGGGGACCTGGACCAGTTCGCGGCGATCGTGCCCGCCGCGGAATGGGCTGGCCTGGCTCCCGAACAGAAGACCCAGCGTCTGAAGGAGTACCAGGACTCGTTCCGGACGGTCCTCGGCGAGGACTACGCCCCGGAGCGATTCAAGGTCGACTTCGCCGGAGGGGCCACCTTCGGCCGGCTCCAGATCCGCTACGGCGACAAGGCACTGCCCGACCTCACTGCCCGTTTCGTCGGCGGCAAGTGGCTCTTGACGGAGCCGTGACCGCAGACCTCGCCGCAGGGACCTGGGAAGGACCCCAGCACCAAACGCCGAGCGGATGCCCCGGGGGAGGGTCACGCCGATGTTCATGTTCCTTTTCCGGCGGAACCGTGAACTGCGCGAGCAACTGGGTGTGTATGTGGAGAAGGCCCGGGTGGTGCTGGACACGTTCCGCGACGGCCTGCGGCACTACCTGGCAGGGGGCCTCGATGGCCTCGACGGTTATGTCCAGGCCTCCCACAGCGGCGAGTCTGCGTGCGATGGCATCCGGCGCCAGGTGGAACGGGACCTGTTCGCCAAGTCGCTGCTCCCGGAATCACGCGAGGATATCATGGCGTTGCTGGAGCACGTGGACCCGGTGCTCAACCAGGCCGAGGACGTGGTCCGGCAGATCCTCCTGCAGCGCATCCTCCTTCCCCAGGCCTTCCTGGCCGGCTACGGCGACCTGGGGATGCGCTGCCATGAAGCCGGCATGACGCTCTTCGACCAGGCTGCCGCGGCCCTGCGCAACGACCCCCGGAGCCGGGCTCTGGGGGACGCCGTGAAGGCCTGCGAGAGCCGTATCGACCAGAGCGAGCAGCAACTGGTCGCCGCCCTGTTCGCATCGGACCTACCGCTGGCCGAGAAGCTGCACTACCGCGATCTGGTGACCATGACGGCAGCCATCGGGGACCTGGCCGAAGACGCCGCCAACCTCCTGACCGTGTTCGCTCTGAAGCGCGACGCGTAGGAGGTGTCCTGCTGCGGACCGGGGGCTGACGGGGCCGGAGGGCCATGCATGCTGACGTTCCTGGCAGGGGCATTCCTCGGCGGCAGCCTGGGCGCCAACGACGCGGCCAACTGCTTCGGTACCGCGGTCAGCTCCCGCATGGTGGCCTGGCGGCATGCCGCGGTGCTGGCGGCGCTGTTTGTCGTGCTTGGGGCGGTTACGCAGGGACGCTCCGGGCTGGCGACCCTCCAGGGCCTGGCGCAACAGGACGCCCGTGCTGCCGGCCTGACGGCCCTGGCGGCGGGGCTGACGGTGGCCGCCATGACGGTTTTCAGCCTGCCTGTGAGTGCCAGCCAGGCGGTCGTGGGGGCCATCGTGGGTGCCAGCCTGGCCGTGGGCGGCCGGCCGGACCTCACCCGACTGGGCAAGATCGTCGTCTGCTGGGTGGGCACGCCGCTGGGGGCCATGCTCATGGCCTTCGCCATCTACCATCTCTTGTGGTGGCCATTGCGGCGGCTGCGCCTGTCGCTGTTTGCCCTTGACCCTCTGCTTCGGCTGGGGCTGGTGGTGTGCGGCTGTTACGGGGCACACGCCCTGGGCGCCAACAACGTCGCCAACGTGGCCTCTTTCCTGGCGGTCGATCCGCGCCTGGGGCCGAGTGGAGCCATCCTGGTGGGGGGACTGAGCATCGCCGTCGGCATCCTGGCCTTCAGTCGCGGCGTGATGCTCACGGTGGGCCGGGGAATCACGCCGCTGGACCCGTTCTCGGCCCTGGTAGTGGTCATGGCGGAGGGGGTGACCGTGCATTTCTATGCCCTTGCCGGGGTCCCCGTGAGCACCTCCCAGGCCATCGTGGGGGCCGTGCTCGGCATCGGGCTGGTCAAGGGTGTCCAGATCCTCAACCTGCGGGTGCTGGGGCACGTCCTGCTGGGCTGGGTCATCACGCCCCTGGTGGCGGCCGCCCTGGGCGCGGTGCTGGCGGCAGGAGCCGGGCGGTGAGCGACCCATGCCACCTGCATACCCACCGTAGAGCGTGGCTGGCGCGGCCGCGGCCCCAGGGGCGAAGGCCCTGCGGCCAGTGCTCACGCGGCCGCGGGGCCGTGGGCGCTCCCGTGCGGACCCCGGGACCGGAGCGACCCGCGGGGCAGCGCTCTGCCAGGGACCTCCCACCCCGATTGCACGGCCGCCGGGCGGCGCTACGTTGGCCGTGCAGGTGGCCCGACAGGACGCGTTGTGGCAGGGGCCCCAACCACCGTCCTGAAGCGCGGCAGGCGTGATCGGCATGGGAGGTGGCATGGATACGTACCGAGTTGGGGTCATCGGCTGCGGCGGGCGCGGCATGAGCCATGCCCTGGGGTATGCACAGTCGCCGCGGGCTCAACGGGTGGCCTGTGCCGACATCCACCGGCCGGCAGCCGAGCGGGCTGCGACCACCTACGGATTCGAGCGGGTCTACACAGACTACCGCGAGATGCTGGCCAAGGAGCGTCTCGACGTGGTGTCGATGTGCCTCTGGCCGGAGTTGCATTGCCAGGCAGTCCTGGCCTGCCTGGAAGCCCCCGTCCCGCCGCGGCTGATCAACGCGGAGAAGCCCATGGCGCCCACCTACGGCGAGAGCGTGCGGATGCACGCGGCCTGCGCCGCGGCCGGGGTCAAGCTCACCTTCAGCCATCAGCGCCGTTTCGGGCTGCATTTCGCCAAGGCCCGGGACCTCATCGCAGAGGGCGCCATCGGGGTGCTGCAGCGACTGGAGATGGACTGCCCGAACCTGCTGGACTGGGGCACGCACTGGTTCGACATGATGCTCTTCTACAACCAGGACCTGGATCCGGACTGGGTCCTGGGCCAGATCGGCTGTGTGGACGACATCCGCGTCTTCGGGGCGCGCATGGAGACAGCCGGCCTGACCTATGTGAAGTGGCCTAACCACGTGACCGGCCTCCTGACCACCGGCCACGGGACGGCCGCGCCGGTCCCGATCCGGGCGACCGGCTCCAAGGGGATGCTGGACGTGGACCACGGCAAGGTGATGATGCTGCGGGAGGGTCACGCCTGGGAGCGGGTGCCGGTGGTAAGCGACCGGGTCCCGGGGGATGACACCACGCGGCACCTGGTGGACTCTCTGGAGTGCCTCGCCAGCGGCCGCGAGTCCACCTGCTGCAGCCGCAACGCCCTGCGGGCGACGCAGTTGATCTTCGCCACCTACGAGTCGTCCCGGCGGCGGGCCCGGGTGGTGCTGCCGCTGAAGACCGACGACAGCGCCCTTCTCACGATGCTCGACACGGGCGAACTGCGCGTGCCGGACTGGCCCGCGTTCCTGACGGAGGCCGAAGAGAGGAAGGGCTTCGGGCTGCTCTTTGACGGACGCAGCCTGCGCCGGTGGCAGAGCCTGCCGGCCGCGGCCTGGACCGTCGAGGGCGGCATCCTCCGCGGCGGCCACCACGGCCCAGGCGTGCTGAGGACGCGCCGGCACTATGCGGACATCGAGGTGCGCTTCGACTTCCGCCTGTGGTGTCGGGGAGAGGCGACGCTGGTGCTGCGTGCGGACGAGGTGGCCCGGGGTATCGAGGTCGCCCTGACGGACGACCGCTGGGCCCCCCGGCACCTCCGTTCCGCGGGGGCGTTGTCAGGGCGCGTGCTGCCGACGGCTGACCCGGGCATCGGCGGCAGTCGCTGGAACGGGCTGGTGGCGACGCTGAAGGGCCAGGCGCTGTCGGTAACGATCAACGACAAGCAGACCCTGTGTTGCGACCTGCAGACGTTCCCGGACCTTGCTGCTCTGGGGCCTGGGCCGCTGGTGCTGCGGGCCGAACAGGGACCGCTCGATGTGCGCAACGTGATGGCCCGGCAACCGGACTGAAGCCGCTCGGCAGCAGCCGCTTCCGGCGGGAGGCATGATGGACACGGAGAGGCTCAAGGAGATCTTCCGCGCGGACCGCTTCGCGGCGCACGTGGGGATCGAGGTCCTCGAGGGGGGTGACGGCCGGGCCCGTACCCGGCTGGTGCTCCAGCCACACCACCTCAACGGCCTGGGTTCCATCCAGGGGGGAGTCCTCTTCACCCTGGCCGACCTCGCCTTTGCCGTGGCCGTGAACTCGCGCGGCGTGAAGGCAACGGGGCTGAACGCCAGCATCAACTGGCTGAAGCCCGCGCGCGAGGGGACCCTGTTTGCCGAGGCCGTAGAGGTCTCGTGCTCGCGCCGGATCGCGACCTATTCGGTGCGAGTCACGGACGCGGGAGGGACCCTGATCGCGACGTTCCACGGCACGGGCTACCGCCTGGATGAGCCCTGGCCGGAGGCCAAGCGGCCGGAGGCCATACCATGATGCCGGGCCAACCGCGCTCGGGCCGCCTGCGGCGGCTCGTCCTGGCCACGCGCTACACCCTGGCGGGCCTGGACCACGCGCTGCGGACCGAGCGGGCCTTCCAGGAGGAGACCCTCGTCCTGGTGCTGATCGTGGTCCCCGGTGCGATGTGGCTGGGTGAGACCGGCGTCGAACGGGCCCTGATGGTAGGCTCCTGGCTCGTGGTCATGGTCACCGAGTTGCTGAACGCCGCGGTTGAGCGGGCCGTGGACCGCATCGGCCCGGAGTCCCACCCGCTCTCGGGGCAGGCCAAGGACCTGGGCTCGGCAGCCGTGGCGGTGGCCATAGCGCTGGCCCTGGTCGTCTGGGCCATGGTCCTGTGGGCATGAGGGGCGCGGGGCGGGGCTGACGGACCGGGCGGATCTGACCGATCTGACGGGCTGCTGCCGGTCTCAGCGCGGCGGCTCGCCCCCGGCGGCCCAACTCCCGAACTCGGCCTGCAGGGCCGGCGCCGACGGCTCGCCGGCGAGGAAGAGGAGACGGTAGCGGAAGACCGCTTCTCCACCGGCGGGGATGGTCAGGTCCCCGGCCTTCGGCGGCGCCTTCTCGAAGTCATGCTGGCCGAAGGGGTTCGCGGCGAAGAGACCGTAGTCCCGAACGTGCCACCAGGTGGGGTGGTGGGGGTTCTGCGGGTGGTCGAACATGGCCACCGTGAAGGCCCTGCCGTCGATGGGGCCGGTGTACGCGCACCACGTGGCCCGCTTGCCCCAGGCGGCCGCGTCGGTAGCGCCCTCGCTGTTGAGGATGTGGCCTGTGCCGAGCTTGCCTTTGGGCTGCCGGACGCGCATCTGCTCGTTGAGCCGCAGGGCCATGGAGCCCTCCTTGGTGTCGCCGAAGACGACGGGGGTGGCGCCCGCCCGGATGTGGATCTCGAGGTCCATCTGCCGACGGCCCGTGGCGCCGCGGTAGAAGCGCAGCGTCCGTTCGTCGGTGCAGACCTCGGCACCGTCGGCCGTGAGCCAGCGGTTGGCGCTGCGCAGGACGCCGACCTCGGGGCCGGGGGCGAGCTCGAGGAGACGGTCCTGCACGATGCGGCCGTGCCCCGGGGCCTCGCTCCAGAAGTCGGTCCCGTTGACCTGGCCGTGGGTGAACCACAGCGACCGGTGATGCGGGTGATCGTGTTCCTCGCCCGGGCTCTCCTTCATCGGGTAGTCGCGCGTCAGGGGGACTCCGCCCGGGCCCAGCAGGGGGTAGCAGTAGGGCCTCGGCGTGTTGCCGAAGACATACTCGGTGAACAGCTCTCCATCGATCTGGACCGTGACCCGGTCGGCGCTGGGCGTCAGCGACACCCCGACAGCCGGCTCGCCGGCCACAGCAGCCACGGTCAGCCCCAGGACAACCCGCAGAGCCACCAGGGTCTGTTTCATCGTCGTTGCACCTCCGCCGCGGGCGGGGCCGGTCATACCACCTGCACATCAACCGTAGAGCATTGCTGGAGCGGCCGCGGCCCCAGGGGCGAATGCCCCCGCAGCCATCCTGCTGTCCAGCGGGACCGCGGTCGCGCATGCGCGTCAACCTAAGATAAAGCGGCGGCATGCCGCCGTCACTCCAAAGCTCGGCCTTCGGCCCGCGCAGTGTGTGCTTACCGAGTCCCGCGTCGGGCGGGACTCTTTGGACTGTCGGTGACGTGTCACCGCTTTCGACCAGGCCCGTCATGCCCGGGGATGCTCAGCTTGACGCCGGTGCGCGGTCGCGGGACCGTGGGCGCTTCAGTGCGGGCCCGGGGCCGGAGCAAGCCGCGTCGCAGATGCGGGCCGTTGCTCTACCACGGACGGGAAACTGGTATCACACCCCCAGCCGACTCCAGCGAGCCAGTTCGCCGAGGGTCCGGTTCGTCTTGGGAGTATAGCCCTTCAAGGGCATGATGCGCTCGTGGATCGCGTCCAGCAGCCACCCGGGCTGGGGAAAGTACTTCCCTTCGAGTTCAGCGGCCGGGCAGACCCAGTTGCGCGAGCCCAGCACCACCGGCGGCGCGTCGAGTTGGTCAAACGCGAACTGCGTCAGGTTGGCGGCCACATTGTGCATGACGTTGCCGCGCTCGACGGCATCGCTGATCAGGAGGGCCCTGCCGGTCTTGGCGACGCTGGCCACGAGCGTGTCGTAGTTCAGGGGGTTGATGCTGCGCAGGTCCACGACCTCCGCGTCGACGCCGTAGCTGGCCAGCAGCTTCACGGCATCGAGAACGCGGTACAGCACCGGCCCGACGCTGACGATGGTGAGGTCCTTGCCGACCTTCTTGACGTCCGGCTCCCCGAACGGGACCTCGTAGTACCCGGCCGGCACGCCGCCCTCGTGGAAGAGCTCTCCCTTGCCGTAGACCGTCTGGCTCTCGAGGAACACCACCGGGTCCGAGCCGGCCAGCGCCGCGTTCAGCAGCCCCTTGGTGTCATAGGGGGTCACGGGGTAGACCACCTTCAGGCCCGGGATATGGTTCACCAGGGCCGACCAGTCCTGGGAGTGCTGAGCGCCGTACTTGAAGCCCACCGAGATGCGCAGGACGACCGGCATCTTGAGGACACCGCCGCTCATGGCCTGCCACTTGGAGAGCTGGTTGAAGACCTCGTCGCCGGCCCGGCCCAGGAAATCGCAGTACATCAGCTCGGCCACCGCCCGGCCACCGCTCAGAGCGTAACCCACCGCCGCGCCCACGATCCCCGCCTCGCTGATGGGGCTGTTGAACAGCCGGTGGTAGGGCAGCCACTCCGTCAGGCCACGGTAGCAGGCAAAGGCGCCACCCCAGTCACGGTTCTCCTCGCCGAAAGCAACCATGGTGGGGTCGATGCCGAAACGGTGCACCATGGCCTCGAAGACCGCATCGCGGACGTTGTAGACCTTCATCTCGGGAAGGGGCTTGCCCGTCTTGGGGTCAAGGCCGAAGCGCTCTTTCTTCTGGATGCGCTTGTGCTGCTCGTTCTCCGCCAGCGGCTGGAGGAACTCGGGCTGGCGGTCATCGAGCCGCTCGAGGGTCGTGTTGGTGAAGGTCACCGTCTCGATGAAGGGCGAGTCCATGGTCTCATAGGGGCTGACCGCCGGGTCGATGGCCAGCTTGAACAGGTCGAAGACAAAGGCCTCTGTGGCCGCCTTGAGCGCCTCCATCTCCCCGTCGCCGACGGCGCCACCCTTGACGTAGCGCCGGCGGAAGGCCGGGATGGCGTCGGCGTCCATGAAGCGTTGGATCTCTTCCTGGGACCGGTAGCTGGAGGCGTCCGAGGGACTGTGTCCGGCGATGCGGTAGGTGACCGTATCCAGCAACACGGGTCCACGGCCTTCGGCGAGGACCTGTTTTTTGCGGCGGAAGGCGTCGGCCACGGCTAGGGGATGGTAGCCGTTGACCCGCTCCGCATGCATCTGCTCGGGGTTGACGCCGGCGCCGATGCGCGCGAGGAACTGGTAGCCCATGGTCTCGCCGCGGGTCTGGCCGCCCATGCCGTACTGGTTATCCATGCAGTTGAAGATGAGCGGCAGGCCGCCGCCCAGGGCCTGGTCCCACAGGGTCCGGTACTGATCCATGCTGGCAAACGAGATGCCTTCCCAGACCGGGCCGCAGCCGAAGGAGGCGTCGCCGATGTTGCAGACGACCACTCCGGCCTTGCGGTTGACGCGCTTGAAGAGGGCCGCGCCGGGGGCAATGGAGCCACTGCCGCCGACGATGGCGTTGTTGGGGAAGACGCCAAAGGGGGTGAAGAAGGCGTGCATGGAGCCGCCCCAGCCCTTGTTGAAGCCGGTGACACGGGCGAAGATCTCGGCGTAGGCGCCGTAGACCAGGAAGCGCCGGGCCAGTCCTTTGACGTCGCCGCTGAAGCCCTTCTCGACGACCGCCAGCGTGGCGCCGCCGAAGAAGCCCTTCATGATCGCCATGAGACGATCGTCATCGAGCTTGCGGATGGCGCTGAGGCCCTTGGCCAGGATCTCGCTGTGGCTGCGGTGACTGCCGAAGATGGCATCCTCCACCCCCAGTTCCCAGGCCTGCCCCACGGCCGCTGCCTCCTGGCCGATGGAGAGGTGCGCCGGGCCGGCATGCTTGTAGGCGACGCCCTGGTACTCACCGACCCTCTTGATGGCGTCGATGATGTTCTCGAAGGTGCGCAGGACCACCATGTCATGGTAGATGGCCTTGAGGTCGTCGGCGCTGTAGCGCTTGCGCTCCTCGGCGACGGTCTTGTGGTACTGACAGACCGGGATGGGAGTGAAGTCGATCTGGCCGGGCCTGAACAGCTCGTCGGGGAAGATCTCGAGCTTCTTCGTCATGGATGCACCTTCCGGATGGGTTGGGTGGATAGCCTATGGGAGAGGAGGGTGTGCCGTTGAGTGCCCGGCCGTGGCTCCGGCCGCGGGAACTGCCGCGTGCAACACGGTCTCCTTCAGCGCCTCGCTGATGGTCGGGTGGGGGAAGACGATCTCGCGGACGTCCTCGACGCAGAGCTCCAGCTCGACCATGGCTGCGGCGGCCGCGACGAACTCGCCGCAGGGGCCACCGATCATGTGCACGCCGAGGACCTGGCCGTGGCGTTCGCTGACCAGGACCTTCACCGTGCCCGCCTTGCCGGCCTCCTCCACGATGAAGCGTCCGGCGATGGCCATGGGCATGACTGCTTTGCGGTAGGCGATGCCCTGCTTACGGAGCTCCTCCTCGGTGGCACCCACCTGGGCCACCTCGGGATGGGTGTAGATCACGCTGGGCACCGCGCTGAAGCGCATGCGGTCAGGCTGGCCGAACATGGTGTTCACCGCGACGATGCCTTCGCGGGTGGCGGAGTGCGCCAGCAGCAGGCGGCCAGTGCAGTCGCCGCAGGCCCAGATCCCCGGGACGTTGGTGCGACCGCACTCATCCACGCGCACCCCGCGCCGCTCAACCACCACGCCGGCCTCCTCCAGGCCGAGGCCCTTGACCACCGGCTGGCGGCCGGTGGCGTTCAGGAGGTAGTCGCCGGCGACGGACTGCTCCTTGCCTTCCGCGTCGAGGTAGCACACGCGGTTGCCATCCACCCGGGTCACCTTGCAGGACAGGTTGATGGCGATCTTCCTCTTGCGCAGGTCCGCCTGGAGACGCTTGCCGATCTCCTCATCGAGGACCGGGGCAATGCGGTCCAGCATCTCGACCATGGTCACCGCCGTACCCAACTCGGCGAAGAAGCAGGCGAACTCCAGCCCAATGACACCGGCGCCGATGATCACGAGGCTGGCGGGGATCTGCTCCAAGGCGAGGATGCCCGTAGAGTCAAGCACCGCCGGGGATTCGCGCAGGCCTGGGATGGGCGGCACCGCGGGCACGCTGCCCGTGGCCACCAGGATGTTGGCTGCCTCGACGTCACGCCCGCCCGCCACGACCCGGCCCCGACCGGCGATCCTGGCCTCGGCCTTGACCACCTCGACGCCGGCACCCTTCAGCATGGCCCCCACCCCCTTGCACAGGGCCGCGACCACCTGCCGCTTGCGCTCCTGCACCGCCCTCATGTCGAAGACCGGCGTGCCCACGGTCACACCGTAGCGGCCGGCCTCGTGGCAGTCGCTGTAGGCACGGGCGCTGCGCAGCAGGGTCTTGGTCGGGATGCAGCCGACGTGGAGGCAGGTACCGCCCACCTCGCCCTTCTCGAACAGCACGACCTTCCTGCCGAGCTTCGCGGCATAGGCGGCGGCCTCGTAGCCTCCAGGCCCGGCACCGATGATGGCAAGATCGACCATGGGTAAGCCTTTCTCGGGCGGATCGGTCAGATCCGACGGCTCGGACAGATCGGGTTCAGCGCACTCACCCCGCCACGCACACCAGCTCGAAGTCCCCCAGCAGGGCGGTCAGGGTCTGCAGGAAGCGGGCGCCGGGGGCACCATCCACGACCCGGTGGTCCAGGGTCAGGCTGAGCTGCATCATGTCGCGGTACTCGACGGCCTCGCCGACCCGCACGGGCCGGACCGCGGTCGTGCCGACGCCAAGGATACCCACCTGGGGCGCGTTGATCACCGGCGTGAAGGTCGTGATACCGAAGGCGCCGAGGTTCGAGACGGTGAACGTCCCGCCCTGCAGCAGATCGGGGTTGATGGAGCCAGCGGCGGCCTGCTTGGCCAGATCCTTCGACCGCGCTGCCAGTTGCGCCAGGCTCAGGGCCTGGGCGCCGTACACCACGGGGACCATCAGGCCGCGGGGCGTATCGCAGGCAAAGCCCAGGTTGACGGTGGCGTATTGCCGGATCACGGCCCCGTCGAACTCGGCGTTCACCTCCGGGTGCTTGGCCAGAGCCTTGGCCACGGCGAACATGACCATGTCGCCGATGTTCACGTTGGCCAGCCCCAGCCCCTCGGCCTGAGCCTTGATCCGCTTGCGCAGAGCCAGGAGCCCGCTGACGTCCGCCTCGGCGTTCAGGGTGTACTGGGCCAGCCCTGCCAGCGACTCGTGCAGGCGCTTGGCGATGATCCTGCGGATGTTGCTGATCTTGACCTCGGTCACCGCTGCCGGGCTGGCCGCGGCGCTCGCGGTGGCCTGGGCCGGCCCTGCGGCAGGTTCTGCGACGGGCGCCTGCGAGACGGCCAGCTTGCCCATGTCGGCAGCCCGGACCATGCCACCGACGCCGGTGCCGGCGGTGGGCGCGGCCACGCCCTCGGCAGCCACCTTGGCCGCCGCGGGAGTGAGCCGCGGCGCCGCGTGGTAGGCCTCGATCACGTCCTTCTCGACGATGCGGCCACCGGGGCCAGTGCCCTGGATCGCGGGCACCACAAAGGGGTGTTCGGCAACGAACCGACGCGCGCGCGGGCTCATGGGCCCGTTCGCCGTCGCCGCCGCGGGGGCCACCGCCGCCGGCGGGGCGACCGCCGCTTCGGCCGGCGGCGTGGCGACTGCCGGCTGGGCCGCTGGGGCTGCCGGGGCATCTAGGGCTGCTGCCGTCGCCCCATCGGGACGGAACGCGGCCGCGTCCTCGCCCGCCTCGCCGATGACGCAGAGGTTCTGCATCACCGGCACCAGTTCGCCCGCAGACCAGAAGAGCGCCAGGACCGTCCCCGCTGCCGGCGCTTCGATCTCGAACGTCGCCTTGTCGGTCTCGATGTCGGCCACGATGTCGCCAGCCTTGACCACGTCGCCAGCCTTGACACGCCATCCGGTCAGCAGGCATTCCTCGACCGAGTTCCCTGCCTTCGGCATCACGATCGGGGTAGCCATTGCCGCGAGACTCCTATGTTGCAGCCCTTGGGCCGGGAAACCGGATCCCAAGAACCAGATCCCAAGAACCAAGAGCCAGATCTGAAACCTGAAACCTGAAACCAGGATCTGGTGCTTCGTGCTTGGAACGTGGAGCCCGGAGCATCGACCTGGGGCTTGCGCCATCGACCGTCGCCTATCCCGCCTCCGGCGCCACAACAACCTCGATACCATTGGCTTCAAGCTCGCTGCGGAACGAGTCGTCAATCCGGTCCGTGACCAGGATGTCGATGTCCTCGATGTTGCCGCTGCGGGCGAACGAGGGCACCCCCATCTTGGTGTGGTCAGCCAGCAGGATGACCTGGTTGGCGCGCTCCATGATCTGCTCTTTGGTGAAGGCCTCGTTCACATCCGTGGTGGTCATCCCCTCCCCGACGGTCAGGCCGATGGTCCCCATGAAGGCCTTGTTGACGTTCAGGGCCTTGACCACGTGGGCGGTCAGGGGTCCCACCAGGGTCCGTGCCAGGGCCCGGTACTCCCCGCCCACCAGGATCAGCCGGTGCCCGGCCTCCATCAGGGCCGAGGCGGCCATGAGCGAATTCGTCACCACGGTCAGGTCGCGACGCTGCGGCAACAGGCGGGCCAACATCAGCACCGTCGAACCGCCGTCCAGGTAGACCGTGTCGTGGTCATCGACCAGGCCGAAGGCCGTCCGCGCAATGCGCTCCTTGGCCTCACGATTCTGCGTCTCCTTGTCCGCGAACAGGGGCTCCACCCGCCGCGCCAGGGCCAGCGTCGCGCCACCCCGTACTCGCGTCAGCAGGCGGGCCTGCTCCATGGCCGCCAGGTCGCGCCGGACCGTGGCGACGCTCACGGCCAGGGCCTCGGCCAGTTCGTGGATCGACCGCCCCTGGGTCCCGCTGAGCAACTCCAGGATGCGACTCTCACGCTCTGACACCAACATGCGGCCACTCACTGCCATGCCGAACCTGCTCGCAGTTCAACAGCGCACAGAACGCCATCTCATACCGATCACAACCAACCAACAATACACCCAGTATCGCGCAGGTTCAATCAGTATCGCTCACTTTCGTTCAGGGATTATGAGCGGATGCAGAGCACGGCGGGGGGGGGCATGCCGGTAAGGTGGGAAGGGCACCGCTCAGGGGGGCGGTGGCTGCAGCGCCTGGGCCAGGGCCGCCCTGAGTTCAGGGTGTCTAGTGAACTCGTCGAAGTTGTAGATGCTGAGGGCGCCGAGGCCGACGGCCTGGCGGACGGTGGCCAGCTCGGCGGTGAGGTGCTCGGGGCTCTTGTCGGCGAAGGGCTTACCGGAGTAGACCCCGATGAACGGCACGCCGTGGGCGTTCGGGTGGTACCGGGCCTGGTCGCGGACGACCCGGGAGGCGTAGTCGGCAATGCGTTCCGGGCTCCAGTAGGGGACGAAGAACCAGGCCACGGTCTGGCAGCAGTAGTCCACGTCGAGGCGGTTGCCGTAGAGCGGATCGGGGAAGAACACGGGGTAAACGTGGGTAGCGACCTTGGTGCCGGGGCGGATCGTGCGCACGAAGGAGGCCAGGTCGTTATTGAAGGCGACCAGGGACTCGAGGGAGAAGCGGTCCAAGGCGGTGGCTTCGTCCAGGTCGGGGTGGGCCAGGCGGTACTCGGCAGCGAGTTGCCGGGAGCGTTCGCACAGGCAGTGGCGGTAGTTGCGGTAGCCGAGGTAGTCGAAGGCCACACCGGCGAGTTCCGGGCAGGCGTCGAGCAGGGTCCGGAGCTGTGTGCGGCAGGACTCGGCCACCTGGAGGTGGTGGAAGCAGAGCAGCGGGCTCTCGAGCACCTCATGGTGTCCGGGCTGGGGCTCGCCGCCGAACTGGTACCCGTGCTTGGCGGGATCGGTGTCCGCCTGGAGTTCGGCCAGTCGCTGGTCGTCCTCGGGCGACATCACCTGGCGGTACGGGTCCAAGGCCTTGTCGCCGGGAGTCGGCGCAAACCAGTAGTACGCGTCGATGCCCTGTCCCCGGGCCAGTTTCGCGAAGGCCTGCATGCGCTCGACCGGGCCGTGGGTGATGAGGGCCGTGAAACCGACCTCCTTGGCGCAGGCGATCTTGGCCTCGATGTTGCCCACGGAACACCAGCCGCCGCGCCAAGGGGCACCGTCGGCGGCGCCGGCCGCACCGGACCGGGCTGCCAGGGCTAGAGGCACTGCCACCAGGAAAGCAACATCCGCCGGCTTCATGGGATACCTCCTGTGGACCATGGTTCGCGGCCCCCTGCGCCAAGGCTGCGGTGGCTGGGGACGCTCCCCCTCCGGCAGGGGGGCGCGGCAAGCCCGCACCCTACCCCGGCCGGCGCGCCACCGCCGCGAGGTCGGCGGCGGCGGTCCGTGAGCGCACCGCGCATACTCCAGGTCGGGCGGTGGCCAGCGCTCATGGGTCGTTGGCTCGCTGGTCCTGACTCGCGCCTCCCAGGCGCCTACGGATCTCGTCGCTCAAGCGGACCGGACGCTTGGCCTCGTAGTCGAAGAGGACCATGCCGGTCTTGGCGAGGGCCACCGGGGCCCCGGTGCCCGCGTGGGTCACCCGGTAGAGCAGGTCGAACCCGGAGCCGCTGAAGTCGCCGGAGCCCACCGCGATGCGCAGCCGGTCGCCGCGAAAGGCCTGGGCCTTGTAGACGACGGCGGCGTCGGCCATGATCAGGCCATGGCCACCGAGACTCATCTCGCTGTAGCCCAGGGTCGCCAGGAACTCCAGCCGGGCCTCCTGCAACAGCGCCAGCAAGGCGTCGTTGCCGAGGTGGTTCCCGTAGTTCAGGTCGCCCACCCGCACAACCAGCTCCGTGGCGAAGGGCAGGGCTTCGGGGATCTCCAGACGGATGCGGGCCATAGCGTCTCCGCGGGGCGAACGGCCAACCGTGTGTGTCCGGAGTAGGCTATCTGCGCGAGGCCGTGGCGTCAACTCGGACAGCGAAGCTCCGCCCCAACCCGCCGGGAGCTCCCAGCGGCCTGGAGGCGCGGGTCTTCCGCCGTCGCCCCGCGGGCTTTGGCGGGACAGGCCGTATCTGCGCGGCGGCTTGCGGAGAAGCCGCCCTCCAGGCGTTACCGGCTGGACCGGGAGCTTCGCTCAGATGGGCACGTGTCACGCCATCCAGCGTGGTCAGGGGTGGCGCGACGCCACGCGGCAGAGCATAGTATGCTCAGATAGTATGAATACTTCACATATCTGAGGCTTACCCATGAAGGCGCTGCGGTTCACCCGGCCACTCAGCCTGCGGGGGCAGGTCGTGGTCCCCAAGGATATCCGCCTCTACCTGGGGCTCGAGGAGGGGACCCAGGTCGTCTTCGAGGTCCAGGACGGGGTGGTGTCACTCCACGCGCCCGAAGCGCCGGCAAGCCTGGTGGGGGCTTTCCTGAACGGCGCCAGGCTCGGGGGGCCTTCGGATGCGGCGCACCTGAAGCGGGTGATCCTGGAGCAGTATGACGATGATGTATCTTGACACCAACGTCTTCCTCCTGGCGGTGCTCTTCGGGGACGCCAAGGCAGTCGCGTGCCGAGAGGTCCTGCGACGGGTAGCGTCGGGGGAGACGGTCGCCCTCACCAGTGTCCTAGCCTGGGACGAGTTCGTCTACGTGCTACGGAAGCTCCAGGGACGCGAGACGGCCGTTGCCCAGGGCCGGCGGCTGCTGCGGTACCCGAACCTGCGCCTGGTCCCGGCGGACCTCGCGACCATCGCCAAGGCACAGAGCCTTGTCGAGGCGACCCATCTGAAGCCGCGCGACGCCATCCATGCCGCCACGGCCATGGTCCACCGGGCCACGGAGTTCCTGTCTGACGACAGCGACTTCGATGGTATTGAGGGCATCGTGCGGATCCCTCTGTCACCAAGGAGTTCCTGATGACCTCGCGTGAGCGGATGCTGATCGCCATGAGGAACGGCCAGCCGGACTGCGTGCCGGTGGCCCCCGACACCTCGAACATGATCCCCTGTCGGCTGACGGGGAAGCCCTTCTGGGATATCTACCTCTGGCAGGACCCGCCGCTGTGGCAGGCCTACATCGACTGTGCCAGGCACTTCGGCTTCGACGGGTGGCAGCCGGCGGTCCCGGTGGCCCTGCCGGAGGAGGCGGCGGCCGCGGCTGGCCAGCCGGTGTGGCGGGAGGCCATCGTGGCCCGGACCCCGCAGTTCCTCATCACCCGCCGTCACGCTGAGACCAACGGTCGTCAGCAGTGGTCCAAGGCCGGCACGGTCTACTACCCAGACAACCCTCCGACCTGGGGGGTCACTCTGGCCAAGGTGGGGCTGAGCGAGGCCGACCCCGACACCTGGGAAGACGTCGAGCCGCGCACGAGTTACCCCGGCACCACAGCCCTGGCCGCCGCCCGGCAACAGTTGGGCGACGATGGCGTGATCGGCGTGGCCGTGGGACTCCCCGGGCTGGGCCTGGCGCCGGAGTCCATGTACGAGTACTACGATAACCGCCAGGCGGTCATCACCCGCTGCGAGCAGACGCACCGGGCCGTCGTGAAGCGCACCGAGGCCCTGGTGACGCTGGACCTCGACCTCGTCCTCATCGGCATCTCGGGCTTCATGATCAGCAACCCGCCGCCCATCTTCCGCGAGCTCGCCCTGGCCACGCTCAAGGAGGTCACCGCGGTCTGTCGCAAGGCTGGCGTCGTCAGCCAGATCCACTGCTGCGGCCCGGAGTACGGCCTGGTGAAGTTCGCGGCCGAGGAGTCGGACCTCGACAACATCAACCCCCTGGAAGTGCCGCCCATGGGCGACTGCGACCTGCGGCGGGTCAAGCGCGAGTTCGGCCGCAAGCTCAGCCTGATGGGCAACCTGCACACCACGGAGGTCATGCTGCGGGGCACGCCGGAAGATGTGGTCCGCGCCTCGAAACAGGCCATCGACGACGCCGGCGAAGGCGGTGGCTTCATCCTCTCGACCGGCGACCAGTGCGGCCGCGGTAAACCCGACGCAAACCTCCACGCCATGGTGGCGACGGCCCGGACCTACGGGAGGTACTGAGCTGGTCACCCCAGGCCCCCTCTCCGCCCGCGGTGCTCCACCGGCACCCGGCCGCGGACCGCGGCGAGGGCTGGTCCCGGGACGGCGAGGGCCCGTACCCCAGCGTTCGCATCGACAGCCCGTCGGCCGCGAGCCCTGCTCACCCCTCCTCGCCGACCTTCGCGAAACCCGGTTCCCGGAGACCGGGGCGCAGGGGCTTCGCGAAACCCCGGCAAGGCCCCCCCCCGAGGGCGCCACCGACCTCCGCGAAACCCCGGCACGGCCCCCCGAGGGCGCCACCGGCTTCGCGAAACCCGGTTCCCGGAGACCGGGGCGCAGGGGCTTCGCGAAACCCCGGCAAGGCCCCCCCCGAGGGCGCCACCGACCTTCGCGAAACCAGACCCCACGGGGCCTTGCCGGCGGCCGGCACGGCCGGTTTCGCGAAGCGTTGGGGCTGCCCCCGGGTGCAGGGCGGCAGCGCGGCAGCCCCCGCGGGCGGCGGGGGTATGGCCGTGGCCATGGCGGGTTTCGCGAAACCGGGGCCGGAGAGGGACCGGCGGCGGGCGGAGGGGGGCACGGGCGGTCGAGGCGCGGCGGCGCCGGGGGCCTCGCGGGGCCACGGGTCGCGCCGGGCTGGGCATCGGCGTCACAGAGCGCATATTACCGCACGGGCTCAGGCGGGCCCGAAGGACGACATGGACACCCGAACCGGACATGCGGGGTGGGCACTAGCGACGAGGTCTGGGCTCCTTGCCCTGGCCTTACTGTCCGTTCTGGCCGTGCCGCGGCTGCCGGCCGTCGCACCGGAGACCGCGCAGTACGACATCACGATCACGTCCCGCTACGACGCCCAGAAGCGCCAGCCCAAGGTCATCCGCGAGTTCTTCGCCGGCCACCCGAACATCCATCTGAAGCTGTGGGACAGCCTGCACATGCCTGGCGGCGCCTGGACCGCCAGCCTCGGTATGGCCATGGCCGGCAACCGCGGTCCGGACATCTTCGAGATGGACATCCGCCAGGCGGTCTCGCAGAACCTGGCCGTGCCCCTCACGGAGTGGATCGGCGAGGACGGGGTGCTGGCCGACGGCAGCCCCAAGCTCAAGCCGGACGGCACTCCGGACCGGAACGGCCAGATCGACGCGGACGAGGCGAAGTGGGACGGCTGGATGAAGATCAAACCGATCTTCCGCCTGGTCTGCACGGTCGACGGGAGACCCTACGCTTTACCTTGGAGTGAGGGGACTTACGTCGGCATCCTCTACAGCAAGCGGCTCTTGCGCAAGGCTGGCCTGGATCCCATGCGGCCGCCGCAGACCTGGGACGAGTTCGAGCGCTGGTGCCGCAAGCTCTACGTCCCCCAGGCGAAGGCCTTCCAGGTCGAGTTTATCCCCGCAAGCTGGTCCTTCGCGCCGTGGGTGGCCACCACCGGCTCCAGCATCAACGTGCAACGGCGCCAGAGCCCCACCACCGGGAAGGTCTACACCTTCAACGAGCAGGACACCGAGTTTATCGCCCCGGACACGGGCGAGGACCTGCAGAATGTGGTGCCCACCTGGCGCTGCAATGTCGCCAGCCCCGAGTGTACCGCGGCCGTCGGGCTCTACCACCGACTGCGTTGGCAGTCATGGGTGCGGGACCCGGCGACCGGGGAGCCGGTGACCGTCACCGTGGACGACATCGCGCGCGGCAGCGTGAGCGTCCAGGGCCGCACCGTCGCCTTCGGCCCCGACGAGGTCATTGAGGGCTCCCTGCGCCTGAGCAACGTCGACGAGATCGGGCGCGTCATCCGCCGCCTGGGGCGCGACCTGGCCATGTACCCGCTCTGGTCCGGCGACATGACCGAGTTCGCCACTTCCGGCGTGGACCCGGAGGATGTGGGCATGATGCCCTTCCCGGCGATGACCGCGGCACAGCGGCCCGTCCTGCAGCACTCGAACTGCTTCTTCATGATGGGCAAGGACGTGCTGGACCGCGGCGGTCCCACGGAGGCAGAGCGCGGGAGGTACCGCGATACGGTCTGGCAGCTCATGACCCTGATCATCAGCCCAGAGGGCAAGGAGGAGGACATCCGCCAGAAAGTCGCTGCCGGCCAGGCGAAGTTCATGAATCCGCGGGACCTGCGCCACCTCGGGCTGGATGACTACGTCCGCCAGATGCCGCCCGAGAACCGCCAGCTCTGGGAGGACATCGAGGCGGGCAAGTTCCTTGAGATCGTCGAGCCCTTCACCGGCCGCTGGCTCCAGTTCCGCGATTACTACCAGCGGGAGGCCATCGACCTGGTACTGAGGCCGAGCGGCAAGGGCTTCGACTATGCCGCAGCCCTGCAACGTCTCGAACGCGATGCCAATACCGGCATCATGTACGAGCGACCCCCGGAGCAGGTCGAGGCCCTGCGGCCCAGGGCGCGGCTGATCGTCGGGGCCATGGGCCTGTTCATGGCGGCCATGGTCGTGCTGATCATCCGCGGCCAGCTCCGCCGCAAGCCCAGCCTCGCCGGCGTCTACAAGGGCTGGCTGCCCTGGATCATGATGGCCCCAGCCCTGGTCTCCATCGCCCTGTGGGGCTACTACCCCCTCGGACGCGGCCTGGTGATGGCCTTCCAGGACTACCGCATCGCCGGCAAGACGCTCCTGGTGGGTCTCACCAACTTCATCGCCATCGGCACGGACCCCAACTTCTTCCACTACATCGTCACCACGTTCCGCTTCGTGATCTGGAACCTGGTCCTGGCCTTCTTCACGCCCATCATCCTGGCGCTGCTGCTGGCCGAAGTCCCGCGTCTGAAGGTCTTCTTCCGCACCCTCTTCTTCCTGCCGCAGATGACCAGCGGGCTGGTGGTGACGCTGATGTGGAAGGACATGTACGCCGGCACCGCCTCCGGGACCATCAACCGCTTCGTTGGCTGGCTGCTGGGACCGTTCGGCTTCCAGCCCGTGGACTGGCTCGGGAACCCGGCCACCGTCATGGCCTGTGTCATCATCCCCGGCATCTGGGCCGGCGCCGGCATCAGCAGCCTCATCTACCTGGCGGCCTTCAAGTCTGTCCCCGACGATCTGTACGAGGCCGCCAGCGTCGACGGGCTGGGCGTTTTCGGCAAGGTGCGGCACATCACCCTGCCCACCATCGCGCCGCTGGTGCTGATCAACTTCGTAGGCGCCTTTATCGGCACCTTCCAGACCATGGGCCACATCTTCCTGCTGACCTTCGGCGGCCCGGGCAAGGAGACGCTGGTCATGAGCCTCGCCATCTGGCAGGAGGCCTACGTCAACCTGCGCTTCAGCCTGGCCTCGGCCTACGCCTGGATCCTGGGCAGCATCCTGATGGGCTTCACGTACCTGCAACTCCAACTCCTGCGCCGGGTGGACTTCCGCCAGGCCAAGGGAGTCTAGGAGGGAAACCCGAAACGGGGCAAATCGGAAACCCGAAACGGAGGCGACCCGGGAACGGGCAAGGGCGCAAGGCGAAGCGCGAGACAGCCCGAGCCGGGAGCGGCACGGAACTCGCCGGAGATGCAGCGTAGAAGCGAAAGGGAGCCTTGGGGATGCGCGAACCGAAGCAGGGCAGGTCCGAGGCACCGAGGGGGCCGAAGTGGGGTGGACTCCGGGCGGAACCCCTGGCGGACTTGGGGTGCGTGGCCGGGACTGCCTCGGGCCGCGGGGCGGAACTGATGGGACCCCGACCTCACGACGACCTCGAGGACCGTACCTTCGCCTTCGCGCAGCGGGTCCGGCAGTTGGTCAGGCAACTGGCGAAGACGCTGGCCAACGTGGAGGACGCCAGGCAGTTGGTGCGGTCCTCCGGTTCCGTAGGGGCGAACTACATCGAGGCGAACGAGGCCCTCGGCCGGAGAGACTTCCTGATGCCCGTGCGCATCTGCCGCAAGGAGGCCCAAGAGAGCGGCTACTGGCTCCGCCTCCTGGACCTGGAGCCTACCGTGCTCCTGGAGGCTGAACGGGCGGGTCTCATCACGGAGGCGTTCGAGCTGACCCGTATCTTCGGCGCGATCTTCCGGAGTAGCGACAGACAAGAGGCGTGATGCCCGGCCGTTCGGACGGCGGGCACCCCATTTCGGGTCTCTGTTTTCGGCTTTCGGCTTTCGGTTCTCGGCTTTCGGCTTTCGGCTCTCGGGTCCCGGGTCTCGGGTCTCAGCTTCAGTCCTTCGGGTTTCGGATCTGGTCCTTCGGGCTTCGGATTTGGTCCTTCGGGTTTCCCGAGACGCGGAGCGGATCGGGCACTATGCCAATCCTTGGGCCTACAGACTACTCGTCGGCGAGGGGACGCCTGCTCATTGGCGGCATCTACGTGCTGCTGGCGCTGGGCGGCCTGGCCATGGTCTGCCCGTTCCTGGTGATGCTCACCGGCTCGGTCAGCAATCCCTTCGACGTCGAGCGCCGGAGCCTCGTTCCGCGCTTTCTCTGGTCCCGGGAGGACCGTCTCATGCGCCTGCTGGCGAACCTGTTCCCGCCACAGCCGCGCAACTCCGTCCAGCAGATGAAGAGCGTCTTCGCGGACTGTCCCGCGGACTGGCAGATCTGGGCCGCCATCGGCGACGAGCGCCAGCAGAGCGACGCCTGGGCCCGGCGCCAGCTCCAGGCCCTCGCCGATCCGGCCCGCCGAGCCGGTATCGAGACCGCCGCCCGGGACTATAAGGACTTCGTCGATGCCTGGGACCTGCGCGAAACCACGGTCTCCTACAACAGCCAGTACATCGGCATCTTCCTCAAGGACCGCTACCGGACCCTGGACCGTTTCAACGCGGCCTGGGAGCTCTCCGTCGACGACTTCATGAAGGTCACTGCCGCTGAATGGAGCGGCGAGGCTTTCGATCTGCCCTCGTTCATGCCGGTGGAGGACGCGCGCTACGCCGACCTGCTGGCCTTCCGCCAGGCCTATCGCGAAGACCGCTTCTCGCCCTGGTATCGCGGGGCTCCGGCCAACCTGCTGCGGCCGGCGGCCCTGCGCTTCACCTGGGAGGCCTACGTCCGCACCGCCGGGGAAGCGGGCCAGGCCCTCGGCCCGGTGAGCGCGCTGCCCTTCCCGGTGCCGGCGGACGCCCCGCCTGCCCTGCTCGAGCTCTGGCACGCCTACCTGCTGAACAGCTTCGCCCTGCGGCATGTCGCCTTCACGGTGACCCCCGAACGCCAGGCTGCCTTTCGCGCGTTCCTGGCGGACCGTTTCCGCACCCCGGCCTACGCCAGCCGGGTCCTGGAGCGGCCCGTGCAGACGTGGGATGACCTGGAGCTCACCGCGACGGTGCCCGATGAGAAGTTCAGCGGCGTGTGGTTCGATTTCCTGCGGACGGCGGTGCCGGTCCGGGAGTGGACCCTCCGCGACACCCTCCCGGAACTGGCCTTCCAGACGTTCGCGCTGAGCCGGCATGGGGACCTGGCGGGCGTGAACGCCGCCTACGGGCTGAGCCTGGACCGCATCGAGCAGCTCCCCATCCCCTACCGCCAGGCCATCCTGGCCACCTTCGCCGACCGCGAGTGGTCCATCACCCTGCGGGACGCGCTGAGCAACTACGGAGCGGTCCTGGACCATCTCTTCCTCCGCGGCGTGGCCGTGCGCAACACGTTGATCCTGGTTGGCCTCGCCGTCCTCATCACCCTGACCGTGAACCCGTTGTGCGCCTATGCGCTCAGCCGCTTCCGCCTGCGCCAGACCGAGAAGATCATCGTCTTCTGCCTCACCACCATGGCCTTCCCGGCCGCGGTGTCCGCCATCCCGGGCTTCCTGCTGCTGCGGGACATCGGGCTGCTCAACACCTTCGCCGCACTGGTCCTTCCCGGTGCCGCCAACGGCATGACCATTTTCCTGCTCAAGGGCTTCTTCGACTCCCTGCCCCAGGAGCTGTTCGAGGCGGCCACCATCGATGGCGCTTCGGAGGTCCAGGTGTTCTATCTGGTGTCCCTGCCCCTGGTCAAGCCCATCCTCGCGGTGAGCATGCTGCACGCCTTCATCGCGGCCTATGCGGGCTGGGAATGGGCCCTCATCGTCTGCCAGGACCAGCGCATGTGGACCGTCTCGGTCTGGACGTACCAGTTCTCCAGCACCTTCAGCACCCAGCCCTACATCGTCATGGCCGCCTACGCCATCACCTCCGTACCGGTGCTGCTCGTCTTCCTCTTCTGCCAGAAGATCATCCTGCGCGGTATCATCCTGCCGCAGATGAAGTAGCGGTCACACGGGTTGCATCCCGCCGCGGCGCAGGTAGAGTCGTCCGAGCGCGCCGAGGTCCGTGCCCCGGCGCACGCTGTGACCCTCGCACCCGGAGACCACTCCATGGCAGACCTGCTGACCGGTATCACGCGGCGTGACTTCCTGGCGAAGACAGCCACCCTGGCGGCCGCCACCGCCGTCCTCCCCGGGCGCGGCCGCGCCCAGAACGCGACCCCTGCCAACGAGGCGCTGAACCTGGCCGGCATCGGCGTCGGCGGGATGGGCTTCCACGACGTGCGCAGCCTGGCCGACCTCGGCTGCAACATCGTGGCCCTCTGCGACGTCGACCAGGCCCATGCGGCCAGGGCCTTCAAGGAGTTCCCCAAGGCCAAGGTCTACAGCGACTTCCGGGTGATGTTCGAGCAGCAGAAGGACATCGACGCGGTCGTGGTGGCCACCCCCGACCACCTCCATGCCATGGCGGCCGTCACGGCCATGAAGCACGGCAAGCACGTCTACTGCGAGAAGCCCCTGGCGCACTCGATCCACGAGGCCCGGACCATGGCCCAGGTCGCCCGGGAGACCGGCGTCGCGACCCAGATGGGCAACCAGGGCCAGGCGTCCGAGGAGGCCCGCGTCACCATCGAGATGATCCGCGGCGGCGCGATCGGCACGCTCACCGAGGTGCACGCTTGGTCCAACCGCAAACCCGACATCTGCCCGCGCGGCATGGCCCGCCCCGCGGATACCCCGCCCGTGCCGGAAACGCTGAACTGGGACCTGTGGCTGGGCCCGGCCCAGGAACGGCCCTACCACCCGATCTACCTGCCCTTCCGCTGGCGCGCCTGGTGGGACTTCGGCACGGGCGTGCTGGGCGACATCGGTTGCCACCAGCTCTCGACCCTCTTCAAGGGCCTGAAGCTCGGCCATCCACAGACCATCGAGGCCTGTTCGACCAACTGGCAGCAGGGCCCCGAGATCGCCAACGAGACCGCCCCCCTGGCCTCCATCGTGCGCTTCCGCTTCGCCCCCACCGCGGACCATGGGCCCGTCCAGATCATCTGGTACGACGGCGGCATGCAACCGACTCGCCCGGAGGAACTCGAGGCCGGAAGACCCTTTGCCGTCAACGATGGGATCATGTACGTCGGCGACAAGGGCAAGATGCTCGGACACCGCCTCATCCCCGAAACCCGCATGGCCGACTTCGGCAAGCCCGAGAAGACCCTCCCGCGTTCCCCCGGCCATTACCAGGAGTGGCTCGCCGCCTGCAAGGGCGGCCCAGCGGCCGGCGCCAACATGGTCGACCATGCCGCCCACCTGGCCGAGGTCATCCTGCTCGGCAACGTGGCGATCCGCATGAACGCCAAGCTGACCTGGGACGGAGAGGCCGGACGCTTCACTGACGGCGACGAGGCCAATGCCCTGCTCAACCCGCCCTACCGGAGCGGATGGACACTGTGATGATGCCTTTCGCTGAGTTCCGCCAGCAGGCCGGCTACGACCTGGTGGGGGTACCGCCGCTGAGCGGTTTCGCGGGTCTGCCGCCGGGGGAGCACCCTCTGAGCCTGTTCCCGGACGCCAGGTCCGTGGTCGTCCTGGGGTCCCGGATCCGCCGTGGGCAGTTTCGTTCCATGGAGGAGGGCTCCCTGTGGCAGACGCCAGGCCGCTGGCTGACCAGCTTCGAGGGGGTCATCCGTACCCTCGAGGACCTGGGCTACGAGTGCGTGCCGTACGCCCCGATGGACGCGCCCCAGATGCCGCGGGTGCCGGTCCGTCCGGGCCTCTGCGCCCCCAATGGCGTCCGCCTCTCCATCGAGTATGCGGCGGCGGCCGCCGGCCTGGGCGAGATCGGCTACCACGGCATGTTCATGAGCCCGCAGTTCGGCATCCGCCAGATGCTGGGGCTACTGGTGACGGACCTCGAGATCGAGCCCGGGCCCGGCGGCACGGCCCCTGCCTGCGACCGCTGCCTGGAGTGTGCCCGGCTCTGCCCCCTGCGGGCCATCTCCGCCACGGAGTCTACACCCGTCGTCTGTAACGGTCAGGCCATGCCGGTGGGGCAGACCAACGCCAATGCCTGCCGCGTCTGCCCCAATGGGGTCTCGGGCGACTCGAAGTACTTCGCCGGCGCCGACGAACTCCACTTCGAGATCGAGCACAACCAGGTCCGCGGCGAGGCCAGGGCCCGCTTCGCCCGCGGCGGCCTGCCGAACCGCCTCGCAGCGGCCTGCGGGCGCGCCTGCATCGCCCACTTCGAGGCAACCCACAGGACCGGCTACCGCACCCCCTTCCGTACCCGGGAACCGTGGGGCTTCCGGCCCGATGAACCGAAGGGGCAGTGACATGCTGACTGCCAGGATGGTAAAGGACTGCGCCATCCGCGGCGGCGCCGACCTGTGCGGCATCGCCAGCGTCGAGCGCTTCAAGGACGGCCCCCCGGAGACGCACCCGACGTCGCTGTTCCCCGAGGCCAGGTCCGTCATCGTTTACGCCAGCCGCATCCTCAAGGGCTGTTACAAGGGCATCCAGGAGGGCACCGACTGGTCCACCTACTGGATTTACGGCTATGGCTCCGGTATCTACAGCTCCCTGGGCAGCGCTACGGGGGCCCTCGCGGCGCTCCTGGAGGAGCATGGGTACGAGGCGGTCCCGTCGCCCGGCGGGCACACGCTGCTGGACGAGGCCCCGCCCGCCCGCGAGCCGCTCGCCAAGGGCCGGCTGCCGCCCTGCATCATGCTGCACATGCGGGTGGCGGCGGCCCTGGCTGGCCTGGGTGAGCTGGGCTGGTCCAAGGTCTTCCTTACGCCCGAGTTCGGCCCGCGCCAGCGCTTCGAGATCCTGCTCACGGACGCCGAACTGGAGCCGGACCCGCTCCTCCGGGAGCCCGTCTGCGACCACTGTCTAGCCTGCGTCCGCGAGTGCCCCGGACACGCCCTCGGGGGCGCACGGCAGAGCATCGCCGTCGAAGGGCGCGAGTTCGCCTGGGGGACCGTGGACTGCGGTAAGTGCAAGGTGACCCACTGGGGCCTGAACCCCGAGGCCTCTCCCTTCGTCAGCAAGGACCTCCCCGGCATGAAGATGGAGGTCGAGAAGACAAGCTACACCTGGTACGAAGCCTACCGGCTCGGGTTCGCCCTCTCCGAGCGCATCGAGTACCTCAAGCTGATCGCCAACGGCAGCGCCGAACACGGCCAGGGCGGCCGCCCGGGCTCGGTCTGTGGGGCCGTGGGCTGTATCCAGGCCTGCAACACCCACCTCGAGGCCCGCGGCAAGCTCAAGGGCGGCGTCAAGAGGGAGACGGTCTGATGGACATCTCCAGGGATCAGCTCGGCCAGTGGGCCAAGTCCCTCGGCCTGGACCTCGTCGGGGTCGCGTCCATGGACGGCTACCACGACGTCGAGCCACAGTGGAACCCGCTGAGCATCCTGCCTGCGGCGAAGTCGGTTGTGGTGTTTGGCAAGTCCATCCCGCGCAGTTGTTTCCGTGGCATCGAAGAGGGCACCCTCTGGCACCGCGTGGACCGCTATCTGCCGCCGCGGGCGGCGTATTACCTGTGCCGGACCCTCGAGGACAACGGCCACCTGGCGGTGCCCTGCAGCCCGCTGGCCCCGGAGCGCTGGCCTGACGGCATCGTCGCCAAAGAGGGCAAGCCGGCGCCGAACGTTGCCCCGGACATCGGCCTGGCCGCACAACTGGCGGGCCTGGGCGAGATCGCCTACAACGGCACCTTCCTGACCCCCCAGTTCGGCGCCCGGCAGGCCCTCGGCATGCTCTTCACCGAGGCCGCCATTGCGCCGGACGCCCCCTTCCCCAGCGGTCGGCTCTGCCGGCGCGAGCCGTGCTTCGCCTGTGTCAGGGGCTGCCCGGCAGGGGCCCTCTCGGCCTGTGGCACCACGCGCCGCGTGGGCGGGCAGACCATCGCCGTGGGGGCCTTCCGCACCGAGGCATGCCGCCTCTGCGTCAACGGGGCCTTCCCCGACACCTCCTGTGCCAGCGCGCCCCCGAACCGCCTGGCCGCGGCCTGCACCCGCGCCTGCATCGCCTGCCTGGAAGACGGCGGCGTCATCAGGACGCCCTACAAAGCCCCCTTCCGCCGCCGCGAGCCCTGGGGCTTCGGCACCTTCGGGGGATAGGCCTGCCCCCGCCTGCAACCGCTGGTCGGAAGCCAGAGCCTGCCAGGCGCCGATCGCCGGTTTGGGTCACCGTCGCTGAGACCCTACAGTATCGATTGGGGCGGGGCGTCTGCCTCTCCCGACCCGGAGTGCGACCATGGCAGCCGACTCGGTACGACAGGAGCGTCTCTACACCTGGCAGGATTACCGGTCCTGGAAGGGCGATGAGCGCTGGGAACTGATCGGGGGGGAACCGGTCGCGATGTCGCCCAGTCCGACGGATCGGCACCAGTTGGTCTGCGGTGCCCTCTTTGTGGAGCTGTCGCAGCGCTTCAAGGGGAAGCCCTGCCGCGCTCTGATATCGCCCATGGACGTGAAACTCTCCGATCAGGATGTCGTCCAGCCTGACATCCTGGTGGTCTGTGATCCGAAGCAGTTCAGGGGCACGCACATCGAGGGTCCACCGGCGCTCGTGGTCGAGGTGCTCTCACCCTCCTCCGAGCTCTATGACCGGGGCCGGAAGCTGGAGCTCTACGCCCGCTTCGGGGTGAGGGAATGCTGGCTGGTCATGCCGTACCCGCCGCTGGTGGAGGTCCTGCTGCTGGACGACGGTGGCTACCGCATCCACAAGGTCTACGGCAGGCAGGACGCCCTGGCCAGCCCCAGCTTCCCCGACCTGCGGGTGCCCCTCCCGGACGTCTTCGATATCCCGCTCGCGCCCGGGGAGGTGGCCCTGGAGGTCCGGCAGCCACCGCCGCCCTACTCGCCGGGCTGGCAGCCCGGGTCAGGCCCACAGGGCGCGCCCGCGGCCGCCAGCCCGGCCCCCTGAGCCGCGCCGGCATGCGGACCGCTGCGGAAGGCGAAGCACGTGACGTCGCGTTCCCCCTGCTGAGTGGGCGCGCAGGCGGTCATGCGGCGCACCTCCAGCATGCCGGCATCGGCCAGTTCGCAGGCCAGGTCCCGGGCAACGTCGAAGCCCCATTCCTGCACGAGCAACAGCCCGCCGGGCCGCAGGACCCGGGCGACCCCCGCGATGGACCGTCCGATGGCGGCGCGCGACCAGTAGCCCGGCACGTAGAGGCTCTCCGCCAGCGCGGCGTCGGCCCAGCCGCTGCGGCAGGCAGCCAGCGTCACCGCATCGGCCTCCAGGCCAGCCCGCAGGCCCCACCGCCGGCCATGCCGCAACGCCGACACGGACAGGTCCAGAGCCAACGCCAGCCGAGTGCCAGGGAGCTCCTGCAGGAAGCGACAGAACACCCCGTGGCTGGCACCCAGATGCAGGAAGCGCAGACCCCGGCCCGACTCCAGAACGCCGAGGCCAAGGAGCGCGGCAAAGGCCGGCACATAGGCCAGCGGCGTCTTGCGGAAATCGACCGTCTCGTGGTAGCTCAGGGCCCGGTCGGTCGCCACCGCCTCGGCCACCCGGGCGTCGCTGCCGTCCCGCCCGGCAAAATCCGCCAGCAGGCGGGCCGCGCGAACGGCGCTGATCTCAGCGTCACCCATGGGGTCGTCCGGCCACGTCACAGCACCCGCCGCAGCTCGGCACAATGCCCGGCAACCGCCGCGACCGGGGCGGTCCAGAGCCGCTCGCGCTGGGCCGCCAGGAGTCCCGGCTTCAGCCCCCGACGGGCGCCCCGGCCACCCGACCATGGCGGGGAGGAAAATCGTCCCTGCTTCAGGGTCGATTCCCACAGGAGCCGGTCCTTCGTCTACCGGTTCCCCTGGGCCAGGCCGTTGCGGATCATGTAGGTGTAGCTCTTGGCGACGGCCTCGACCATATCCATCTCGCAGTGGTCCAGCTCGACGATCACCCAGCGCAGCACCTTCTCGTTGCAGGCCCGGATCACGGCCGGGATGTTCATCTTCCCCGTGCCCAGCGGCATCATGGCCTTGTCCTTCTGCAACGGTCCGTCCTTGACGTGCAGGAGGGGGATGCGGTCAGCGAGCTTCTCCGTCATGGCCGCGGGGTCGTTGGCGCCATGGTTGGCCGACCAGTAGGCGTCCATCTCGAAGGTGACGTAGGGGCCGCAGTCCTGCACGTACCAGTCGTAGGCCAGCCGGCCGTCGACCTGGGCGAACTCCCAGTAGTGGTTGTGCTGGAAGAGGGTGATGCCGGCCTGGTGGAGCTTCTCAGCCATGCCGGCCACGGTCTCGGCAGTCTGCCGGATGTGGTCACGGGTGTCGAACTGGGCCGGCCCGTAGCCGCAGCAGGCCAGGTCGATCCCCAGGATGCCGGCCGCGTCGATGACCTCCTGCAGGTTGTTCGGGTTCGCCCCCGGGCCATGGCTCGAACACACCTTCATCCCGAGGTCCTCGACCGCCTTGCGGAACTCGGCTATGGACAGGTTGTGGAAGCCGGCGGGCTCGACCCCTTTGTAGCCCATGGCGGCGACCTTCTTCAGCACCCCCACGAAGTCGGTCTTGGCCGCCTCCCGAAGCGTGTACAACTGCAGGGCAATGGGTTTCATCTGGGTCACTCCGTCTCCTGTGGACTGCCGACACCGGGGCCCGAGGCCGCCACTGCGCCATACCATGGCGCCACCGGGGCGCCTTGTCCACAGGACGGCAGCGACGCCGACGACGCCCGCCGGCCAACCAGGGTCACCCCATCCCGTGGGCATCGACGTCCAGCACCGCTGCCAGCACCAGTTGCGTGCTGCGCCGCAGGTTCTCGATGCTCACCCGTTCGGGCCGGTCGCCCACGAGGTGGTACTCGGAGTCGGAGTAGGGCCATGAGCCTAGGTTCATCACCGTGGTCCGGAAGCCGGCGTTGATGAACATGCCATCATCATCGTTGATGTGCTGTTTGAAGCCCAGCATGACCTCCAGCCCGATGCCGTACTCGCGGTTGCAGCGTTCCACCCGTTCCGCCAGCGGGCGGCCCTCGTCGGTGCTGTAGCCCACGACATGCGAGAGGCGGCCGGCGGCCATGTCGGCATCCGACTTCCCGTCCAGGGAATCCACGTTGAAGACGGCCACGATGCGGTCGCCTCGAGCCGCCGCAGCGTCGGCAGCGAAGCGACTGGTCCAGGGGGCGTGCTCTTCGTTGCAGAACAGGATGCGGATGGTGCGCTGCGTCTCCACGGTGGCCAGCACCCGCGCGATCTCCAGGTTGGCCACGGTCCCGGCGCCGTTGTCGTGGGCGCCGGGCGAGTCGATCCAGCTCATGGAGTCCTTGTGCGCAATCAGTTGGATGATCTCTGAAGGAGTGGTCTTCCCAGCCTTCACAGCCTCCACGTTACAGGCGTCGTACCAGGGGTCCTCGGGCGCGGGTTTCGAGTACCAGTGGTGCAGAGGCTTGGTCGAGTCACAGCGAAACGCCTGCACCCGGTAGCCCGTACGGGAAACCCGCCAGCCCCCGGCCGCTTCAAGCTGAGCGCAGAGGTAGGCGTCCGCCTCGTCGAGCGAACAGAGGCTCTGCCCGGGCCGCGTGTAGTTCACCTTGCGGAACGGCAGCGGGTCCTGGCTCAGGTAGAAGAGGTCCTGACGCAGACGCGTGGCGCAGACTCCGGCGAGGGCATCCCTGATCATGGCGTCTCCGACTCCTTTCCATGGCCCAGACCGCGGCCGTGCTGGCCTACCATAGCCTCGCCGGGGCGGCCCGCACAGGACAGACCCGCGGCCGGGCCGGCGACGGACAGCGCCTACCTTTTTGGGGGCGATACACTTGCATCAGGATGTAAAGCAGGGCAGTGTATGGGCATGGAGCCGAACGCCAAAACGGTGCTTCGGTAAGGCACTCAGCAGTGCACGTGGAGCAGAGAGAAAGGGCGACAACATGGCGGACGAAGCGAAGGCCCCCCAGTCCAGCGACTCGGTGAAGACGGTACAAGCCCTGGCCATCGTGCTCATCCTGATCCTGGCCATCTTCATGGTCACGTCCCTGAACAAAGTCAAGGGCGAACTGGTCCGGATGAACCAGCAGATCGACGTGCTGGTCACCACCACGGCCCAGAACTCCCTCGGCGGGTACCAGGCTGTGGACGCCGACGGCAAGCTCCAGTTCCGCTTCGCCCCGGTGCCGATGATGGAGGCGCCCGAGGGGGCGATCGGCTCCGGCGCTGGCCCGACGATGCGGCCGAAGTAAGCGCAGCCCTGCCCGCCAGCGAGTCCGGCCGAGAGTCCGCTCAGACGGTGCCACAGGCACCGAGAGCTTGGCGTCTGGGCTGGTTACCCCGTTGGTTGCAGGCCCTCTCAGTGGGGGCCATGGGTGGGTAATGTGGGGTGGCCAAAGGGTCAGTTCAGCGGCTCGAGGAACCAGCAGAGGGCAGCCCAATGGCAGACAAAGCAAAGGTCCCACAGGCAGGCGACTCGATGAAGACGCTCGAGGGCCTGGCGGTCGTCCTGATCGTGGTCCTGGCCGTGTTCATGGTGACCACGCTGAACGGGGTGAATGCCGAGTTGG